>Ga0302323_100001112_pt1 | contig 21742 bp, 19 predicted proteins | sample Fen_T0_3_FD_201950 | JGI IMG/M metagenome (GOLD analysis project Ga0302323, IMG submission 201950) | Peat permafrost microbial communities from Stordalen Mire near Abisko, Sweden - Fen_T0_3 | ecosystem: Environmental > Terrestrial > Soil > Wetlands > Permafrost | place: Sweden: Abisko... | reverse complement strand
CCGGCAGTCGTGACCCGGGCGGGGCGGACGACGGCTCTTGACCTTCCTGGCCGGAAACTCGACACGGAGTTTCCAACCATGAAAGTGACGGTGCCAGGCAGGATCTGACTCCCGAGCAGGCCCGGGCCGCGCTCGACGTCGTCGAGCGGTCGCGTCGCCGGGTGATCGACGAGATCGCCGTCCCGCCCTGGTACCTCGGCCCGCGCCGGCCACCCCTGCGGCGTCGATCAGGTGCACCTCCGGTGCTCAAGGTGGCCGGGCTCCGGCTCGATGACACGAGTCGAACCAGACCCCTACTCCTGGGAAAGGAAGTCGACGATGCCGTCCCACTCCTCCGGGCTGCTCGCCGGCGGACTCCGGGGCTGGGTGACGCGTCGGAGAGCGGCAGGAGCCGCTGCGATCGCCTCCATGCTGATCATTGGGCCGTTCCTGCCGTTGCTGGTCGCCCTCGCCCTCGGGATCTGGCTGCTGACCCAGGTGGCCCAGGCAGGTTTCGGATCACGACTACCTCTGGCCGCCCGGCGCCCCTGGCGATGGGTGACGGCGCAGGTCGTGCTGCTCTACGTCATCATTCTGCTGTCGGGAGCGGCCGCGCCCGGTTCGTTGCTGGGAGGTCTGGTCACGGCGCTGCGGCTGCTCCTGCCGTTGTTGATGCTGGCCGCCGTGCTGTCGTTCCCGGGCCGACGGGCGTCCTGGTCGGAGCGGGTCGGGCTCGCGCTGGACATGTTGATGTTCGGCGGCTGCGGGTTCCTGCTGGTCTGGTACCTCCTTCTCGGGCCGGCCCTCACACTCGGGGTCAGCCTCGCGGGGGCGCTGCCGGCGCTTGCCTCGCCCGTGCTGGACCTGGCCATGGCGACAGGGTCGGTGCTCGTCCTGATGCGCGGGGTCGCCGCCGCGTTGCGCTGGCCGGTGCGGCTGCTCATCGCCTCCTCCGCCCTGCTCATCGTCCCGGACCTGACGATCGCGTTCGACATCGCGCACGGCCGCGCGGCACGTGTCGGGATGCAACTGCCCCCGCTGGCGAGCGGGGCGTCCGTGGCGGGGCTCCTCCTCCTGCTGGTGGCCGTCTGGATCGGTCGCCGGGGGGTCGCGGACGGTCTGGATTCGTGGGCCGTCGCGCCGTCCCGCAACCTGCGGTACGTGCCGTACGTCGCGGTGGTCCTGGGCTTCGCACTGCTCCTCGCCGTCGCCCTGCGGGCCGGGCTCTTCCCGTGGGTGGGACTGGTCGCGGGCGCCATGGCGATGGTGACCGGCCTGATCATCCGGCAGTTGCTGTCGCTGCTGGAGCACGAGCGGCTGGCGATCACCGATCCGCTCACCGGGTTGACCAACCGCCGCGGCCTGATGAAGGAACTGTCCCGCTCCGTGGAGCGGGACACGGTGAGGGGCGGCGTCGCCGTCCTCCTGTTCGACCTCAACAGCTTCAAGCAGATCAACGACGAGTTCGGCCACGCGGCGGGGGACGCCGCGCTGGTGGCCTTCGGGCGCGTCCTGCGGCGCAGCGTCCTCGGGCGGGAGACGGTGGGCCGGCTGGGCGGTGACGAGTTCGCCGTGGTGCTGAACGGCGTGACCACGGCCGGTCAGGCGGTCATCGTGGCGGAGCGGATCATCGCCGAGCTGGAGCTTCCGGCCGACCTCGGGCGCGTCCAGCTCCGGTTGAGCACGAGCATCGGGATCGCCCTGGCCGACGGTACCCAGACTCCTGACGAACTGCTCGGCCATGCCGACCATGCGATGTACCGGTCCAAGGCCGCTCGACGGTCCACCTGGACGGTGTTCACGCCCGGGTCGGCGGAGGACGCGACGGTGCCTGAGCAGGTCGACTCGGCTGTCGGCAAGGACTAGAACCGGGACCGACCAGGGCGGACGCGAGCGCGTCGTCCTGTCGCGCTCCGGCGTCCGCCCTGGTCAGGGTGGCGGAGGATAGGGGATTTGAACCCCTGAGGCTGTTACACCAACACGATTTCCAATCGTGCGCCCTAGGCCACTAGGCGAATCCTCCGCCGGCGAGTCTACCGGCTCGTGGCCCCTGCTCCCGCACCAGTTCGCCCGGGTCGGCGGCGCCCCGGCCGGCGACCGGCACGCAGTCGCACGTCCGGCCCACGAGCCTGACGGCGCGCTTCGTGCGATCGTGGTCGGGTGAGCGACGGAGCGCGCTTCCCCGGGCCGGCACCGGTGCGGCTGGCCGGCGAGGGTCTGGTCCTACGGGAGTGGCGCCCGGACGACGTCCCGCGCATGCCGGTGCTCTTCGACGAGCCGCAGGTGCGCCGCTGGACGCCGCTCGCCTCGCCGTTCGACCTGGACGCCGCCATCGCCTATCTCGAGCGCGCCGAGCAGCGCCGCTCGGACGGCTCGGCCCTGCAGCTGGCCGTGACCGAGAGGGACGACGTCCCGCTCGGTGAGGTGCTGCTCTTCCGGCACCCCGACATCGCCGAGATCGGCTGGGCCCTCGGCGCCGCGCATCGCGGCCGGCGGCTGGCGTCGCGCGCCGTCCGGGTGCTGCTGGGGTGGGCCGCGACGGAGTGGGGCATCGAGCAGTTCCGGGCCCTGATCGAACCGGGCAACACCGCCAGCGGGCGGGTCGCCGCGGCCTGCGGCTTCGCCGTCGGCGACGGCAAGCCGCTCCTGGTGGAGTCGAGGGGGCGGCCGGTGGAGCTGACCGCCTGGCTCCTGTCGGCACGCGACTCGGCACGCGACGTGCCCACCGGCAATCGGCTGAGCGTGGCCGGCGAGGCTCCCGGATCGGGCTAGAGTAGAGGCCGACCCCTCGCGTGGCGTCACCCTGCTGAACTCCCCCAGGGCCGGAAGGCAGCAAGGGTAGGTGGGCTCTGGCGGGTGCGCGGGGGGTCCTCGCACGTCCGGGTCCGGGCGATCCGGGCGCGGACGACGACCGCGCGGTGGCCCCGCCGCAGGTCCCCGGGCCGCCGTCCACAGCCTCGTCCACACCCCTGCCCCTGCCCTGTCCACAGGCGTGTCCACAGGCCGTCCACAGATGGGCGCGAGCGGTCGTGGAGAGTCGGTGGGGGCACGTAGGCTCGCCGCTGTGTCGACCGCGCTGTACCGCCGCTACCGCCCCGAGACGTTCGCCGAGGTCATCGGCCAGGAGCACGTCACGGTCCCGCTGTGCGCCGCCCTCGCGAAGGACAGGGTCAACCACGCCTACCTGTTCTCCGGCCCCCGCGGCTGCGGCAAGACGACCAGCGCCCGCATCCTGGCGCGCTGCCTCAACTGCGAGCAGGGGCCCACGCCGACGCCCTGCGGGGTGTGCGCGTCCTGCGTCGACCTGGCGCGGGGCGGGTCCGGCAGCCTGGACGTCGTCGAGATCGACGCCGCGAGCCACGGCGGCGTGGACGACGCGCGCAACCTGCGCGAACGGGCCGTCTTCGCGCCCGCGCGCGACCGCTACAAGGTCTTCATCATCGACGAGGCCCACATGGTGTCCACGCAGGGGTTCAACGCCCTGCTGAAGATCGTGGAGGAGCCGCCGCCGCACGTCCGCTTCGTCTTCGCGACGACGGAGCCGGAGAAGGTCATCGGGACCATCCGGTCCCGCACCCATCACTACCCCTTCCGCCTGGTGCCGCCGGAGCGCCTGCAGACCTACCTCGGCGAGCTGTGCGAGGCCGAGAGCGTGCCGGTCGGGCAGGGCGTCCTGCCGCTCGTCGTCCGGGCGGGGGCCGGTTCGGTGCGCGACTCGCTGTCCGTGCTCGACCAGCTCATGGCCGGTGCCGGCGACGAGGGCCTGACCTACCGGCTGGCCGTCTCCCTGCTGGGCTACACCGACGCCGCCCTCCTGGACGAGGTCGCCGACGGGCTCGCCGCCGGCGACGGCCGGGCGGTGTTCGGCGTGGTGGACCGCGTGATCGAGTCCGGTCACGACCCGCGCCGCTTCGTCGAGGACCTGCTCGAGCGCCTGCGCGACCTCCTCGTCGTCGCCGCCGTCCCGGACGGCGGTCACGGCGTGCTGCGCGGCCTGCCCGCCGACCAGTTCGAGCGGATGAAGGGGCAGTCCGCGCGGTTCGGCCGCGCCGAGCTGTCCCGCGCGGCGGACGTCGTCAACACCGCGCTCACCGAGATGACCGGCGCGACGTCGCCCCGCCTGCAGCTGGAGCTGCTCGTGGCCCGGCTGCTCCTGCCCGGCGCGGAGGACTCCGAGCGCGGCCTGCGCGCCCGCGTCGACCGCATCGAGAAGCGGATCGGCGTGGTCGCGCCGGGCACGCCCCTGAGCACGCCGGCGGCGCTCGCCCCGGCAGCCCCGGCCGCTGCCCCGCCGCCGTCGCGGATGCCGATCCGGGCGTCGGAGCAGGCCCCGCCCGCTGCGGCCGCGCCTCCCGCAGCTGCCGCACCGGTTGCGACCGCCGGCTCGCAGTCGCCGCCCGCCGGGTTCGTGACGCAGCCCGCCGGGCCCGTGACGCGACCTGCCGCGGCCACCCGCGACTCCCGGCCGGAACCCGTCACCGGCACCCCATCGCCTGTCGCGCCGCCCGCCGCGCCACGGGGCGCCGCGCCGCCCACGTCGCCCGGCGGGGACGTCGAGTCCGTGCGGCGCTCCTGGCCGGACGTCATGGACAAGCTGCGCAGCCTGCGGCGGATGACCTGGACGCTGGTGTCCGAGTACGCCAAGGTGCACGACCTGGCCGACGGGCGGCTGCTGCTCCTGTTCGACTCCTCGGGCCGGGCCGCCAGCTTCGGCCGGGGCTCGCACGCCGAGTTCGTCCGGCAGGCCCTGATCGAGGTCATCGGGCTGGACTGCCGGGTCGAGGCCGTCTCCGGCGACGCCCCCGCCCCCCGCCAGCAGCCGCCAGCCGCCGCCCCGGTCGCGGCCGCTGCCCCGACGTCTGCGCCGGCCCCCCCGGCAGGTTCGACCGCCGTCGCGCCGCCGGCGCCTGCCGTCCCGCCCGCGCCCGTGTCGTCGGCGCGATCGGCACCGGCTGCCGCTGCCCGGCCGGTGGCCGCCCCCTCGGCGGCCGCCCCTTCGGCCGAACCGGCCGGCTGGGCCCCCGCACCGAGGACCGCCGCTGCCTCGGCGCCACCGGCAGCGGCAGCCGCTGCACCGGCGGCCGCTCCCGCCCACGAGGTCCGGCGGGCCGCGGCGTCCTCGCGACCCGCCTCAGCGAGCCAGCCCGCCACAGGCCGCGCCCCGGCGGGGAGGCCCGCTGCCGAGCCGGCCCGGCGCGGGGGCTCGGTCGGGCCCTCTCGCCGTCCGGCAGCGCCGCAGGACGACGTCCCCCTGCCGCCGGAACCGCCCGCCGACGAGCCGCCCCCCGAGGACGATTTCGACCCCTACGCCCGCCCGCCCGGTCCGCTGACCGACGAGCGGCCGGTCCGCGCGGTGCCCCGACCGGCGCCGGGCACCCCGGGCGGGGCGACTCCGGCCGCACAGGCGACGCCGTCGGCGAAGGCGACGCAGGCGACGCAGGCCACGCCGTCGCGGGCCCCGGCCGCCCCGCCGTGGGACACCGAGCCGGCCCCTGCCCCCGCACCGGCACCGGCCCCCGCACCGGCCGGCTCCGGGACGGGCGCCGCGTCGTCCCGGTACGCCACCCTGCGGGCCGCCGTCCCGGCGACCACCCGCCCCGACCTGAAGATCGTCACGCCGGACGACGAGATCAGCGTCGACGACCCGGACGTCGAGGACTCCGGCCAGGTCGGCCCGAGCGTCGTCGCCCAGCTCCTCGGCGGCCGGGTCATCGAGGAGCGGAACGAGTGAACCCCCTCGCGGCCGTCGACCAGTGGGACGTCCCGCACGCGGGCGTCCGGGTGGTCGGGGGGCGCGTCCCGGCGGGCCCGGACGTCGCGACGGCGCACGGACGTACCGACGTCCCGCTGCGCATCGCCTCGGTCTCGAAGCTGCTGACGACCTACGCGCTGCTCGTCGCGGTGGAGGAGGGCGCGGTCGAGCTGGACGACGCCGCCGGGCCGCCAGGCGCCACCCTCCGCCACCTGCTGGCGCACACCGCGGGGTACGGCTTCGAGTCCGACGCGGACGTCGTCGCCGCGCCGGGCACGCGCCGCGTCTACTCCAACCGCGGCATCGAGGAGGCGGCGGCCCACCTGGAGCGGGCCTCCGGCATCCCGTTCGCCGACTACCTGGGCGAGGCCGTGCTGACGCCGCTCGGGCTGTCCGCCACCGACCCGCACGGCTCGCCCGCCTTCGGCCTCCACAGCACCGTCGACGACCTCGCCCGCTTCGCCGCCGAGCTGCTCGCGCCCCGGCTGCTGGCCCCGGCGACCCTCGCGGAGGCCTTCACGGTGCAGTTCCCCGGGATCGCCGGCGTAGTGCCGGGGATCGGCCGCTTCGACCCCTGTGACTGGGGTCTCGGCCTCGAGCGCAACTTCGCGCGCCCGGGCCACTGGGCCGGTTCGGCGGTGTCCCCCCGCACCGGCGGCCACTTCGGGGGGGCGGGCTCCTTCCTCTGGGTCGACCCCGGGCACGCGCTCGCCGCGGTCTGCGTGACCGGCCGTGACTTCGGGCCCTGGGCCCTGGCGGCGTGGCCCCCGCTGTGCGACGGGATCGTGCAGACGTTCGGTGCGGTCGGCGCCACGTCGAACAGTTCATCGCGCTGACGCGAACCTGACGGTGGTTACCCGTAGGCTCGAGGCGTGTACGAAGGCGTCGTCCAGGATCTCATCGACGAACTCGGGCGATTGCCCGGGGTCGGGCCGAAGAGCGCCCAGCGGATCGCCTTCCACCTGCTCCAGTCCGACCCGGCCGACGTCCGTCGCCTCGTGACCGCGCTCGTCGAGGTCGTCGAGAAGGTGCGGTTCTGCGTCCTCTGCGGCAACGTCGCCGCCGACGAACTCTGCCGGATCTGCGCTGACACGCGGCGTGACGGTACGGTGCTGTGCGTCGTCGAGGAGTCGAAGGACGTCGTGGCGATCGAGAAGACGCGCGAGTACCGGGGCCGGTACCACGTCCTCGGCGGCGCGATCAGCCCGATCGAAGGCATCGGGCCGGACGACCTGCGGGTCAAGGAGTTGATCACCCGGCTCGCCTCGGGCGAGGTGATGGAGATCATCATTGCGACCGACCCGAACCTCGAGGGAGAGGCCACCGCGACCTACCTGGCCCGGCTGATGAAGCCCATGGGCCTGCGAGTAACCCGGCTCGCGTCCGGACTGCCCGTCGGCGGCGACCTCGAGTACGCCGACGAGCAGACCCTGGGCCGGGCCTTCGAGGGGAGGAGACTGCTCGATGTCTGACCAGACCACCGATCACGAAGCACCCGTCACCGTGGACGTCACCGCCGAGGTCCTGGAGCTGCGCCGGCTCGCGGAGGAGACCGCCGCCGACGCCCAGACCTACCTGGACTCCGTCACGGAGGTCGCTGCCGGTTCCGAGCCGGACACCGCGATCCCGATCCTGCTGCTCGCCCTGTCGCAGACCCTGCTCGCGGGGGCCCGGCTGGGTGCCATCTCCGACGTCGTCCCGAGCCGCCGGTTCGAGCCGGACACCGGCCCCGACCCGGACGTCGACCCGGTCCGCGCGGGCCTGGCGAACCTGCTCGAGGGCCTCGACGAGTACGCCGACGTCGTCGACCCGCTGACGAACGGCGAGGTGGTGCGGGGCAGCCTCTCCGACGACCTGGCCGACATCGCCGCCGACCTGTCCCACGGGCTGCGCCACTACCGTGCCGGCGAGGTCGACGAGGCGCTGTGGTGGTTCCAGTACTCGTACCTGTCGAACTGGGGCGTCCGCGCGACGACCGCCCTGCGGGTGCTGCAGTCCATGATCGGCCACCTGCGGCTCGACGTCGACGCGGACACCGTGGCCGACGCCGAGTTCGACGCGCTGCACGTCAACTGATCCCCGGCGCCACCGGGCACCGGCCGGCCGCTGCTCCCGCAGCAGACCGGCCGGCACCGGAGGGTCAGGCGACCCGGGTGCCCCGCGGCAGCTTGCGGGCGGGGGCCCGCAGCCGGCGGACGGCGATCACGGTGAACCCGGCCCCCACGGCGAGGTTCGCCGCCAGGCCGTAGGGCCACGTGATGCCGAGCCGCTCGCGCTGGGCGAGCCGCTGGGCGTCGATGGCCTGCTGGTCGGCGCCCTGCTCGTAGCAGTAGTCGGCGACGGTGGGCTCGCCCAGGCGCAGGTCCCGGATGCCTGTGCGGACGCTGCTGAGGACGTCGTCCCCGGCGCCGGTCCGCTGGCTGACCGGCGGCATCGGTGCGGCGTCCGCGATGACGACGAACGGTTCGGCCGCGAGCAGCCACCAGATCCGCTCGTAGTGGGTCACGGTGTCGAGCTGCTCCCTCTGGACGCAGCGCATCGCTGGTGCATCGGCGGGGTTCTGGTTGGGATCCACCGTGCCGACCGACTCCATCGAGCGCACCTGTCGGACCTGCGTGGAGGTGACCACCGGGAGCATCAGGCCGAAGAGCATCGGCAGCCCGAGCCCGAGGAACGCCACGCTGAGGTAGGTCAGGACGGCGGACGACGCCGACCGCGCGGTGAGCGCCGACCAGCCCAGCCCGATGGCGCAGACCACGAGCAGCATCACGGCGAGCAGGAGCACGGTGACGACCAGCCGGGCGCCGGGCGTCCCGCCGCTCACGTAGGCCCACCCGATGAACGGCAACGCGACCGCGAGGAGCGCCAGCGCCGTCAGCCAGGCGGCCAGCAGCTTGCCGAGGGCGATCTCGGCGGGGGTGAGCAGGGTGGACTGCAGCGTCGCCAGGACCCCTGCGGACCGGTCGCCGTTGATGCTCGTCGCGGAGAGCGCCGGGGCCACCAGCGACCCGAGCCCCAGCACGAGCAGCACGACCCAGCCGAACATGTTGGCGCCGGCCTGGGCGTTGCGCTGGGCGTTGTCGAGGTTGCTGAAGACGTCCGAGAACAGGGCGTGGTGGATCAGCGCGGCGATCGCCCCCAGGACGAGCGCCCAGACCACCAGGACGACGATCCAGCGCGTCGAGCGGACGCGCTGCCGCAGTTCGAGCCGCGTCACGGTGAGGATCCCGCGGCCCGAGACCCGCCAGGTGCCGGCGCCGGGGAGCGGGCCGGGGCCGGTCGGGCCGGCAGGGGCGGCGGGCGCCGGTTCGGCCGGACCGGGGTGGTTCGCCAGAGTCTCGCTCATCGCCGATCCTCCGTTAGGGCCAGGTACGCGTGCTCGAGCACCCCGGCCGCCGGGTGCATCGAGACCACCGGGACGCCGTCGCGGACCAGCTCGGCCAGCAGCTGCGCGGCCTCGGCGTCCGAGGAGATCTCGACCTCCACGCCGTCCGGACCCGGATCGCCGTGCGCGCGCCCCGACGCGTCGAGCCGGGCGAGGAGCGGGACGACGTCCAGCGCCCGCACCCGCCACGGGCGCGGCGTCGAGGTGACCCGGTCGGGTTCCATGCTCTCGACGGCGACCGTGCGGCCGCGGGCCACGATCACGGCGCGGTCGGCGAGCTCGTCCAGCTCGGCGAGCACGTGGCTGGAGATGAGGACGGCGACCCCCTGCTCGGCGAGGCCCCGGACGACGCCGCGCAGCTCGATGCGGGAGCGCGGGTCGAGGCCCGAGGCGGGCTCGTCGAGCAGGAGCACCTCCGGCGAGTGGACCAGCGCCCGGGCCAGGCCGAGGCGCTGCTTCTGGCCGCGGCTGAGGACCTGGGTGGGCCGGTCGGCGAGATCGGCGAGATGGACCAGCGTGAGCAGCTCGTCGATGCGGGCGGGCGTCGTGGCACGCGGCAGCCGGAACGCGTCGGCGACGGTCGCCAGGACCTCCCGGCAGGTGAGCGTCTCCCAGGTGCCGAAGACGTCGGGCATCCAGCCGATGCGCCGGCGGACCTCCCGGGGTTGCGTCACCGGGTCGAACCCGGCGACGCTCACGCTGCCCGCGTCGGGTGTGAGCAGCGTGGCCAGGATCAGCAGCAAGGTGGTCTTGCCTGACCCGTTCGGACCGACGAGCGCCGTGACCTGACCGGCCGGCACCTCGAGATCCATGGAATCGACGGCGACGACCTCGCCGAAGGTGCGGCGGACTCCCGCCACGGTCACACCTGTCATGGTTCCCCCCTAGCTCCGCCCGCCACGCTACTTGATCGACCGGCGCCGACCATGAGCGAACGTGCTCACGAAATGTGGAGGTCTGGTGTCAACTCGGGAGGGGGTCGGCGACCAGCTCGCTGCGCGCCGCGACGACCGTGAGGCCCTGGGCGGGGCTGACGACGGCGGCGGTGCCGTCGACCGGGAGCCAGGGGCCGCCCTCCACGGAGTACTCGCCACGGTAGGTCGTGGTCAGCGCCAGCCGGAGGCTGCCGGCCGCGGTGTACGTGTGGGTGGTGCGCAGGTCGGGATAGGGCGCGCCCGGGTCGGCGGTGTGCAGCTGCTGGCCGTCGCCGAAGGTCCAGTCGAAGCTGGTCGGGGTGGCACGCACCCGGACGGCCCGGCCGATCACGGTGGTGGGGATTATGTTGCTGCGGGCGACGACGAAGACGTTCGTCGGCACGTTGACCAGGGTGCGGCCGTTGGCCGGCTGGATGTGCACGACGCCCGCGGGAAGGAGCAGCCGGCGGAACTGCTCGGCGCTCAGCACGGGGACGGCGGCACCGCCCTGGGCGGCCGCGGCGGCCTCGGCGGGGCTCAGGCAGGCGTTGTCGGTGAGCTGCCACTGGTCCGCGGTGGGGACGGCGACGCCGGGCGGACCGGTGAAGATCCAGTAGAGGGTGCGCGGGGCGCCGTCGGGGGACGGCGCACACACCTGCGCGTCCCGACCGCACACCGCCGCCGCTGGCTGGTAGCAGGGAATCGGCTCCATCCTCCGCGCCACGACCGGAGCGGACGGGCGGTGACTCGCTACTGCAGGTGATGATGGTGATCGCGGATGCTTCTCGTAAATGCGCGCCTGGAGTTCGATGTCGCTTGCACTCGCCTGTGCGTTCAGGGACAAGTCGTCGTCGGGAGGCGACGGCGGGCTGTGGAGAGCTGCGAACACGACAAGCACGCCGAGCATCGTCCTGGACGGTGTCATGACTATCGACTGTTCTTGAGGTGGGCGTCCAGGAAGACCCAGCGACCGTCCCAGCGGACGGCTGTGTCCATGGCCATGTTCGCCTGAGCAGCGATGACCGTGGCGACGTTCCCGCTCGAGTCGACGGTCCGTCCCGCTTCCTGGTCGATCCGCGCTGCGACGATCAAACCGTCCGTCGCCTCGCCCGGTGAGGCGACGGCCGCTTGGACCACCAATGCGCCTCCCTCGACGCGCCTGCCCTTCGATTCCACGTCTCCGACGTTCTTCATGACACTGGCGCAAAAAGTGCACCGGGAATCGCTGACCGCGCGTAGGTACTGCGTATCAAACGATGTGAAAGCATTGTTGTAGAGGTCGACGTAGTAGCGAACGAAAGCGACCGCCCCCGCGGGTGTGGGGTGTTGTGCTTCGGCGGGCAGGGTGGGGGCCGGTGCCACCGGCGGCGGGGCGGGGCTGGAGGAACTGGCCGGGGGGGCGGCCGTCGAGACCGGCGTCGACGGGCCGGGCGCGGGCTCGACGTCGTCCGAGCAGGCCGACGTCAGCAGCTCGGCGCCGAGGGCCCAGGCTGCCGCGTGCAGCGCCCGGCGTCGTCCGGCGGATCCCCCCTAACTGTCCATCTGATCACGATACGGGGTGCTCCGACCCCTCAGCGGCGCCGACCGCGGCCTGTGGACAAACCTTCCGACCGCGTCCGCGCTGACCCCTCGGCGCCGCAAGGGCTGGCCGGCGGCCCACCCCGGGGGCGAGATTCCGCCGTCCGGGGGCGTCGCGACGCAAGGTCTCGCCCCGCGGACGCCGGCAGGGCCCGCGGGTGCCCGGCCGGTAGAGTCGTGCAGTGGTGCGGTCCGCCACGACGACCGCACGCGGCACGCCGTCGGTCGTCGAAGGGAAGGGCACCGTGGGCCTGATCGTGCAGAAGTACGGGGGTTCCTCCGTCGCCGACGCCGAAGGCATCAAGCGGGTGGCGAAGCGGATCGTCGACACCAAGAAGGCCGGCAACGACGTCGTCGTGATCGTCTCGGCGATGGGTGACACCACCGACGACCTCTTCGACCTCGCCCACCAGGTGAGCCCGACGCCGCCCCCGCGCGAGCTGGACATGCTCCTGACGGCGGGCGAGCGGATCTCCGCCGCGCTCCTCGCCATGGCCACGCTGCAGCAGGGCGTCACGGCCCGGTCCTTCACCGGCAGCCAGGCCGGCGTCATCACCACGGCCACCCACGGCGACGCCCGCATCATCGACATCACCCCGAGCCGGATCGCGCAGTGCCTCGCCGAGGGCGACATCGCGATCATCGCCGGCTTCCAGGGGGTCAGCCAGGACACCAAGGACGTCACGACCCTCGGCCGCGGCGCCTCGGACACCACGGCCGTGGCCCTCGCCGGCGCGCTCGGCGCGAGCGTCTGCGAGATCTACACCGACGTGGACGGCGTGTTCACCGCCGATCCGCGCATCGTTCCCACGGCCCGGCGCATCGAGAGGATCTCCAGCGAGGAGATGCTCGAGATGGCGGCGTCGGGCGCCAAGGTGCTGCACCTGCGCTGCGTCGAGTACGCGCGCCGGTACGGCGTCAAGGTGCACGTCCGCTCGTCCTTCAGCCAGCGTCAGGGCACCTGGGTCATCGACGAACCGGCCACCCGGCCGCAGGGAGACGCCATGGAAGATCCGATCATCTCCGGGGTCGCGCACGACCGCAGCCAGGCCAAGGTCACCGTGGTCGGCGTGCCGGACAAGCCGGGCAAGGCGGCCGCGATCTTCGAGGCCGTGGCGAGCGCCGACGTCAATCTCGACATGATCGTCCAGAACGTCTCGGCGGCCTCGACCGGGCTGACGGACGTGTCCTTCACGCTCCCGAAGACCGACGGCACCCGGGCCATGCAGGCGCTGGAGAAGGTCAAGCCGGAGATCGGCTTCGAAAAACTCCTGTACGACGACCAGATCGGCAAGGTCTCATTGATCGGCGCCGGCATGCGGAGCCACCCCGGTGTCTCCGCGAAGTTCTTCGCCGCCCTGGCGGAGACCGGCGTCAACATCGAGATGATCAGCACGTCGGAGATCCGCGTCTCCGTCGTGACCCGCGCGGACGACGTCGACACCGCTGTCCGCGCGGTCCACACGGCGTTCGGACTGGACGCCGAGAAGGTCGAGGCCGTGGTGTACGGAGGAACCGGACGATGACACGCAAGCCCACCCTGGCCGTGGTCGGCGCCACCGGAGCGGTCGGCACGGTGATGCTGAAGATCCTCTCGACCCGGGAGGACGTCTGGGGCGAGATCCGTCTCGTCGCCTCCGCCCGGTCGGCGGGCAAGCAGCTCACGGTGCGGGGCCAGCAGGTCACGGTCCAGGCCCTCGCCCCCGAGGTCTTCGACGGCGTGGACGTCGCGATGTTCGACGTCCCCGACGAGGTCTCGGCCCAGTGGGCGCCGATCGCCGCCGCCCGCGGCGCGGTCGCCGTCGACAACTCCGGCGCCTTCCGGATGGACCCCGACGTCCCGCTGGTCGTGCCCGAGGTCAACCCGGCGGCCGCGCGCAACCGGCCCAAGGGCATCATCAGCAACCCCAACTGCACGACCCTCACCATGATGGACGCGCTCGGCGCGCTCCACCGCGGCTGGGGCCTGCGCGAGCTGGTGGTCTCCAGCTACCAGGCCGCGTCCGGCGCCGGGCAGCCCGGCATCGACCGGCTCTACGACGAGCTCGAGGTCGTCGCCGGCAACCGGACGCTCGGGCAGTCCGCGGGCGACGTCCGGCGCGCGATCGCCGACAAGCTGGGCGAGGCCCCGTCCCCGTTCCCGGCCCCGCTCGCGCTCAACGTCATCCCGTGGGCCGGGTCGCGCAAGGACGGCGGGTGGACCAGCGAGGAGCTGAAGGTCCGCAACGAGTCGCGCAAGATCCTCGGCATCCCCGACCTGAAGGTCAGCGCGACCTGCGTGCGGGTGCCGGTCGTGACGACGCACTCGCTCGCCGTCCACGCGGTCTTCGAGCGGGACATCACCGTCGAGGATGCCCGGCTCGCGCTGCTCGACGCGCCGAGCGTCGTCCTCGTCGACGACCCGGAGGAGCTGGAGTTCCCGACCCCCAACGACAGCGTCGGCACCGACCCGACGTTCGTGGGCCGGCTGCGCCAGGCGCTCGACTTCCCGAACACGCTCGACCTCTTCGTCTGCGGCGACAACCTGCGCAAGGGGGCGGCGCTCAACACCGCCCAGATCGCCGAACTGGTGGTCTCGCAGCTGCCGCGCTGACCCTGCCGGGGCGACCTGTCGGGCCGACCCCGTCGGGTCGGGCGTCCGGCCGAGCTCGGTTGACCTCGAGTCGGCTTGAGCTCCTAGCGTGAGGGTATGACGCAGCAGGTGGACGACGTCGACGTCGCGCCGGTACCCGGGGGCGCCCCGGGCGCCGGCGCCGTCCGTGCCCTGACGATCGGCGCCGTCGCGCTGGTGTCGCTGATCGCGTTCGAGGCGCTGGCGGTCGCGGTCGTGATGCCCGCCGTCGCCGGTGACCTCGACGGGCTCTCCGTCTACGCGCTGGCCTTCGGGGCGCCGGCGGCCTCGTCCGTGGTCGGGATGGCGCTGGCGGGCGCGTGGTCGGACGCCGTCGGCGTGCGCCGCCCGCTCGTCGTCGGCGTCGGCCTGTTCGTCGCCGGGCTGCTGCTCTGCGGGACCGCGCCGCACATCGCCGTCTTCGTCACCGGGCGAGCGGTGCAGGGGCTCGGCTCCGGCATGGTGACGGTCGCGTTGTACGCCCTGGTGGGCAGCGTCGTCCCGGAGCTCGCGCGCCCGCGCGTCTTCGCCGCCTTCTCGGCGGCCTGGGTGGTCCCGGCCATGGTCGGTCCCGCGATCAGCGGCCTGCTCCTGCACACACTGGGCTGGCGGGCGGTCTTCCTGCTGGTCCCGGCGCTGGCGGTGCCGTCGAGCCTGATCGTGTGGCCGGTCGTCCGGGCCTCGCGGCCCCCGGCGGGCCGCGAGGCCGTGGCGCCCGGCGTCGTCCGCCGTCGGGTGCTGCTCGCCGCGGGCGCGGGCACGAGCGCAGCGGTGCTGCAGGTGACGGCGTCCCGGTCGCAGCCGGGCTGGCGGCTGCTCGCCGTCGTCGCGCTCGGTGTCGTCGGGTGGTGTGCGGTGCGGCTGCTGCCGCCGGGACTGTTCCGGCTGGAGCGCGGGGTGGCGTCCGTGGTCGCCGTCCGGGGACTGATCGGGGCGGCCTTCGCGGGGGCGGAGACCTACCTGCCGCTGCTGCTCGTCCGCGAGCGCCGCTGGGATCCCGCCGTCGCCGGTGCCGTCCTCACCGTCGGCGCGGTCGCGTGGTCGGTCGGCTCCTGGTTCCAGGGCCGCTACCCGCAGCCGCAGGCCCGGTACCGCCTCTCCCGCGCCGGGACCTCGCTGCTCGTCGTCGGCGTCGTGACCATCCTGGTGACGGCGCTGCCCGGGGTGCCCGGGGCGATCGCGCCGGTCGGCTGGTCGATCGGCGCGCTCGGGATGGGGATGGTCTACTCCTCGACGTCGCTGCTGGCGCTGCACCTGTCGCCGCCGGAGCGGCACGGCGAGGCGAGCTCCGCGCTGCAGACGAGCGAGTCGCTCACGATCTCCGTCGTCCTCGCGCTCGGCGGCGGGCTGTTCGCCGCCTTCCTGCCGCTCGGGCTCGCCGCCGACGCGCCGGCCGGGCACGCCCCCTACCTGGCGGGCGTGTCCGTGGCGGTGCTGTCGGCCGTCCTGGCGGTGGTCGCCGCCCGTCGGATGGCGCCCGGGCGCCCGGCCGGTCCGGTCAGCCCGGGGGCAGGTGGGTGGCGGCGAAGCTGAGCTCGGCGCGCATCTGGCGCACCCGCTCGTCGTCCACCAGCGAGCCGTGCCCGGCGTCGTACCGGTACACCTCGTGCGGCACCCCGCGCCCGGCCAGCGCCGTCACGTAGTTCTCGATCTGCCGGATCGGGCAGCGCGGGTCGTTCTCCCCGGCGAGCACGAGGACCGGAGCCCGGACGGCGTCCACGTAGGTCAGCGGGCTGGAGTCGGCGTACTTCTCCGGCACCTCCGCCGGGGAGCCGCCGAACAGGGAGCGGTCGAAGCCCTTGAGGCCCTCCATCTCGTCCTCGTAGGCGGCGACGTAGTCGGCCACCGGGACGCCGGCGAGCCCGACGGCCCAGCGGTCGGGGTAGGTGCCGAGCCCGAGCAGCGTGAGGAAGCCGCCCCAGGACGCGCCGGCCAGCACGACCCGGTCGCCGTCCGCGACGCCGGTCGCCACCAGGTGGTCGCGGACGGCGACGACGTCCTCCAGCTCGACGTGGCCGACGCGGGCCTCCAGCGCGTCGCGCCAGGCCGAGCCGTACCCGGTCGAGCCGCGGTAGTTCACCTGGACGACGGCGTACCCGTGGTCGACCCAGGCGGCGGGGTAGGCGCGGAAGGCGTCGGTGTCGTGCGCGGTCGGGCCGCCGTGGACGTCGATGACCAGCGGCAGCGGACCGGCGACCGGCGCGCCGTCCGCACCCCGGGGGCGCCGCAGCAGGGCATGCACCACGCCGCCGGGGCCGTCGACCCGGACGTCCTCCACCGGCACGGACTCCGGCGCCGGCTCGCCGGGCGCGCCCAGGACGACGTCGCCGGCCAGGTCGCGGACGGCGGCCGGGCGTGCGGCGGAGGACCACAGGGTCCAGACGTCGCCGTCCGGGCGGGTGGTCGCGGAGAGCACGGTGCCGGCGCCCGGGCCCACCGGCTCGGGCGCACCCGCGAGCGCGACGCCGTCCAGAGCGACCCGGTACAGCCGGGTGCGGGCCTCGTGGTCGACGGCGACGAGCAGCGCCGAGGCGTCGCGGAACCAGTCCGCCGAGGCGACCTCGCCCGGCAGTCCCAGGTCGAGCTCGTGCTGCGCGCCGGTCGCGACGTCCAGAAGGAGCAGCTCGCCGCGGCCCCGCCGCTCGTGCTGGACGAGCAGCCGGGTGTCCCCGGCGAGCGGCGCGAAGCCCATGGCCTCGACCCCGAGGCCGGGGCCGTCCCACAGCTCCGCGACGGTCCCGGAGCCGGCGGCACGGACGACGCGCAGCGCCGGGTGCCGGGAGTCGCCGTGCTCGCTGTGCCCGATCGCGACGAGCGCGCCGTCCTCGCTGAGGTCGCTCACATAGGCGTCCTCCGCGTGCTGGTAGAGCAGGTGGGGCTCGGCGCCGGGTCGCAGCACGTGCACGCGAGAGCCGTACCCGTCGTCCTGGCTGCCCACGACGGTGAGCCCGTCGCGACCGAGCGCCAGGCCGCCCGGGTAGGCGGCGGGCAGTCCGGTGGCGTCCTCGGCCTCGTCGTCCGGGCCGGACCCGAACGGCTGCCGCCGCCAGACGCCGTACTCGTCGCCGTCCGCGTCGTCGAACCACCAGATCCACGCGCCGGCCTTGTCGATCGTGGCGTGGGAGGTGCCCTCCTTGCGGCGGGTCGCCCGGACGAGCGGCCCCCCGACGGTCCAGCTCTGCACCTCCAGGACGCCGTCGACCGAGGCGACGACGGCGCAGCGGTGGGACGCGTCGTGCGCCCAGTCGGGCAGGCCGACGCGGGCGGCGCGGAAACGTCGCTCCCAGCCGGGGAGCGTCGCCGGGTCGGTGGCAGCGGTGACGTCGGGTGCGGTCATGTCCCGATCCTGGCGTGTCCGGGGCGGCGGGGCGAGCGTGGCTCGCGCCGCGCGGCGATCACGGGAGGGTCACCAGACGGCGGCGCCGACCGCCCTCGGGTCGCGGGCGTCGACGATCTCCTTGCCGAGCGGGGCCAGGGCGACCGCGGCGAGCTTGAGGTTGGCGATGGCGAACGGGATGCCGATGATCGTGACGAACAGCGCGATCGCCGTCAGCACGTGACCGATCGCGATCCAGACCCCGGCCAGCACGAACCACAGCACGTTGCCGATGGCCGAGCCGGCGCCGGCGGACGGCTTGCTCACCACCGTGCGCCCGAACGGCCAGATCACGAACGCCGCCAGCCGGAACGCCGCGATGCCGAACGGGGCGGTGACGACGAGCAGCGTCATCACCACCCCGGCCAGGGCGTACCCCACGGCGAGCCAGAACCCCGACAGCACGAGCCACAGGACGTTGAGCACGGTGCGCATACCACCATCCGATCACGTCCGGGCGAGGACGTCGCTGGTGCTGCCTCCAGGTCGCGGCCCGGCCGATCGGCGCTGTCAGCGCAGGGCTGCCGCCACCGCCTCGGCGAGGGACGTCGTCCGCCGCCCGATGAGGCGGCTCAGGTCGCCGGAGTCGACGAACAGCTCGCCGTCGCGGATGCCGCGGTCGACGTCGGCGATGACGGGGGCGAAGCCCTCGGGCAGCCCGGCGCCGACGAGGATGGCGGTGAGCTCGGGCACCGTGACGTCGCGGTAGCCCACCGGGGTGCCGGTCTGTTCCGCCACGGTCGCGGCGAGGTCGGAGAGGGTGAAGGCCTGGTCGCCGCCGAGCTCGTAGACGGTGTTCTCGTGGCCGTCCGTGGTGAGGACGACGGCCGCGGCCTCGGCCAGCTCGGCGCGCAGGGCGCCGCTGACGCGCCCGTCGCCCGCGCTGCCGACGACGGCGCCGTGCTGGAGGTAGGTCGGGATCCGCTCGGTGTAGACCTCGAGGTACCAGTCGTTGCGCAGGAACGTGAAGGGGACGCCGACCTCGCGGATCCCCTCCTCGCTGGCGCGGTGGTCGGCCATGAGCAGCATCGACGAGGTGGTCGCCCGCGGCCCGCTGGTGTAGGCGACCAGCTCGGCGCCGGCGTCCCGCGCGAGCTGCGCGGCGCGGGCGTGCTGGGCGGGACGCCGGCCGACGTCCATGCCCGACACGAGGAGCACGCGGCCGGCCCCGGCGAAGGCCTCCGCCAGGGAGTCGGGGTCGTCGTAGTCCATCCGCCGGACGTCGACGCCGAGGTCCGCGAGCGGCTTGGCGGCGTCGAGGTTGCGGCCCCCGGCGACGATCCGGTCCGGGGCGACCCCCCGGTCGAGGAGCTTCTCGACGACGGCCCGGCCGAGGTGGCCGGTGGCCCCGGTGACGACGAGGGTCTGGGACGTGGGCATGCGTGGAACCTCCGAAGGTGGGGCGGCCGGCGCTGGCCGGCGGGACGACGTGGCCAACGGGCGGTTGACCTGGATACTTCCTGTTCCGCAGTACCCACTTCTGGGTAAGGTACTGGCATGACGGTGAGTGACCAGGTCACGAGGGTGCGGGCGCTCTTCCCGGACGGCGTGGCGACGTCCGGCTGCCCCAGCCGCGTCGTCCTCGATCATGTCACGAGCCGGTGGGGAGTTCTCGTGCTGGTGGCGCTGGCCGGCCGCACCCTGCGCTGGGGGGAGGTCCGCCGCGCCGTCGAGGGGGTCAGCGAAAAGATGCTCGCCCAGACCCTGCAGACCCTCGAACGGGACGGGCTGGTCCGCCGCAAAGCGCTGCCGGTCATCCCGCCGCACGTGGAGTACAGCCTGACCGAGCTCGGCGACGACCTGGTGCTCCGGCTGGTGCCGGTGATGGAGTGGCTGGTCGAGCACTCGCCGGCGATCGTGGCGAGGGCGGCGGCCCGGTCCTGAAACCTCCGCGGTGCGGTGGCGCTCCGCGTCAGTGGTGCCAGGGCAGGACGCGCGGGGACGTCGGCACGCGCCCGGCGATGACGTCGTCCACCAGCTCGCCCAGCCCGAAGGGGAAGATCGCGTCGACCGTCGCGGCGAGCTCGGACGTGGTCCACCAGCGGTGCCCGAGGATCACCGCGCGCTCGGCCGCCTCGAACCCGCTGACGTCGACCCGGGTGTCCGCCGTCCGGAACAGGTAGACATCGTCCCGGAAGGTGCCGCGCGCCCACCCCAGGTCGGCGAAGCCGCCGGTCGTCGCCACGCACGGGCCCAGCTCGTCGAGGGTGATCGAGAGCCCGGTCTCCTCACGCAGCTCCCGGACGGCGGCCTGCTCCGGCGTCTCGGTGCCCTCGATGCCGCCGCCCGGCAGGAACCAGCACCGACCCAGCTCGGGACGGCCGGCGCGCAGCCAGGCCGCGAAGAGCAGCACGCGCCCGGCCTCGTCGAGCAGCAGCACCCGCGCCGACCGCCGCGCGTACGGCCCGGCCGGGGCCTCGCCCTCGACCACGTCGTCGCTCACGTCCTCGCTCACGTCCTCGCTCACGTCCTCGGTCACGCCGGCGACCAGGTGAGGTAGAACGCCTCCAGGCGCTGCCGGACGTACGCCTCGAGCATGCCGCCGTTCCCGGCCGCCACGGTGAGCCCCGGCGTCACGACCTCGACGAGCGCGGCGGCCGCCCGTTCGGGCGTGACGCCCAGGTCCACGAGGAGGACGGTGACCGGCTCGTCGCCGTGGGCCCGGTAGAACTGCTCCACCACGGCGTCGACCACCCGGCCGACGACGGGGCTGGACCGGACCGCCGTCCAGACCTCCCGGCCGGTCGCGACCATCCCCGCCAGGCCGGTGTCGTCGACCAGCGCCGCGAACTCCCCGACGGGGCGGGGGCCGTTCGTCGTCCAGACCTCGTCGGCGACCGTGCCGACGACCGCCTCGTCGAGCACGGTCTCGAGGAACTCGTGGCTGTCCAGGACGGTCTCGGCCACGTTCGAGGTGACGAAGGCGATGAGGCGGCGGTCGATGCCGGCCTCCATGTTGGGGTTGGCCGAGCGCATCGCGTTCTGCCCCATGCGCAGCAGGGACGACGCGCCCGGCAGCGTGCGGACCACCGCGTTCTCGGTGAGCAGGTAGTTCTTCAGCCCGTGGTAGAGCACGTGCGAGATGAGCTGGGCGTAGACCGCGCTCGACGTCACCTGCGCGACCAGCTCGCCGCGGATCGCCTGCTGTGTCGCGACGGCGTCGACGACCTGCCGGTAGGCCGGCTCGGTCAGGACGTCGGCGAGCGGCACCGTCTCGTCGACGAGGCTCTCGTGCGCGGCCCGCAGCGCCCACTCGACCTCGGCCAGCAGCTCGTCGGTGAGCGGCTCGGTCGACACCAGGTGCCGCAGCCACGCCCCGACGCGCTCGGGCGGGAGGAGGTCGCGCAGGGGCACGCCGTCCAGGTGCTCGAAGCCGGCGTCGACGGCCTCGGCGACGGTGGCGGCCAGGTTCTCGCCGTGCCACCGCCCGGCCTCGAAGGCGACGTGCGCGTCGAGCATCCTGGCGAGGTCGTCGTCCACGAGGGCGCCTCCGGTTCGGTCGCGGGCCGGGCCCGGCCATCATCGCGGCCGGCGGGCCCCGGTGGACCGTGACCTCGGGCGGGCGTCTCCGCCGGCACCCGGCAGCGATCACGGGCCGGCCGGCGTGTCAGCCAGCCGGGCGGGAGGCGGGGCGCCACCCCAGCCGACCGCAGGGAGGGGGTTGGTGGCCGGGGTGACGCCGGGACCGGACCGGACGGCGCTCGCGCGACCTTCCGGGCCCGACCTGCGGAACCCTTCCGTGCGCGCCAGGAACGATCAATGGGGAGATCTCCCCGCGCCACGGCGTACGGCTACAGTCGGCACGATGGGGGAGCCCGAGCCGGCCCTGCACCCGTTGCTGCGCAGCCGGTGGAGCCCGCGCGTGTGGGACACCGCGCACGAGGTGTCCCCGGCCGAGGTCGAGTCGCTGCTTGAGGCCGCGCGCTGGGCGCCGTCGGCGGGGAACTCGCAACCGTGGGCGTTCGTCGTCGGGCGCCGCGGGGACGACGTCCACCGCCGCCTGGTGCGGCACCTCGCCGCGAGCTCGGCGCGGTGGGCGCCGTCCGCGAGCCTGCTCGTGGCCAACGTGTGCCACCGGCATGTGGAGGGCACCGACTGGGACTACTCCGAGTTCGCGGCCTACGACCTCGGCCAGGCGGTGGCCCAC
>Ga0302323_100001111_pt1 | contig 21763 bp, 28 predicted proteins | sample Fen_T0_3_FD_201950 | JGI IMG/M metagenome (GOLD analysis project Ga0302323, IMG submission 201950) | Peat permafrost microbial communities from Stordalen Mire near Abisko, Sweden - Fen_T0_3 | ecosystem: Environmental > Terrestrial > Soil > Wetlands > Permafrost | place: Sweden: Abisko... | reverse complement strand
CGGTCGCTGCGACCGCGGTCGCCGTCGATGAGGAGGGTGAAGGTGATCGGCTCGTCCTCGCCGCTGCCACCAGACAGGATGTTGTGGCTGTGGCCGACGACGGAGTGCTTGCCCCATTTCCACTTGTGGTTGGTCTTGACCTCGGTGGGGTTGAACATGAACGTGTGGACGTTCCGAACCTTGGGCAGGACGATCCGGCCGTGCGAGAGCTGCACGGCAAGCCCGGACACCTGGCCGCCGTCCAGGAACTGTGAGAACGGAAACGGATTGGGGTCGTTGGCCATGGCTATTTTCCCATCCTACCTGTTCGCTCGTCCATGTGGGCCTGGTTCCTGTCCATGGCCTGGCCGACGAGCTGGCCGTCCATGTACACGGCGATCGGCGACCTCGCCACCTGCAGGATCGCCTCGTGGTACTTCGCGAGCCGCTCCTCGAGCGCCTTCGTCGAGGTCCCGCTGATCTGGTCCTGGTTCTTCAACCACTGGCTCGGGTTGACGCCGGACAGCAGGCCCGCGGCATCACCGCTCATGATCAGCGCGTCGTTCTTCTTCTCGAACTCGGTCCGATCGTCCGGGTTGTAGAGGTCAGCAACCTGCTTCGCGGCCGGGCGCTGCATGCCCGTTTGCATCGCGCTGACCTTGCGCTGCATCCACTTGGTGTACTGGCCGACGTTGTCGTATCCGCCGGCGCCTGAGCCGGATCCCTTGTCGGACAGCGTGCCCTGGTCACCGGGCTCGTAGTCGCCCTGGTCGTTGTACCAGTCCCAGATTCCTTTGATCTCTCGAAGCGTCTTGAGCAGCGGATGTGCCTCCTGCTCGAGACCGTTCATGCCCTGCTTGACAGAGCCGAGCCCGTCGATCAGGTAGCCGATGGCGATCACCGAGAAGTCGATCGCCCGCACGATGAGGCCGAACCCGTAGCCGAACGCGCCGACGATCGTGCTGATCACGCCGGCGATCGCCGAGCCCGCGTTCGACCAGTCGATGCTTGCGCCCGTGGCCGTCAGGCCCATCGTGTCGCCGACGTCGCCCATGAGGTTCTTGACTTGGTCGCTCAAGAAGAGAAGCGACTCGTGCGCGAAGCCGCCGGGGCCGAACGCCTCCTTCAAGCCCTCCCACAGGGACTCGAACATCTTCTTCACCCTGTAGCCGGTCTGCAGGAGGGTGGTCGTGACGCCAGTGAGCCCCTTGTCGTCCAGCGCGTTCACCGTGCTCTCGGACAGGGTAGCCATGCCGTTGTTGATGTTGGAGAGGCCCTCCCACACGGCCGACAGCACCATACCAATCCGCTCCATTGTGTCGGCCACACCCTCGCCGTTCACGGCCCACTTCGCGAGCATGTAGACGGCGCCGGCAAGCACGCCGACCAGGATAGCCACGGGCAGCATCGTGGTGAACAGCCCGCTGAACGCGAAGGCGACGGACATGACGCCGAGCTTGATCGCCACGATCGCCGCGCCAAGACCGGCTGCGGCGCCGATGATCGCTGTGACAGCCCCGACGATCTTGATCAGGTTCGGGTGAGCCATCGTGAACTCGAACATGTGCCGAGCCAGCCCACCAAGGTACGTCGCCGTGGTCGCGATGAACCTGCCGATGTCGCCGAACGCAGCAGCCATCGCGTCGAGCTTGTGGATGTTCTCGTGCGTCAGCAGACCCTCGCCGGGCTTCGTGAAGTAGTCGAGGAACTCGTGCAGCGGACCCTTGAGCGCGTTCATCATCGGCGTCCCGAGCGTCGACCACAGCTTCTGCTGGACGTCCTTGATCTGGTTGCTCAGGTATGGCCACGTGTCCATCAGGTAGTTCGTCAGGTCACCGAAGTCGCGAGCGAGCAGCGGGACCAGCTTCGCCCACTTCTCGGTGTTGTCGGTGACGCCGGCAAGCGCCTTGTCGTAGTCGTCCAGGTGAGCGGCGATCGGCCGCAGCATCATGGCGGCTCGCTTCATGTGACCGTTCATCAGCGCGAAGATCCCGGCCTGCAAACCGACGTCTGATCTCGCCGCCAAGCCGACCTCCGACAGCAGCACGGCGCTGTTCTTGATCGCCAAGTTCGTTTTGTCGACCTCTTGCTGAACACGCGGGCTGAAGATGTCGACGTTGTTGACCTGCTTCATCATCGCGACCATGTCGTGCAGCTCCTTCTGGGTCTGCATCGAGTAGAGCGACGCGTCGGAGACCTGCTCCTTGACGTGCTCGAACGCGTTGACGTCCTTCATGTCGCGGTAGGCGAACGCCATCTCCTGGACGGCATGCTCGACCTCTGCAGACGTGTCGATCAGCGACTTGCCGGTCTTCACCAGCAAGCCGAAGCTGTGCTCGAACGTCTCGCGAAGCTCGCTGCCGACAGCTGCCACGGTGCCCGACAGGTCACCGAGCATGCCCTCGATCCGGCCGATGCCGCGCTCGACGCCGCTGGTTGCAGCGTTGAAAACCAGGCCGAATCCCATGTTCATCTGTTGCGCCTTCGTTGGTCGTACAGGATCGCGAGGTTGACCAGGTTCTCGCGCTCTAGGATCGTCATCTTCTTGATCTCGCTCGGCGGCCAGCGCCACTCACGGCTGATGACCGTGCAGTCCTGCATGAAGGCCGAGAGCTGTATCTCCACGCCGTCGCTGGTTCGTCCAACCGTCAGCGGCTCAGCGTGGGTCGGAAAAAACCCGGCTTGATGTCGATTCCCACCTCCATCGTGCTGCCACAGCCGGGGCAGTCGGCGACGTCGACCTTGACGTCGATCCCGTAGTTGACCTTGTCGGACATCTCGCCGCGGAGCGAGTCGCGGTCGTCCAGCGGCCACATCTTCGTGTCGAGGTACGACTTGAGCTTGGCGCCGTCAACATCGATGATCGAGGCGTACAGCTCGACGCTGGCGCGATCCTCCTCGTGTTGCTTCTGCAGCGCGATCAGGCGATCGATGTCGTTGGACCCGGGCATGCCGAAGCGAACCACCTTGCCGGTGACAGGCAGCCTGTACTCATAGATGCGAGCAACGTTAGACGGAGCCGGCCGGATGTTGAGGGATCCCAGATCGACCCTGTGGTTGTGCTGGCGGTTCTTGCACCGCTTGTTCCGGCAAAGGACGCTGAACTTGTAGTCGTTGCCCGTGACGAACGACCGACGCCGGATCGCGAACAGCAGAAACGTGATGTCGGCGATCGTCAGCTTCTTGACCGCCTCAAGCATAGAACGGCGCGTCTCGGTCGAACGGTCGTCGTATCGCACCTCGATCGGCCCGAGGCGGGTCACACACGATGCGACGATCCGAATCATCGGGTCGCCGTGGTCACCGGTGAGCATGTCCTCCTCGATGCCGGTCATTGGGGCGATCGACGCCTCGCGATGGAAAACGTCGCCGACCGAGAAGCCGATCGGCAACTCAAGCTCGCCGCGGACGTCCACGAGCTGGTACCTGCTGGCGACGGAGCCGTCGTCGTTGAAGCGAAGCTCGAACTCGTTCTCTGCCAGAGCGATCTGCGATGGTGCGTACATTGGTGGGCCTTTCGTTGAGAGCATCGTACCACGGCGCCCCAGAACGACCGATGGCGCCCTCGCGAGGCGCCGTCGTCTGTTCATGCCTCGCCGGCGAATTGACCTGGGCTAGAGGACGCGCTCGACACCTTCGTTCTGCAGCGTCAGCTCCTCGATCCAGGTGTCGTTGTTCATGGCGTTGAGGTCGCCACCCTTCCAGTCGCTCGGCCACGCGTTGTAGATCCGGTACAGCGCACCGGTCGAGCCGTCGCGGTTGGGCACGCGGATGTCGAGGTCGCGACGGTAGTCCTTCGACTGGGCGCGCACGGCCTGGACGTTGTGCACCTGCTGCAGCCACAGGCGGAAGTCATCGACCCCGTTCTGTGTCGCCGGCAAGATGCCGCGCTTGATGACGATCGGATCGAAGTCGGTGGTACCGGCGCTGAGACGCGGCTGTGCGTTGTCGCCGCCTTCGCGGTACTTGATGACCTCGGTCTTGCGGCTGAGCCCGGTGACCTCGGTGCAGCCGGCCTTCGCGAAGCCATCGACTTCGACGAGGAAGTTGGAGTTCTTGAGGGGGTCTTCGATACTTGAGCGAGGCATGTTGCTCTCCTGTCCTGCCTGGGGTTAGAGACCAGCCGCCGCCAGCTCGGCCTGTGCCTCGCGCTGGTCTCGGAACAGCCGGAAGATGACGAACTCGGCCGGGTTAGCGACCGCAAGCCCGATGTCCGTGAACAGCTGGCCCGCCGCCTGCGTGCTGGCCGGGTTGTTGTCCTCGTTGCACTTCACGGTGAACGCGGCCGAGGCGGTCTTGCCCTTGAGCCGGCGGTTGCGCCACTCCTGGTTGAGGAACGACGTGATGCCACGCTCGATCCACGACCGGGTCCGCTCGTCGTTCTCCTCGAACAGGATGACGTCGTACGACTGCTTGAGCGACGCCTCGATGTAGTTGAACACCCGGCGCACGTTGACGTAGAGGAAGTCGCCCTTGGCGAGCGTGCGAGCACCCATCACGCACACACCCTTGCCGTCGAGCGCCAGAATGGCGTTGATACCTGCTGGGTTGAGGATGTCAGTGTCAGCCTGGAGGAGCTTGCGCTCCACCGTGGTCACGTTGGTCAGCCGACCCTTCTCGGTGCCGGCTGGCGCACGCTGGACGCCGAACTTGGAGGCGGTGCGAGCTGCCATGCCCATGACCGCGCCGCTTGGCGGGAACAGGTTCTGGACGCTCGGCGTGCCTGGGAAGGTCGGGTCGACCTGCTGAATCCACGGGTAGTAGATCGAGACGTTGGCCGAGAACAGCTGCGCTGTGCTCTGCACGTACGTGATCGCACCGGCCGGCGTCAGACCGCTCGGCGCGTCGATGATGCCCCACATCTTGGTGCTGAGCCGTGCTTCGAGGTAGTTGATCAAGCCGGCGTTCGAGACCGCAGTTGACCAGCCAGGTGCAGCGAGCATCGACGCTTCGTTGACCGAATCGAAGGCGAAGTATCCGGTGCCTGGGGGGCCGACGGTCCCGACGATGTCGGCTTCGGCGACCGCCGTTCCATCAGCGCCGGCAGCGAACAGCACGGGAACCGTGTCGTTGGCCGGACGCGGATCGACCGTGTTGCTGTTGGCCAGCAGGTTGTCGGTCGTAACCACGATCTCGCGGAACGGGTCGTTGTTGTTGATGACGTTCTTGAAATACTTGTTGCCGGCCGTCGGGTCCATCGCCATGCCGCCGACCGCCGGGATCGTCTCGGAGACGACGCCTTGGCGCAGCACGGTGATCGAGAACTCCTCGAGCGTGACGGTCGAGCCGGCCGCGGTGATCGCGCCGCTCGGCGCGCGCGACGGGAAGAACACCGTCTTGGACGTCGGATCGATCCCTGTGATGGTGACCCGGAGGTTGGTCGTGTTGAGGATGTTGATCGTCGCGCCGACATAGAGCTGGCGGACGTCGCTCAGCACCGCAGACGTCACGGCGCCTGTGCCGAGGCTGGTCGCGAGCGCGCCGACGACAGGATTCACCCGGTCGACGTCACAGCTCAGCAGGTTGCCGTGTGATCCGACCGAGAACGCGCCGAGCAGGATGGTGCTGGATGGCGTGGTGTTCGACAGCTGGCGGGCTGCAACCACGCTGCCGCTCGCTCCGATCACGCGGCTCACCCACAACGCGGTGCCGCCGTTCTCGAAGAACTGGCGAGCGCCATGTGCCAGGTACGACCCGGTGAAGTACGTGCCGAACGCCCGGAAGAACTGGTCGAGCGACGTGATGCGGACCGGCCTGTTCGGCGGCCCCTTGGTGGCTGCGCCGAGCATCGCACCAACATCGGTGGGGGCGGCGGTGACGAGCGTGGGCGAGCTTTGCGGCTCCTCGAAGTACAGACCAGGTGAACGGTAGTTGGGCACGGGATGGTCTCCTGACTATGCCTTGTTGGGTTTCGCGGATGGTACCGCAGCTGCAGGTGCAGCCGCTACATTCTTGACAGGAGCAGGGATTTCCTTGACGAGATCACCGCGCTCGAGAAGGCCGGCGAACGTCGGCTGCTTGAGATCAGCGTCCGTGCACTCGCAGCGGTCGTCGAGCTCACCGGCTTCGTTCCTGTGTCCGAACGGCATGAGCATGCCGCCACGCAGCGCGCCGTCGACCGTCGCGAAGTCGACCGAGAGCGCCCGGTTGGTCTGGTTGATGATGATCATTTTCGCTCCTACTGCTTGGTGAAGTTGAACGTCGGGTCGGTGATCGTGCGATGGAGGACCGTGGCCAGCGTGTTGTCCATCCAGGTCTCGATGTCGTAGGTCATGGACCAGTGCCAGCCGCGCTGCTGCTCGCCGGTCAGCTGCGGCTCCGGGTCGTCGACGTTGAGGGACGTGACGAGGTTGAGCTGCAAGAACTGGGGGGCGCCGTCTGCCCACAGCACCGAGATGCCACCACGCGGGGGCAACGCCTCGAGCACGCTGGCGACCATCAGCATCACAGGGTCGTTCTGCATGCCCCACAGGTCGATCTGGTACTGGATGACGTACGGCTCAGGATGCGGACGCACGCGGCGCAGCGTAGCGCCGGACACCTGGTTGCCCATCGGAGAGGTTGCAGTGACGTGCGAGCCGGCGACCTCGGTGGAGATCGCGTCCCTGTAGTGAGGCCGGCGAGGCCCTGGGTCGTAGCGCAAGCCGACCGTCTCATAGCTGATGGACGGCCACGCCTCGATCTTCCGCTGCCCGATCATGCCGAACCTGTAGACAGGAACGCGCGTCGGGATGCCGCCTGTGCGCAGCTCGCGCTGGCCGACCTTGACGGACGGGATGTTCTCCAGCCGGGCGCTGTACAGTGTGGTTGGGAACCCGAGCGCGGCGAGGGTCGTCTGCGGGATCTTGGCCGGGCTGACGCCTGTCAGTGCCGCGGCGATGCCGACATCCGTGTTGAGTCCGATCACTTGGCTAGCTCCTCTGCGATTCGCATCAGCGTGACGCGCCCGACCTCTGGTGCGATCTGGGTCATCGCGTAGTCCGCAGCCGGCCGGAAGTGCGGGCGCGGCGGCATCGTGCGGGTGCCGAACTCGAGCCATTGAGCCAGGGAGCGCAACTCGTCTGTGGCCAGGTCAACAGCCCAGCCATTCGCCTCTGGTGAACGCCTGACCATCATCGAGTCGATGTAGTCGCGCGTGACGACCAAGATCGGGTTGTCGATGCCTTTGCGCGCTGCGTACAGAGCGCTGAGCGGCTGCAGGTTCAGCGACCGGGTCAGGATCGAGTTACGCAGCCATTCAACCGTCTTGTCCGCGCACGCCTTTGCCGCGTCGTCGCCGAGCTTGGCGAGCTTGCCGCGCAGCCGCCGGGCGTTCGACTTGAACTCCTCGACGCCCGTCAGCTCGATCTCGATCATGAGGCGTTGAGCTGGAACCCGTTGCCCAGCACGTCGATCAGCCCCGTCACCGGATCTTGGATGACGATGTCGTAGCGCAGGCCGACGAAGTTGACCTGGTTGATGAACGTCGGAACGACGAAGACGGCGGTGGTCAAGTCGATCACGGTGACCACGATGTCCTTGTCGCCGAACTTCGCCGGCATGCCGGCAACGAATCCGGTGCCCCTGAGCGTGCACACGGTCCCGGATGGACCTGCTGTCGGCGTGAGCGCGTTGAGCGACGCGAACAGAGGGCGCATCGACTTCGTCGTCACGACGACCTCGTTGCTGCCGGTGAACACGTCGTTCAGACCGATCACGAACATCCGGTAGTAGTAGGTCGTGTTGGGCTCGAGGGGCGGTGCGGTCGCCGGGCCAAGACCGCGAGGGTTCTGGTTCGTGTAGCCGGTGTCTGTGAACCCGTTGATCGTCTGGCCGCCCTGCTCAGACAGGATGGCGATCGTGCCGACGCGCTCGCGGATCGAGTGCGGGCCAGCGGACCGCATGGCGAGCTTGGCGGTGTAGACCCTCTTGGTGTTGTCCCGCAGCACCTCGGGAACGTCCGTCATGGTCGAGACGTCTGGCGGGCGCTCGATCATCGGTCGCGTGTCGCGCCACAGCTCGTACGCGTAGAACTGCTGCTCGCGGCTCCGCGTCCAACGCAGCGTGACCTTGGTGTCTTCGATGTCCCGGTCCTCCACGCTCAAGACAACCGGGATGGGCTCAAGGGCTGCGCCGATCGGCCCCATCCAGCCCGTGCGCATCGAGCGCCGGTAGACAGCGGTCGTGATGACCTCGCCTCGGCCGGTATCCGACTGGTCGAGCGGCGTGGCAACGGGGATCACGCGGAGCTGGCGGGTGCGGTCCCCCTTGTACGTGTACTCGAGCGCCTCCGCCATCTCGAGCAGCTCGGTGCTCGTGTACTCCATGTTCGCGCGCTTCGCCGCATCGCCGGCGAGCGACCGGTACGCCTCCGACTGTGCAAGCATCAGGACGAACGTCTCTTCCTCTGCAGGAACGGTTGCGGGGGTGTACCGGATGTTGTGCCGGTGACAGGCGGTGCGGAGGAACTCTTCGAGTTCGGCGTCCGAGTAGAGGTGACACCGAATTGGAACAGCTCCGCCGAGGCAGCTTGCAGGACCGTGCAGCACGAGGTCGGCTGCTGGGTGGTCAGGCTCGAAGTCGCGATCGACCTCGACCAGGTAGCCAGGCTGCACGTTCATGAAGTCGACGAGCTGGCGAACCGTCCCATAGGTCGGGTCCGACAGGTCGAGCGACAGCGCGAGAGCTTGCCGAGCGTTGATCGGCAACGTGGTCAGCAAGCCACCGCGCGTGATCGTGAGCGTGCAGTCTGTGGCGCTCTGATCGGTGCACAGAAACCGGAACGAGTTTCGCCCGGCCCGCTCGTCCTTCAGACGGCGGCGAAGCTGTGACACCAGATCAGAGGGGATCGGCATGGGCTAGATGACCCCGGCGCGCTTGAGGTGGTCGACGATGTCGCTGGAGACCTTGGTGCGCGTTCCCGCGTTGAACGAGTACCACTCGCCGCCGATCCGGCAGTTCTGCGTCAGCCGAGGCGTCACGTACACGTCGGTCGGAACCGCGTGAACGATGACAGGCTCAGGCTCGGCCTCCTCGATCACGACGACGTCGCTCTCGTGGATGACCGCGCGCTCACGCGTCAGCTCGCTCCTGGTTGGCTCGTGGTCGAGCAGCAGGGCGACCTCGTCGACCGGCGGTGGCATCGGGGTCTCCGGTGTCTGCGCCGGACCGACGTCCGATTGAGGCGGGGCATCGGGTGCGCGATCCTTGTCCCGCGTGATCTCCGACGTGGCCACGGGCACCGCGTCCACAGGCAATCCAGCCGCCTGGTAGCCTGACGGTGCGACAGCCACATCGGGCTTGGTCGTGTTGTTCCTGGCCATGCTGGTTTACATCCAGACGAGCATGGAGACGCGGTTGACCGCGCCGCCCGTCGTGTTGGTCAACGTCAGCGCGCGCGTCGTCGCGTTGTACGCGTACGAGAACCCGGTCACGCCGGCGAGGCCGATCGTCTGCGAGACGTACGACCGGGTGTTGTACCCGACGAAGCCCGCGGGGAACGCGAGCAGGTTGGCTGCGGTCCCGCCGGTGATCGTGAACTGAGGGACCTGGCTGCCCTCGAGCGCGGCGAACTGCTGGGCCGCCGGGATGTTGGTCGACTTGAACAGGAACGGCGCCGAGAGCATCGGGAACAGCGTGACAGCGTTGGCCGTCAAACCAGCGACCGCACGGATGTACGGCTGCAGGTTGACGTCACCGTTGATGCTGGCCGCGATCTGCGCCGCGGTCGCCGAGCCGTTCGTGAGCCCGACCAGCGTGTGGTTGAGCTGGACCTGGCCGCGCTGGGTCGAGTCCGCCTTGCTGTTCGGATCGATCTGGAACTGCAGGGTGGCGCCGTTGTTGAGCGCGAAGGTCGCGCTCGCCGCAGACGTGACGTCTCCACCGGTGTGCCGGTAGACCTGAACGTCGCGAGGCGCCATCGACAAATCGCCGATGACCGGCAACGTCAGGACGGCGGTGTCGGCGTTGGCCATGGCGTCGTAGATGTCGCAGACGATTGGACCGTCCTGCAGCATCGAGTTGTTGACGCCGGGGTGCGGCGGGCGGGGGAGACCGTAGTAGATCGTTTGCTGGGTCATGTTCTCGCTCCTCTCTTACGCGGTCTCGGCGACCACGAGGTTGTTGGTTTCCAGCGCTCCCTGGCCGAAGATCGCGTACCAGGCCAGGCCGTGCTCGCGGCCGAAGTCCTGGACACCGTTGTCGCGCATCTCGACGGGCAGCGCCGTGGCATTGCCAACGGCGTACTCGCCGAAGAACACCGCCTGGTAGATCGTGGTCACGTTGCCGGCCGTCCCGTTGGCGAGCGGCTGAGAGAACCCGATGTCGACGAAGTCGCCGGTCGTGGCGTCGATGGCGCCGTTCGCGCCGTTCGGCATGACCGTCGTGCTGATGAACCGGACGTCCTCGTAGCGGCCGACCTCGCCGGTGTAGATCTGCTCGGCGCCCGAGTAGAGCGACGCGTTGATCCAGTCGTTGTCATCGCGCAGACCGCGCATCTGGTGCGGGTGCGCGAAGCAGATGTAGTGGTCCCCGGCCCACTTCGGAGCGTTGTTGGTCTCGAGCGTCTCGACCGCGTCCTTCACGACGACGGTGGAGAACACGTCAGAGGAGGTCACGGCGGTGCGCGACCCCTTCTTGCCGCCGTAGACCACGTTGACGCCGTTGACGCCGACGTTGCGCAGCTCGGTGTCGAGCACGACCGCCATGTCGCGGCCGAGCAGGAGGCTCGCCGCTGACAGCTGGTCGTAGAACGAAGTCTGCAGCAGGAACTCGCTGAAGCCGACCGCGTTGCCGTATTCGGACACCGTGACGCTCTGCGAGCTGAGCGACATGGGCTGCGTCTTCATGCGCACGCCCTCGCTCAGCTTACCGCCGCGCTTGATGTTGCCGTACTTGGGGATCTGGATCGTCTTTCCAGCCTGAACCCCGAGTTCGGTCTTCTTGGTGGTGAACTGGTCCCATTTCAGGACCGGAAGCGCCGAGAACCAGATCTCGGCCGAGAAGACGTCGCGTGTGGCATCGAGGAGTTGGTTGAACCCGACTCCGTTTGCCACCGCAGTGTTCAGAACGCTTGGCATCTTGTGAACTCCGTGAGGTCGTTGTTGATGAGGGTGGGACCGAAGTCGGATCGATCTTCTACGAGTTGCGGATCATCGGGTTCTGGCCGTTGAAGCTGGCCTGAACCGGAGCGCCGTTGGGGGCGCCCGTGACACCGTTGCGGTTGGCGTACTCAGCGTGCGTGCCCGGGGTGCGGCCGTTCGGCAGCGGAGCCGGCGGCGCGGAACCAGGGTTCGCGAGGTGCTGGGTGACGGTCGAGATCGCATGAGCGCGGATGGAAGCGACGTCGATCCCGGGCTGCTGCGGTTGCGGGTACTGCGGCAGCTGGACGGCCGGCTGCTGGATGTATTGGGGCGGCGCGACCTGCGGCATCTGCGGCTGCGCGAATTGCTGCGGCTGCTGATACTGCGGGGCCTGCACCTGTGGCGTCGGCAACGCCTGCGGTTGCTGGACGTTCTGCCAAGTGCTCGGTGGCAGCTGGCCGGGCGTCGGCATGTACCGAGGCGCGTTGCTCATCGAGCCGGCGATCCCGCTGGTCTGGGATCTGAGCGACGCCATGATCTGGGGGCGGTTCTTCGCGTAGTCGCCGTTGCGAACCGCGTCAGGCGTCGTGTTTACGTTGACCTGCTCGATGAAGTTCTGTTGGCCCGGATCGTAGGAAGCCACGGACTGGGCGTTGGGCACGCTAGGGAAGCCGTAGCTCGCCGCTGGCGTGGCCTGAACCTGGACCGTGATCGGGTGCTGCTGCGGCGCGGCCGGCTGGATGGTCGCAACGATCGCTGCGTACTCCTGAGCCGACGCGACGATGCTCGCCTCGATCGACTGCTCGTCGACGCCGCCGATCATCCGCATCACGAGGCCGTGACCCGCCGCCTGATAGGCGGTGATCCGCTGGTTCATGAACAGGGTCAGCTCGGCGGTGCGCCGGGCTGCTGCCTCCTGCGCGTTGGTCGCGGTCAGCTGGCTCACCTGCTGAGCCATCTGCTGCATGGTCTGCCGCAGCTCGACAAGCTCGGGGGACGGCGTCTGCTCGGCGGTTGCAGTCGACTGCTTGGTGGCAGCCTTGAGCGCGGCCAGCTCGTCGGCCAGCTCCTTCTGGCGCGTGTACAACTTCGCCTTCTCTTGCTCACGAGCACGCTCGATGTCCTGCGCGGTGTAGGTGACGGGCGTGACCGGTTGGATGGTTGGCTGAGGGGCCGGCACTTGCTGGGGCATGGTGAGGGGCGCGATGGGGGCTTCGATTGCGGTCACGGTGACCGCGGGCGCGTTGGGGTCGATATTGGGGGTGGTCATGTGCTGTGCTTACCGGGGTTGCTGGCTGGTCAGCGGCTAGCTGATCTTGCCCGTGTGGCGCTGCGACGCCGTGACGACCGGCATCGACGCGCGGCCGAGCATGGACGGGTTCCGAACCGGCCCCTGGTTGCGCGGGTTGGAGATGTTGGGGCGCTCGTTGAGCTGAGCGCTGTAGATCGAGCCGGCGCCGCCGACCTCGCCCTGGGACGAGTTCGGGCCGGTCTCACCGGTCGTACCGTCCTCGGTCGCGTCGACGCTCTGGCTGGCGGCGGCGCCCACGCCGGTCGCCATACGATTTGTTCCACTTGCCATGTCAGGTTCTCCTTGTTGACGTTGACACCGAACGATGTCTTACAAGGCAGCCTAACTGTGTGGACCCCCGAAGTCCAGCGCGACGCTACTTGCGGGTCGGTTTGGCCTTGACCGGGACGTCCTTGTGGACATCGCGGCTGGCCTGCATCCGCTTGACGTACGCGCGGCCAGCCGGCGTCTTGGCGCACTTTGCGGACGGCGTGTGACGCTCGCTGAGCCGCGCGCTGTAGATCGACCCGACACCGCCGGTTTCGCCTTGGGAAGGGCGGCTCATCAGAGGTGCCGGCCAGACGACGTGTTGAGGTTGCTGTCGTGGCCGAGCGAGACTTGACGCGGCATGTGAGGAGCCGTGAGGGGCTGCTCGCCGCGATGAACCAGTCGGCCGCCCGGCAGCACCTTGTAGGGCTTGCTCGCGCGGATCTTCTCGAGCCACGGAGCCACCTTGTTCTCGGCGGTAGCAAAAAAGATCGGGTTGCGCTCGTCGTTCACCGCTCGAGGGTCGACGACGGTTGCCGGGTTGCCCGGCTGCTCGATCACAGTGGCGCGGTCGCCGACGCCGAGCGTGCGCGCGACGATCGATGGCATGAAGGTGGACATGCCACGCAGCGTACCACTAGGTGATCGTCAGCGTGCCGGAAACGAACCCAAGCGCCCAGCCGGTCCCGTTCCAGATCAGCTCGACCGAGGTCCCCACGACGCTCATCGTGTTGACGCTGGTGTACGTGCCGTCAGTGTGAGCCGGCGTGACCGAGCCGTTGGGCGTGCTGGCAGAGACCGAGACCCGCGCGACGACGCGCTGGCCGGGGATGGTGCCGTCAGCCAGCGTGAATGCGGTCGTGCCGGTGACCGACAGCCGCGTCACCTTGCGCAGCGGATCGATCGCGCCGGACGTCACGACAGGCGGCACGCCGATCGAGGCGGCATCGCCCACAAAGCCGTCGACCGCGTTCAGCGTGTCGCGCAGCTTGTCGCGGTTGCCGGTGTTGTAGATGGACCGAAGATTCTGGTTCGTGAAACGGGACATCGGGATCTCCTTGTTAAGCCCGGCCAGGGTTGCCCCTGTCACCGTTCCGTGAGCCTACCACGTCTACGTCTGAGACTTGGTCGGGTCTTCGTCCTGTGCCTTCGGCTGGCTGATGCCCTTCGGAGGCGGGACCGCGGAATGTCCGCCGGCCTTCGCCGTCAGCGCGGCCATCTGGGTACGCTCTGCGTCACACCGCTTCTTTTCTTCGGCCGGGTTCTCGATGTCATCGGTGTGCTCGCGAATCCAGTCCGAGCTCACCGCACCCGCGGTCTTGAGGAGCGTGTGGTACGCGATCTCGAGCGCCTTGTCCTTGGGCAAGGTCGGCTTGAGCTTGACCGTCGTGTCGAACGGGTTGAGGTAGTTCGGCGCCTCGCACTCGGTCCACACGACCTGGATGGTCTGCGGCGGGCCGTCCGCGACAACGGCCCCGGTGTTGGGATCGATCTTCGCCCGCTGCACCGTGATCGTCTCGGGCTCCGGCGGCAACTGGACGTCGTGCATCTGCGGTGGCTCGTATGGCGGCGTCGGCGGCTTTGGAGCAGGCGGCTGACCGGGCTCGGCCGGCGGGGCGGGTGGTGTCAGCGCCTTCTGGTCAGCGGCGTGCTTGGCCTCTGCATCCTTCGACTTCGCGGGGTCCCATTCGCTTGGCGCGGTCGTGTTGTGCTCGGACATCACCTGGTGAGCCGGCCCCTCGCTCACAGACGGGCCGAAGCTGTGCAGGCGGATGTACTTCACCTTGACGTTCGCCGGATCCATGAAGTCGAACGTCTGCGGGTCAACCATGAAGCAACGCCGGCGGATCGTGCCGTCCGGGTACTCCATCTCGGCGATCTTGCCGCCGCAGTTGCTGCACAGGTCCGTCGGCAGCTTGAACGACCGATCGACGATCTCCTTGATGCGGAGGATGTAGTAGTTGATCTCCTGGATGCCGCGGCAGAACTGCGGAGACTTGCGCTCGACAAGCTCGACAAGCGGCTGGTACTGGATCGCGAGCGCAACGCCCGACGTGTTGCTGATGGTCTGCTCGCGGCCGAGCGACTGCTCGGGCACGTTCGACAGCTCCATGAACACCTCGCGGACCATCTTGATGTAGTCGATCGGCTGCTGAAGGTTGGTCGACAGCTCAAGCTGCTGCACCTTGGCGTCCGCCGGCAGCCCGCTCCACACCTGCTTGGCGCTGCGCTCGAGGTTGCCGGCCTTCGCGCCGAAGATCACAGTCACCGGCGCCGCGTGGTAGTTGATGATGTCGCTGACGTCCGTGTACTTCTCGTTGATCTCTCGGTTGATGTTCGTCAACCCGTCGATGTCGCTGAGCCCGTAATACTCGCCGGGCACGATCTGGTTTGGGATGTGGATGAGCGCGATCTCGCCGAGCACGTTGTCCCGAATCGTCGGGTCGCCACCCTGGAACTGCTCGATGATCTTCTCTGGCGTGATGATCTGCGTGAACCGCAGAACATGGAGGTGGCGCTGTTGCGTGTTCGACTGCTCCTGCATCGACTTGCTCGCCGCGCTGTCGTAGTAGAGCGTCTCGATGCGGACCTGCAGCAGCGTGTCCTTGTTGAGCGGGTCCCAGGTCGGGAACACCTGCTCGCTGCCGAGGAGCTGGAGACGGATCCTGCCCTGCGTGTGCGGATTCATCCGTCGCGCCTGCACCGTTGCGTCCTCGTAGGTCACGAGCGCGAAAGCGTCGCCGGTAACAGACCCGGTGATGGACGCAGCGCGTAGCCACTCCTGCTCGTTGTTGTACTTCCAGACCTCTTCGAGCACAGGGAGCGTCAAGTTCATGAGCGGCGCAGGCACGGTCACCTGCATGCCCTTGCCGATCATCCAGTCGCAGATCTTGTTCACGATCCGCCGGCAGTAGTTGACCGTGACGAGCGGCTCTCCGCCCTCACGCGTGAACTGCCAGTGCTGGCCGAGGTAGAAGCGCCAAAACTCGTTGTAGCGGCGCAGACGCAGGATCTCGGCCTGCTCGAGGGCGAGGTACGTCTGCAGCTGCTGGGGATCGACCGAGCGCGAAAACGTGCCGAGCGCGCTTGGGCCGGGGACGGACTGGCTGAGGAACGTCTGCGACATCTAGGAAGCCACCAGCGCCCAGGCAGCGGCTGCAGCGACGAGGATCAGGACCAGGTAGGTCACGCGGCTTCGCATCACCTTGTGGACGAGATGCGGCGGCGTGATAGGCGCCAGGTCCATGATCGGGATGGCGACGGCTTTGGACTGGCTCATGTTGATCCGAGAGAACGACGTGGCGAAGCCGACAGCTGGAACCTCGCGGCCGGCGTCGTCGATCGAGGCCGGCTTGCGCCGTGCGACCTCGCGGCTGATCACGGTGAACACGGGCGGTGGCGGGACGGGCTCGGCCATGGCTACCTCTTCGGCTTTTTCATCACAGGGGTTGGGTCTGACTCCGACAGTTTGTCGAAGTCGCCTTCGGGGCTCGCAAACCGACGGCTCGATTTGTACGCGTATCGACCAGCTCGAGGATTGGCGTTGGCGGCGCTCAGGCGGTCCAGGCTCGTAGACTCAGGCTCGGCCGGCGGGGCGTCCGGCGCGGGAACCGCGGCGTAGCGCCGGTATGCGATCGGGTCAATCTCTACGGTCGGCTGAGCTGGCGAGTCTTCCATGATCGGAAGCTGTCCACGCACGAGCCACCGTGTCAGCCATCGCTGTAACAACCAGAGCAGCAGCCGGCCGCGCCAGCCTGCAAGCCGGACGAGGTCGACGTCGTGGTCGTGCCAGCGGAGGATCACTTGATGCGAGACGTCCCGCCGGTCCGGTCCGCACCTCGCGCAAAGTTGCGCAGGTCAAACCGGCCGACGTCGTCTTTCTCGTCCGATGGGATGTTGGCCATCTGCGTCGCCGACTTGACGCCGTTGACCAGCTGATCGGCGATCTCGGGGCGCGTGCCGCGCACGGCTGATCCGGTCGGGTCGTCGAACTGGCTGTTGGTGAGGAGCGGGGTCAGGAACGTACCGCGCCGCGGCGGGTTGTCGTCACCACGCGCGACGATGTTCTTCTGGGCTTCGTTCATGGTGGGCTTGAGCTTGTTGCGTCCGAACTTCACGGGTCACCTCCCTAGCTGGCTTCTTTGACAACGCGACCGACGGCTTTCAGGATCCCGGTGCTTCCACCGTGATGCGTTCCACCGCCGCCGTGCGCCTTTTTCTTCGGTGGTTTCTTCGCACCTTTCTTCTTTGGTTCCTTCGGCTTCTTGGGATCTTTCTTGGGCTTGGGCGGCTTCTTTGGACCGGACTTCTTGCCGAGCTTCGAGTGGCCGCCTGGCTTTGGATGGCCCTTCGACTTGCTGCCAGAACTTTTTGATGATCCGCCCATGGGCCTCACGCTACCACGCTCAGCGGTGCCTACGGTAGCGCTCCAAGCGGGACGGTCCGCCGCTGCCGAACCTGGTCACGCCGACAGCGCCGAAGCCGGAGACCTCCATCGACGGCAGCTCGCGCGCGGTCATGATGTCCCGCGAGGCCCACACCGCGAGCGCGCTGCTGTCCGGGTAGTCGTCGTGCAGCGACTCCTCTGAAGCTGAGCACGACAGGTAGCTGCCCACATATTCGCGCACGAGGTCGCTGTGCTGCTCGATGAAGTGCCGGAACTCGATCGAGTCCTGCGTCAGCTCGCCCGCAGGGTACTGGATGCGCCCGCTCTTGAACTCCTGGAGATAATACTTGTAGAGGTCGCTCTTGCTGGCGGTCCCGTAGCGGAACGGAACAACCTCAATGGCGAGCGGAGCCAGCAGAACCTCGAGCCGCTCCATCACAGGATCGCCCATGCCGGTGCTATCGCCCACGAGGCGCTGGACCGCGAAGCCAGACAGGAAGTCGACGATGCCTCCGTACTGGAGGTTCTCGAACGATCCCTGCAGCTCCTTCCAACCGAGGATCCTCTTGATGTAGTGGACGTCGACCGGCGTGGTCTGCGCGCGGCTGACGTCCGCCTCGTGGATCGGGATCGAGAAGTCGACCTCGGTCACGGTGAGCACGGTGCTGTCGTTCGACTTGGCGATGTCGAGGCCGGCGACGATGACGCCGCGGCGCTGGCTCGACACCATCTCGACGTTGGGCATCGCGCCGCGTGTCAGCTCGTCGTCCGTGAACGCGATCTGCCGCGACTCCTGCCACGCGAGCTTGAAGTTCATCTTGAACTCCTCGCTGTGCGTCCCGCCGAGCCGCCGGATCTCGCCCGTCAGCCACTTCTCGTAGGACAGGTGGGTGGCGTCAGGAACGACCGTACGGAGGTTGGCCGCCGGCGGTTCCTTGCGGCGACCAGCGCGCAGGTCTGCCATCTGCTGCTGGTACTGGTCGTAGCTGCGCTTCTGCCGGTCGTACAGCGCGCGCTTCTCGCGGATGACGATCTCGTAGTCGAACTCGAAGTGGTTCTGCTTGCCGCCGTTCTTCTGCACCAGGATGTTGGTCTGGATGTCGAGATGGAAGCCGCCGCGGCTCATCCACGCCGTTCCGATCTTGACCATCGTGCCGTTGGTCGCGGCGAGCATCGGCGAGATCTCCTTGCGGACCTTGGCGCCAAGCACCTTCTGCGCCTCGTCGATGATGACCAGGTGGTAGGTCTTGCCCTCGACGAACGCGCCTTCGTTGGCCGTCTTCGCTCGAACGCGTGCGCCGGTGTTCCACTGCAAGCTGTCGCCGCGCGACTGGACGAGGTGCACGGAGATCTCGGGGTCCGCACAGATCTCCTGCGCGTGCTCGGACATCACGATCTCGCGCATGCGCTCGTAGATCGGACCGGTGCTCTCCTGGTTCGGGCCGAAGATGCCGATCTGGATGCCCCGACCTGAGCCCCACGTGTCGAGCCGCGCGAGCCGCTCATCATCCGGGAACGTCCGGGCCAACACCGGCAGGATGACGGTCAGGCCCGCGCCGAGCGCGGCGAGCATGTTCGACTTGCCAGACTGGCGCGAGAACAGGCAGGTGATCACGTCGCCGTCGTTCCGCAGCAGGCTCTCGATGATCCGCAGCGCCGGCAATCGCTGGTACGAGTAGAACTCCATGTTCGAGAAGTTCTCGACGAACAGGAGGATCTTCTGCGCGAGGGCACTGGTCGACAGGGCGCAGACGATCACGTAGTCACCTTGATCTTGACGTGGTCAGGGTAGGTGCGCGCGAGCTGCCGCAGCGTAGCCAGTGCACGAGCGTCGAGCTCACCAGGCTCACGTCGCGGGCCGGCATGCTGGTACAGATCGAACGCTGCAGAGCCTGGCACCGTCTTGCGGGCCTGCCGAGGCTTGAGCATGAACGCAACAGCGGACACGGCAGCGCAGGCACGGAGCCAGCTGGCGCCTCTGCCGCCGACCGCATGACCTTCGATCGACAAGCGAAGCTTGGACAGGGTCACGACGATCAAAACGTTGCCTCCAGTATGTTCCCGGCACGAGACCGGCTGGTTATGGAGGCGCCATCAACCAGGAGCTGCCGCCGCCGGACTAGTTGAGGAGCTTGGCCGGCTTCTTGGCGGCCGGGGGCTTCTTTGGACCGGCCTTCTTCGCCTTCTTGGCCGGGGGCTTCTTGGCACCGGCCTTCGCCTTCTTGCCGCCACCCTTCTTGGCGGGCGGCTTCTTGGCGCCCTTCTTGGCACCCTTCTTCTTGCCACCGCCCTTCTTGCCCTTGCCGCCACCTTTGCCACCGAACATCTCGAACTCGCTGATCGTCTTCATGCGTCTTCTCCTGGTTGATGACCTTCTGCAGGTCTTGACGCGAGCGTAGAACCTGGGCCATGTGCTGTCAACCAGTTACGTGAGTTGAGCCGGGTCTGGCTTACAGAGCGATGCGAACGCAGCAACGCGGGCGCGGCAGGCATCGCATCGACCGCACGGCGCGGCGCCGCCGGCGTAGCACGACCACGTGAGCGCGATCGGGACCTGCAGCCACAGCGCCTCGCGGATGATCTCGCTCTTGGTCATGTCGATGATGGGGGCGACGACCTTTGCCGGCCGGCGCATCCCGAGCTTGAGCAGGTCGTTCATCGCGTCTACGAACTCGTCGCTGCAGTCCGGGTAGCCGACGCTGCTCACGCGGTTCGCGAACCTGACGCCGCTCGCGCGGCCGGCGGGCGTGTAGACGTCCTCGAGCTGGTTGAAACCGACCCAGATCCTGCTCGCGCTCACGCTCTCGGCAAACGATGCTGCCAGACCGAGCATGAATGTGTTGCGCGCCGGGACGTAGGTCGCCGGGACGCCGTCAGCCTGCGCGCTCGGAACCTCGACGGCTTCGTCGGTCAGCGCTGACCCGCGGATCTGCATGTCCACAGTGACGACCCTAAGCCGGTCGTACAGGCTGAAGAACGCGACCAGTGCCTTGGCCGACAGCAGCTCGCGCGCGTTCTTCTGGCCGTACTGGACGTGGAACGGGAACACCTCGTGGCCTGCCTCGATCGCCATGGCAAGCACGACCGCGGAGTCGAGCCCGCCAGACACGAGCACGACCGATCGGGTCACGCCGGCCTCTTTGGCTTCGTGTCCAGGTCCCAGTCCCGTACCATCTCGAAGCGGGATCCCGAGCGAGGTAGCCGGCTGTCGCCCGTCGTTCGCTGAGCTGCAGGAACCACGCTGGTCCCGCCGTTGCCGCGCGCGACGTTGGAGAGCTCACTGTGGAGTCGGCGGAAGATCGAATCCGAGCGACGGCCGTCGCCGACCTGCTTCGCGCCGAACGCATGAACCAGGCGCTCCATGCCAGCCTTCTCGGCCGGGTCAGGTTCGCGCTGTTCGGCGTTATCGACCGGCGCTGTAGCGGCGTCGATGAACTCGAGGGGGCCGAGACGCCCGGTCATGCTGCCTTCCCGGTGATCGCGCGCAGCATCGCCTGGACCTCGTCACGAACGAGCGCCTCGCACTTCGGGCTGCAGGCGAACGGCTGGTCTTTCCGCAACGCCTTGCCGCAGCCCTGCGCGCGGCACCGCGGTCGCCCCCCGCTACGCTCGTCGTAGCCGGCGTAGTGACTCCACGGTGCCGCGCGCACGATCCGCGTCCGGGTGGCCGGACGCCTTGCAGTTTCAGGGACCAGGACGCGTGAAGCCTTGCCCTCCCCGAGCTGCGACCAAAAGTCCTGCTTCGTCATGCGACCTGCTTTCGCTGAGCGTCGCGCGCCACCTGGGCGCTAACGAACGGCGCGAGCTTGACCAGCTGCTCGCCGACCATCAGATCGCGCCACGCGGGCGTGTCGATCTGCAGCTCGGCGTGAGCGCGCTGGCGGATGTCGGTGTCGAAGTTCAGGACGATGGCTAGCATGACTTCTCCTCTGGTTCTCCTTCTACGTGGCGATCCACACCTCGACCGTGACGTCCTTGTTGGCGTCGTCGTTGCGGACGGTGAGGCTGGTGACGGCGGTGTCAAACAGGATCGTGATGGATCCGCAGAGCGTGTCAACTGTGGACCCGTTGAGCCGGTAGCTGATCGGTGACGGCGTGACGATCACGAGGCTGCGTGCAGTCACACCGTCCAGCGGGATGACGACGTCGCCGTCAGCCTGCCTGACCTTCTTCTCGCGGATCAGGAGGTCAGCCAGGTCCGCGATCGTGCGCAGCAGCGGCAGCTGATGTTGACCGCCGTTGACGCGGGTCCGCCGCAGCTCGCCCATCAGCTCTACCGTGTTGTTTGATCCTGCCATGGGCTGACTCTACACGTTGCCGGGCTTGGTGAACCACGGGATCTTGGCCGCGCGAGCGCACAGCTCTGGACCTGGGTCTTCTCGGTCGGTCGGATTGAGGTGGACGTGCCCGAGCACCGGGGCGCCCTTGCGCAGCTGTGGAACCCAGCGGGGGTACTGGTCGGGCGGGTTCGGCTTCACGCTCCATCCCGGGTCCGTCAGCAACCTGATCGTAAGCGCGAGGTCGGCCTCGAGTAGGTCGAGCATGTGGAGCTGGTACGCGGTCGGCTTGTGGAACCCGTAGACGTTCTGCATCGGCGCGAGCGGCTCGACCTCGTTAGTCGGGATCGGAGCGCCCTTCGCGACCCAGCCCTTGCCGTCGTTCTCGCCCCAGCGCCAGACGCCATCCTTGAAGCGCAGTCGGCCGGCGCAGTGGGTCTCGATGCCGACCGCCTTCAGGTTGGGATGCACGATCTTGCCGTTGATGACGAACGACCCACCA
>Ga0302323_100001109_pt1 | contig 21773 bp, 16 predicted proteins | sample Fen_T0_3_FD_201950 | JGI IMG/M metagenome (GOLD analysis project Ga0302323, IMG submission 201950) | Peat permafrost microbial communities from Stordalen Mire near Abisko, Sweden - Fen_T0_3 | ecosystem: Environmental > Terrestrial > Soil > Wetlands > Permafrost | place: Sweden: Abisko... | reverse complement strand
GGAGAAGCTCGGCGCCCTGGTGGCCTCGACCGTCCTGGCGGTCGACGACGTGGACGGGCGGATCCTCGGGCTGGTCGTCGTCGCCGGTGACGAGCTCTTCCAGCTCGCGGTGGACCGGCGGGCGAGCGGGCGGGGCGTGGGGAGCGCCCTGCTGGCCGCCGCCGAGGCGCGGATCGGCGCGGGCCACGCCCAGGCGTGGCTGGCCGTGGTCCCGGACAACACTCGGGCCCGGGCCTTGTACGAGCGCCGTGGGTGGCGTGACGCCGGGCCGTTCACCTACGCCGCGCTGGCCGAGGGGGAGGCGATCCCGGTGCCGGTGCTCCGCTACGTCAAGGACCTGGCGCCGCTTCCGTCGTCATGACGAACAGCGGCGACGTCGGACCGACCCGGATATGTTCCAGGTGACGGACCTGCAGCCGGCACCTCGCGGTCCCGGCCGCCTGGGTGGTGATCGGCCGGCGAGGACCCGATGGTCGGGAGGGTGAGGCGGGCCACCGTTCCCCCGTTCTCGGCCCGGGCCAGCCGGATGCGACCGCCGTGGGCGGCCGCCGTCTCGTGGACGATGGCCAGGCCGAGGCCGGAGCCCGGCAGGGAGCGGGACCCGGGGGCCCGCCAGAAGCGGTCGAACACGTGGGGCAGGTGTGCCGGGTCGATGCCGGGTCCGTCGTCCACGACCTCGACGGTGACCGTCAGGCCGTCGACGACCTGCCGGATCCGGACGACGCCCTCGGGAGGGTTGAACTTGACGGCGTTGTCCAGCAGGTTGAGGATCGCGCGCTCCAGCGCGGCGGCGTCGGCCATGACGTGGCAGCCTGACGGGGGGCCGACGACGAGGTCGCGGTCGCCGGCACGTGGCCGGGCCCGGTCGACGGCACGGGCGACGACGTCGTCGAGGCAGACCGGTTCGGCGGCCGGGTCCGACAGCCGGTCACTGGCCAGGATGGTGAGCTCCTCGACGAGCGCGGCGAGCTCGGTGCTCTGGGCGGTGATGTTCGCGTAGATGCGGCGCCGGGCCTCACTCTCCAGAGGCCGAGCGGCGTCCTCGCTGCGGGTGAGCAGTTCGGCATTCGTGCGGAGGCTGGTCAACGGGGTACGCAGTTCGTGTCCGGCGTCGACGACGAGTTGCTGCTGACGCTGCCGGGCCCGGGAGAGTCGGTCGATCATCGCGTTGAAGGCAGCGGCGAGACGGGCGACCTCGTCGCGTCCGTGGGTCACGATCGGGACGGCCAGGTCCTCGGTGCGGGCGATGTGCTCGGCCGCGGCGGTCAGTTGACCGACCGGGCCGAGCAACCGACGGGCCAACAGCACGGCCAGCACGCTGACGCCGGCGAGGGTGAGCAGGGTGGCCACGACGAGAAAGACCGCCAGCTTCTCCAGCGCGGCGTCCGTCTCGGTCAGCGGTCTGGCCGCCACGACCGCCGCCCGGGGTGAGAACCCGCTCCTCGCCGGTATCGGGTACACCCGAATGCGCAGGTGGACGCCGTTCACGGTCGCGGATCGGAAGCCGCCGCCCCGGCCCGTCCGCGCGGTCCGGACGTCGTCGGGACTCGTCGGGACGGCGAGGGTCGGATCGGGGGTGCAGACCGATCCGTCGGCGCCCACCACCACGACCCGGATCTGCATGCGGTAGCCGATGCTGTTCGGTGGCGGCACCGACCGGCACAGCGTGCGGGGGTCCAGAAGCGGCGGGGGCACCGAGGCGAGCAGGCTGTCGTCGATCTGGCGGCTGAGCTCGCCACGGACGACGGCGTAGGACGCCAGGCTCCCGGCGAGGACGGCGCAGCCGGCGAGCAGTCCGATCCCCGTCACCAGCCGGGTCCGCAGGGACGTCCGCCGCAGCATCAGAGTTCGCGCAGCACGTAGCCGACACCCCAGACGGTCTGGATGACGCGAGCCGTGCCGCCCTGCTCGGTCTTGCGGCGCAGCAGGCCGATGTGGACCTCGAGGCTGTTCGAGCCGGTGCCGGCGGTGTACCCCCAGACGGCGTCGAGGATCTGCACCCGGCTGAGCACCTGCCGGGGATGGCTCAACAGGAGTTCCAGGAGGTTGAACTCGATCCGCGTCAGCGCGAGGTCGAGGGCCCCCCGGCGAACCTCACGGGTGGCGGTGTCCAGGGTGATGTCGGCGAAGCTCAGCCGGGCTCCCGGGCCGTCCTCCCACCTGCTGCGCCGGGACAGGGCGCGCAGCCTGGCGAGCAGCTCCTCCAGCGCGAACGGTTTGACCAGATAGTCGTCCGCGCCGGCGTCGAGCCCGATGACGCGGTCGTTCGTCGACTCCCGCGCGGTGAGCATGAGGATCGGCAGGTCGTACCCGTGGGCGCGCAGCCGCCGGCAGGCTCCGATGCCGTCCAGGCGCGGCATCTGGACGTCGAGGACGACGACGTCCGGGGCATCGGCCTCGACCGCCGCGACCGCCTCCACACCGTCACGCGCCGTCGTCACGGTGTAGCCCTCGAAGGAGAGGCTCATGCCCACGGACTCGCGTACCGCGGAGTCGTCGTCCACCACCAGCACCCTCACCGAGCCTCCCCGATGCCGTCACCGGTCGTGACAGCAGTGATCAGCCTCTCGGCTGATGCTGGGAAAACACTGGGTTCCGCGTGCTACCCACCTGGGCGTCGTCACACAAAGTGAGCAGGGGTCTCGGTCACCCCGGTGCCAGGGGTGACATCGGCCTCGCCCCACGGGTCTTCAGGCGCGTTTCCGAACCACTTCATCGTTGCTTCAGGAATGCCGCCCAGTATCCGTCTCGCCCCCGGAGAGCCCGGCGGTGACGGAGAGGAGCCAGCGTGGACAGGAAGGCCCTCCCTGAGGGGGACAGCCGATGAGGGGGACGACGCTGTTGCGTCCCGGAGGGCCACCACCTCCGGCCTCCGTGGGGGACGAGACCGCCGACGCCCGAGCCGGCCGGCGAGGCCTTCGCCGCATCGTCGGCGGCCGCCGCGCGACCGTCGTCCTCAACAGCACGCTCGCGCTCCTCCTGGTCGGCGGGGGCACCGCCGCCTGGTGGCTGACGCGCAGCGACGACGGCGCCGGCGCCACTGCCCGGCGCACGACGACCGTGACGCGCGGCACCCTGACCGCCGCCGTCAGCGGGACGGGGAACACCGAGCTGAGCGTCTCGACCGACGTGAACTTCGAGAACGCCGGAACCGTCACCGAGATCCTCGTCAAGGCCGGTGACACCGTGAAGGCGGGCCAGGTGCTGGCACGGATCGACGCCACCAGCGCCGACCAGTCGCTCGAGGTGGCCCGACGGTCCTACGCCTCGGCCCAGGCGAGCTACGACGGCACCGTCAACGGCTACACGGCGTTGCAGAAGCAGAAGGACGCCGCGTCGATCGTGACCGCGGAGCAGCAGGTGACCGTGGCCCGGACGCAGCTGACGAACGCCAAGGCCCAGCTCGCGAACGACACCACCTCGCTGGCCGACGCCGTTTCGAACGCGCAGGCCCAGCTGACCGCCGACACCGACAGCCTCGCCGCCGCCGTCGACAGCGCCCAGGCGCAGCGCGACCGGGACGGCACCGCCCAGAACGCCGCCGTCCAGAACGCCCAGGACACCCTCGACAACGACACCGCCGTGCAGGACACCGCGGTCGCCAAGGCGCAGACCGCCTACGACAACGCCGTGTCCGCGGCGTCGGGCGTCAGCTGCACGGCGTCCTCGACGGAGGCGGTGTGCACCCAGCTCAGCTCGGCGCAGGACGCCCTCACCTCGGCGAAGCAGAGCCGGACCACTGCGGTCCTGAGGGACGGCCAGAGCCTCACCTCGGCGCAGCAGGCACGGGACGCGACGGTCGCCAAGGACGACGAGGCGCTCGCCTCGGCCCGGCGCAACCAGACCAGCACCCTGACCAAGGACCAGCAGGCGATCACCACGGCCCGGCGCAACCAGACCAGCACCCTGACGAAGGACCAGCAGGCGATCACCTCGGCGCAGCAGGCGATCACCTCCGCCGAGAACTCGTTGACGACCGCGAAGCTCCAGGTCAAGACCAACGCGCAGGGGGCCACCCAGGCCCAGATCGCCTCCGCGCAGCTGCAGCTCACCCAGGCACGCGTCACCCTGGACCAGGCTCGGACGAACGCCGACCAGACGGCGCTGAAGGCACCGACCGCGGGCACCGTCCTCACCGTCAACGGCAAGGTCGGCGCGTCGTCGAGCGCGACCTCCTCGTCGAGCGCGACCTCCTCGTCCTCGTCGTCGGCCGCCGGTGGTGGCGCCGGAGGTGGCACGGGAGGCAGTGGCACCTCGAGCAGCACCGCCTTCCTCACCGTCGCCAACCTGAGCAGGCTGGCTGTCACGGCGAACATCGCCGAGGCGGACGTCGCCGACATCGACGTCGGCCAGGAGGCGAGAATCACGTTCTCCGCCGGCGGAACCACCGTCACCGGCCACGTGACGAAGGTGTCGCAGCAGAGCACCACCTCGAACAACGTCGTCCTCTATCCGGTCACCGTGACGCTCGACGACGCACCCGAGGGCACCAGGGTGGGCCAGACCACCACGGTGGCCATCACGACCGGCACCGTCCAGAACGCTCTGATCGTCAACTCCTCCGCCATCACGACGACGGGCACCATGTCCACCGTCACGACGCTGCAGGGCACGCGGACCACCGTGACGCCCGTGGAGACCGGTCTCAAGGGCAGCACGGGCACCGAGGTGAAGAGCGGACTGTCCGAAGGGGACGTCGTCGTCCTGCCCGACTCGACGACCGGGACTCCCGGCAGCGGCGGCTTCCCCGGCGGCGGCGTCCCCCGGGTCGGCGGGCTGGGTCTGGGAGCAGGCCGATGACCTCGACCACCCGACCGGTCGTGGAGCTGCGCGGGATCACCAAGACGTACGGCTCGGGGGACACCGCCGTCCACGCCGTGGCCGGCGTCGACCTGGCCGTGGAGCGCGGTGACTACCTCGCCGTGATGGGGGCGTCGGGCTCCGGCAAGTCGACGCTGATGAATCTCATCGGTTGCCTCGACGTCCCGACCCGCGGCACCTACCGGTTGGACGGCGTGGACACCCGCGGCCTGGACGATCGGCGGCAGGCGATCGTCCGGAACCGCAAGATCGGGTTCGTCTTCCAGCAGTTCAACCTCATCCCCCGGACGACGGCGCTGCGCAACGTCGAGCTGCCGCTGGCCTATGCCGGGGTGAGGCCCGCCGAGCGGCGCGCCCGAGCCTTCGCCGCCCTGGCCAGGGTGGGTCTCGCGGACCGGGTCGAGCACGGGCCGGCCCAACTGTCCGGAGGCCAGCAGCAGCGCGTCGCCATCGCCCGGGCCATCGCCACCAACCCCGTGCTGCTGCTCGCCGACGAACCCACCGGTGCCCTGGACAGCCGCAGCACCCAGGACATCCTGCAGCTGTTCGACGAGCTCAACGCGATGGGCCGCACGCTCGTCGTCATCACCCACGAGGACGAGGTGGCCCACCACGCCAAGCGCGTGGTGCGCATGCGCGACGGGCGGGTGCAGTCCGACGCACGACAGACGCCCGTCCGGGCCCTGCCACCCCTGCTGGCGACCGACCTGCAGCCCGACCGTGGTCGTGGGCCCGCCACCGAGGTGTTGCGGTGAACCCCCGGGAGAGCCTGCGGTTCGCCGTCGCCGGCGTCGTCGCCAACCCGCTGCGGTCGATGCTCACGACGCTCGGCATCCTCATCGGCGTCGCCGCGGTGATCACGCTGGTGGCCGTCGGAACCGGCTCCGGCAAGGCCGTCCAGGACTCCATCGACCGGCTCGGGAGCAACACCCTCACGGTGACCTCGAGCCAGGGCGGCACGGGAGGTCGCGGCGGACCCGGCGGCTTCGGCGGAGGTGGACCGGGCGGCGCACCCGGCGGTGGTGGCGGCTTCCCCGGAGCCCCCCGCGCGTCGAGCGGGACCGCGGACACCGGAACCAAGATCCGGAAGGCGCAACTCACCCTCGACGACGCCCAGGCGCTCAAGGGCGGCTCCGCCGCCCCGCACGTCGCGTCGGTCGCTCCCGTGGTGAGCGCGTCGTCGGTGACCGCCACCTACGAGGGTGCCTCGCACTCGGTGGGCACCTTCACCGGCACCTCCCCGAGCTACCTGGTGAACGACAACGACTCGGTCGGCGTCGGCTCCCCGTTCACCGACTCGGACTACAGCCAGCGGCGCCGGGTCGCGCTGCTCGGGGTGACCGTGGCGAAGGACCTCGCAGGCGGGGACGGCAGCGGCATCGTCGGCAGGGCGGTGCAGTTCAACGGGATCACCTTCGAGGCGATCGGCATCCTCGCCACGAAGGGCAGCCTCGGGCCCCAGGACCAGGACGACCGGGTGATCGCCCCGCTGACGGCAGCCCAGGACACCCTGTCCGGCTACGGCTCCCTGGCCTCCGTCTCGGTCAAGGCGACCTCGGCGGACGCCGTGGACGACGCCGAGAACGAGGTCAAGGACATCCTCTACCAGCGGCACCGCGTGACGGCCGCGACAGCCGACTTCTCCGTCAACAGCGCCAGCTCGATCCTGTCGGCGGCGACGTCGAGCAGCGGCACCTTCACGGTGCTGCTCGGCGCCGTCTCGGCCATCTCGCTGCTGGTCGGCGGCATCGGCGTCATGAACATCATGCTCGTCACGGTGACCGAACGGACCCGGGAGATCGGCGTGCGCAAGGCGATCGGCGCGCAGCGTGGCGACATCGTGGGGCAGTTCCTCATCGAGGCCGTGCTGTTGTCGCTGTTCGGCGGGCTCATGGGCGTGCTCGTCGGGCTGGGCGCCAGCCGGTTCACCATCGTCGGCGTCCAGCCCGTCGTCGCCCCCTACTCCGTGGGCCTCGCCCTTGCCGTGTCCCTCGCGACCGGCCTCTTCTTCGGTCTCTACCCGGCGAACCGCGCAGCCGGTCTGCGACCTATCGAAGCGCTCCGCCATGAGTGAGCGCGACAGGAGCGCCATGAGCACGCCCGGCAACTCCCAGACAGCCGCCGGCTGGTTCCCGACCGCGGACATCACCGCCGCCGGCGGCGCCCCACCTCCCACGGCGCCGATGCAGGGCCTGCCGCGGGGCGACGGGCTCCCCGGCGATCAGGGTCCGTACGCCGGCACCTTCCCCGTTCCCCCGCCGGACGCCGTACCCACGGGCGAGCCGCTGCCGGGCCGGCCGTCGCCGGACGAGCTGCCGCCGGACGACCTCCTCCTGGACCCCGCATGGGAACGTCCGGCGATCCGCAACCGGCTCACGTCCGTCCTCCTCATCGCCGTCCTCGTGGTGGGCGGCTTCGCCGGGGGGATCGCCGTCCAGCGTCAGCGCGGGGGCACCGGAACGACGACCGGTGGCCTTCCCACCGCGGGCCGTCTCCCCGGCGGCCTCCCCGGCGGCGGTGCCTTCCCGGGCGGCGGCGGCTTCCCGGGCGGCGCCCCGAGCCTGCCGGGCGGCGGATCCGGCGCCGCGGCCAACGGCTCCGGCGCCTCGACGAATCCCCTCGGCGGCGGCTCCGCCGGTGCAGGCGCGGCCTCGGCGCCGGTCGTCGTGGGCAGGGTCACCTCGATCCGGAGCGCCTCGATCACCGTGCGGAACTTCGCCGGCAAGAACGTCACCGTGCAGGTGCCGGGCACCGCGAAGGTCACCACCTCAGGCCTGGCCGGGCTCGCTGCCGGAGCGACCGTCGCGGTCGCCGGCACCACCGCCGCGGACGGCACGGTCACCGCGACGGCCATCACCGTCACGGCGTCGACGTGACGCCGCATCCACTCCAGGAGGTCAACCTCGTGAACATCCGCCGTCACCGCCCGCGGCTCCGGACCGGTGGCACTGCCGTCGCCCTCGCCGTCCTCCTCGTGGCCTGCGGTTCGTCGAACTCCACCTCGACGACACCTGGCCAGGGGGGCGCCTCGTCGCCAGGGAGCGCTCCCACCGGATCCGCCGCTCCTCCCGGGCCCGGAGGCGCGGGCGTGGACTTCGGCGCGATGCAGTCCTGCCTCAAGGCGGCGGGCATCTCCCTCCCCACCCCGAGCGGCGCCCCGCGGACACCGCCGAGCGGCGCCCCGCGGACACCGCCGAGCGGCGCCCCGCGGACACCGCCCAGCGGCGCGGCGGGAGGCCCGGGCGGTCTCTTCTCCGACCCGACCGTGCAGGCCGCGCTGAAGGCCTGCGGGCTGACCGTGCCGACCATGAACGGCCGCCCACCGGCCACCACGGGGTGACGCCCCCTGGGTACGGTGGTCCCGTGGGGGAGCAGCCGCTGCGGGTGCGCAAGGTGCTCGCGTACGTCGTCCGCGGGTCCGAGCTGCTGGTGTTCCGGCACCGTGACCATCCGATCGAGCGCACCGGGCTGCAGGTTCCCGCCGGCACCGTACGACCCGACGAGCCGCTGGACGACGCCGTCCTGCGCGAGGCGTCGGAGGAGACCGGCCTGGAGGGTCTGCGCCTGGTGTCCTACCTGGGCGGGACGGAGTACGACGTCCGGCCCGCGCGTCCGGAGGTGCACGAGCGGCACGTCTTCCACCTGGCGCCGCCGGACGACGTCCCGTGCACCTGGACCTGGCACGAACTGCACGACGGCCTGAAGCCGCCGACGGCCTTCGAGTTCCTGTGGCTGCCCCTGGCGCACGCGCATGTCCTGGCCGCCGGGATGGGCGCGCTCCTGCACCGTCTCCCGGAGGCGGACGGCTACGGCCTCGCGCCGTAGGCCGGTTGGCCGGGACCGCACCCGCCGGCCGCGGCCGCGGTTCACCCGCGCAGGCGGTCCAGCGCGGCGCAGAGCTCGGCGTGGGCGGCCAGTTCGCGTTCCACCGGTTCGAGGACGACGTCCCGGGCCAGGTTCTCCACCCGCTCGGACAGCCGCCGCCGGACCCGGGCGGCCAGGCGGGCCGCCCCCCACCGCGCCGGCGGCCGGCTGACCAGGCCCACCACCACCCCCGCCAGCAAGCCACCGATCAGCAGGATCGTCGGCAGCGGGAGCCGTCCCCAGGTCGGCAGCGGCGGGGGCGGCAGCTGCAACCAGGCGACCCCGAACAGCACCGCCAACCACGTCAGCCCGACGCCGGCGGTGACGGCGAGCAGCACCTGCAGCAGCCCCACGAGCCGCCACCAGAGGGGCCGCCGGGCGAGGCCGAGGTCCGTCCCGGCGACGGCGCGGTCGAGCAGGTCGCCGAGCTCGGCCCGCGAGCCGGCCGCCGCGCGGCGCACCACCGCCGGCCACGGCCCGGAGAGCCCGGCCGCCGCGCCGTCCGCCAACGCCCGCAGGGCCGAGTCGACGCGCGCCCGCTGCACGGCCGACGGCCCCGGCAGCGATGTGCGGACCAGCTCGGACGGCGTGTCCCGCAGCCGCAGCCGTCGGGCCGGGTCCCGTCGCAACCGGGCCGTCCAGCGGGTGAACGGCCAGCCGGTGGCGTGGCGCGAGCGCAGCCGGTAGGTGCGCGCGACGGCGTCCGTGACGACGTCGACGCCGGCGGCCTCGCCCAGCGCCGCCACGAGGGCCCGGCGCTCGGCCTTGCCCACCCCCGGCGACGTCGAGCCCCCGCACGACCCGTCGAGGGTGCCGGCCAGTCCGGCGAGGTCCGCCTCCAGCCGCCGGACCGACGACCGGCGGGTGGCGACCCGCTCGGCCAGTTCCGCCCGCAAGGCCGCCAGGCCCTCGCCGGTCCGCGCGGAGACGGGGAGCACCGGCACGGCCCCGAGCCCCTCCGACGCCAGCAGCGCGCGCAGGTCGGCGAGGCATCCCTCGCGGGCCGGGCCGGACAGCCGGTCGACCTGGTTGAGCACGACGAGCGTCACGTCGGCGTGCCCGGCCAGCGGCACCAGGTAGCGGTCGTGGACGGCGGCGTCGGCGTACTTCTGCGGGTCGAGCACCCACACGAGCAGGTCGACCCGCTCCACCAGCCGGTCCGCCTCCAGCCGGTGGCCGCCCTGGACCGAGTCGACGTCGGGCAGGTCGAGCAGCACGAGCCCGTCGACGTCCGGGCCGCCGGTCGCGGACGGTGCGCCGGCCCGGGAAGGGCCTTCGGCCAGCAGATGGCGGCGCGGGACGTCGAGCCAGTCCAGCAGGGGACCAGCGTCCTCGGTGCCCCAGACGACCGCGTGGGCGACCCCGGTGGTCGGCCGGCGCATCCCGACCTGGGACACGTCCTCGCCGGCCAGCGCGTTGGCGAGCGACGACTTGCCGCTGCCGGTGGCGCCGGCCAGCGCGACGACGGTGTGGGTGTCCCCGAGGCGCAACCGCTCCCCGGCCCTGCCCGCGACCCGGCGCGCCTGCGCGACGACGTCGTCGTCCACGCGGCCCGGTGCGAGAGCGAGCACCCGGTCGAGCGCCTCGAGACGCTGGGCGATGCCGGTGCGGCGGCGGGTCAGGAGGGTCACCGCGGGACGTCCGCGACCGGAGCGCGAGACCCGGAGCGGGACGCGCGGCGCAGCTGTTCGAAGGTCTCGAGCCCGGCACGCAGCCCGACCGAGGCGCCGTCGTCCGGGGCCGCCGCGGCGACCCGGTCGGCGAACCGGCGGCGTTCGGGGGCGAGCAGGTCCTCGACGCGTGCCAGCAGGTCGCTGCGCGCGCGGGCGGCGAGACTGCGCACCGCGCTGTCACCGAACACCGCCTCGAGCACCTTCTGGGACGCGGCCGACGTCCCGCCGGCGATCAGCACCTCGGCGCCGCTCAGGCCGCCGGTCTGTGCGAAGACGGCGAGCATGAGCACGAGCCCGGCCCCGTTCGTGCCGAAGGAGGCCAGCCGCGCGGTGCTCCGCCGCCGGCCGCCCTCGGCCGCGACGAGCTGCAGGATCTCGCCCTGCCACGCGCGGATCTCGCGTTCCATGGCCGCGCCGAACGTCGGCGAGGAGCGGGCGAGGGCGTCGCCGTCCGGGGCGAGCAGTGCCCGGCCCGCCGGACGCACCCGCCAGGTGTCCACCGTGCGCTCGGCCGCGCCGTCGGCCAGCCCGCGGACGAGCGACGCGAGCGAGCTCTCCAGCGCCTCCTCGACGACCGGCGGGGCCTGCCGGCCGGTGAGCAGTGCGCCGATCCGGTCGCGCCACCGCCCGATGCGCGTCTCGAGGCCACGGGTCAGCTCGCCGGTGCCGACGTACTCCTGCCAGCGGGCGAGCACCTCTCCTCGCAGCACGCTCCCGCTGCGGACGCCGTCGTCGATCTCCAGCAGCGCGTCGGTGTACGCGCCGTCCACCTCGTCGCGCAGGAGGGCGGCGACCGCGAGCTGGTCGTCGGTCTCGCGCGCGACGGTCGCGACCCGCTGGCGCAGGCTCTGCAGGGCTCCCTCGAGCGTGGTGCGGATGACCTCGGCGCGCGCGTCGGCGTCCGCCGCGAGGGCGGAGAGCCAGGCGTGCAGCGGCGCGACCAGGGACGCCGGCAGCCGCTCGCTCTCCCCGGCCACCGGGGTCTCGGGCACGGTGAACAGGGCGGCGCGTCCGAGGCCGTTCTCGTCGAGCATCGCGGCGAGGTGGGTGCTGATCTCGCGCACCCCCTCCGGCGGCACCCGGTTGAGGACGACGGCGAGCGCGGTGCTGCGCTGTTGGGCAAGGTGCAGGAACTCCCACGGGACGGCGTCCGCGTACCGGGCCGCCGTGGTGGTGAAGATCCACAGATCGGCGGCCGCCAGGAGCTGGTTGGCGAGCCGGCGGTTGTCGGCGACGACAGAGTCGATGTCCGGGGCGTCGAGCAGGGCCAGGCCGGCCGGGATCCCCTCGTGCGCGACGACGTGCAGCGTCTCGACGGACGACGGGACGGACGACGGGCCGGACGACGGGCCGGGCCGGGACGTCGTCCGCGACAGCTCCGGCAGGATCCGGCCGTCGCTGAACCACGGCAGGTCGGTCGGATGGCAGACCAGCACGGGCCCACGCGTCGTCGGGCGCAACCATCCCGCCTTGGTGACCTCGGCGCCGACCAGCGTGTTGACCAGCGTGGAATTGCCCGCCCCGGTCGAACCGCCGACGACGGCGAGCAGCGGCGCGTCGAGCCGGCGCAGCCGGGGCAGCAGGTAGTCGTCGACCTGGCCGACGAGCTCGTCCCGGGTCCGGCGGGCCGCCTCGGCGCCGGGCGTGGCGAGGTCGAGCCGGAGCCCGCCGACGCGCCGGCGGAGGGCTTCCAGCGCGTCGGGCAGCTCGGTGGCGGTCACGCCCTTCATCATGTCCGCCACGGGCCGTCACACCACTGCAGCCGCCCGTCGGTCAGCCGAGGCCCAACCGCGCCAGGGGCTCGACGAGCTCGCGCTCCTCGTACGACAGGTGCGACAGCAGGGCGTCGCTGAGCAGGTCGATCGCGGCCTGCAGCTCGGGCGTCCCGTCGTCGGCGTCGACGGAGACGAACCGCACCAAGGCACGGTCGACCTGCTCCAGCACGTCGTGGATGACGACATGCTCCTCCGCCAGGCGGTCGATCACCGGCTCCAGCCGCGGATCGCCGTGGCGCAGGTGCGGGAACATGCTCTGGTCCTCGATGGTGTGGTGCGTCGTGACGATGCAGCAGTACGACATGCAGTACGAACCGAGCACCCACTTGTTCTGCCGCAGCACCATCGTGCTGATGTGCGAGCGGGCCGCGCCGGGATCCAGCATCCCCGCGGCGACCTGCTGCACCAGGTCGTCGAGTTGCGCCAGCTCCGCCCGCAGGCCGTCGTGGACGTCGACGAGGTGCTGTCCGGCGGCGCGCTCGTGCGCGGTATAGGTGCGGTCCGGGTCCGGACTGGGACCGCGCGGCCGGGTCGACTCGTCCCACGCCCGGGTGTTGCTGCGCCGGACGCCGTCGTCGGGGGTCGGGACGGCGGCCAGCGCACCCCGCGGGACGGACGCCGGCGCCGGAGTCGCGAGCGCCGCGGCCGGGCTCGCCGTCAGGGCCGGGGCGGGGGCTGATACCGAGGCCGGGCTCGTGGCCGGCACGGCGTCCACCGAGGTCGCGCGCTCGGCGGCCACCAGGTCGCGGACGGCGGGGGCGACCTCGGCGGCGAAGCGGCGCAGGTCGTCCGGGTCGTCGCTGCCGAGGACGAACGTGCTGATCCCGTCGCCTAGGGCGAGCTCGGCGAGTTCCTCGGCCCACTGCTCGGCCGGCCCCTGCAACGGACCGCGACCCGTCGGCCGGAACTGCCCGCCGATGTTCAGCAGCCGGCGGACGTCCCCGGGCGCCCGGCCCGCCTCGGCGGCCGCGTCGTCGATGACGGCGTTCCCCGCCGCGAGGTCGCCGGGCTTCAGGTAGGCGAGCGACGGCAGCCAGCCGTCGGCGCTGCGCCCGGTGAGCGCGAGCAGCCGCGGCTTGTACGCCCCGATCCACAGCGGCACGGCGTGCGCCGGGGCCGGCCCGCGCTTGGCGCCCACCACGCGGTACCGGGCCCCCTCGACCCGGACGCCGCCGCGGGCGTCGACGTCCCAGAGCGCCCGGAGGATCTCGACCGCCTCCGCCAGCCCCTGCACGGCCTCACCCGGTGTCGCCCGCCGCCCGCCCATCGCCTCGATCGCGTCCCAGAAGGCCCCGGCCCCCAGACCCAGCGCGACCCGGCCGCCGGTGAGCAGGTCCAGGCTGGCGACGCTGCGCGCGAGCACCGCCGGCGGCCGCAGCGGCAGGTTGACGACGTTGGGTGCGAGCGTGATCCGGCTCGTGCTCGCGCCGGCGAACGCGAGCAACGTCCAGGTGTCGAGGAAGCCCGGCTGGTACGGATGGTCCTGGAAGGTGGCGAGGTCGAGCCCGACCTGCTCCGACAGCTGGGCCAGGGCCACGGCCTGCAGCGGTCGCTCGGCGGTCGGCGTGAGGAACGACCCGAAGCGCAGCTCGTGGCCGTAGTCGGTCATGGGTCGCGGCTCCGTGGACGTCGGGTCGTGGACGGTTGCGTGGTGCACTCTAGGGAAGGGCCGCCGGCGCCACGCGTCACGCCGTGCTGGCGACCAGGTAGCGCTCGTCCGCGATCGGGCCGCCCCAGAGCTGCGCGTCGTCGAGCACGGTGACGTCGGCATGCGCCCGGTGCCTCCGGACCAGCTCCGTCGCTGACGCGGCGGTCAGTCCGGCGCCGGTGTGCCAGCGGCCCTCGATGAGCAGCAGGCGCCCGCCGGGCGCCAGCAGGTCGAGCCACGCGGCCAGCGCCGCGTCGGCGTCCGGCATGGCCCACAGGACGTGACGCACCAGCACGACGTCGAACGTCCCGGCGGGCCACGGCGGCCGGGCTGCGTCGCCCGTCCGGAAGGTGGCGTCGACGCCAGCGTCCGCAGCCTTGGCGCGGGCGACGTCGACCATGCGCGCCGAGATGTCCAGCCCCTGCACCCGGTAGCCCGCCCCGGCCAGCAGGACGGCGAGGCTGCCGGTGCCGCTGCCGACGTCCGCCACGGTAGCGGGTGTGGGCGGCAGCAGCGGGCCGAGCAGGGCGGACCAGGCCGAGCGGACGGCAGGGTCGCGCAGGCCGTGATCCGGTTCCGCGTCGAAGATGTCGGCCTGGGCATCCCAGTACGCGCTCACGTCCATCGCCCCGACGCTACCGGTACCCCTCACGGCTGCCACGAGTCCGTCGGTCGAACCGATGGTGTTGTTTCACGCAGGTATGCGCGGCGGGCCTCCGGGAGCGTCCGGTCCCAAAGGACCTTGTGCGGCCTCTTGAGGCCGAGCTGTGCCGTACGCCAGGATTTCCCGGATTGCACCGGACCGGCCGGAGAACCCGCCGTCCGGTGCGCCGTTCTCTGCGAAGGGATGCGCATGCGCCTGCCCCGACGATCGGTGGCCACCGCCACCGGTGTCATCGTCACCGTTCTGCTGGCCCCACTCGCCGTCACGACCAGCGCATCGGCCGCACCGGCCACTGCGGGCCGGCAGTCCGACGTCCGGGAGGTCGCTCCCGGCAAGTCCTACGCGCTCGATGCGGCCCTGAAGGCCCAGGCAGCCACGAAGAACCTCGCCACCGCGGCCCGCACCGCCCTCGCCCCCACCACCAAGGCCGCTGCCGCCGGGACCACGCCCGCCGTCGGCACCGTGCGGAAGTGGCTCGCGCTCGACGACTTCAACGGCAAGCTCTACCAGAAGGACTACACCCTTCGCGCCGTCGGCTCGAAGATCGAGGTGTGGGTCGCCTCCGGGTCCGACGCCACGTCCACGGGGACGGCGTTCCCGGCCAATGACTGCCGGAACGCCGTCGCGGGCTCCACGGACGTCACTGACGCCCAGGCGAAGTCGCTCGCCGACGAGTTCGACAACACCATGTATCCCAAGGAATCGGCGGAGTTCAGCGTCCCGCCCGCCCGGGACGGCTCGAACGCCGCAATCGCCGGTGACTACACGGGCGCCGGCGACAAGATCGTGACCCTGGTGGACAACGTCCGCGACGACAACTTCTACGACTTCCCGGCGCGGCCCACCTACATCGCGGGCTTCTTCTCCACGCAGTTCAACGATCTGCTGGACCGCAACGTGATGACGATCGACGCCTTCGACTGGAAGCACCGGACCGGGGCCAACCCGCCCGACGAGCCCACCGGTGACCTGTGCACCAGCCGGCCGGCGCGGGCGCGCCTGTACGAGGGCACCTTCGCCCATGAGTACCAGCACCTGCTGCAGTCCTACACGGACCCCAGCGAGGTGAACTTCGTCAACGAGGGCCTCTCCGACTACGCCATCTCGCTGGTGGGCTACGCCAACACGCTGGCGTCGGTGACCCAGAAGGGAGCGGAGAGCCATCTCTTCTGCTTCCAGGGATTCGGCCCGGTCAGCTCGCCCTACAACCCGAACCCCCGCGACTGCGGCGGTCCGGAGAACTCGTTGACGCTGTGGGGTGACGAAGGCTCCGGCAACGAGATCCTCGCCGACTACGGCAACGCCTGGTCGTTCATGCTCTACCTGTACGACCACTACGGGCAGGCCTTCATGTCCGCCCTCCACCGGGACGGCACGAAGCAGGGCCTGGCCGGCGTCCAGGCGCAGCTCGACAAGTACGCCAAGGGCACCAAGGTCGCGGACGTCCTCCACAACTTCCAGGTCACCAACCTGGTGGACGCCGCGGTCGACCCCAAGGGCGTCGTCGTCGGCGTCCCGAAGAGCAAGGTGACCACGAAGAGCCTCAACGCGTCCCTGAACCTGGACAATCCGGCGTCCTACAAGCTTCCGGGTGCGGCGCCGAACGGGGCCGACTACGTCAAGTTCCGGGACGCCGCCGGGAAGGCGCTGACGGGCAAGCAGGTCACGTCGCTGAAGTTCGAGGGCGCGAAGACGCTGCCCGCGATCCCGCTGAAGTGGACCGTCGCCAGTGACGCTCCGGGCAACGAGGGCAACCCGACCCTCTGGTCGGGCAACAGCACGAACCTGGACGCGACCGCCGTCGCCGAGGTGACGGTGCCGACGTCCAGCGCCACGCTGACGTTCAAGGAGAAGCACCTCGCCGAGGCGGGGTACGACTACGCCTACACGGTGGTGTCGACGGACGGCGGCAAGACGTACACCCCGCTGTCCAACGCCAACACGGTGGCCGGCCCGCTCGGCGCGGCGCTCAACGGCGACGCCGCCGCCTTCACGACGCAGACGTTCGACCTGTCGGCGTACGCGGGCAAGAAGATCCTCATCGGGTTCCGCTACGTGAGCGACGGCGGCGTCAACGACGGTGGCTGGTACGTGGACGACGTCGCCGTCGGCGGCACCGTGGTCAGCGACGGGTCCAGCCTGACGCCGTTCCGGTCGCCCACCCAGATCCTGCCGACCGCGGTGGCGAACTGGAACGTCCGGCTGGTCGGTCTCGACGCCGCCAAGCATGCAGCGCTCGTCGTGCCGATCAACGGCAAGTCGTCGTTCTCCTTCAGCGGGCTCCCGCTGAAGGTCCTCCTGCCCTTCCCGCAGGTCATCGCGGTGGTCAGCTACGACGACCCGACCGAGCAGGTGCAGCAGTTCGCGCCGTACACGCTCACCGTGAACGGGGTGGTGCAGCCGGGCGGCAACTGACCGCCCACGACCACCCGGCCGTGATCATGCACGCTTGAACCAGCTCCACCCGGTTCAACCGTGCATGATCACGGCCATTTTTGACGTGTCGGATCCGACAAGCACCCGCTGCATTCGGAATCCTGTTGCGGTACCCGATGAGTCTGGCATGATCGGAGCAGCTCCCTGCCGGTGGTGCGAGCACACCCGCCGGCGGGGAGCCTCCAGATCCGGGCACCCAGGGGAGGGCCGGCAGGTGGACGACCAGGGGGAATCACTCATCGAGCCGAGGATCCCGACCGGTCCGACGCAGCCCAACCCGGCCCGGATCTACGACTACTGGTTGGGCGGCAAGGATCACTTCGCCTGTGACCGGGAGGTCGGTGACGCCGTCGCCTCGACCGCCCCGTGGGCCGTGCTGGGGGCGCGGGCGAGCCGCGGCTACCTGCGGGACTCGGTGCTGTGGCTCGCCGCCCACGGGATCGACCAGTTCGTCGACCTCGGCTCGGGGCTCCCGACGTCCGGGAACGTCCACCAGCTCGCGCAGCAGGTGAACCCCGCGGCGCGGGTCGCCTACGTCGACCACGACCCGGTCGTGCTGGCCCATGCCCGGGCCCTGCTCGCCCGGGACAGCGGCGTCCTCGTGGTCGAGGGTGACCTGCGGGACGCGGCCGGCATCCTGGCCCAGCTCCGCACCCATCCCGACGTCATCCGGTTCGACCGTCCGGTCGGCGTCCTGATGTCGGCGGTCCTGCACTTCATCGCCGACGCGGACCGTCCCGAGCGCATCGTCGCCACCTTCCGGGACGCGGTGGTGCCCGGCTCGTACCTCCTGATGTCCCAGGTCGTCGCCGAGGACGACGACCTGGGAGCGGCGACCCGGGCCGCCGCCGCCCGCTACAGCGCCACGACCCAGCCCTTCACCCCGCGCACCACGCGCCAGCTGCGCGAACTCTTCGACGGGCTCGTCCTCACCCGGGCCGGCCTGCACCCCCTGCGCCTGCACGGGCAGACGTCCGCCGTCGTCGGCGGGATCGGGCTCAAGGCGTGACGTCGAGCGGCCAGGTCCCGGGGGACCACCGGCGGGCGGCTCACGGGGCCAGCAGGCGCCCCTTGAACTGGGCGAACTCCTCGTCGGTCAGCGCTCCGGACGCGTGGAGCCCGGCCAGTCGCTCCAGCTCACCGAGCAGCGACGGCGCCGCCGGTCCGCCGTCCGGGGTGCCGTACGCCGGGGCGGGGAAGGTGGGGGCGGGGAGGGTGGGGGCGGGGTACGGCGGTGCGGCGGCGCCCCACCCCGTGGCGACCGGCGGAGAGGTCGCGAGTGCCGCGAGAGCTGCGGACGCGCTGTCGTCCAGGAGGACGCGACTGCGGTCGGCCGGGTCGAGGACGACGGCCAGCCGGTCGCCGGGCCGGGGCACGTGCACGCGGGACACCGTGTGCCGGACCGTCGTGCGGAAGGGCGGGGTCTCGTCCGACGGCGTCACGTCAAGGGTCAGCCGGACCGACGGGTTGTCGTTGATCGTGACCCCGGTGTCCTGGACGTCGACGACGACCCCGACGCCGCGCACGCCCGTGCTCAGCAGGAGGGCACGACGTCGTCCGATCGCGCCCGCCCACGAGGCGCCCAGCGCCGCGAGCAGGCCGACCGCGGTGAAGCACCCACCGAAGATCAGCCCGAACCCGTGCCCGAACTCCCCGGACGGTACCTGGAGCCCGGCGACGATCGCCCCGACGCCGATCCCGGCGAACAGCCCGCCGAACACGATGAACCCGCCGCCGATGATCCCGACGACCGCGGTGATGATCCCGATCACCAGGGGTGCGACGTACCCGCCCGCCGCGCCGTCGGGAACCTGGCACACCGTGACGGACGCCGAGCACTGGGCCAGCGAGAGCAGGCCGTGGATGCCGTAGCCGGCCGCCGCGCACCCCGCCAGGCCGATGACCCGGAACACCGTGACCCGCAGCGACATGCGCGCACGGTAGCGGTCGGACAACCTCGCCGTCCGGCGCACGGTCACTGCTCGATCAGTCGAGCCTTCAGCCTGGCGAACTCCTCGTCGGTGAGCGCCCCGGTCTCGTGGAGCCGGGCGAGCCCTTCAAGCTCGTCGAGCGGCGACGGCGGTGCCGAGGCGGGCGCCGGTGCCGGTGCCGGCGGGAGGGGCGTCTTGTGGTCGTCCAGGAGGACGCGCGTGGGGTCGGCCGGGTCGAGGACGACGGCGAGCCGGTCGCCGGGCCGAGGCACGCGCACGCGCGACACGATCTGCCGGACCGTCGTCCGGAACGGCGGCGACTCGTCCGGCGGCGTCACGTCGAGGGTGAGCCGGACCGAAGGGTTGTCGTTGATCGAGACCCCGGTGTCCTGGACGTCGAGGACGACCGCGACCCCACGGACGCCGCCCTGCAGCACGAGCGTCCGGCGACGTGCGGCGGCACGCATCCGGACGGCCCCGAGCACCGCGAGCAGGCCGATCGCCGTGAAGAACCCGCCGAACAGCAGCCCGAAGCTGCGCGCGAACTCGCCCGACGGCGCCTGGATCCCGGCGGTCAGAGCGCCGATCCCGATCCCGGCGAACAGCGACCCGAACATGACGGCCCCGCCCGCCATCCCGACGACCGCGGCGATGATCCCGATGACCAGCGCGGCCACGGGCCCACCGGTCGAGCCGTTCCCGTCCTGGCACACCGTCCCGGAGTCCCAGCACTGTGCGAAGGACAGGAGGCCGTGGATGCCGTACCCGGCCGCCGCGCACCCCGCCCACCCGATGACCAGGAGCACCGCCACGCGAAGCGACATGCGCGCACCGTAGCCGCTGGGCCGCCTCGCCGTCCGGCGTCGGCGGGTGAGGTCCGGCACGGCGGGCGCCGCCTGCCCGCCGTGCCGGTCCGTGGTCCGGCTCAGGCGATCCCGCAGGTCGCCCCGTTGAGCGTGAAGGCGGTCGGGGCGGTGCTGGTCCCGGAGTAGCTTCCCTGGAACCCGAAGCTGCTCGTGCCGCCCACCGGGACGGCACCGTTGTACCCGGCGTTGACGGCGGTCACCGCCGTCCCCGACTGCGTCACGGTGGCGTTCCAGGCGCCGGTCACCTTCTGGTTGCCGCCGAACGTCCACTTCAGCGTCCAGCCGTTGAGTGCCGTCGTGCCGGTGTTCTTGACGGTGACGTCGGCGGTGAAGCCGGTGCCCCACGCGTTCTGCTTGTACGCCACCTGGCAGGCGCCGGTCGGCGTCGGCGAGGGCGTGACGGACGGCGTCACCGAGGGCGTGACGGACGGCGTCACCGAGGGGGTGACGGAGGGCGTCACCGAGGGGGTGACGGAGGGCGTCACCGAGGGCGTGACGGACGGCGTGACGGACGGGCTCGGGGACGGCGTCCCCTCCGGCACCTTGCCCCAGACCAGGGTCGTGCCGGCGTACAGCGGGATGTTCTGCACGGTCACCGGGGTCGAGCCCGGCGTGGTGGAGACCCCGATGTACGACCAGTCGTTCGTCGGGTCCCAGGTGCCGACGCCGTTGCTGCCGGCCGCGATCCGGAACTGGATCTCCTTGCGGTAGTCGGACTGCCCGATCGGCGCGATGTGGACGCCGGTGCAGTTGATGGTCACGTAGTACACCGAGCCGGCGAACTGGGTCGGGGCGCCCGGCGCGCTGCACTGGTTGTACGCCGACGTGACGGTGACCTGGCTCGGCGTCGTCGCGCCGTCCAGCGTGAAGTAGTAGCGGAACGACGCGTTGTCGAGGGAACGGGCCGGCCATGCGGACTCGTTCACCACGTAGGCCTTGATCTCGGTGAAGTTCGGGCCCGACGCGTTGACGCTCGCCTGCATGAACTGCTCCGGGCCGTCCGGCGTCTCCTTCGGCGGGAAGCTCGCCAGCGGGGTGCCGCCGTACTCGCCGTACAGCCGGGCCAGCGCCGAGGTGAAGCCGGCGTTGTAGTCGAGGGCCGGCTCGTTCTGCTGGTAGTTGTTGCGGGTGTCGACGTAGGTGGCCCCGTCGTCGGGCGCCGAGGGACCGCCCACCAGGGCGCCGATCAACAGGTGCCGGCTCGTCGTCGGCGGCCCGTCCAGGTTGTTGACCCAGGTGCCGTGCGCCGTCCGGTGGTGCGGGTTCTTCGGCGAGTTGGTGCCGAACCCGATGAGGTAGCTGCGGTTGGCCGGGTTGGCGCCCAGCGCGTAGTTGATCTGCTTGACGGCGAAGTCGTGGTACGTGGCCGCGCGCGTCGCGTCCGTGCCCGACGACTTCAGCCAGTCGCCGTAGTCCAGGGCGACCCAGGCGGTGTTCGCGGCGTAGCGCAGCGAACCCCAGGTGTCGACGTAGGCCTCGCCGCCCGGCGAGGTGGTGATCTTCGAGCCGTTGACACCGGTGGTGAAGTAGTCCAGCCACCGGTTGGCGTCGGCGACGTACTGCGCCTTGCCGGTCGCCTTGGCGAGCAGCACGTAGTCGCCGTACGACTTGTCGTCCCAGGCGATCGTCCACCGGTACGACTTGGTCGTCGTCTGCGACTCGGTCGCCAGGTTGGCGTAGTAGCTCTCGGCCTTGGCTAGGTAGGTGCTGTCACCGGTCGCGCGGTAGAGCCAGATCGCGCCCCACACCAGCTCGTCGTTGTAGCCGGACCAGGAGTTGTAGTACCCGGCGGCGTCCTTGATGCAGTCGCTGTACTTGCCCCGGAACTGGTCGGCGAACTCGTACAGCTGCTTGGCGTGGGTGACGAGCGTGGCACTGTAGGTCGGGTCGGTGGTCTTGAAGGCGATGGACGCCGACGCCAGCGCGGCGGCCGACTCGCCCGCCAGGTCCGAACCCGGGCAGCTCTCATCGATCTTGTACGACGGCCGCGCCGTGGGGTTCACCTCGGCCGAGCCCCACCAGGCGTGGTCCGTGCCGCCGTTGCCCTCCTGGCCGTAGAGCACGTGCGGCGCGACGTGCTGCTTGAGGATGAAGT
>Ga0302323_100001108_pt1 | contig 21799 bp, 18 predicted proteins | sample Fen_T0_3_FD_201950 | JGI IMG/M metagenome (GOLD analysis project Ga0302323, IMG submission 201950) | Peat permafrost microbial communities from Stordalen Mire near Abisko, Sweden - Fen_T0_3 | ecosystem: Environmental > Terrestrial > Soil > Wetlands > Permafrost | place: Sweden: Abisko... | reverse complement strand
CGAAGGTCATCAACTCAATGGAGTTTGGGGCACCAGCGCCCACGACGTCTGGGCCGTGGGTGGTGCCGGCACCATCGTGCACTGGGATGGTTCGGCCTGGCTCGCCTTCCCAGGGGACACGGTTCTGTCTCTCCGTGGCGTGTGGGGCGCCGGACCAAGCGATGTCTGGGCCGTCGGCGACAATGGAACCATTGTCCATTGGGACGGCCTTGTATGGCTCGCCTTTCCTAGCGGTACGAAGGAGAGACTCTATGCCGTGTGGGGCAGCGGCCCCAAGGACGTCTGGGCCGTCGGGCACGGCAGCACCATCCTTCACTGGGACGGCGTGGGCTGGTCTCCTTCATCCCCGTAAAAGGCCGCATCGCCCTCGATCGTGGAAGGCACCTGCGCGCATCTTGCTCACCTGAGCAGGGACGGCTCAACGACTAGCGCAGGCCCGACCGCGCGGCCAATCAGGAGATGACAATCGAGGGCTTCTTGCCGTGCCCTTCTAGCGTTTCTCGATTGATCTCCCTTTGGCTCGCCTTTTGCTCAAAGCCCCTTCCGTGACACGAAAGACGTAAGGAGACCCGATGACTCATAGAACTACTAGCAATCTCGTTATCCTTTCCCTGCTTGCGGCCCTTGGGCTGCAGGCGGCCTGCGCCTCCGACAGCGACAAGGCGGATGGTTCGGGTACGCTCGGCACTTCCACTGCCGACGCTGGGAATAGCGCAACGGACCCATGCAACGTCGGTCCCTGCGTACCGAGCGGTTTTCCTTTCGTGAGAAGGGCCGTTGCAATTTCAGACTCGTGTGGCAGTAATTGTCCCGTATTGGCCGCAAACACGCCGGCCGGAGAGAGCACGGCAACGCTGAGCCAACCCAAGGCCGGCACTCTCTGCCTTTCCGGAATGGTATCGCCAGGTGGCTGGGCCCAGATCGGCTTGATATTCCCGGTGAAGAACCAGGACCGTACCGAGGTTCTGAAGAAGTTCGACGCCAAAGATCTGGGGATCACTCAGGTTGCGTTCTCGATCGATTCGCCACCGAGAGGGGGTGTTGGCGTGAGCGCGGCCATCACCACAGCCACCTCTTGTCCGGACAACTTTTTCGGGTGTTTTACCTCCGGATTCGACCTGATGACTTCGGCAGGATCCTCGGTGGCGGCGGACTACACCACCCCCGGTCAGGTGATTGCACCCTTCGCCAAATTCACGCAGACCGTCGGTACCCAGAGTTTCGATACGAGAGCGCTCGAGCATTTGGTATTTAGCGTCGGATCGGGAAGTTACAACTTCTGTATCCACGACTTCAAATTCCTCGATGCCCAAGGCAACGAGGTGATGGATACGCAGCAGCCGGACGGCGGGGTTAGCGCGGCTGAAACTGGGGGCGTGGACAGCACGCCGAACAATGGCCACGACGGGGCCGACGGCGGGCTGGTCATGGCGGCGCCTGAGCCGTTTCTTCATCAAGGCGTCGATGGCGGCCTCGTCGCGCTTTTCTTGCACTCCATGCGCCGAGGTTAGACCGAAGTTCAGTAGCAGTTCCTTGTTTGACCGGATGGAGGTGTCACCAAGGAGTAGCTGGTCGCCAACGGGCAGTCGATGGCCACGATCAGGGCGGCGGCACCGCAGATCTTCCGTCGGTGGGAGAGACTGGGCAGAGCTTTCCCTTGGTTGCTTGCCGGGCGGGCTGGTCAGCAGCGCGGCACCTGGGTCTGGTCAGGCCGTTTCGCGGAAGGGCAGCTGCGGCGGGAAGGCCCAGACGGGGAACAGATCCCTGATCTCGCGTGCTCTCTCGCGCAAACGAAGGGCACCGGCGCGGAAGGCGTCGACGAAGGCGCGGTAGGCGACGCGAAACTCTTGCTCGGTGGAATCGTCGCTGTGGATAGGAAAAAGAAGCGCCCTGCGCGGCACCTGGTTCGCCCCCACACGCCAGGTCTCTGGCACCAGCCCGCGCCAGCTACGCCTGACCACGAAACCGAAGCCAGGCCTTTCCCCACGCCTGACGGGCCGCTTCGGCACCTTTGGGTGCCTTGGCCAGCCATTCGACCTCGACCCCGGAGGGTCCGAGCTTCCAAGTTCCGGCAACACGCCCATCGATGGTGACAAAGGGAAGGAAGAGCCCGTTGCGGGTGGCCACCTTGCCCCAGTGCCTCGCCTCCACGAAGGCCGTCCGATCCGCAAACCCCATCAGGGACTCGTCGAACGCGGGCCACCATTGGATGCCTCGCGCGCGCAGGGGCGGCCCCTGGGGATCGAACCAGAGTGCCTGTTCCTTGAGGCGATCGGAGACAACCAGAGACCCCAGGTCATGCAGAGCATTGCGCACTTCCTTCACCCCCAGCCCCGACCACCACGCGATATCTTTCACCGTGGCTGGACCGTGCCCCTGGAGAAAGCGCAGGCACAGACGCGAAACCGCTTCGCCCCGGGGCATGGGCGAAGCGAAGGGCACCCGGCGGTCGACCAGGTCGTAAGTGGGTTCGCTGAGGCCAGGGCCGCTACAGATCAGGAGGTGCTGCTCGGCGTCCATGAGGAATAGCGGAGCCGGCTGGCCACCCGAGGTGAAACCTCCTTCGGACAGGGCCGCAACCAAAACCGCGCGGGGCTGCGGGCCCGACCGCAGCGCCACTTCCAGGACCTTCCGCGACCGAGCCCGGACCGCATCCGTCAGCCCAAAGCGGCGGTACTGTGGCTCCGCGACCTGGGTCACGCGCGGGCCGGTCAGGCCCACAATCCAGCGCAGATCCTCGGCGGCGAGCAAGTGCCAGGTGGGTCGTATGGCGTGGGTGCGCACGAGGTGCCCTTGGTCGAGGGCCTGGAGAATATCGCTCTCCCGGGTGCCCGGGCACCTCAGGGCCACGGCGAGAAGTGCCATGGTCAGATCTTGGGCTTGGACCGCGGCCAACTGGGACACGGCTTGCCCGGGACTGTCCGCCACGCGCATCAAGGCGCCCCAACGCCGGTCTCGTAGCTCTTCAAGGGTCATGGCTTATTGTGCGTGTTTCAGCGGCCATGTCGGAATTGATTGGTTTGTAGGACGTTCGACGACGGGTGCTGGTTAGGCGAAATCCGGTGCATGCTCCCTTGCCCACTGGGCGAGCGGGCGCGCCTTCTGGCCGGTGACCTGCTCGACGGTGGGAAGGACCACGTCCGGCATGGCCACGGTATCCGACCAGTAATCGAGGAGCATCCTGATGATGGGTTGGGGCATGTACTTGCCCATTTCTTGCGCGAAAGCTTCGGGAGGAACCTCCTGGAAGCGGAGCTTCTTGCCGACTGCGGCCGCAATCGTGTCGAGCTGCTCGATTCGCGTGAGCGCCTGCGGTCCGGTCATGGGATAGATCTTGCCGAGGTGGCCGTCCTGGGTAAGCGCGGCCACCGCGACCGCCGCGATGTCACCCTCATGGATAGGCGCCTGGGAGGACTTGGCGTACGGCCCATACACAACGTCGCCGGTCCGGATCGAATGCGCCCAGAAGAGCAGGTTGTTGGCGAAGCTGCCGGGCCGAAGGAAGGTGGCAGGAATACCGCTGGCCAGGACCGCTTTCTCGACGCCTAGGTGGTGGAGCGCGCTGGCCGAGCTCCGATCCCGTTCGTGCTCCATCGCCGCGGCCAGCGAGGAAAGCACAACCAGCTGCCCTATCCGAGCTTGCTTTGCCTGTTTCAAGAAGGCATCCACGCCTCCCTGCGCTGGGAAGAGAAAGACCCGGTCGACACCGGCAAAAGCCGCCGAGGGCAAGTCTCCCCTGGTGAAGTCGCCATGGACCGTCTCAACGCCAACCGGCGATACGCTGGTATTGCGCGTGACGATTCGCACCTCGCGGCCCGCCGCGCGAAGCTGCGCAATGACGGCTCTTCCGACGGCTCCAGTGGCACCAGTAATGAGGTAGGTCATGGGTGAGTCCTTTCCAGTTGTGGCTCTAGCGTTAGGATGCTATACGGAACGGAACGTTTCGTTCTGTTTGAATCTCCATCGCATGGACCGGGTCCGGAGTCCCCAAACCCATGGCACGAAAGTCTACGTCCCAAGGCACGACGATCGATGCGACCGCAGGCAACCGGCAAGGCGGGGGAAGAGCCCAGCAGGCAAACGAGAACGACAAGCTGATCCTGCAGGCTGCGCAGGAGGTCTTTGTTGCCAATCCATCGGCGCCCATTGCCGAGGTGGCCGACAAGGCCGGCGTTGGCATTGCCGCCCTTTACCGGCGGTATCCGAGCAAGGAGCACATGCTCGCCTCCCTGTGCGCCAACGGGCAGCGCACCTACATCGACGAAGCGGAGGCCGCACTTCGGTCCAAGGGCTCTGCATGGGACGCGTACGTCCTGTTCCTGCGACGGATCGTCGCACAGGACACGCATGCGCTAAGCAGCCGATTGGCGGGAACCTTTCGCCCAACCAAGGTGCACGCGGGGTTGGGCGAGCGTCTGCAATCCCTCAGCGAAAAGCTGTTCAGGCGCGCCCGGGCCTCCGGTGCCATGCGGGCCGACGTCACCCTCTTGGACGTCGGCTTCATGCTCGAGGGCATCGCCCAAGTGAACCTCGGCGACGGACCGCGCACCGGAGAGTTGCGCCAGCGCCTCGTTACCCTCGTCATCGATTCCCTCCGCGCAGGCGCAACGACCCCCTTGCCCGGAAAGGCCCCTACTTGGGACGAGCAGAACGCGCGCTGGGTGCCGCGCAGCGGACATCGACCCCCAAGCCGAGATTCCTGACCGGAGATCCCTGACCCGGGGTAGTTGGTACTGGACGCGATCGAGCCTTGGGGAGCCCAAGCGGATCGAGCGGGTCTCTTACCCTCGGTTCGGACCAGTCGGCTCTGCCATTCCATCTGGCCGCTCGGTCGGTAGTCACCTAGGGACCGTAGCACTTGGCGTCTGCGCGAAGGGTATCGCCGGAGCAGGGTACGTAGTTGCAGGCCCAGAAATGCCGACCGTCCTTGAGACCGCAAATATCGTCATTGCAAGGCCCCTCGAAGCAGGCAGCGCCTTGAACGATGACACTCTCTCGGCACGAGGCGCTTACCTTCCGGCAGCTGGCCCCCAAGGACGTGCAGGTACCGTCGTAATAGGCGACGCATATCTCGTCGGCGGCACAAGTGTTGTTGCAGGAATTGATTCCGCCATCGGCGGTAATACGGGAAGCAACCTCCGTGGCCGCCACGTCGGTGACTCCGCCGTCGAGGAGCGGACAGACGCCTGAGGTGACGCATTCCACGCCGGACTTGGCCAGGTCGCATAGGACGTGTCCGGGGGGCGGAGCGAATCCGCTTGGCCCACATGGACCCATTGTCCAGTGTCCGTTGCTACAGGAGACCCCATCGCAGATCGTGTTCAAGCCGCCGGTCCCACCGAGGGTTCCGCCGGTGCCGGCGCCGCCTGCGCCGAGCGAACCGCCGGTGCCACCCTTGGTGTCGCTGGCGCCCGGAAGCGACGAGAAGGAGCAGGCGGCCACCAGAAGACCAACTAGAAGAAAATTGTGGCTTGTCATGAGGCGGCTTCAAAGCATAGTCCGCGCCAAACATTGGCGCCCCGTTTGGGGCAAAGAAACACGGGGCTCGGCCCGTGGAACCCGCCGGTTCGGACAATCCTGTCCCGGTCGTGTCGCCTCCGACGGCAGCAGAAATCCATCGATCGGATCCACGAGATTGCGCGCCACTTCGGGCAGTGTCCGTCCGACCGAGGGTAGTTCGATCGCGGGCTCCAGAGGATAGGAAAAAGAAGCGCCCTTTTTGCCTTCACCCCAAAATGTCTGATAACAGCCCTTCTGTAAACCACACCTGCCTACACGGCCAAACTTTCCCTATACCCAGAAGGTTCAGCTAGCTCGTTCCCTGGAGAGGCCCGCGCTGGTGCCCGCTCGTGCTTCTTGTTGCTTGTCGTTGTCCTACTTCAGGGCTGCGGAGGCGGCATCACAATGCGGGTGCCCGATGTAAAAGTCGTGCCGGCGCGGACGATCGTATTGCCAGTGACCGCGATCGGGTACGATCTTGATGACAACGACGAGCACAGGAGCGATGACGAGAGGACCAGGGCTCTGGAGCGGACGGTCGCTGTAGAGTTCGAGCGGCAGGCTCGGCAAAAGGGTGCGTTGTCTCTTTCGTTTGAGAAAGTGAGAGCCTGCGGGGACAATTGTGTCAGTCTGCTATCCACAGCCATCCGATGGGGTGTCAAATCCACCACCGAAATAGCCGTGGCACACGCGGGGCCGAACCGTTCGGGCAAATCGTCCGTCAGAGAATGGCGAAATGGCCGTGACTTCCGACCGCTCCAGCGCGCCCTCGAAGCGGACTTTGCACTTGTCCTATTCGTACGGGACGCCCACGAGACAGCCGGCAGGCAATTCGCGGAGGCCCAACTGAGTCGACGAGCATTCAAGTCGATCCGCAACGATGACGACTTCACGCGCATTGCGGCGACGTGTGCCCTAGAGTTGGCGAGCGGGCGAATGGTTTGGTGTTCGACAATGGCAGCCCGCTGGATGGGAAAGTACGCGGATATCAGCTCCGTCAACGAGTACCCCTCGGTGGTGAAGGAGCTCTTGGCAGACTTCTGATGAACGCCCCATTGCCCGCCAGCACCCGTGAGGGTCGGCCAGCAATTCAAAACTCGGCCACCCTGTCGGTGAGGATCAGCGGTCGACTGCCCTAATCAGTGCGCATCTTCATCGACACTGTGGCGGCCAACTACCGCAAGCGCCTGGCGGAATCGACACGACCTGCCCTCGCTGCAAGAGTCAGCTGCGCCTCATCGCTCTCATCAAGACCGACGACACCATCAAGAAGATCCTGTCCGCCATGGGCCTGCCGACCGAGGCGCCCAAACTCTGGCCTGCACGACCGCCTCCGTCTGAATCGGAGGCCGAGGGTGGAGGCTGGCTCAACTGACCGGACGTCGACCAGGCGGATGGGGCAGACTGCCCTCTGTGGTCGAGACAGCCTCGTCAGGCCCGGAAATCCCGGCAAAACCCGTCCCGCCGGTCGGGTGGTCAGACTACGACCTCGCCGATGCCCCCCGTCAGGGTTCTCTGACGCCTCAAAAAAACACGTTCGAAAGAACTATGGTCTGCCAAAACCAGCCTGGAAGAGATCGTGCGCAGCTGTTAGTTCTGTGGACCAAGCCCGAATCGCTTTCTCAGACCACGCTCGAAAAAGCGAGCCGGCAGGATCACACGCATCCATGGCATTCGCTGGGCAAATCTACCGAACCTATAAACGGGCTCGGGATCTACTGCATAAGCGGCCTCCTCGATAACAGCAGCGAGCGCGTCTGGTTCGGGCGCACTTGCCAATAGCGGTTTCAGGGCAGCGAACACCCGCTCGCGAACCAGCGTGTAGTCAGAAAAGCGCGTGGGCACCTTGTTGGCTCTTTCCCAGAAAGGCGTGGCAATCTCGCTAGATTCGATAAGAGCGACATGGATACCGAGGTCCATGGTCTCATGACGCAAGGCCTCGGCATAGCGTCCCAGGGCCGCCTTGGATGCCGAGTAGAAGGCATTGAGTGGCAGAGCCACCCACGCCGCGATGGATCCCACCAGAATCACGTGGCCGCGCTTGCGAGCGCGCATCCCAGGAAGAACCGCATTAACGACGCGTACTGCCCCCCAGAAGTTGGTCTCGAACATCCTTTGTGCTTCGGCAAGTGGAACCTCTTCACTTGGGCCGAACACCAGCCTGCCTGCATTGCTTACCAGGACGTCCACCTGTCCTGCATTCGCAAGGACGGTCCTGATACATGTCCGAACCGACTCATCCTGCTCCACATCCAGAGGAATCATCGTTACCCCGATGGGCCCCTTGGCTTCGGGCGAACGGCTAGTACCGAAGACCTTGTGCCCGGCCTTCTGGAGCCGCTCGGCTGTAGCCCAGCCAACCCCAGACGAGGCGCCCGTGACCAGGATGACCTTGGGGTCTCGGAAATTCTTGTCGCTGCTGTTGCCCACGCATGGGTCATACGCCGCGGGTGGTCCCGCCCACCATAGTCCGAGCGGACTATGATCGGACAGTCAGGCCGACTAGCTCTGCCCTGGTGGTGGCCCCAACTTTGGCCAGCATGGAAGAGACCTGGTTGCGCACAGTATTGGGCGAAGTTCCGAGCGCGCATGCGATCTCGGGGTTCGTGTATCCCAGTTGCAACAGACGCAGGACCTCGCCTTCGCGTGGGGTCACCGCAGCGACAACAGATTGGCCATGCGCTTGGTGCAGGCTCTCGTGCTGCATGACCGCCGCCAGCCCGACCGAGAGGGGGGCGAGGAGGCCGCGTACGATGTTGATGTCACCGCCGCCGAACCCAGGTCCGGTCCTTCCGAGCATGAGTCCACCGATTTCGTGCGCGCCGAGCGCAAGGTGGGCATAGAGCGACGAGGTCCCACCTTGTGGACGCACCATCTCTTGAAAATAGGCGAGCCTCTCTCGCCTGGCGCCAAGCACGTCGCCGTCTATAGCCACACCCTCCCGTTGAGAGGCCAGCGTCAGCGGCGCTAGCTCCCGCGCATACGTGGGCCAGCGAGCGCGCATCTGCTTGAGCATTTCCGCATCGAAGCCCCTGCTAACAAACGCGCAGTGCGGGGGCACGGCCTTCATGAACGCGACGTCGAAGCCCACCGTCGCTAGAGCATCGAACATCGTGCCCTGCCAAGTCGTGAGATCGGGCGCGGCATACGCAGCCTCAATCAGTGTCTGACCAAGGCGCCGGACATGACTTGCAAGCTCCATATAACCGAGCCTATCACAAGCGTAGAAGCCAACTGAAACCATGACCGATAGGCGGCGCCCGAGAGTTGCCCTGCTGCCCCTCGGGAATTCGCCCCGAATATTGGAAATTCTCTATCCCTGGAAACATATACACCGAGGTGGGGCAGGCTCCGGCAAGTGCTGCTGGGGGTGCTGGGAGCGAGTGCGACAGGTAATCATGTAGTAACGCTCAGGCAAGACCTGACAGGAAAGCGTCATGCATGTGTTGTGGCAAACCGCGCAGTAAGTTACGTTGAAAGGTGTCCGCAGACCGAATCCACAGCGTTATCATCGGCGAGGCATGCCAGCCAGATTGCTTTTCCTCTGTGTGGTCGTAGTCGTCGCTGTCGAAGCACGCGGCGAGGAGCGGGAGGCCTTCGCGCCAACCGACGAGCCCGCTGGACGAGCCCAGGAAGCCGATAATCCCTGTGATGGACTCGGCACACCACTCGCCGTCGACACCGAGGAGCATCGACTGTGGCTATGCAAGGCAGGCGTGGCCGATAAGTCGTTCAAGGTTTCGCTCGGAACTGGGGGCGTTGGCAAACACACCGCCGGAGACTCGCGTACGCCGATCGGCACGTACCCGCTCGGGCAACCCCATCCCTCGATGCAGTACCTCATCGCGATTCCAGTGGGCTATCCCACGCGCGAGCAGGTCAAGCGCGGCTACACCGGCAAGGACATCGCCATTCACGGACCCTTGCGCCTGCACCGCAAAGCCAATGGGCGGTGCAGCCCGCGGGCCCGGCCGAGCGCAGACGCGAGCCCGCGGCGATTGCCACAGGTGGCGCGCTCGAGATCGTCGGCGACTTGGTGGTGCAAGACCGCGGCTAGTCCGCCTGCTCCTGCAGAACGCGACCAAGCCAGACCGCCAGCCATGCTGCCATGAACTGCAGCGGCAGCGGCACGTCGATCAACTCACGAACGAGGGCGGACGCCGAATGCCGGAATCACCGCATCGCCAGGCGATGGATGATCGTGTGTCTTGACAAGCCTTGGGGAGGCCAGCACGGTGCTGCGCAGGCGTGCGAACCCTTCTCTCAGCGCGGGTACGTCCGGGGTGAGAGAGGCTAGCTCTCCAGCTCTGGCTCTCTTTTCTAGCTCGCAGGCCAAATCCCGTAGGGCATTGGCGCCCACGGTGGCGGCAGCCCCCTTGATGGTATGGGCCTGGCGCTCGGCCCCTTTGGCGTCGCCTTTAGCGATCATGGTCTCCAGGGCATCGATCTGCTGGGGCAGATCATCGAGAAAGCTGCGGACCACCTCCTGCATGAGCTCGAGACTGCCCATCGTTCGCTCGAGCAAGCCCTGCTCGTCGAAGATATCGTCATTGGGGGCGGCTTGGGCCGCGACCGTGGTCCGATCGGCTCGCGGTCCGTTCAACCACCGTTCGACGGCCGCGGCCAGGCTTGCCGGCGTCACCGGCTTGGCCAAGTAGTCGTTCATGCCCGCCGCCAAGCAGGCCTCTCGATCTCCCCGCATGGCGTACGCCGTCATGGCGACGATCGGAATGTTGGCATCGATGACCCCACTCGTGGGTGAGCGAACCATACGCGTGGCTTCCAGCCCGTCCATCTCGGGCATCTGGACGTCCATGAAGACGAGGTCGTAGGGGATGCGGCGCAGGGTCACGATGGCTTCGTTTCCGTCTGACACCGCATCCGCTCGCACGCCCAGCTTGTGCAGAATGCCCAACGCGACCTGCTGGTTCGTGGGGTTGTCTTCCACGACGAGGACCCGCCCATTCTTGGCCCCCACCCGGACGCGCCGTTCCGGGGCATGACCTTCCTGGGTCTCCCGAGCGGTGTTCCGATCACCCAAGGCACGCGCGAGACAGGCGGCCACCTCGGCCCGCCGGACCGGCTTGGCCAGGTAGCCCGACACTCCACACGCCGCGACCTTCGTCGGGTCGCCGTCCTTGCGCGAAGACACCATCAGAATGGTTCTGGTATCGGCCAACTGTGGTTCCGCATGGATCACACCCGCCAAGAGCTCTCCGCCCATGCCACCCATCTGCGCTTCGGTGATGACGAACCGAAATGGTCGTCCCGCCTCCAGCGCTTGAAGAACCATCGCCACCGCGGTCGGTCCGTCGGGTGCCTCCGAGACGGCCAGGCGCCATGACGTGAGCGTGGTCCGCAACACCTCGCGATTGCTTGCGCTGCCGCTGACCACGAGCGCATGCGCACCGGCCAGATCAGCGAGGATTGTTTCAACCTCTTTTGTGTCGGCCACCCGCTCGACGCCGATGGTGAACCAGAACTCCGATCCGCGTCCCGCCTCGCTGCTGACGCCGATCTGGCCATTCATGAGCTCGACCAGTTGTCGGGAAATGGCCAGCCCGAGGCCGGTGCCACCGAACCTCCGTGTGGTCGAGGCGTCGACCTGACTGAACTTCTGGAAGAGCAGCTTCAAATTTTCGGAGGCGATTCCGATCCCCGTGTCGCGCACCGAGAAGCGCAGCAGAACCTGGCCCCCGCGTTCTTCGAGCACGGACACCCGAACTGCAACCTCTCCCCTGTTCGTGAACTTGATGGCATTGCCAACGAGGTTCACCAAGATCTGGCGAAGCCGCCCGGGATCGCCGCACACGGTGCGGGGGGCGTCGTTGGACACCCCGCTGGACAGCTCGAGACCCTTGTCCTCGGCACGAGTCGCCATCATCCCCGTGACGTCGTCGAGCATGTCGTACAGGTCGAACGCGAGGGGCTCCAGGGTGAGCTTGCCCGCCTCGATCTTGGAGAAGTCGAGGATGTCGTTGATGAGCAAGAGCAGTGCCTCGCCGCTCGACCGAATGATCTCGGCGTAGCGTCGCTGAGCCCCCTGGAGCTCCGTATCGAGCAGCAGGCCGGTCATCCCGATCACGCCGTTCATGGGCGTGCGAATCTCGTGGCTCATGTTGGCCAGGAACTCGCTCTTGGCCACGCTGGCTGCCTCCGCTGCCGTCCGCGCGGTCACTAGCTCGGCCTGGGTTCGCCGTCGGTTTTCGATGCTGACCAGCATCTGACCGTAAAGCCCGAGCAGCACCCGCTCGCTGTCCGAGTAGCTGTGAGGTCGGTGTTTGGAATGAAAGCCCAAGAACCCAACACTCTGTCCTGCCGCCATCATCGGGATTGCGATCAGGCTGGTGATGCATTCGTCGCGGAAGATGGTCGGGCGCCGATCCACGGTCTGTGATGACGACGCTGCTTCCAGGCTCAACGCTTCACCTCGCTTGTGCATCTCCTCCCATCTGGGAAAGTCGTTCATGGGGACCCTGCGCGCCTCGCCCAGGCGGGGCGCCAGCGTTGGCGCACACCACTCGTGCGTGTTGCGAGCCACCCGCTCCGCCCAATCGTAGGCGAATACGTAGGCCCGGTCGGCATCCACGAAGCCCGCCAGCTCGCCCAGCGAGCTTTCGATGGCGGCATCAATCTGCTCCAGGGGCAGGTCGATGTGATACGAAGCGATCCGCACCAGCATGCTCTGCAGCGCGGTTTGCCGAGCCAGCGCGGCCTCGATGCGCTTAAGATCCGTGATGTCCTGGTTCACGCCGCGGATTTTGACCGTCTTGCCATCGGCGCCCTTGTCAATGGAAAAGCGCACCGCCAGGTAGCCCTCTTTGCCCTCGGCGTGACGAAAGCGGTGCACGACATCGCGCCTGAAGTTCGGATCGCCGGTCTCTATCGCCGCTTGGATCTCGGACGCCACCACGCCGATGTCATCGGAATGGCAATAGGTGGTCGCATACTTCGCCGACGACATCTGATAGCCGCCGGCCTCGGCTGCGGTGGTGTGAAGCATCCGGTAGAAGCCGTCGTTGAAGGTGAAGGTGTCGGATGCGACGTCGTACTCCCAGTAGCCGGCCAAGGCCATTTTCAAGGCTTCCGCGAGCTTGGCCTCACTCGCCCGCAAGGCCTCTTCGGCCTGCATGCGTTGGGTGACGTCCCTGACCGAGGCGACGTGGAGCTTGCGCCCGTCGACCTCGAAGTAGCTGATCGCGATCTCCACCGGAAAGCGCGTGCCGTCTTTGCGGCGATGCCAGCGCAGCGGAATCTCGGTCACTTGATGGCCAATGTCGGTAAGCGAGGACAGCGCCTCGGCCGAGAGGTCTCGGACGGTCAGCTGCAGCAGCTCTTCCTTGCTGTACCCGTAGATGCGGGCGGCTGCCGAGTTGGCGTCGAGAATACGTAGGGTCTCCTGGTCGACCGTGAAGATGCCATCCGACTCGACTTCGAACAGGCGACGGTATCGCTCTTCGCTCGTGCGAAGCTGCGCCTCGGCCTGCTTGCGCTCGGTGATGTCGCGCATGTAGACGTCGACGCCACCTGACCAACCCTGCACGAAGACCTCGTACCAGCGATCGTCGAGTCGAGACTGGGCCTCGTAGTGCTCGAGCTGCTGGCACTTGGCGGCGGCATGGCAGTGCCGCTCGAAGGGGGTGTCCAGAAGCTGCGGGAAGAGATTCCAGATGACTTTGCCAAGCAACTCGTCGGCCGGGCGGCCGAAAGGCGCTTTCTGCGCGGCTGGGTTGACGGTCACGAAGCGCCACTCGCGGTCGAGCGAGAAGAAGGTGTCGGCGACGCTGGCCAGGATGGCAGCCGTTCTTGCCTGCTCGCTGCGCAGGGCGGCCTCGGCTGCGCGGCGGTCGTTGATGTTGATGAAGGTCCCCGCGAAGTGAAGCGGGCTGCCGGCCATCCCACGTATCAGGGCCAGATTCGCGTCGACCCAGATCGAGAATCCTGTTTTGGTGAGATAGCGCTTCTCGAAGCGCGCCACCGCCATGCCACCAAGCATGGCGTCCTGAAACGAGGCACTGGCAGCGCGTTCGTCGGGATGTGTGATGTCGCCGAAGTGCTTGCCCGCCAGTTCCTCGGGCGTGTACTGCAACATCACCGCGAACGCATGGTTGACCCGCAGGAACCGTCCGTCGGGGGAACTGTAAGCCTGGGGCACGGCGCTCTGTTCGAAGCCGACCCTGAACTGTTCCTCCGCCTCGAAAGCCTGCTGCTTGGCCGTGATGTCACGGGTGCAGCCCACGATGCACCGGGTATTTCCAACCTCGATGGGGTCGGCGTTGGTCTCTCCCCAGAACTCGTGACCATCCTTGGCTCGGAAACGCGACCGGAAGTCCCGCACCTTGTCTTTGAGGCGAAGCTCGTCGAAGAAGCGCTGCCGCTCCTGGTAGTCCACCCAAAGGCCAACGTCCTTGGAAGATGTGCCGAGGACCTCCTCGCGCGCGTAACCCGTCAGACTCTCGAACCCGCGATTGACATCGAGGTAGTGCCCGGTTGCGCACTCGGAGATATAGATCGCTTCGCCAGTGTTGTGGAAAGCGCTCGAGAACTTCTGTTCGTTGGCCCGCAGTGCCTGCTCCAACGAGCGCAGATGGCGCCGCTTGCCGTAGCCGGCCCATGCCACCAGAACTTGGGTCGTCAGGGCGACCGCCGTGCTCAGGAACGCTGTGCCGGCGCTGGCCCTCGGCAGGGTCACGGCAAAGCAGGTCGCCCCCAGCGCGAGCAAAGCTGCAACCACGGTGGGTAGCTCGAAGATGATCCCGGCCCAGGCCACTGGTGCGCCCATTGCCGCAATGAATCCCGGAGCCGTGCCGCCGGTGGCGAGGTAGGCGATGCCGCAGCAGACAATGGGGCTCGCTGCCCCGGGGATGATCCAGTCCAGGCGGCTCATCGATTTGCGAGCCGCGATCCAGGCGAAGCTGACCATGCAGACGGATAGGACGATCAGCGCCGGCAGCGCCCGACGGGGCCCTGTCGGCGTGAGCAGATAGGTGGCCAACGTGAAGGGTGGCGTGACCAGGCCGTAGAGCAACAGTGCCATGCGCCTACGGCCATAGTCGCTATCCTCGGACAACCTCAATTGCGTCATGGCGATACTGCTGCACCCGATCGTGGCGCTTCCTGCGGGCTCACGAGAACGCGCAGTGGCAGCACAACCGCTCGAACGACATCGACCGACCTGGACCGCGACTTGAATCGCGGCGTGCCTTTTCTCAGCACTCGGCAAACGGGCCGCTGACGGAGCGCAGAAGTTGTCGATCACGAGACCCAATTGCGAACGAAGAGCGGGGAAGTCAGGATTGTGCGCTTCTCCGCGGTCCTGATGACTGCCGGAAACAATACCCATATCCAGACAAACCTGCATGACATCACCGAGCACAAGCGGGCAGAATTGGCGCTGCGCGAATGGGCGTCCGCGACCAGCTACACGTCGGGATAGAATCGTTCGAGGCATTCCGGGCAAATGCTGTGCGAGAACTCCGCTTCGGTGTGCTCGCTCACATAGGCCTCGACCTGCTGCCAATAGCCGCGGTCATGACGGATCATTTTGCAGTGGGCACAGATTGGCACGATCCCCTTCAGTGTCTTGACTTGCTCGATCGACTGCTGAAGCTCGAAGATCAATCGCTCCCTCTCCTCTTCGATTCGTTTGCGATCCGTGATGTCCTGAACCACACCGAACACCCTATGCGTCTTCGCATCGTATTCCGCCCTGGAATGGACCTGAACGATCTTGCCATCCGAAATCCGGTGAATCGCAAACTCCTGGTCGAAAGGCAAGTTGCGTTCGATGAGGTCGCGTAGAGCGCTGTCCAGGATCGGACGATACGCCGCTAGCGCGCAGGCTCTGATTTTCTCCAGGGGAAGGGTGGGCGTTAGGAAGCCGTAGATTCGTCCAGCTCCCTCGGACGCGTGCATGATGCGGTCGTTCAGCGAGTACTCCCAGTGGCCGAAGCGGGCGAATTCCTCTGCATGAAGCAATCGGTTATGGGCCGCGCGCTGTGTCTGTTCGGCTAGCACCCGCTCCGTGATGTCGTGGATGATGGAGTAGAGATAGGTCCGTCCCGCGATTTGGATCCCGTTGCTGTAGACCTCCACCTCTCGGATGGAGCTGTCGGCCAGGCGGTGTCGAAACTCAAATCGAGCGCTGGGTGTGGCGGCAGCGGACGCCATTCGGTCCTGCACCAACTCCGACGGCAGAACGTTGATCCGCTGGATATTCATCTCCTTCAGCTCAGAAATGGGCCAGCCGTAGAAACGCGCCGCCGCATCGTTGGCGTCGACGATACCTCCCGTCGTCGGATCGATGACCAGCATCACCGCCGAATGCCCGTGAAACATCTGGCGGAATCGAAGCTCGCTCGCACTCAGAGCCTCCTCCACCCTGCGGCTGTTGGTCACATCCATGACCGCGCCGGTCACCGTCACGGGGTGGCCTCTGGTGTCGCGCCGGCTGATGCGGCCGACATCGTGAAACCACCGGTACTCGCCGGAGCGCGCCTTGATGCGATAGTCGCTGCGGTATTCGGGCTGTGCGCCGGACAGGTGATCCTGCATCGCCCGCATCACGGGCTCCAAATCATCGGGGTGCAACAGTGCCGTGAAGTGCGGATGGGTGAAAGGCTCGGGTTCATAGCCGAGCATATTGGTCATACGATGGTGAAAGCACACCTGCCCCGTCGCGCAGTCCAGCTCCCACCAAGCGATCCTGCCAACCTCCATGGCATATTCGATCCGGGAGGCATCATCGACAGATTCTGGACGCGGTTTCGTACTCACTCATCCCCACGCTAGCAACCGGACACCCCTGCATTTCACGGTGCCCCGCTGCGCTAGACAGGCAACAGCCTAAGCCCAAGCTTTGTCTGGCGCTAGAAAACGACGGTGAATAGTCGATTGGGAGGAGGTGGTGCGTGAGATCGGGTAGGCCGCCAGAACCGCTTGCCCGCAGCGCCGTCAGATAATGCGCGCCGTCCTCGGCTGCTGTGCGCGTGCCGCCTGCCGGAAGCGACTTTTGGCCCAGCGACAATCAGGACGATAGCAGTTCCCTGTACTGGTTCAGCGTGAACGAGTGATGTAGCCGATGGCACTGTGGAGGCGAACGGAATTGTAGTGGTCCACGAATCGGGCCACAACGGCGCGTGCCTCGTCGAGGGACGATGGCCCCGCCGGCCTGATGGCGTCACCTTTGATGGTCTTGTGAAAACGCTCCAGCTTCCCGTTGGATTGCGGGTAGACCGCCCCCCCCCGACCAGGGCCCCATGGAGTGGATTGTCCTGCATCGCCTGGACAGCCCTGCCAGACACCTGTCAGGCCCCAGAAACCCGATAAAGCGCGCTGCTCGGACGAGATCGGGGCCGCGTTCGTGCGGCTGGACATGGTTGTCCGACGCTCAAGAAGGCTTCGATGTGCTTATAGACACGGGCATCGTGGCGACCGTGCAGGTATCAGCAGAATGCCCAAAATGGCTTCCGCTTGCCTCATCTGTGGTTCCGTTCACATTCATTCATGCCGGTCCTGCGGATGCGCCATCGACGTTCAAGATCCCACGAATTCGCGAATCCCTGACTGACGCGAGTGAAGGAGCATCCGCGAGAGCTGCAGGGACTACTTCTTCGCGCCTGACTTGTCCCCGTCGGGAACCACGTCCCATTTCCCACGAACGTCCATCGCCAAAACGCACTCTGAACCTGCTTCACACTTCGTCATGTGTTTGGTCTTGTCGGTGAACGAGAAGAAGGACCCCGCCGGCAGTTTGTGCTCCTTTCCATCGATGGTCAGAATCAGCGTTCCAGAAACCACGGTCACGAAATGATTGGCCGTATGATGGTGCAGGGGTGCCGCAAAGCCGCCTGCAAACTTGAGAAAGAAGTGACTGGGTCCCTTACCCGGATCGCCGTCGAGCGCGGCGATTTGTATTCCAGCCATGCCAGGCACGTCGCCCCATTTGACGTCGGCGGTGGGCACGAGCTCCACTCCCACGCCTTTCGCAGACTTGTCCGCTGCGTGCGCAATGGATGCATTCCCCAGTAGTGCTTCGCTAAGAAGTAGCAACGCTACGAAAGCTTTCTTCATGATGGTCTCCCCATTTTCCTCGCGCCAAGACGGCACGAAACGCCAACCGACCATCTAGTAGGTAGGGCTGCAAGGCGCAAGACAAGCGGGACAGGAATGCCGTGAGATGCTAGGAAGGAGCTCCATGGCGCCTCACCTAAAGGCCAACACAGCCGATCGCATTCTCGACGTCGCTGAACGCCTCGTTCAAACCAAAGGCTTCAACGGCTTCAGCTATGCCGACATTTCCGCTGAACTCGGAGTGCAGAAGGCCAGCCTCCACCATCACTTTCAGACCAAGGCCATCCTTGGCACGACCGTGATCTCTCGCCATCGCACCAGGTTTCTTGGCGCGCTCGCGGAGATCGATGCTGCCGGGAGCGATGCACCCACCAAGCTCAATGCGTACACAAAGCTCTATGCCGATGTCCTACGCAAACGTCGGATGTGCCTGTGCGGGATGCTTGCGGCCGACTTTGAAACCCTGCCCAAGCCGATGCGGGATGGAGTCGTCGAATTCTTTGCCGCCAACGAAGTCTGGTTGGCCGGCGTCCTGGAAAGTGGCCGCAAGAAGAAGACCTTGCGCTTTGCCGGTACCGCCGCAGCGACGGCAGCTTTTCTCCTGAGTTCACTTGAAGGCGCCATGCTGGTTGCCCGCTCATTCGGCGGTGTCGCGAAGTTCGAATCTGTCGTTAGAAAGGTGCTGACTGAACTGATGGATTGACGATTTGCCCGCCCTGGGTCACTGCCAGCAGGCATCCTCTCTCAACCAGGAGGCCGAAGCCCTCGAACGCATAGGGAATCATGGCAGTGACCCTGTCGGCGAGTCCCACTTGCACCTGCGGATGCTGGCACCCGTGCGCTCCATGTGACCAGCGGCACCGTCACGACGTTTGCAAGCAGGCTGCCCCCGCGTAGGATACCGGTTGTATGCGTTGCCTGACCTCGCTCCTGTTTGCTTCCGTCTTGGTCGGCGTGCCTTGCTGCGGGCGCACGGGCCTCGGCACGGTGGTTTCTGGCGCTGGTGGAACGAAGGCCCCAGGCGGGATTGTGGCAACCGGCGGGGCCCGAGCGACGACCGTCATGTCAGGCACCGGCGGATCACCTTCGACCTCCGTCGGTTCGACATCTACCGGGGACCTGGATGCTTGTTCCAGCAATGACGATTGCACGACCTCGTGCACCTGGACAACAGCCCCCACGGATTCGAGCCAATGCTTCGCTGAGTATTGCTGCGGCTCAAACTGGATGAGCAAGAGGCGATGCGAGGCCAATCGAGCCGCGTGGGCGATCTATTGCCCCAACCAATCCTCGAAGTTTATCGATTGCCCGTGCATTACCATGTGCGACACTCCGGCGCAGACGATTACCCTTGGCTGCGTTGGCGGGAAATGCGAGTTCGTGTGTTCGCCCCCCGTCCTTGGGACTGGCGGCAGCACTGCATTCCCTCAGGCCAGCGGTGGCTATACTGGAAACGACGGAGCTGGCGGCAGGGGCGGTACCGGTGGTGGCATTGTGGTCTCGCCCCCTGCCACCGACGCCTCGGTGACGGCAACCAGTGGCCCCTTCACGGCGGTAAGCGTTGGCTCAGATTGCGCCTGTGGCATACGAGTCGATAAAACCATCGATTGCTGGGCTATCGGTAACTATGGCACCTGCGAGCCACCTGGAGGGACTTTCATGTCCGTTTCCCTCGGCTATAGCGGATCGTGTGGGGTGGATACGCTCGGAACCATGTCCTGTTGGAGCGATGTCACCGACGAGCACGGCCTAGTCGAACCTCCAAGCGGGACATTCACCTCGGTAAGCACCGGCGATTCCGTGCTGTGCGGGATCAGAACAGACGGCACCGTTGCCTGTTCGGGTAGCTTCGTAACCGACGGCGATTCCACACCACCTTCGGGCACATTCACCGCAGTGAGTGTGGGCACTCTTGCCGTTTGCGGAGTCAGGACAGACGGTACTCTTGCTTGCTGGGGACACACCGCGGGTGGAAGTCCTCCTCCGACGGGCACGTTCGCCTCCATCTCCCTCAGCATGCAAGGGGGTGCCGCGTGTGGGGTAAGGACGGACGGCACCCTCGCATGCTGGGGCGAGCAACCAGCACCTCCGACGGGCGCGTACACCTCGGTCAGCATCGGGGTTGTCGAATCCTGTGGCGTGAGAACAGACGGCACCCTCGCATGCTGGGGCAGCGCCGACGCGCAAGCCATACCTCCTACAGGCACAATTCCCACAGGTACTTTTACTTCCGTCAGCGTGGGATCTGACCAGGTGTGCGGGCCAGAAACCGACGGAGATGTCCTCTGCTGGCCTCTCAACTTTTCGCCACTACCCTGTCCAGCCTGTATGAAGTGACGCCTACCGTCGCCGTGGCTGGACAACCAGGCGTGGCCATTGCGCTGCCCTGAACCCCGAAGGGGCGAACGCCGCGTGTCGCCCTGCCGGCGCGTTTTTTCGAGCGTGGCCTGAGAAAACGATTCGGGCTTGGCGCAAAGAACTAGCGCCCACGATCCCGCCTCTGCACAGGGGCTGGGGAAGCCGAGGGGGGCTTCTAGAATCCAGCATGCTTGGGTGACTGTGACGCTGCCGGACAACTGACCCGACCGATTCTTCAGAAAATCGCCTTTGAAACACCCACGCTGGAGCTTTTCTGACAAAAGCCGGCGTCTCGAGACAAGACATACCGTCTATATTCGCGTCTTCGGAGTCACGGGTGCTTGATGTTCTCGTGTCCCCGGGTCGCAGCTCACGATTTGGAGGCTCATCCATGCGGAAAATGCTCTTGGCAACTCTGTGCGTCGGTCTTCCCGCACTCGTCGCGTCGTGCTCGAGCGACTCGGGCGGGGGCACGGGGTCGACGGGCGGAAGCTCCACCGCCAGCACGAGCGCCAGCCAGGGCGGCTCCTCGGGAAAGTCCAGCAGCGCGAGCAGCGCGCCCACCGGCGGCAGCTCGGCACCATCCAGCAGCAGTGCCAGCGGCGGCAGCTCGTCAGGAAGCGGCGGCAGCGGCGGTTCGAGCACGGCAGCCGGCAGCGGTGGCAAGACGGGTACCGGGGGTTCAACCACGACCACCAGTAGCTCAACGAGCACAGGCGGTTCAGGCACGGCGGGGGCCGGCGGCGGGGGCTCGACGAGCACGGGCGGTTCAGGGACCGGCGGCCGCTCAGGGACCGCCGGGAACAGCGGCGGTGGTACGACCTCCACCGGCGGCAGTGGTACGACCTCCACCGGCGGCGGTGGTACGACCTCCACCGGCGGCGGTGGTACGACCTCCACCGGCGGCAGTCTCGCCTCGAATAACCCTCCGGTTCCGAGCAAAGGGTGCGGCAAGACCGATGGCGCGAAAACCCTGACGACCGGCGGCTCGTCGGTCTCGGGCGCTCCTACCACGTCGACCAGACTCAAGGGGGTTACGAGCGGCGGCAAGAGTCGCGCCGTCATCGTCGACATTCCGGCGGACTACGATCCGACGAAGCCCTATCGCCTGATCTTCTCCTGGCGCCAGATGGGTGGTTCGGACACCGGCAATGCGACTGGCCTCCATCCCGCGGGTGATGGCCCCAACTTCGACGCGGAACACTATGCCTATTTCGGGCTCCGTCGCGAAGCGCTCAATGCGAAGGAACCCGTCATCTTCGTAGCGCCCGACACGGACCCCGTCGGTGGGCTATGGGATTATGCCAAGGACAGCGTTTACTTCGACGACCTGCTCGCCCTGGTCACCGAGAACCTGTGCATCGACGAGAGCCGGGTCTTCACCACCGGCTTTAGCTACGGAGCGATGTTTAGCTATACGCTGTCGGTGGGGCGTGCGACGAAGCTGCGCGCCGCTGTCACGATGGCACCGACCAATACCGTTTTGGCTCAACCGACGAATAATCACGTGCCCGTCGCGTTCATGAGTACGACCGGCATGAGCGATAACACGTGTAAGTGGGACGCTGGCGGGAAAGCAAGCGTCATTCAGCACGCCACGGACAATGGCTGCACGATTCCCGCAACCATCCCGGAAACTACGAATGGCAGCAAGAAATACGTCTGCTACGACTTCGAAGGGTGCAAGGCGGGCTATCCGGTCAAAGTGTGCAGGTTCGATGGCGGGCATACCCCGTCGAGCGTGGATGACGGGAGCTCGAACGGGGATGATGGCCTGAAGGCCTTTATTCCACCGCTGGCCTGGAAGTTCATCGCGCAGTTCTAATCTCGCGCCTTTCTTCCTATCCAGGCGTCGTCACGCTCGGCGACC
>Ga0302323_100001105_pt1 | contig 21882 bp, 23 predicted proteins | sample Fen_T0_3_FD_201950 | JGI IMG/M metagenome (GOLD analysis project Ga0302323, IMG submission 201950) | Peat permafrost microbial communities from Stordalen Mire near Abisko, Sweden - Fen_T0_3 | ecosystem: Environmental > Terrestrial > Soil > Wetlands > Permafrost | place: Sweden: Abisko... | reverse complement strand
GGCTACCTGCTCCTCACCCCGTTCATCACGCCTCGGTCCTGGTCCCGCCTCCTGTGGACCTACCTGATCCCCATCGTGCCACTCGCGACGTGCTGGGACGGGGTCGTCTCGCTCCTGCGGGTCTACTTGCCGCCGGAACTGGAGGCGATGACCGTGCCGCTGAGGGCATCCGACTATGTCTGGGAGATCGGCACGGCCTCCACGGGCACGCCCATCTTCGACTACGTCTACCTGGTCGGCTACCCCGTCTGATCGCGCCCTGATCGGCTGACGAGGCTTGCGGCGACTCTGGTGTCATTGGCGCACACTCGCCCACCGGAAAGTGGCCGCTCGGCAAGGCCCCGCCCTCGACCGTTGGCCTCGGTGCTACAGTGAGATCGGGGGTGGCCGACGCTTGGCAGCCCGCACGCAGTTGCGAGGATGGCTCGATGAGCAACAAGAGGCGAGTGGCCGAGAAGAACCTTGGCCTGTTTCTCAACCCGGGCGGTGCGGCGGGCGAAGGCGGATACCTGGTGCCAATGGACGATCTGAACGTTGGTCCGGGAGAACCCGGTCCGGGCGACCAGTGGCGGGTGCCAACGGGGCCCGTCGAGACCGAAGCCGACGGTGATCCTCGAGCCGGCACACCCCGACCGAATAGTCGTCCTGCCGCTCCATCCCACTGACAAGGGGTAGCCGCCCAGCCACGCCGCCCTTCGGAGCCATATCCTGCTGGACCTGCGCCTCCCCGCCGCCGATCGAGTGAGATTGGCGCACGCTGGCCCAGGCCTGCGCTGTCGCACCTGGTCGGGGCGATAGGAGCCGGGGCGGACACTATCCGAGCGAGGTCCGGCGTTTAGTAGCAACTCTGGGCGAGCGGGCAGGCTAGTCGCGGGGCACCGGGTCTGTCCGAGCAGGCCGTTTGGTCGTACTTGCGCCACCTGGCGGAAACTGCGGTCCCCCGAATGGGACGCGAGTGGCGCTTCGCCGTCGAATGCGCAAACTCATGTCACCTGAGCGGATCGGCGTCCCAGCTGCGAGCCGCCTTCAGGCGTCTCGAAGGAGAATCGGTTCATGAAGGTTGTCCTGACCCACGCCGTCCAGGACGTGGAGCGCTGGCTATCGTTCAAGGGCGAGCGGGCCGCGAGCATCGGAGCGATGGGCGGTTCGAACGTCGTCGACCACGTCGCGGCCGACGGCAGCAAGACCGTTGCCATCAGCATGGACGTCGCCGACATGGGTGCCATGCAGGCGGGTCTTGCGTCCCCTCCGCCTGAACTGGCAGCCGCGATGCAGCGGCATGGTGTCATTCCGCCGGTGACCGCCCACATCGAAAAGTAGCCGCCCTTCACGGAGCGTCGCCGCGGGCGGTGAAGCATACGCGACGGAATAGTCGTCGCGAAGAGCCTCACCGAGTCTCCACGTAGACCACTCCCCGTAGACGAGCCACGTGCCGAAGCCACCACCCAATCTTTCTGTTGTGGTGGTACGGGCCGGAGTAGAAGGCGGCGGGAGCAGCAGGCGAGCGAGGCACTATCGTGAGCGAAGCGAGCGTTTGGGCCGACCGGAGCCTGTGTCCCGCTGACTGATCCCCGCTAACTGCGTGAACTCCCCCAGCCTCCCGCCCGGGCCCTCAGTCCACTCCAACCCCGGTTTCCGCCGCACCGCCCGCCATCTCCCTCAGCGACGCCGCCGTCATCTGAGTTCGGTTCACCAGCACCAGCCCGAAGTGACTGATCACCCGCCGGTCCGCCAGCGAACGCGCCGTCACCGCCGTCATCGGTACGAAACGCGGATCCGTCGAGTCGACGAACGTCGCGATATCCGTCTCCGAAAAGAGGCGGATCGTGCCCGTCAGCGTGTGCCCGGACGTGAAGATGACCAACTCGCGCGGAATTCGTTCCATCAGCGGCCGGTCCATCCCGCCGACCATCCCTTTATCGGCCGTGGACACGTCCGCTTCCTTCTGGCCGATGAACGTGATCTCGTCCTGATTGACCATCAGCTCCGGGACGACCAGACCCGTCGGGTCGCCGTTGCGGCGGAGGAGTTGCGCGCCGGTGAGTCTTACGAAGCCGCGGTTGTGGTTGATCAGGTCGGACAGCCGGTTGAAACGAAGAAGCGAGATCTCCCCCGAGACCCGCAGGTGGGGACCTACCAATTCAATCGTTTCCAGTCGCTCCGGACCCTGGGCGGGAATACCGATCGAATCGCCGTCTTGAGAGTTTCCCCAGCCCATCATCTCCGAACCCTCCGGCTGTTTCGATGCCCCTAGGACTGCGTCGATTGTAGGGTCCCCGCAAAGCCTCTCCGTTGCGGTAGCGCCTGCCGGCCGTTCAGGCTGCGGGAGTCGCGCCGGCCGGAGCCGCCGGAAGCTCGAACCAGAGGCGAGCGCCGCCGTTCGGACCGTTCTCCGCGCCGGCTCGGCCGCCTTGCGCTGCCGCGAGCGCCTGTACGATCGATAGACCCAGACCGCTCGTGCCGGTACCGCGGCTGTGCGCCGGGTCGGCCTGGAAGAACCGCTCGAAGATGCGCGGCAGGGCTTCGGGCGGGATGCCCGTTCCGGTGTCCTCGACGGAGATGCGGATCGCGAGCCGCGTCGCGCCACGGCCGGCCGCCGCCACCGCTGTCGCCACGAGCCGCACAGCGCCGCCATCGGGGGTGTGGCGAAGGGCGTTGTCCAGGAGCGCTGTCAAGATCTGGCGGACTCGATCCGGATCGGCGTCCACGGCGAGTCCGCGCGGCGCGTCCACGGTCAGGGAGACGCTGCACGACGCTGCCCGCGCCTCAAAGCCGGCCGCCACGGAAGACAGGGTGGCGGCGACATTGACCGCCCGCCGTTCCATCGGCAAGTGGCCGCCTTCGGCGAGGCTGATCGTGCGCAGGTCGTCCACGATCCGGGCCAGGACGCGCGATTGGTCGCGGATCGTCTCGATGTGGCGGCGTTCGGGCGTGTACACGCCGTCGAGGATCGCGCTCGAGGTCGCGTCGATCACCGCCAGCGGCGTCTTGAGCTCATGCGCCGCATCCTGGAGAAAGCCTCGCCTGGACTCCTCGGAGCGGGCCAGTTCGCCTGCCATCGAGTCGAACGTCCGGCCCAGTTGGCCGAACTCGTCGCTGCGGTCGGCAAGCCCCGAGCGCTGTGCGAGGTCGCCGCGAGCGACGCCGGATGCCGCTTCCTCGAGCCGGGTGAGAGGCCGAACCATCCTGCCGGCGAGGAGCAAGCCCAGCAGCGACGCACCGGCGGCCGCGGCCGCCGCGGCAACCAGGAGCCTCAGAATCGTGGACTGCTGTGCCTGGCCGGAGGTCGGCGCGGGCGCGGGTTGGGGCGATCGGTCCTCGGTATCGTCACCGGAAGCGATCGTCGCGCCGGGTTGGGCCGTGGCTACAAAGCCGGCCCCTTCATTATCGAGTTCGGCGAAACCCTGGCCGACGATCGGCGGGGTAGCCAGGGCCACGATCGCGGCGGTGGCCAGGGCCACCAGGGCGAAGCCGAGTGCTATCCGCCACCGCAGGCTCACCTGGACCCCTTTCGCGGGCTCAGCTCAACTCTGGAGATCTAGCCGCTCGATATCCGACGCCGCGAACGGTCTCGACATATGAACCGTCGTCGGGGCGCGAGCCGAGCTTGGCGCGCAGGTTCTTGATGTGGCTGTCGATCGTTCGGTCGAATACGTCGAACGACTCGCCGAACACCCGCTGACCGATCTGCTCGCGGGTCCAGACGCGACCGGGCTGTTCGGCCAGCGCGGCCAGTAGATCCAGCTCTGTTCGAGTCAGCGGCACTACGGCGCCGCTGCGCGTGACTTCGCGACCGTCCAGATCGATCGTCAGATCGAAAAGCGCGGTCGAAGGCCGGGCGGCCATCGTCATGACCGGTGTCGTGGGCGAGGCGCCGGTTCCGGCGGGAGCCGTGGGTCCGGATCGACCGAACCGCCGCAGGACTGCGCCCACGCGGGCCACGACTTCCCGCGGCTCGAACGGCTTGGTCACGTAGTCGTCGGCGCCGAGCTCCAGGCCGGCGACGCGGTCGATGACGTCGTCGCGGGCGGTGAGCATGACCACGCCGACGGTCGAGCCTTCGCTTCGAAGTGTCCGCAGCACATCGAACCCCGAGCGAATGGGCAGCATCACGTCGAGCACGAGAAGATCGAGGCCGGCCGTGCGCGCCAGCTCGAGGGCGACCTCGCCGTCGGGAGCTTCGAGCACCTCGTAGCTCTCGCGCTCTAGATAGGCGCGAACCACTTCTCGAATGTGCGGCTCATCGTCGGCGACGAGAATTCGGGATCCCATGGGCACACGATAGCCCAGCGGAGCGCCGGATGGGACAGCCGAAGCGCCGCCGGCCTCCCACGAGGCCCGTCCGGGGCCTATTTCGCCGGCCCTACGGCAGTCCAGTAGTGCTCGCGAATGACTGCGGACTCCGCGAAGCCGCGTCCGTGGAGGATCTGCGCTGCCGCTTCGATCATCTCGGGGTTGCCGCAGATATAGGCGACGGTGTCCGGCAGATCGAGGCCGAGCCGGTCGCAGACGCCGTCCAGGACCGCCTCGGTTCGACCGGTGGCGCCGGTCCAGCCGTCATTTGCGGGATCGGCCGGGCGCGACACCGTGGGAACGTACGAGAGGCGGCCGGTGGCCGACCACGCCTCGAGCCGGTCACGGTGGGCCAGCTCCGCCTGGTACGAGACGCCGTGGACGACGACGATCCGCGGTCGGGCCGGTGAGCGCATGAGCGCCTCGGACATCGATACGAACGGTGCGAGGCCGGTGCCGGTGGAGACGAAGAGGTGCGTGCGCTCGTCTCCGTCCTGGAGCGTAAAGAGCCCCTTGGGCGGCCCGAGCCAGACGCGTCCGCCGGGCGCCACTTGCCACAGGTGCGGCGTGAAGGTGCCCGTTCCGACGCGCCGAACGAGGAACTCGACCTCGTCGGTCGTTCCTGCCGGTGACGCGGTCGAATAGGGCCGCTGGAGCAGCACGCCGTCGACCTCGAGCCCGAGCGCGAAATACTGGCCCGGCTTGAACGGCGGGACTCCGCCGTCGGGCCGGACGACGAAGCGGGCGATTGCCGAAGTCAGATCGATTCGGGAAACGAGCGTTGCGTTCGGCGTGATCTCGCGACGGCGAATGGGGCGCGCCTCGATGAGCCCGCCCATCAGGGGAGCGCGAGCGGTCAGCGGAACGGCCGGCCCGATGGGTCCGAGGGGACGCCGCCCGATATCGAGGACTGGTGCTGTCATCTTCGTGTCCTCAGGCGACCCGGGTCGGGTACGAGGCGTCGATTGCGGCTCGGACCTGGCCCGGATCCACATACCAGGTCGCGTCGACCCAGGCGAAGCCGGCCCATTCGGCGGGCAGGCTGTCGGCTCGGAAAATGGCCTTGTTGGGGCAGGCCGACTCGCACGAGCCGCAGTCGATGCAGTTGTCCGGGTCGATGTAGAACTTTCGATCGGCGCTTGGGTCCGAAGTTATGCAGTCGACCGGGCAGACCGCCACGCACGACTGGTCCATCTGGTCGATACAGGGTTCGGCGATCACGTAGGCCATCGGAGACCTCCAGGGGCGGCGGGGTGGTGGCGAATGTTCTGGCGAATTGACGACGAGGCTTCGGACGGCGGATCGAGCGTGTCTTCGATGCGGCCGGCCGGGACGTCGGCGCTCGGGAGGGGGGCGCGACTGCCCGGGAGGGCGACGCCGCTGCCCGGGAGGGGAACGCGGTTGCCGGCGAGAGGGACGCCACCACTCGGGAGGAGGACGCCGGCGCTCGGGAGAGGGACGCGGGTACCCGGGAACGGAATGGGTGCGCGGGTTATCAGAGGGCTCTCGGCGACCGGCCGTTCGGATGCGGGACCCGAGAGGCGCGTGGAGATGGAGACGATGATCCGGTACACGAGCAGGAAGACGGCGGTGGCGCCGGGCACGAGGTAGAGCCAGAAGGCCCACGGAGCACCGCTGTCGGAGCCGGACATGACACCGTGCCCGATGGCGCCGATGAAGACCAGGAACGTCAGGTAGTGGAGCAGGCGCCAGGCCCGCTGGCCGATCTGGCGGCGGACGTAGAAGCTCGCAGTGACGACGGCCAGACCGTAGAAGGTGATCTGGCCGATCCCGACCCATACGGCCGCGTACGGCGATGCGAACGGCACGAGGATGGCTCGCGGGGTGAACGGGAAGCTACCGTCGGCGAGCAGCACGGTCGCGTGCACCATCGCCACAACCAACCCGACGACCGCAAGATCCTTGTGCAGGGCGAAGCTCACCGGTCGATGGGCGATGGCGTCGAGGATCTTGGTCGAGAGCAGCAGGCCGTACAGCACCGAGGCGGCGACGACGAGATAGGCGAGGAAGCCCATCGCACGGACCGTGTACCAGGCGAGGAGGCCCGGCTGCAAAGCGGCCACCGCGCCGAGGCGTCGCAAGGCGGTGGGCGCCGTTGCGCCGAGGATGCCGCCGATGACCACGGCCGCGGCAATCCACAGGGCAAAACGAACGATCCTGGGCAGGCCACGGTATGTGGGGCCGACCGCCCTGCTCGGGCGCCGAGCGGGCTGCGCCGACGGGATCGTGGGGATCCCGGGGATTCCGGGGCTCGTTGGGCCCGCCGCATCCGGCGCGCCTATGCGAGGCAGCTGCCGTGGCGGCGGAGGCGTGATGGGGTTCTGATTTGGGTCGCGCGGCAGCATTGGGTTGTCCTCAATTGCCCAGAAGGGCGAGCGTCTGGGGAAGGGCGAGTGTCTCTCCCCGGTCCGTCAGGATCACTGCTCCTTGGACCCTAGCACGATCCAATAGCGCGAAGCCTTCGAAGCTGCCAGCGATAACCGCGGCTTTGGCCAGGGCCTCGGCGCGGAGCGCGGAACCGGCGATCACTGTGGCCTGAACCACGTCGGTGACGGCCGGCCGGCCGGTACGCGGATCGATCAGGTGGTGGCGGACGCGTCCGTCGACGTTCCAGCGGTGGATGGAGATGCCCGAGGTGGCCACTCCCCATCGACCCGGGAAACCGTCCGGAGCCGTCAGGCGCAGCACGGCGATAGACGTCTCGGGAGTGCGAGGGTCGTCCACCGCCACTTCCCACGTCTTGCCGGGGGCGCATCGGATCGCGAGGTCGCCGTCGGCATCGACGACGGCGCTCGGCCAGTCGGCAAGGAAGCGGAGCGCGCGATCGGCGATCCAGCCTTTGCCCACGCCGTCTAGATCGAAACGAAGCCCTGGTGAGCGTCGAACGATTGCCGAGCCGCGACGGCCCGGCGCGATCGACCAGTCATAGGCGCGAGAGGTGAGTTCGACGTCCTCGCCGGCCAGCCCTTCGGCGGCCAGTCGCGCGTCGAGGAGCGTTATGTCGGCCAGACCCTCAGTCGACTCGGTGACCATGCGGCCGGCCCGCAGGAGGGCCGCAAGTGTCGGTCGGACCGGGATCTCAAGGCGTGGATCAGCATTGAGGACCGAGAGATCCGACGTCTCCGAATACCTGGTCAGCCGGGCTGCCCAGCGCTCGACGCGCTCGACCAGCGCCGCGGTCGATCGACCGGCCTCGGCGCGGCGCCCGTCTTCCGCTTCGACGTGGATGACGAGCCGGCCACCCATCGAGGCGGCCGCGTGGCTGAAGGGGACGATCGGGTCGGTTGAACCGACCGGCCGCTCGACGGACGCTTGCGCGCCGCCGAGCAACCGCGCCCGCGGGCTCCGAAGGTCCCGGGCGGCGATCATGGGACCCTCTTGCCCGACTGCGTCGTCTTGATGATGATCGGCTTCTGGGCCTTCGCGGCCGGAGCCGGAACCGTGACGACGACGGAGGTCGGCCGTGGACCGGACGGATCGACGACGACAGCGCCGGGAGGCGCGGTCTGGCCGGGCAGCAGCTGAACGTATTGGATCGGGCGCTGCAGCGAGATCGGAGTCCCGCTCGTGTCCGGTGCCGCCTGCAGTTGGGGATCGACCGCCGGCACGATCACCGGAGGCGTGGCCGGCAGGATGATCGCGGCCAGCACGGCCGAGAAGGCGGCCAGGCCGCCGGCGCCGAGTGCGGCACGCATCGGTCGGGCGTCGGGCTTGGCCTTGGGGGGATGGGCGTTGGGGGCCGTGGGCGCTCTTCGAACAAGAGGTGAAGGCTGGGTCCCACGGGTCTCGAAGTCTTCCATCAGTTGTCACTTCCTCCGTCGTCGCCGCCGCCCGGAGGCGCGGTCACAACAATATGAACAACAGGCGGCTTCCTGACCTTGGGGGCCGGCTTCACCACACGGATGATCGCCGGGGTAGGCATCGGGTTGATGTAGATCGTCTGTGGTTCAAGGCTCACGGTCGGGTCCGGAGTGGGGTCGGCCGTGGCGGTAGCCGACGCCTGCGCGGTGGCCTGCGCCGCGGTGTGCTGCGCCGAGGTATAGCCCTCGATGATGAAAGCACCTGCCACGGTGGCGACTGTGGCCATCCCTGCGATGGCCATACCTATGCGGTGGATGGAGTTCATGGCGTTCTCACCTCATCTCGTCTGAAGATGGATTCCCGGTGGTGGACGGGAAAACATCACTTAGACCGAAGGTAAATATTGGGGATGGGGGTGAAACGACCGTGGAGCGAAGATGGAGGCTGGATGGAGGTTGCGTGAAGCACTGCCAGGCGAGACGGAAAGGTGAAGATCGGGTCATGCCTGAGGCTTCGAGATCTAGATATTCGAGACACCTAGCCGTCATTGCCGCCACCGTCGTCGCCACCGCCGCCCACGATGACGTGGATGATCTGCTGCGGCTCCGGTGAGGGTGTCGGGGGGGCCGGCGGTGCCGTCGGCATCGGATTGATGTAGACGATCTGTGGCGCCGAGGCGGCGGCTTGCGCCGTGGCCTGGGCGGTCGCCTGAGCGCTGGCCTGCTGAGCTGCCACGTAGCCCTGAGCAACGAAGGCCCCGGCCACAGTGAGCACCGTCGCGAGGCCGGCGATTGTAACTCCTAAGCGATGGATGGAATTCATCGCGATCTCCTGGCTGTCCAAGTCCGTGGGCCTCGTCGCAATTTGGTTGCGATCGCTGCCGTCCGGTACCGCTTGAATCTCGCGGCTCGACATGGAACGCCGGTGGAGTGGCAGTGAAGTCCGAATGGACGTTTCGTGGAGTATCTGGACGACCCGGGCGGGTAGGGAGCTCTTCAACGTCTCGATCGACCAGGCCGCGGGCGTCGAGCGGCGGCGGCGGTCGCGGCACGGACCCGAAGCGTCTGCCGCGGGGCGGACCCGAAATGTCGGCCGCTTCCTTACCGCCCCGCGACGAACTCGGCCACGAAGCGCGGAATCGGCGGATCGCCCGGTTCCAGGACCTCCTCCAGGTGCGTCATCTCTAGGCCCGGCGCCGAAAACGCTTCGAGCTCGGCGCGAGTCAGGGCCCACGGCATCTGGCCCTCCGGGTCATCGGGCCGGCGGCTCCGGGCAACCACGAGCAGGGTCCCGCCCGGGGCGACGAAGCTGCCGATCGATCGAGCGCAGACTCCTCGAGCCCCGCCGGTCAGCACCTGGACGGTATAAGCCTCGAACACGAAGTCGAAGCTGCGGTGCCATCGGGCCGGCGGATTCACCGCATCGGCCACTTCATAGCGGACGTTCGACTCGGGGAAGCGGGCGTGGCAGCGCGCGATCGCCGAGGGCGCGATGTCGAAGGCGGTCACGTCCAGACCCGCCGCGGACAGCAGCTCCGAGTCGTCGCCGTAGCCACAGCCCACGACGATGGCCCGACCGGTGAGCGGGGCCGGTCGGCGCCGGAGCCATCCGACCAGGTACGGGTTCGGTTCGAGATCCACCCAGGAGATGCGGAAGCCGTCGCGCTCCGACTCGGCGTAGAGCGTCTCGAACCAGCCGGTCCCGTCGCCGCGGGCAATCGATGCGCGGGCCAGCTCCCTGGCGCGGGCTCGAGGGTCCGACACGCTTGGCCTCCGAATCAGAAGCGCCAGGTCAGGCGACCTGGCGCTTCGGGACTTCGAACGATCGCGAAAGCCTACTTCTTGGCCTTCGCTGCCGGCTTCTCGGCCTTGGCCGGGGTCTTCTCGACCTTGGCCGGCGCCTTCGCCTTTGCGGCAGGCTTGGCCGCGGGCTTCTCAGCCTTGGCCGGGGTCTTCTCGACCTTGGCCGGGGCCTTCGCCTTTGCGGCAGGCTTCTCTGCTTTGGCCAGGGCCTTTGCCGGAGCAGCCTTGGCGGCGGCCTTGGCCTTGGGCGCAGCCTTTGCCGCGGCCTTCGGAGCGGCCTTGGCCTTCGGCGCGGTCTCGACCGGAGTTGCGGCCGCAGCGGCCGCGGCGTCGGAGCGGGCAGTCTTGGAGAGCGCGGCGCGGGCTTTCCCGGCGGCGGTCTGCGGGCCCTTGGCCTTGACGGCCTTGCCCGAAGCGATACGGGTTCGCGCGGCCTTGATCGCAGCGGCGGTGCCGGTGCTCTTGGCGGCGCGTCCGCCGGTCTGAACCGAGTCGCCAGCGGCGAGCGCGTTCAGCCGCAGGACCAGTCGCGACTTTCGACGGGCGGCGTTGTTGGGGTGGATGACCCCGACCTTGGCGGCCTTGTCGAGGGCGCTCATGGCCTGCGCCAAAGCCTCGGCGGTGTCGCCTGGGGCTGCGCCGGTGGCGACTTTCACGGCGTTGGCCGCGTAAGTCTTCGCCGCAGTGCGGCGGGGTTGATTGATGGCCCGCCGGCGCTCTGCCTGGCGAACCCGCTTGATCGCTGACGGCGTGCGGGCGCCGGTCCAGCCTCGGGGCGTCTTGGCCAAGTTCGAAGACCTCTATGCTGCAAAAGGAAGCGACAGGCAGGCGAAGAAGGCCCCACCTGGCGCGACGGTTGATGGTACCAGAGTCGGCGCATCACGCGTGTGAACTGTGGTTGCGGAGCCAATCGGTCGCGCGGCCAATTCGGTGGACCGCGGCGAGGCTTGTCCACGGAAGCCGGCCCGCCTCGCCGACGTCTTGACACGGTCGAATGGAACGTCGAAGCTCCGATCACGTAGCGGGTCTCAGTTGGGGCGCAAGACGGGGGTGCCGCGGCGATGGAGCGCGATCTCGCTGCCGAATATGACCGGGCCGGGAGGCGATGGTCAGCCCTGTCTGGCCGAAGCTTGCGTCGAGGGCGCGTCGGATTCCGTGGCGCCAGCGCGCTCGTGGCGGTGCTCGCACTCGTCGCCGCCGGAGCCGGCGCCTGCGGTTCCGCCGCATCTGGGAATCAGAGTGGGAGTCCATCGTCGACCGTAGGGACGGGCACGCCTATGGCCTCCCGGTCCGCGGAGCCACTTCCATTCGGCCTGCCGGCTACGGTCGAAGGTCAGACGGTCCAGTCCGTCGATGCGTTCCTCGCCTCGCCCCCGTCGGACAATCGCGAGATCCTGGTGGGAGGCTGGCTCGGGCTCGACCTCGCCGCGTGCGTGAAGCAGGACTCGCCCGAGGGACGCCTGATCCCGTCTTGCGGCTACTACTACCTTCGCCAGGGCCCGAGCAGCGGACCGACGGTCAGGCTGACCGGTCCGGTCGGAGTCACCGTGATGCCCGATGCGGGCTACGCGGTTGTGCTGCACGTGCACGCCCACGACGCTCTGGCCGCAAGCTGCAAGCCCGAGGCCCGTCCGGTTTGCGAGCAGGCTGCCGTCCTCGACAGCGCGGTTTGGACCGAGCCGCTTCAGACGTACGCTCCAAAGCCCGGCTCCGAGACCTTCCGTTACCCGGCGAGTTGGCGACTGATCTCGGGCTACCAGAGTCTGGACCGCGATGGCCCGAGGATAAACTGGGTCGTCGGGACCGGCGACTTCGAGTTCGGGTGCACTCGTACCGCGAGCGGCGGCGTGTCCTGCCGCCGCCCTACAGCCTGGACCGTTCCCGACGACGGCGTGGTCGTCGCCTGGTATTCAGGCGCCTACAGCCCCGCCTTTTCGCAAAGCCTGCCGCTGGGTCCCTCACCGGCCCCCGGGTCAACGCGGGTGAGTCTCGGTGGCGCGGCGTGTCACGGGATCGGACCAGGTACTTGCCTGCCCGCGGATATGGTCGAGTCGGCGGCGGGATTCCTCTTGTATTTCGACGGCAACAAGATCAGCGTCCTCGAGGCGCGCTGGGGCCCGAAGAACGCCGAACTCTCGCGCGCACAGGCGCTCGCCCTCATCGCCAGCTGGCGCCTTACCCTCCCGGCCGGGGCGAAGCCGTCGCCGTAGCGGCCCAGACGCGGGCCACGCGGCCCGCGTCCTGTGCGGTCCTCCCAGATCAGCGGCGCCGTCTGGTGCGCCGGGCCGGCGAGCCGGTCAGCGTTCCGAAGATCCCGCGCAGCAGCGTGTTGGCGGCCGGACTGCGGATCACCTCGGCCCCGATCTTGGCCGCCTGCCCCAGGTCGAAACCACCGCCGGAGCCGCCTGAGTACCCGCCCGACCGACTCGACCGTTGAGCCCGCGCCTGGTCGCGCGCCTCCGCTCTTGCCGCGTCGGCCTGGGCCTTCTCGTAAGCGCGCTGCGAGGCGGCCGCCTGCTGCGCGTACTGCTTCTCGATCTGAGCCTGAGTTTTCGCTGCGGCGGCCTGCGCTTGAGCCTGAACCTGGGCGGCCGCCGCCTGCGTCTGCGCCTCCGCCATCCGACCGGCGAGCATCTCCTTTGCCGACTGCGGGTCCACGTCGGCGGCGTACTCGGTGACGAGCTTGGAGGCGGACACGATCGCGGCGAAGGCGGCCGGATCGAGCTGCGCCATGAGCGACCTCGGCGGCCGCATGACGCAATGCACCGTCGGCGTGGGCACGCCGTTGGGCCCGAGAACCGTGACCAACCCCTCGCCGATCCCGAGCGAAGTCAGCTCGGTGGCGACGTCATACAGCTTGGTGGTGGGGAAGGTGCGCGCCGTGTCGTCGATCATCTTCTGGTCGTTCGGGGTGAAGGCGCGCAGGGCGTGCTGGACCCGGTTGCCCAGCTGCGCCAGCACCTTCGGCGGCACGTCCTCGGGCGACTGGGTCACGAAGTAGACGCCGACACCCTTGCTCCGAACCAGCCGGACGACCATCTCGATCTGGTCGAGGAAGCTCTTGTTCGCCTCTTCGAAAAGCAGGTGCGCCTCGTCGAAGAAGAAGACGAACTTGGGTTTGTCGAGGTCGCCGACCTCGGGCAGGTCGTGGTAGACCTCGGCTAGCAGCCACATCATGAATGTGCTGAAGAGCTTGGGCCGATCTTGCATGTCGGCGACTTCGAGGATGCTGACCAGACCGCGGCCGGCGCGCGTCTCGAGCAGGTCTTCGACGTCGAATTCGGGCTGGCCGAAGAACGACTCGGCGCCCTGCTGCTCGAGTTCGACGATCTTGCGCAGGATCACTCCGACGGTGGCGCTCGAGAGTCCGCCGTACTCGGCCATCGCCTGCTTGCCGCCATCGCCGTTGAGGAAGTTCAACGTCGCGCGCAGGTCCGACAAATCGACCAGTGGAAGCTGCTGATCGTCGGCGTACTTGAAGACGAGCGACAGGACGCTCTCCTGCGTCTCGTTGAGCTGCAAGACCTTCGACAGGAGGATGGGGCCGAAGGAACCGACGGTAGCGCGCAGGCGCACGCCCCGGCCGCCCTTCTCGAGCGTGAGGAATTCGACCGGATACGCCTGTGGCGCCCAGTCTTTCATGCCGACCTGTTCTAGGCGGGCATTGATCCTGTCATTGGCCTGGCCGGGCGCGCCGAGCCCGGAGATGTCGCCCTTGATATCGACCAGGAAGACCGGCACGCCCGCGTCCGAGAGCTGCTCAGTCAGTAGTTGCAGGGTCTTTGTCTTGCCCGTCCCGGTGGCTCCGGCGACCAGCCCATGGCGGCTGACCATCTGGAGCGGGATCCGCACGCGCGCAGCCGGGTGGGTCTTGCCGCCGATGGCCGCGGCGCCGATTTCGAGCACCGGTCCGTCGAAGCCGTACCCGGCTTGGACGACCGTTTCAAGGTCGGGTCCAGCCATCGTCTTCCTCCAGGCTGTCTTCAGATTTGTGGCTTGCGTCTGTGGAGAGTATCAAGCGTCGGGACAGTCAGGAAGCTGCCTGGTCACCAGGGCGCGATTGCCCGAGTATCCCGACCCGGGTACATAATCCTTTCCTGACTTCCGTCTCTTGCACCCGCATCGGAGGCTGCCATGAAAATCGTCGACGTCGAAGGAATCGGTCCCGTGTTCGCCGCCAAGCTCGAAGCTGCCGGCGTGAAGACAACGGACGACCTTCTCGAAAAGGGCGCAAAGCCCAAGGGTCGCGATGAGCTGGAGAAGGCGACCGGCATCTCCCACGGCAAGATCCTCGAGTGGGTCAACCACGTCGATCTGTACCGTCTCGACGGCGTGGGCTCCGAGTACTCGGATCTGCTTGAAGCTGCCGGCGTCGACTCCCCGGTCGAGCTGGCGCACCGCGTTCCGGCCAATCTCGCTGCCAAGCTGGCCGAAGTGAACGACGCCAAGAAGCTCGTCCGCCGCGTCCCGACCGAAGCGGTCGTGGCCGGCTGGATCGCGCAGGCCAAGTCGATGCCGAAGGTCGTCGAGCACTGAGCCGCGCGGCCGCCAGGCCGCCACTCGACGCTCAATACCAACCCGATAGCGGCGCCCGGAGAGACTTCTCTCCGGGCGCCGTTTGCGTAAGCGCACGCGCCCGGCCGACGCGATCGGCAGCCCGTCCCGGCTACACTCCCACCCGTGACCATCCCGCAAGACCGCCTGCGCAACTTCTCGATCATCGCCCATATCGATCATGGCAAGACGACGCTGTCGGATCGCCTGATCGAGCTGACGCATACCATCGATGCGCGGCAGATGACGAGCCAGGTGCTCGATTCCATGGACCTGGAGAAGGAGCACGGGATCACCATCAAGGCCCGGGCGGTCCGCCTCGAATACACGGCGTCCGACGGCCTGCTTTACGGCCTCAACCTGATCGACACCCCCGGCCACGTCGACTTCAGTTACGAGGTCAGCCGGTCTTTGCAGGCGTGCGAGGGCGCGATCCTGGTCGTGGATGCGACTCAGGGAATCGAGGCGCAGACGCTGGCGAACGTGCACCTCGCGCTCAAGCAGAACCTGACCATCATCCCGGTGCTCAACAAGATCGACCTGCCGTCGGCCCAGATCGACGTGGTCGTCGAGGAGCTCGAGAGCGTTCTCGCCATGCCGCGCGAGGAAGTCTTGCTGGCTTCTGCCAAAGACGGAACAGGCGTCGCGGAGATCCTCGAAGCGATCGTCCAGCGCGTGCCGCCGCCCAAGGGCGACCCCGAGGCGCCGCTCCAGGGTCTCATCTTCGACTCGCACTACGATGCCTACAAGGGCGTCGTCGTCTACATCCGGCTCGCCCAGGGGACCCTCCACCAGCACGACGTCATCCGACTCATGGGCTCGGGCGCGGAAGCCGAGCTGGTCGAGATGGGCTTCTTCCGGCCGCAGCTAGTGCCGGTCTCCGATCTGCGCGCCGGCGATGTCGGGTACGTCGCAACCGGGCTCAAGAGCGTCCGCGATGCCCAGGTCGGCGACACCGTCACCACGGTCGCCAATCCGGCCGAGCATCCGCTGCCGGGATACCAGCCGGCCAAGAGCCTTGTGTTCGCCGGTCTCTATCCGATCACCGGCTCCGATTACCCGCTCCTTCGCGAGGCCCTGGAAAAGCTTCACCTCAACGACGCCAGCTTCAGCTTCGAACCGGAGAGTTCGGTCGCCCTGGGGTTCGGGTTCCGGTGCGGGTTCCTCGGCCTCCTCCATATGGAGATCGTTCAAGAGCGACTGGAGCGCGAGTTCGGTCAGGAGCTGATCGCGTCCGCGCCGTCGGTCGAGTACAAGATCGTCCTGATCAATGGCCAGGGGACGCTCGAGGTCGACAACCCGTCCCGGATGCCCGACGCCGGCATCATCGAGGAGATCCTGGAGCCCTGGGTCAAGCTCGGCATCGTCACGCCTTCGTCCTACATCGGCACGTTGATGGAGCTGGCCAAGAACCGGCGCGGAAGCTTCCTCGACATGGAGTATCTGGACCCCAAACGTGTCCTGCTCAACTTCGAGCTGCCGCTGGGAGAAGTCATCGTCGACTTCTACGATCAACTCAAGTCGCGAACGCAGGGCTACGCCTCGATGGAGTTCGAGGAGATCGGGTACCGCGCGGCCAACCTCGTGAAGGTCGACGTTCTGGTTGCCGGTGAGCCGGTCGACGCCCTGTCCGTCATCGTTCACCGCGATCGCGCTCAGGCCATCGGCCGCGAGCTCGTCCACCGTCTGCGCGGCCTGATCCCGCGCCAGATGTTCGAGATCGCCGTCCAGGCCGCGATCGGCTCGAACGTCATCGCCCGCGAGACGGTCGCCGCGATGCGCAAGAACGTCCTTGCAAAATGCTATGGCGGCGACATCACGCGCAAGCGTAAGCTGCTCGAGAAACAGAAAGAGGGGAAGCAGCGGATGAAGAGGGTGGGGTCCGTGGAGATACCGCAGGAAGCGTTCCTGGCGGTTCTTCGCATGGACGAGGTATGACCTCGGAATACGTCCGAATCGTCATCGCCATTGCCTTGTTGATGGCGTTGATTCTGCTCCGGCTCCAGGCCGAAGCATTTGGTGCGGCCGAGTACGACGAGCCGGACAATCGCTACCACCGCGGGTTTTGGACGCGCCTGTGCTGGTATGCCCTCGGGCTGGCGCTTCTGTGGGCGATCTTCCTCGTCCACCCTCAGCCGCACGACGTGCTCTTCCTCGTCGTGGGAAACCACTTCGACGTCTTCGCCTTCGGTCTGTCCCTGGCCGCGGTCGGTGCCGTCCAGGCGGCTATCTTCGCCTGGTTCCGATACGGCGGCCTGCGGTTGCCGGCGCCCTCGGCTTACCCGGGTGCGGCGCTCAATTCCATCCTGACGGCCGTCATCGACGAAGCGGCCTTCCGGGGTGCGCTTCAGGGCATGCTGCTGGCCGCGGGACTGCCCGACGGAAGCGCGGTCCTGGTCCAGACCGTGATCTTCGTCCTGGCCACGCGCATGGCCGCGCCGGGCCGGCACCGCTACATGCTGCTGCTCTCGCTTGGGATCGGTCTGGCTTGCGGTTGGGCCACGGTCCGCACGGGCGGGATCGGCGCGGCGATTCTCGCCCACGCGTTGACGTCATTCGCCGTGTTCGTTTGCACGGGCCACGCCGGGCAGGTTGCCGGCCGCGGCGCGGAGCCGGACGAAGTCGAGGCTCTTCGCAAGCCCGACGGCTGGCAGGACGCGCGTCGATCGGGTGAGACTTCCGGCCCCGGCCAGGCTGGCTGAGCGAGTCGGCGCCGCCGTCTGTAAGCGCGCGCCGCGGTCAGCGAACCGGAAGGATCGCGACCCAGCGGCCGTACCACTCGGCCGTGCCCGTCTTGCCGTCGATGGGGTCGGCCTGCGGCGAGTCCTTCTGCCAGTACTGCTTGAACGCGATCTTCGCCGCGTCATACCGCCAGACCTTGTAGGTCAGCAGCTTGTCGCGCATTCCCTGGGACTTGAGGGGATCGGTCAGGTAGACGCCGGTGAGGGTGAAGGACATCGAGCCGGTCCGCGGATCGGCGCCGGTCACCGTGTAGCCCGTTACGAATTGGGCGTGGCCGCCGTACCAGGCCAGGATCCCGGCCGGTTTCCCGTAGACGGCCAGCGCGTGGACCACGGCCTTGGCCGCCGCATCGAAGGAGGTGAAAGCCCGATCGGCGTAGACGCCGCTGTCGACGCTGCCCCAGCCGAAGTAGTTCAAGCCGTTGCGCCAGCCGTGAGGGTCCGTACCGGCCGAGGACGCGAGCATGGTCATGTGGGCGCGCTCGTACGCGAGAACGGTCTCCTGCGTCTGGTACAAGGTCGACGGCCTCCACGAGAAGACCGGGGAGGTCGCCCGGATGAACTTGTCGCCCAGCGAGAACGGCTTGAGGATGAACTCCTTTTCGACGGTGCTATAGATCGTGTTCAGCATCATCTGGGTTGCGGTAGCGGCACAGGCTGTGAAGTCGGGATCCTGGTAGCGGACCGCCGTGCCGTCGTACATGTCGGAGCGCCAGGTAGCTACCGCTCCGGCCGTCTGCGGCGCGAGCCACTGGCCGAGGGCGGCCACGGAGACGGCCAGCGCCAGGCATCTGAGCGCCACCCGGCGTTTCGTCCCGACGCCCGGATGTACGGGCGCGAGCCTCTCCAGGGGGGATTGCCCGGTCGAGTTCGAATCCATCTGAACCAGTACCCCCGAGTCATCCAGGCGAGCAAGGCTGAGCCGACCGGACGAAACGCACGACAGTTCGCCGGCCACGATTTGGGGTGGCAGCAACCCGGCAAGACGAGCGGTAGGCCTCTCCCGAAGGGATCGGCACCCAGATGAGCAACGTGAGAATGGGCGCGTCCGGGCGATCCGTCGAGTGGCCGATTGGGGTTATTACCCTCGGTGCCGCTAATCTCTCGCGGTGAGCCACGCCTCCTCCGAAATCTCGAATACCTCCCCGCTTTCTGCCGAGTTAGCGGCGGCGCCGCCCGCCGGCCTATACGTGCACTTGCCTTTCTGCGTGGCCCATTGCCCTTATTGCGACTTCGTCGTGTATGCCGGTGCCGAGGCGCGCGGGCCGAGGGCGCGGACCGAGCGTCTCTACGAGGCGGTTGAGCGCGAGTTGGAGCTGCGCGCCGACGCCCTCGATCGACGGTTCGGCGCCGCCCGGCCGCCGCTCGCGACGCTCTACTTCGGCGGCGGCACGCCGTCCCTCGTTCCCGGCGCGACGCTCGAGCGGCTGATGACCACGATCCGGCGCCGCTACGGTCTTGAGCGCGGCGCCGAGATCACGCTCGAGGCCAACCCGGGCGCCGACGAACGCGGCAATCTGGCGACGTTCGCAGCGGCGGGCGTGAACCGGATCTCATTCGGCGCCCAGAGCCTGAACGGCGCCGAACTGCGGCGCCTCGGCCGGCGCCACTCCCCGGAGGACGTGGCCTCTGCCGTGGCCGAGGCACGGGCCGCCGGGATCGGCTCCGTAAACCTGGACCTGCTGTATGACGTCCCGAGCCAGACGCTCGACGGCTGGGTGGCGACTCTGGGCGCCGCACTCGATCTGGGCCCGGACCACCTTTCGCTCTACGCTCTCACCCTCGACGACCCGGATGCCGAAGGCCTCACCGGCGAGACGGGCGACCACCTGCCGACGGCGCGGGGAGCAAGGCGCTGGCGCGAGGCCGCCCGCAGGGAGCAGGACGACGATCGGGCCGCCGACCAGTACCGCCTCGCGTCGGATCGTCTGGCCGCTGCCGGGTGGCGCGGCTACGAGATCTCCAACTGGGCCCGGCCCGGACATGAGAGCCGCCACAACCTGACCTACTGGGAGCGACGCCCATACGAGGCCGTCGGCCCGGGGGCTCACGCGTTCGACGGAGCGGTTCGGCGCTGGAACGCGGCCGGGCTCGAGAGGTACATCGCGGCCCTCGTTCCGGCGGTTGGTCCGGTGGCGATGCCGCCCGGGGATTCCGAGCGGATCGCGCCCGAGACCGCCGCGTCCGAGCGGACGATCCTGGCGCTGCGGCTCGATTGTGGAGTGGCGGAGTCGCTGGCAGCTGATCCGCCGACCGCCGAACCGCTGGCCTGGGCGATTTCCGCCGGGCTTCTGGAGCCATTCGATCTCGGCGGCGAAGCCCGTTTGAGGCTCACCCTTCGAGGGCGACTCCTTAGCAACGAGCTCTTCCGACGCTTGCTCTAGCCCGCGAGCGCTCAAACTGAGGGCGTCGGCGCCGCCTGTTCCGCAGTCCCATCGGCGGGCAGCGCGTCCTCCTCTCCGCCGCCGCCCACAGGCCCGAGCCCGACCGCCAACGCGACGAGCAGAAGCGCTACGGCCACACTCCCGGCCAGCAGCACGGCCCGAATCTCGACGATGTTGTCGGTCGGCTGTCCCAATGCGGGCGTCGGCGTCGGCGTCGTCACGAGAACGAAACCCACGTCCGAGACCAGCCGTGAGACGAGAGCGAGCACCCCGGCCGCGCTGACGAGCTTCCATGTCGCGGCCGGGCGGGGATGCGCGACTGCGACAAGGCCGACCCACAGGATCGCAAACCAGCCGACGGTATCCAGCCATTCGAGTGCCCTGACGGACAGGGCGGCCATCGAATCGGGCGTGATCGGGGAGCCGTACATCAGGGTGACTTGGGCACCCGTGAAGAAGAACGTCCCGGCGCAGACCACGGCCACGATGGCCAATGGCGGCCTGGTCGCACGAGTGCGAATGACCAGGCCGGCGGCCAGGGCAAGGGTAGACAGCGCCGAGAGAGCGGCGAACGCCAGATACGGCAGGTAGAAGAATGCGAATATGCCCTCGCCCAGCCAGACGGTGGCGTAAAGCAGCATCGCGACGTTCTGGGAGAGCAGGAACGCCAGGCTGCCGAGAAGCAGGAGCCGCCCGGATCTATCGCGCCACGAATAGCGCAGGGCAATTGCGGAGACGAGCACGCAGGAGCCCACGACCGGCAGTTCCTGACTCAATTGGACGGCCGACCCCGACCCGCCGTTAAGGCCGATAAGGCCGACCCACGCTGCGTTGACCAGTCCCAGCGCCACGATCGCCCAGGTCAAGCGTGGTATTCCTCGAATGGGTCGCCGCAGAGGGAGCAGAGCGGCGGGCGTAATGCCGTGGTCGGCGAGGATCGTGCGGATCATGGCCGCGCGAACCTGGCGCACACAGACGCCAATCGCGACCAGCAGACTCACGATCAGCAGCAAGCCCATCCTCATGGGGTCCTGCCCGGCGAATAGCCCGATGGGCGACCACGATCCGGGCTGGCCGGCCACGGGCGGCTGTGACGTGGCCCCCGACCCGCTCGGCGGGCCGCTCAAGCTCGCGGCGACGGCCACCACGAGCAGCACGAGCCCGACTCCAAGAAGGTTCGCCCCGAGCGATCCCGCTGCGGCGAAAGCGTGGCGGGTTCGCCCCAGCCATGGGCGCTGGTACGAAACCTGAGCCCGCAGATCGGCCGAGGCGCGGAGGCGCAGCGAAATCGGCACGCCAGCCGGTTCGAACCCTCGCAGCCACGCAGACAATTCGGCTTCCACGGTCGCACTCGGCAGGCTGCCGGCGCGGCGCAACCCCAGTTTCATCGTTCCTCCCCTGACCAGCCGACCCGCTCGAGTTCGGCGCGAAGGCGCTTGAGCCCGGTGTGGAGTCGGGACTTCACGGTGCCGAGCGGAATCCCGAGCAACTCGGCGATGGCCTCGAGCTGGAGGTCGCGGTAGAAGCGAAGGGCCACGACCACTTGTAGGTCCGGGTCGAGTTTCGGGAACGCGGCAGCGAGCGCGTCGCGATGTGCAATTCCCCCGAAGTCGTCGCGGCGGGCGCGCTCCATGGCCGCTCCCATCTCGGCTTCACGGACGCGCTGTCGAGCGCGGGTCCGAAGTCGGTCGCGGCACAGGTTGAGGACGATCCGCCCGAACCAGGCGTCGAAACGGTCCGGATCGCGCAGGGACCCGAACTTGTGCCAGCCGAGGAGTACCGCGTCGTGTACGACATCTTCGGCTTCAGCCGTGTCGCGCAGCACCACCGTCGCCAAACGATAGGAATCGTCCAGGCATCGCTCACTCAAAGCCTCGAACGCGTCAAGCGTCCGCGGCTTGTGCGCGGTGTCCGGAGCTACGGCTTCAACCAAGAATCGCCCCCATCGCTGCCATTCTCGGGCTCGGCGGACCGCGCCGCTGGGCCGCTTGATACTCACCGACGATTGGCGGGGCCGAAAGGTTCGCGAGGGGTTCGCCGTGTCGCGTCGCCACCCGCGCCCCCATCGCGCCGCCGGCCGGGCGACCGTTGACACTCTCCGGGCCAGACTGCTACCATCGGCGCAATCAGTTAGCACTCGCCTAGTGAGACTGCTAACCAACCGCCAGGGCCTCGCCGACCCGGGGGAAACGGCGGTGCAGCGCACCCGGGACGTGTCCCTCGGACGCACGCACCGTCGCCGTCTCCAATCCGGCTCCGCCCGGCGGGGAAGCATCGGAGCCACAC
>Ga0302323_100001104_pt1 | contig 21887 bp, 19 predicted proteins | sample Fen_T0_3_FD_201950 | JGI IMG/M metagenome (GOLD analysis project Ga0302323, IMG submission 201950) | Peat permafrost microbial communities from Stordalen Mire near Abisko, Sweden - Fen_T0_3 | ecosystem: Environmental > Terrestrial > Soil > Wetlands > Permafrost | place: Sweden: Abisko... | reverse complement strand
CACGTTGCCCCAACCGTTGTTGTCGGGACCGTTGCTGGGGCCGCCCGCTGCGCCCCCGACGTTGACCATTCCGCCGCCGCCGTTGGACCTTCCGGCGCCGCCACCCTTGGCGCTCGGGGCACCGCCACCGTTGGGGCTTCCGGCGTTGCCTCCCGTGGCGTTCGCTACATCGTTCGAGTCGGCTGCGTCGGCATTGGCGCCTCCGCCGCTTCCACCGTTCGAGCTTGGCGTGCCGCTATCGAGAGCAGGGCGGCCCGCTCCGCTGCATCCGAGAGCGATCCACGCGACTGCCCAAAGCAAGGGGCGATAGGGCTGGGAACTGTGTTTCTCTTCTTGTCGTTGGAATCGCATGCTGCTGGGGGCCTTTCGACGACTGCGCTTATAAACTGACCGTCCGCGGGCGCAATAGAAAACGCGGCTGGGCCGCGCGGATCTTGCGGCAACGTCGGCGACCGCATCGATGCCGTGATATGCTCGCGTGCCCCATGACAGAGAATATCGGAATCAGCCCGGCCGAGCTACGCGGTATTCACCTCTTTCGCAGCTTCAGCGACGAAGAGGTGCGGCGCCTGGCCGTTCTCTTCGAACCCGTCGGCGCCAACGAGGGCGAGGTCCTCTTCGCGCAAGGAGAGGCGGCTGTCGCTTTTTACATTCTCATCGCAGGAGAGGTCTCGCTACGCGAGGACGAGCGCGAGGTGTACCTCCTTCGACCCCCATGCCTCATCGGCGAACTCGGCGCGACGACAGGCCTTTCCCGGCACTGCCGCGCTGTCGTCGGGCCAGCGACCGTTCTCCGCCGCATCGACTCGGCACGGCTGCGCGACTTTTGTTCGCAAAACCCGGACCTGGGGCTCGCCCTCTACCGCGCTCTGCTCGGCTCTGCTGCGGAGAAGATCGCCCGCGACCAGCGGCGCATCGCCGAGATGCGCGAGCACATCATCGTCACCCAGAAGGCGATGAAAGGATTGCGGGAATTCATCCTCGAGAGCCCTGATTCGACTATCTCGGGTCGCGTCCACGACGCCCTCGAGGGACTCATCCAACAAAATCGCCGCGCCAACTACCGCGTCGAGCCGCCGCCGGCCCTCGCAGCGTACCTCCGGCTGGACGACGGCCGCGTCGCCACCGTCGTCGAGCTGTCCCGTACGCACGTCAATGTTCGCCTCAGCGGCGCGCTCCCCGAGGCCAACGGCGAACTCTCCGGCGTCCTGGTGCTCGCCGGACCCGAGATCCCTGTCTCGGGCTCGGTCCTCCGCGCCCAGGGTGATCGCGTCGTGTTGACGCTCGATCTCCTCCTGGACGAGTTCGCCGCCATCCTCGAGGGCTACCTCGCCCGCGTACAGATGTTCGACTTCCTCGTCTGACTTCGGGGTGACGCAAACAGGGGGAGCGCTCGCCCAACCTGATTGTCAATTCCCGGAAACGAAGGAACCGATCGCCACGAGCGTAGAGAGTGGCCGGGGCGTCGTCGTGTTTCAGCGCGAGCACCCGTCTCGCCGTGTTATTGGTCGGCCCGCCCAGTCGGCGCCGGCCGAGGTGTCTCGGCCCGGACCTTCAAGGTGCTCGCCCTCTGCAGTACGGGCGGACGCGAGCTGGTGAAGGGCTCAAGACGTTGACGGCCGACGGGAACCGTCGACCCTGGTCCAAACTGTTGCCTTGGCAGCAGCAGTTCAACACGGACTGCTGGCAACGAAGCAAGTTGCCCTTACGCCATCGTCATTGTCGTTAGAACTCGCGAGCTACGTGCAGGCGCCGCTACTGGCATGGACCGTGCAGAATCCCACTCCGCGACGAGGGAAACAGAAACGTGGGCAGGTTTCGTCTGGTAGGGAGCCGTACCGGCGCTTGTCGATTGAGGTGAGGAGCAGGGCGACGAGAGCGACCGGGGGGGGAGAGCGATGCTTGCGCCGTCCCGAGTGCGCGCGGAAAGGAGGTGCCTGATTCAAACAGACTGTCATTGTTGCGGCGGCGGGAAGCCAGGAGCGGAGGTTGCTGTGGATGTGGTCCCATGTGACTTTCGCTCCTGGCAGAGGTTTGGCGGGAGCAAGCTCGAGTGAGACTCACGAGCGAACCGCTACCAAACTGGCGTACGAAAGGTGGCCAAAGAAGCTGCCTGCTTGGACGCGGCGGCGGGCTTCGGCCTGCAGGGCTGTTGCCAGCTCGGAGCCTATCACTCCCGTGTTGACGAGTGCGTTGGCACCTCGGTCGATGATAGTGAGCATGTAAGCGGCATCGGTGACGCCCTGGTAGTCGTAGGTCCGAAAGCTTCGGATGCTGAAACCGGCGCGACGGACTCGGGGAACCAACTTCTGAACAAGATGGGGATCGTGGACGATGGCGGCCACTGTAGCAGCTGCACAAGCTTGGAGCGGATCAACGGAGGCGGCAGCCACGCTGGTTGAGGAGTAGTCGGCGTCGAAAACCACGAGTTGCCCTCCGGGACGAAGAACGCGCCTCGCCTCGACCAGGGCACGATCAACCTCGGGAACGTGGCAGAGCGTGGTGTGGAAGACGAGGACGTCGAAGGCGGCGGCATCATAGGGTAGCTGGCGCGTGTCGCCCTGCTGGAACTCGAGGTTGGGCATTCCAACCGCCAGAACGCGCGCTCGTTCAAGAAAGAAGGGCGAGGGATCCAGCCCAACGACGTGGCAGTCGCCGCGCAATTGGGCGAGGGCTCGGCATACCGGTCCGGTTCCGCAACCCACCTCGAGCAGCTTCGCACCTGCTCGCAGTTCGATATCGGCCTGGTAGCTCGTACGCATGGTGATCTGCTGCGGATCGGCGGCGCGCAATTCCAGGATGCGGGCGAGATCTTCAAGCACGCTGTGGTCGGCTGTGGTGATGGCGGCGTAAACGTCAGGCATGGGACAGATGTCTCAGAAAACAGTCGTCCACACAACCCCGACATGATGTCACCGCCAATCCCACGCACTCTGTGCGACAACGGGGCAATAGCGCGAGATTTTATACAAGACATGATGTCCTTTATGGTTGACATGGATTTTGTGCGCCGGTAAAAGCAGCACCATGATGTCTTTCGGACGCTGTTGTCGTCAAACGCACGTAGCAAGCGGTCGGCGTTTCCTGCGCTGATGTCGGTGCCCTCCTAGGACACAGCGCTCTTGCGCGCGGACCGCGGCCAAAATAGAGAAAAGCAGGTCTGCTTAGGTTCTTTACCCTTCCCAAGGTCGCATCAGGGCTTACCAGCTGGCCAATCCGTTCTGCATCGAGCGCTCGCCCAGGAGTGGGGCCTCGTCTATCTCAACGTCAAACAAGGAGCATACCCGTGTTCGTCCACAAAGTTCTTCGTTCGTCTGTCATCGGCATCTTTCTCGTTCCTCTGGCTGCCTACGCACAGGCCCCGGTTGAGCAAACTCCCGCTGCGCCGGTTCCCGCGGAGAGCACGCCAGCGGCCCCGGCGACTCCCGCCGTGTCAACGGCATCGCCGTCGCTAGCCGTGCCGCCACCCGCGCCAGGGTCGTCCCCCGCGGCAGTTTCCAAGGAGTTGTCGCAGGCGCTCGCGCAAAGCGGTTTCGTGGACGCTGGGCTTGGCGGCTTTTCCTTGCGCTCTGTCGACAAACTGGCTCAGTTGCGCTTTCACCTCCAGGTGCAGGCGGACGGAAAATTCTGGAAGGGGACGACACCTACCAAGGTCAACGAGACGTTCTTCCTGAGGCGTGCCATTCCGTGGATTGACGGAACGTTGCCTGGCGGCATCAGCTTCTTGATCGCTCCGGATTTTGCCCAAATCCCCACGACTAACAGCGCGGCACAAGGCAATGCTGCCGTTCAGCTTCCGGATGCGTACTTTCAATTGAAGCTATGGGACGAGTTGCAAATCCGTTTCGGCAAGTTTCGAGCGCCAATCGGGCTCGAACGCCTTCAGCCGACTGGGCAATTGTTCTTCAACGAATTCGCGATCGCGACGCAACTGACGCCGTTGCGGGATCTTGGCGGCCAACTTCAGGGTGAAATCGGCGGTGGTTACGCGGGCTATGCGGCCGGCGTCTTCAACGGCGCAGTCGACAACGCCTACACCGACATCGATCCCGGGCGCTACAAAGACGTGGAGGGCCTCGTCTACGTTCGACCCTTCGGACCTACCACGCCGGAACTCTTTCAGTATGCGGTCATTGGCGTCGCCGGAACCGCGGGCCGCAGGAGTGGCGGGCCCCAGGCCGCTGGTCAGTCCACCAACCTGCCGACCTACAAGTCTCCGGGCGGGGCGACCATCTTCTCCTACAAGGTCGGTGCGACGCCGGATCTCACCAATACGGTCATTGCGACGGGGCAACAGAGAAGACTGAACGTCCATGGCTATTACTCGGTCGGGCCCTTCGGGCTTCTAGCCGAGTACATCTATTCGCAACAGCGTGTGAGTCTCAATGACAACAACGTCACAGCTGGCAACCAGGGGTGGACAGCCGAGGCCTCCGTATTCCTGTACGGCGGGCGGGCATCCTACTCGCAAGCCAAGATCACCTCGTCCTTCGATCCTGCTGCTGGCACGCCCGGTGCATTCGAGCTGGTTGGACGTGCATCGCAACTGCGCTTCGACAGCGACCTTTTCGGTGCCAAGGCCGACCAAACCAAGCCGATCGACGAGACGGTCTCGGTCAGTCGCGCCACCGAGCTGGCGGGCGGCCTCAACTGGTACTGGAGCCGGTGCGTCCGCATTCTTCTCAGCTACAACCACGCCTCGTTCAAGGGCGGTGCCGCGGGTGGCAACAGACCTGCGGAGAATGTGTTCTTTGGTCGCGCACAGCTGAACTACTAGGTTGCAAGAGGGGAAGGAGGCCAGAACCATGGCGGGAACGGGCTCGGCGTTTGACGGACCTATTGCAAAGGATACCCAGATGAAGCTGCACCTTCAAAAACTCCGGCAACTCCGGATTGTTGCTGCGCTGATGATGGCCGTTGTGGTTCTGGTGCCGTCCTGTCGGAAGAGGGGGGCGCCGCCGACTCTCGTCAACCTGAAGGTTGGACATCTCCCCGTTACGGGCCATGCCAAGTTCTTTGTAGCAACGGAGGAAGGGTTCTTTCGCCAGGAAGGCCTGAATGTACAACTGGTCGAGTTCACGAACTCGGCGGATGGCCTGGCCGCTCTGCGGGCCGGGCAATTGGATCTGGGCGCCTTCGGTACGACGGCGCCGCTGGTGCATATCGCGAAAGGTGCCGATCTCAGCATCATCGGGGGCGTGATGGGCGAGGACGTGTCCATCATCACCACCAAGGAGAACTCGGCCTGGTTGAAGTCGGTGGCGGATCTGAAGGGGAAGAAGGTTGCTACCGTTCGGCTGGCGACCGGCGATGCGGTGTTGCGCGGGGCGCTTGCGCGGGTCGGCCTGGACTGGAAGAAAGATCTGGAGATCTTCGAGGTGAAGAGCCCTCCCGCAGTGATTGAATCCGTGAAGAGCGGCCAGGTCGATGCAGGCGTCGTGTGGGGGCCGCACGACCTGCGGGCAGAAGAGCAGGGACTGGTGGTTGTGGTTCGTAGCAAGGACATGCAGCCCGGCCACCCATGCTGCCGGCTGACCATCAACCACAAGGATCTGGAGTCGCGCGGCGATGTCTGGCAGAGGTTCATCCGCGCAATTCTGAGGGCCGAGCGCTTCAGCAAGACCAACCAGGAAGCGACCATACGGGACATCGTCAAGTACGTGAAGATCGATCCTGCCCTGGCCAAGAGAGCGTTCTATTCGCCGAATCTGGATCAGTCGTCTGATCCCAATCTGGCTGCGATTCAAGAATTCTGGAAGGTCATGAAGACCAGCAGCTTCGTGGAGTCCAATGCCGAAATCGCGCCGTTCGTCGATCGTAAGAACTACTTGGCAGCGCTGGATAGCCTGGCGAAAGACGAGCCCCAGGAAGCCTACTGGAGGACACTGCGCTCGGTCTACGTGTCGAGGAACTGAGACCATGCGCGATGAATCTGCCTCGGTCGGTCAGCCAGCGTTGGAGTTGGACGACGTTTCGTTCGGCTACGGGGCTGGGACCGTGCTTGCCGATCTGTCGCTGCGCGTGCGAGAGGGCGAGTTCGTTTCTCTCTTGGGGCCGAGCGGGTCAGGTAAGAGTACGGTGCTGCGGTTGCTGGCTGGACTAGAGATACCTCGGAAAGGAGGTGTCCGGCACGCGGGCATGGCGGTGACGGGACCAGACATTCACCGAGGCGTGGTGTTTCAGGACTATTCGCTGTTTCCTTGGATGAGCTTGGCCGAGAACGTGGTCTTGGCCATCGGTAAGGCGCACCCGCAGTTGAGCGGCGGCCAGCGACGTGAGCTAGCCGAGGAGTATCTGGAGCTGGTGGGACTTGGCGATGCTTGCGCCAAGTATCCGCGTGAGTTGTCCGGTGGTATGTGCCAGCGTGGGGCGATAGCGCGGGCGCTGGCCATGGGGTCACCTGTTCTGCTGATGGACGAACCCTTCGGGGCGTTGGATCCCGTGAACCGCACGCGCTTGCAGGACCTTCTTCTCGAGGTATGGGGCTCGAGCAAGCCAGGACGCACCATCGTGTTCGTAACCCACGACGTGGACGAGGCCGTCCTGCTGGCCGATCGTGTGGTGGTGCTGGGTGCCTGCCCTGGGCGAATCATCGCTGACTTGCCAGTTGCGATAGCGCGACCGCGGCCGCGGCGGCAGGTCTATGCGACGCCCGCGTTCCAGGCCCTGCGTAAGACAGTCACCGAACATTTGCAGAGGGACATGCTGCAGCGGCTGGCGGCGCCCTACACAATGGAGGAGGCGGCGGGGATATGACCGAGTTCAAGCTGAACGGTCTGGCCTCACCGGTGTTTGGTGAATTGGCGGTATTGTCGGTGGCTTCGTCGTCGGGCAAACAGGCGCGTCGTCTGACCGGATGGTTGGCAGGCAAAGAAGGATGGTGTCTGCTCGCTGCTTTGCTGTTCCTTTGGCAGGTGGTGGCGTGGGTCGTTCCGACCGCCAACCGATTTCTCTTTCCTTCGCCGCTCGTGACGGCTCGGGCACTGTGGGTCTCGTTGCCTGAGCTGGGCAAGGGGACGCTGTCTTCGTTTGCCATCTTGATACCAGGCTATGTCATCGCCGTGTTCGCTGGGGTGGTGCTAGGTATCCTGACCGGCACGACGGGATGGCTGGAACGATTGACGGTGCCGTTCACGCGCGTGGTGGCGCCCGTGCCGCCGACAGTCTACGTGCCCTACGCTATTGCGCTACTGCCCGGGTTTCGCAGCGCTGCCATCGCCGTTGTATTCGTGGGTGCGTTCTGGCCGGTGTTCGTCAACACCACGGCGGGAGCAGCGGCGGTGCCACAACGTCTACGCGACAACGCCCGTGTCTTGGGGTTGGGCAAGGTGGCGTACCTGCGCCGGGTGGTGTTCCCTTCCTCCCTCACGCACATTTTTTCCGGCATGTCGGTGGGACTGGCCATGTCCTTCATCATGCTCACGGTGGCCGAACTGTTCGGCGCGAACGCGGGTCTTGGCCGCTTCGTGCAATTCTACGCCGACTTCGCCGACTATCCACGCATGGTGGCCGGTATTCTATTCACCGGGGCTGTGACGTTCATCTGCATGCGTGCGCTGGACTGGCTCAAGCGTCGCTCCCTGTTTTGGCAAAAGTGAAGGACATGTCCCAGGAAGATGTTTCATTGCTTTCGCGTTTGTCTGACGCCGTGGTTGCCATGGACGGGGCCGAGACGGTCCGACTGTCGGAAGACCTACTGCTTCAGGGAATCGATCCGGGACGCTGTATCGAAGCCGGACTGGTGGACGGGATGCGACGGGCCGGCGACCTGTTCGAACGCGAAGAGTATTTCATCCCCGAGCTGCTCATCTGTTCGGATGCCATGTACGCGGGACTGCACGTGCTGCAGCCGCATTTGCCACGTGGGGCGGTGGAGCGCAAGAAGGGGATCGTGGTCATCGGCGTCGTCGAGGGGGACACCCACGACATCGGCAAGAATCTCGTGAAGATCATGTTGGAAACGGCGGGCTTTGAAGTCGTCGACGTTGGGCGTGACGTTGCGCCAGCGGTTTTCGTGGAACGGGCCGAATCAGTGGGTGCTCACATCATTGGCCTATCCACGCTGATGACCACCACCATGGGCGCCATGTCCGAGGTGATTCGCCTCTTGGACGAACGGCGGGCGCGTCCCCGCATCAAGGTCATGGTGGGCGGTGGTCCCGTGTCGCAGCAGTTTGCCACTCGCATCGGTGCGGATGGCTATGCCGCCAATGCCTCGGGCGCTGTCGCGGTGGCCACAAGGCTACGCCAATCGCCCAGCGAGCTGAGAGTGCCGTGAAGCCCCTCGATCGATTCGTTGCCCTGAGCCTGGGGCGTCCCCTCGACCGTCTGCCGTGTGTGCCCATTGTCGGCAACACAGCGGCGCGTGTCCTTGGCGTGCGAACGGCGGAGATCCGCAACTCCGGCGGTCTCCTGGCACGCGCCCACGTGGCGGCGTATCGGCGTTTCGGTTACGACGTAGTTCGCGTGTTCACGGATCTCTACGTGCAAGCCGAGGCCATGGGGGCCAAGGTGCGGGTTCCCGAGGACGAAACCGCGTACTTGCACCAGCCGGCCATCACCTCTGCGGACGAAGTCGACCGGTTGGTGGCGGCGGATCCAGGCAAGGACGGTTGCCTGCCCGCGCATCGTGAGGCCATCGTTCGTGTCGTAGACGAGGTGGGCGACGAGGTCCCCGTGACCGCCGCCGTGACTGGGCCTTTCACCACGGCATCCTTCCTGGTGGGCGCAGAAGCGCTGGCCCGTCTGACCTTGCGGGCGCCCGCCGTGGTGAGACGTTTGTGTGAGGTTTCCTTGGAAACGGCGTTGCGTTGGGCCGACGCCATCGTGGATGCGGGCGCGTCTCCCAGCCTTACCGATCCCATGCTGTCGTCCACGGTGGTCAGCCCGCGCCAGTTCTTCGATTTCGGCTTGCCGCACCTGAAGCGATTGGTTAGCCACATTCATGGGCGAGGGAAGTCGGTCACGTTGCACATTTGCGGGAAGACCAAGCCGGTGTGGTCGCTCATGGTTGGAACCGGCGCTGACTGTCTATCCATCGACAACGAGGCCAGTCTGGCGGAGGCCAAAGTCGCGGTGGGGGATCGGGTTCGCCTGATGGGTAACGTCCCACCCGTAGCCGTCCTGTTCGAGGGCGACGCCGCCAGCGTGCGCAATGCGGTGCGTGCTTGTGTGCGGGAAGCGGGGGACAATCCGCGCGGCTTAGTGGTCGCCTCGGGGTGCAGCCTGCCGACGGAAACTCCCTTTGCAAACATCGAGGCCATGGTGCGCGCCGTCGACGAGATCGGCTGGCCACCCCGTGTGACAGAGGCCAGCGTATGACGTCGCTGGAACCTCGCCAGAGGTTGCTGGCGACCTTGGGCAAGCGTCCAACGGATCGGCCCCCCGTCATTTGTACCGGTGGCATGATGAACGCGGCCATCGTCGACGTGATGGAGAAGACTGGCCACACTTTGCCCGAGGCCCACTTTTCGGGCGCGAAGATGGCGGCGCTGGCCGAAGCGGTGACCGAGCTAACGGGTTTTGAAAATATCGGCGTTCCCTTTTGCATGACCGTGGAGGCCGAGATGTTCGGCAGCCGCATCGACCACGGCAGCCTGGCTTGCGAACCGAAGATACGCGCCGAGGCGTTTCCGTCGCTAACCAAGGTGGACATTGGCGTGGCAGCGGCCCGGGGTGGCCGCTCGTCCGTGGTAGGCGAGGCAGTGGAATTGCTGAGCCGGCGACGACCGGATCTGCCGGTAGTGGCCACGCTCACCGGGCCGGTCAGCGTGGTCGCGTCGATTGTGGATCCCGTGACGTTCCTCAAAGAACTGAGAACCCGAAGAGAAGACGCCCATCGCGTTCTGGGCCAGGTCACCTTGGCCTTGGCGGAATACGCAGGCTCCCTGGTGGCGGCCGGCGCCACGGTCATCGCCGTAGGCGATCCGACGGCGACGGTGGAAATCCTGGGCCCTCAGTTGTTCCAGGAATATGCAATTCGCTATCTCAACGATCTGGTCGGCGCGATCCATGCCCTGGCCACGCCTGTGATCGTGCACATCTGCGGCAAGATGGGCACCGGCACGCGCCTGTTACCCAGTCTGGCCAGCGACGCCATCAGTGTGGACGCGATGATCGACCTCAAGGGCCTCAAGGTGGGTGCTCCAGGCCTAGTCACCATGGGCAACTTGAGCACCTACCTCTTGCAGTGGGGCAATCCCGACAAGATAGCGGGTCGCGCTTGCGAATTGGTACATGACGGAGTCGATATCATCGCGCCTGCCTGCGGGCTCTCTACGTCGACCACCTTGGCCAATATCACGGCCATGACCCGGGCGGTGAAGGCGGGGCCCTCGTGAGCGCCACGGTAGCTGTGCGCTTTCTTCCGGGCGCCTTTGCGGTGGAAGTGGAGCCAGGAACCACGCTTCTGGCCGCAGCCCGCAAGGCCAATGCCCCACTTGAAGCTCCCTGCGATGGGGCTGGAATCTGTGGCAAGTGTCTTGTGCAGTTGAACGGAGAAGCAATGGCCGGCCTCGAGCCCGGCGTGCAGCCGCGTGGTGGCGATGGTGGCCTACCGGGGCGTCACGGCTCGTTCGTGTTGGCGTGCGCTGCGCGGGTTCGGGCAGGCGTAACAGCAACGATTCCCTTTCGCGACGACCGGGGCTTGGCCATCGTGGACCACGGGATCGCGGCTGCACGGTCGTTTGCACCGTTTGTCGCGGTTCGCGGGGCGGTCGGTGCGAGCACGGTTTGGGCAGGCGATCGTTTGCTCGCGTCTTTGCCCGACCAAGAGCCGGTGGCAAATCTCGGCATCGCGGTGGACATCGGAACGACAACGCTCGTCGTGGTACTGGTCGATTTGACCGCGGGTCACGAGCTCGCGGTGGCTTCCTCGCTGAATCCCCAGACTACGTTTGGTCACGACGTCCTGTCGCGGATTCACTTCGCCGCCGAACCCAACGGTCTGGAAATCATGCAACGGGCGTTGATGACGGCACTCAATGGGCTTATCGGTCAGGTTTGTCGTCGGGCCGAAGTCAAGTCGGACCACATCCACGAAGCGGTCCTGGGCGGCAACACCTGTATGTTGCACATTGCTGCCGCGGTGGATCCCGCATCCCTCGGTCGCTCGCCCTATGTTCCGGTCTTGAACGGAGGCAACCATCTCCAAGCTACTCGGCTCGGGCTGGGGATCGCTGCGCACGGTCTGGTGTATTTGCCGCCAGTGGTTTCGGGTTTTGTCGGCGCGGACATCACGGCGGGGATCTTGGCTACCGACCTGCACCGCTCGCGCGAGACAACCCTACTTATCGACATAGGAACCAATGGCGAGATGGTCCTTGCCCATGCTGGCGAGCTGTGGGCCACGTCGACGGCCGCAGGACCAGCTTTCGAAGGCGTGAATATCACCTGTGGCATGCGCGCGGCCAGTGGCGCCATCGATGCGGTGTCGGCGCGAGAAGGTGGCGGTTGGGTGGTCCACACCATCGGGGACACTCCTGCCGTCGGTCTCTGTGGCAGCGGTCTTGTCGACTTGGTTAGCCGCCTGGTCGAAGGGGGCGCCATTGCGAGGAACGGGCGCCTTGTCCCGTCGGTGGCGCCCGCGGTCGGAGCTTGGGACGACAGCGACGGGCGGTTGGTACTGCGGGTGTCGGGTGACGTTGTGCTAACCCAGAAAGACGTCCGCCAGGTGCAGCTCGCCAAGGCAGCGATTCGCGCTGGTCTCGAAGCCCTGCTCGACCGGGCAGAGGTCCGATCGGATGACGTCAGGCGGGTCTTGGTGGCCGGTTCGTTCGGTTACCACTTGCGCCCCGAGAGTCTAGCTGGTGCTGGCCTTCTGCCGGGCCATCTGGCGACCAGGGTCGAGGCCGTTGGCAACACGTGCAAGTCGGGTGCTGTCAGCTTGTTGACCAGCGCTCCCGCACGTCAGGATTTGATGTCGGCGGCCAATCGCGTGCGAAGCGTCGAGCTATCGAACGATGTGGCGTTTGGTCGTCGGTTCGTAAGCCACATGGCCTTTGGGGGAGCCGAAGCATGACCAAGCCCGCAAGAAAGAAGACCGCATCCAAGACCTCCAGCGTTGCGCACACGCCAACCTGCACCGATTGCTTCGTACTCAACTGCTACCGGCGCGACAAGAAGGCACTGTTTGACCGAGGCAGCAGGGGCGGCAGAGGTCGAAGGCAGTGCGCGTCTGTACGCCGCCAACAGTGCCGACGGTAACATCGCGCGCGCGGCCGCCGAGGTCGAGGGCCGCTATTATGGAAAATTGACCCGCGTCGAGGAAATCGTGGTATTCGCCCGCCGGATCAACGCCCGCCGCATCGGCATCGCTACTTGCATCGGTCTGGTGGAAGAGGCGCGTGTCTTCACAAAGGTGCTCGAAGCCAAGAAGTTCGAATGGTTCAGCGTGCTGTGCAAGGTCGGCTCGGTGGACAAGACGGCCATTGGCATTCCAGACGAGCTGAAGATTCAGCACGGTCATCATGAGGCCATCTGCAATCCCATCATGCAGGCTCGGCTGTTGAACGCAGAGAAGACCGACCTCAACGTCATCGTCGGACTGTGTGTGGGACACGATGCTTTGTTCAACAAGCATTCGGACGCGCCGGTGACCACCTTGATTACCAAGGACCGCGTGCTGGGGCACAATCCAGCCGCCGCGCTGTACACGAGCGGCTTCTATTACAAGCGCCTCTTCGACGACAAGGAGTTGTAGATGTCCGAGAAACGCTACTGGGACGAGCCCATCGAAACTTTGCCCCGCGACAGCCTGGTCCGCCATCAGACCGAGCAGCTGCGCAAGCATTTGGAGATGGCCTGGGCCCATTCGCCGTTCTATCGACAATCGTTCGACGCCGCTGGCGTCAAGCCCTCCGATCTCCGCCGCCTGGAGGACCTGCAGCGCTTTCCTTTCATCGACAAGGCCATCGAGCGTGACCGCCAGGTAGCGCAGCCTCTTCTCGGGGACATGACCGCTGTGTCCGAAGAAGAGGTCGTCTTCGTGGCCGCGTCCAGCGGCTCGACCGGCGTGCCGACGCTGAGTCCTTTCACGAGGGAGGATTTCGACGAGTTCCAGGATGTGGAGGCTCGCCTGTTCTGGGGCACCGGAATGCGGCCAAGCGATCGCTACGTGCATGCCCTGAATTTCACGCTCTTCGTGGGCGGTCCAGACGTCCTTGGCGCCCAAAAGCTGGGTGCCTTGTGCATTTGGGCCGGCTCGATCCCGTCGGAGCGGCTGCTGTTCATCATGAAAAGCTTCCAACCGACGACCACGTGGACCACTCCGTCCTACGCCTGGTACCTGGGCGAGACGGCGAAGCAGCAAGGCATCGATCCCGCGCGCGATCTCGCCATCCGACGCATTATCGTAGCGGGCGAGCCGGGCGGCTCGATCCCCGCCACGCGCGCCGCGATCGAGACGCTGTGGAACGCGAGGCTTTACGACTTTTACGGAATTTCGGACATCTTCGGCGCGTGCGCCGGCATGTGTTCAGCGCGCGATGGCCTGCATCTGGCTGAGGATCACCTGTTTGTCGAGGTCGTGGATCCCGCGACTGGCGAACCTATCGAAGGGGACAAACCCGGAGAGATGATCCTGACGACCTTGCGCAAGCGCGCGCGGCCCATGATCCGCTTTCGCACCGGCGACATTATTCAGCGCTACGGCGACGGCTGTTCTTGTGGCCGCACGCATACGCGTTTCTCCGTGCTCGGTCGGCGCGACGATATGTTCATCGTTTCGGGGGTGAATGTGTTCCCCAGCGATATCGAGTACGTGGCCCGCAACGTACCTGGCCTGACGGGTGAGTATCGCATCGTGGTCTACAGCGAAAGCCACCTCACCCGCTTCGACGTCGAGGTGGAACGCGTGAGCGACTTTCAGGGCTCGGACGAGGATGTGGCGGACGAGGTCAAGAAACAGATCGCCACGCGGCTTGGCGTCCGACCGCGGCGAGTGAAGGTCCTGGCTGCAGGCGTTCTTCCTCGTGCCACCCACAAGGCGAAGCGTTTGGTCGACTTGCGTGGCACTGAAGACATCACATCGCGCGGCGAGGGCATCTAGTACCGCGGTGCGGGAAACGCGAGCATCCGGGTGATTGAAGTACGTTGGCATGGCAGGGGTGGGCAGGGCGCTTTCACGGCTGCGCGTTTGCTAGGCGCTGCGGCTCTTTGGGCGGGACAATTTGCGCTGGCCTTTCCTTCCTTTGGTCCCGAGCGCAGGGGGGCGCCTATTCAAGCTTTTACACGCATCGCCGCCCGCCGCATCGTGGACCGTAGTGCCCTGCGCGCTTGCGATTTCGCCGTGGTGCTCGACGAGACGCTGATGGGTCCCCTGACCGCGGACGGAATTCGTGCCGGTGGGGCGCTGCTGGTCAACTCGGCGCGGCCTGCACGCGATTGGTCGGGGATTGGCGTGCGGGTTTGGGCCGTTGATGCCAGTGCCATCGCTCGTACGGTCTTGGGACGGCCCATCGTCAATACCGCCATGATAGGGGCGTTAGTGGCAGCTTCTGGTGTCCTGCCGCTCGACGCTGTCTTGCGCGCAGTACAATCGGAAATGCACGCGGCTCTGGCGGAAAAGAACGGCGAAGTGTTGCGCCGATGCCACGATCTGGTCAGAGAAAGGCGAGATGTCTAAGCCGTTCGTCAGGCCTTTTGTACGGCCTCCCTCACCGGATGCTTATCCCGTGGGACCCTGCTTTACAGCCGGACACTTGGTAGAGACCAACGCCGCCTGGCGCAGCGAACGTCCGGTGTTCACACTCGCTCGTTGTACCGGTTGTTTGCGCTGCATGCTTGCGTGCCCCGACGGTGCAGTTCTGCGCAGCAAGGCGGCCGTTGAGGTCGACTACGATTTTTGCAAGGGTTGTGGGATTTGCGCGCGTGAATGCGTGGCCAAGGCGATTCAAATGACCAGCGAGGGCTCCGAGGAGACTGAGGAGAGCAAGGATGGGTCGAATGTCCGCTGACGGGGCCGTGTCACACGCCCGGCCGCTCTTCATGTCGGGGAACGAGGCCGTAGCCTGGGGCGCGCGCCTGGCCCGGCCCCAGGTCATCGCTGCCTATCCCATCACGCCGCAGACGGTGGTGATTGAACGGCTGTCCGAATGGGTCGCGGAGGGATTGCTCGACTCGGAGTTCCTGCACGTGGAGTCGGAACATTCGGCGCTGTCTGCGTGCATGGGGGCCAGTGCGCTCGGGGCACGCAGCTTTACCGCCACCTCGTCACAAGGGCTGCTCTACATGGCGGAATGCTTACACTACGCAAGCGGCGGTCGGTTCCCCATCGTCATGATGAACGCGAACCGAGCGCTGGCGCTGCCGTGGAATATCTACGGTGACCAACAAGATTCGCTGGCCGTACTCTCCAGCGGCTGGATCCAGATCTACATCGAGGACGCGCAAGAGGCGCTTGACATGAGTATCCAGGCATTTGCCATCGCGGAGCACGCCGAGGTGTTGACCCCGGTCATGTTGAACCTCGACGGTTTTGTGCTGACCCACACGTACGAGCCGGTGGAGGTGCCCGGGCAAGAAGATGTGGACGTCTTCCTGCCGTCGTTTCGCACGCCCAGCAAGATGGATTTGGAGGCTCCCACCAACATGGGCTTCACCGCCGGACCCGCACACTATACCGAGTTCAAGGTGCAGCAACATAGGGCCATGCTGCGGGCTTCGCAGGTAGCGGCGCAGGTGGACGAGGCGTTCGGGCAACGTTTTGGTCGCTGCTATGGCGGCGGGGTGGTGCCGTACCGCTGCGGAGACGCCGACCTCGTGCTCGTGACTCTGGGAAGCGTAGCTGGTCTGGTGCGAGGTGTGGTGGACGATCTGCGCGCAGGCGGCGTGGCCGCAGGCATGCTCAAGCTGCGCTTCCTGCGACCCTTTCCCGAACGAGAAATCGTTCAGGCTCTCTCGGGTGCGCGCGCGGTGGGGGTGCTGGAGAAAGATGTCTCCTTTGGCAACGCCGGCGCTGTCTTCTCCGACGTCGCATCAACCTTGGCAAGTACCACGATACGTCCAGCGCTGCTCAATTTCGTGGCAGGCCTGGGCGGTCGCGACATTTCGCGCGACGATGTCGAGCGGATGTTCGACGAACTGCGGGCTGCCTGTGTGCAGGCGCCAGGCGAGCGCGTTCGTTTCGTTAACGTCCAGGAGTCGCGCGATGGTTGAGGCACCTCGTGCAAGGGTACAGCTGCCGCTGTCATTGTCGGCTGATGAGCCATTTCTGGGGCACAAGGCGTGCGCTGGTTGTGGCGGAAGTCTGGCGGTGCGCCTGGCGCTCAAAGTGCTGGGGGAGCGCACCTTCGTTGTCTTGCCCGCTGGTTGCATGTCGGCTGTGGGCTTCCTCTATCCACAGCTTGCCTTTGGCTGCAATGCCATCATCTCGACCTTTGCGGGCACGGCGTCTATGATGTCCGGGATCGCCGCCGCCGCTCGGGCGCTGAAGCTGCGCGACTATCATGTGGTGGGTTTTGCCGGTGACGGGGGCACGGCCGATATTGGTTTGCAGGCGCTCTCTGGCGCCATCGATCGCCACGAGAACTTCATCTACATTTGTTACGACAACGAGGCCTACATGAACACGGGGGTGCAGAAAAGCGGCCTGACCCCCTTCGGCGCTCGCACCACCACCAGTCCGGCCGGAAAGAATGCCATGGGATCACGGGGCCGCAAGAAGGACCTGTTCGAGATCGTGGCCGCCCATGGCATCGACTACGCGGCCACTGCCACAGTTGCCCACGCGCATGACTACATCCGCAAGGTGGATAAGGCGCGTACCACCGTCGGCACATCGTTCCTGCACGTGCTGGCGCCCTGTCCGACGGGCTGGGGCATCGACAGCGACCGGACCCTAGAGGTGGCGCGGGGGGCGGTGGATTGTGGTCTGTGGATTCAGGCCGAGTACGAGGGTGGTCACTACCACATCAACAAGTCGCCCCGGCGCTTCAAGCCCGTCGCCGACCATTTGGCCGCCCAAAAGAGGTTCGCGCATTTGGGAAAGGCCGAGATCGCCGCTATCGAGAAGGAGCGCGATGGTCGCTGGAAGCGACTGCAGCGCCTGGTCGGCGGTGGCTGACGAGCGCGGCACACAGCATCCTACGCACGAAGGAGAATCTTCTCGATCTCACCGACGTAGAGTCGATGATAGTCGATGTTCGGATAGTGTCGTTCGAGCGAACGGTCTACGAATTGCGCTGGGTTGATGTCTTGTGCGTACAGCTTTCGGCTCAAGATGACGAGTCGGGCCTGCCGAAAGGTCACGGCCTGGTGATCGATTTCGACGGGCTCCAGGCCTGTCTCGGCCGCCTTGTCATGGTCGCGTCCCGATACCTTTCCACAGTGGTCGAGCGCGGCTCGGTGCTCCTCGTCGAAGAAAGACAGCGTGTACCACGATTCTGCCTCGAGAAATTGGAAAGTGTGCCGCGTAGGTCGCACAAAGATGAAGCTGACGGGGCGACTCCACAGCACACCCAATCCTCCCCACGCCGCGGTCATGGTATTCCACTTCGTTAGCTTGCCGGCGGTAATGAGGGTCCAATCGTCGCCGATGAGGCGAAACGGATTGTCGGTAAGCTCTTTGGGGGTGATGGTCTTCCAGGTCATCGGTAGCGTCTCCTGCTGGCGGGCTTGTTCGGCGGTCCTATGGCACCGCACTGAAATGCCATGTTGGCTACAACCCAGCAATCGGTATGCCAGGGCAGAATTCCGGTGCCGGGCTCACCTTTTCCGATGCGAGGCCGGCCCCGAGTTAGCCAGTGGAAGCGGGAGGATAGCGCGACGGCGGTCACTCGTTCTGCCAAGGGATGATACCCAGATCGACGTAGATGGGCCGTACTGCCGCGCGCAGGCTCTTGAGGCGCGCCCAGAAGATCAAGGCGCACAGGAGGAGCAGCGAACCGAAGAAGGAGATAGCGCGTGTGATGCCACAGTGTTGTGCGAGCCATCCCATCGCCAAGTTACCGCAGGGGGTGAAGCCAACGAACGCGAGGGTGTAGAAGGACATCACCCGGCCGCGCATGGGATCATCCACTAGCGTGTGTATGATCGTGTTGGTCGCACCCGAGACGGAAATGAACCCGAAGCCTGCGGTGGCGATGAGAATCATCATGGGCAACAGGGAGTGAACGAACGCAAACAGGACCAGAGCCGTCGACGATAGGGCTACGCAGAAGGCGATGTTGCCAAGCAGTCCGCGCAAATTGCGTCGCGAGGCAAGTCGAATCGCGGCGGTTAGCGACCCCACTCCGGCCGCTCCCATCAAGAATCCCAGGGTGTGCGGGTCGCCGTGGAGAGAGTCGTGCGCAAGCACGGGAAACAGGACGATGTAGGACAGCCCCAGGAAAGACTCGGCGGCGAGCATCACCAAGAGATCGCGGATGGGCCGGTGGTGGCGGACGTAGCGGAATCCGTCGCCAATATCGACTATCATGCGGCGGTTGGCGAATCTGCGCACGCGCGGCGGAAGCCTCATGGCCACAAGGGCAGCCAGCACGGCCAGGTAGCTTGCGCCGTTGGCAAAGAAGCAGGCTTGCTCGCCGACTGATGCGACCAAGATTCCCCCGATGGAAGGTCCCAAGATCCGGGCAACATTGAAGAGGGCCGAGTTGAGGGCGATAGCGCTGGGAAGCTCACTTGCCTTCTCCACCAAGGATGGAATCACCGACTGGCGGAAGGGCAGGTCGAAGGCGTTGAGAATGCCCTGCAGCAGGGAAAGGCCAAGGAGAACAGCAACGGTTCCGTGTCCAGTGACCACCGCGGATGCGACCAGAAGTGATTGCACCATCAGCGCGCTTTGAATGACCAGAAGGGCACGCCTGCCGTTCATTCGGTCGCTCAGGACGCCGGCGACAGGCGAAATCACCAGGCCGGGAATCTGGTTCAGGAACCCGATGGTGCCCAGCAAGACCTGGGATCCGGTCAGGCGATAGACGTACCAGCCGAGTGCTATTTGCTGGAGCGTGGTGCCCAGAAGGGAGATGCCCTGGCCCGTAAAGAAAAGCCGGTAATTGCGCGAGCTCAATGCGCGCAGAATTCGGCGCAGCCGCGCCGTTCGGTGGTGTTGTGGCGGAACATCGAGGCTTCGCGCGGACTGGTGTTGCCGAATGGGTTCATGGGTTCGTTCATTGGGGAGCACGATCTCAATTCTCTCTGTGGCGGGCTGTGTGCGTCCTGGGTCTAGCGGTTAGGGCACCACAAGCGTTACGGTCGTGCGTGTTGTTGGCACGTTGCTGGCATTCTTGTTGGCGAGGGAGTGTGTAAGATGAAGACCACTATGGATTTCTTGGCGGAAGAAGGGATGGAACGGAGCGAGGGCACCCACATTCCTTTCAATTGGCCGGGCCTCGTTGGACGCGAGCTCGAATACTTGCAGCAAGCCGTTGTCTCGGGCCACATCGCCGGTGATGGTCAGTTCACCAGGAAATGCCAGTCGTTCCTGGAAGCTGAGCTGGGTGTGGCCAAGGCTCTGTTGACCTCCTCGTGTAGCCACGCCCTCGAAATGGCCGCCATCCTCCTTGACATCAAGGCGGGTGACGAGGTCATCGTCCCATCGTTCACTTTTGTGACCTCGGCGAACGCCTTCGTCTTGCGCGGGGCTAAGCCCGTCTTCGCAGACATCCGCCCGGATACCCTCAATCTCGACGAGACGAAACTGGAAAGGCTTGTCAGTCCACGCACCAAAGCTATCGTGGTCGTTCACTACGCTGGCGTCGGATGCGAGCTGGATACAATCCTTGAAATTGCTCGCCGCTGCAAACTGCCCGTTGTCGAGGACAACGCTCACGGCCTCTTCGCGCGGTACAAGGGGAAATTTCTCGGGACCTTCGGCGACCTGGCCACGCAGAGTTTTCACGAGACCAAGAACTTCTCGTGCGGGGAGGGTGGAGCCTTGCTTGTCAACCAGCCTTCGCTGATCGAACGTGCGGAGATCGTCCGCGAGAAGGGCACGGACAGAAGTCGTTTCTTTCGTGGCCAGGTCGACAAGTACGGATGGGTCGATATCGGATCGAGCTACCTGCCCAGCGATATCTTGGCTGCCTATCTCTGGGGACAGCTTGAATCTCGCGAGCAGATTCAGAAGACACGGCGCCGAATATGGATGGCCTACCGGGACGGGCTCGATCGCTGGTCGCAAAGAAACGGTGTTCGACTGCCTGTCGTCCCCGCAGAATGTGAGCAGAGCTACCATATGTTCTACATTTTGTTGCCGAACCTCGCCGCACGGCAGGGGCTGATAGCTTGGCTAAAGCAACGTGGCATCAGTGCTGTCTTTCATTACTTGCCTCTGCACAGCTCGAAGTTTGGTCGCACGTTGGCCGGCCAAGCAGATTGCCCCGTGACAACCGACGTCAGCGACCGTCTCCTGCGCCTGCCCCTCTTCAATGCCCTCGGCGAGCCAGCTGCGAGGAGAGTCATCGAAGCCGTCTCCGCCTTCGACGTTTAGCCTTCCTCGCGGAGGAGCCTGGCCTCGCCACCAGGCCTGGCCAGGAAGCGTCATCGCGAAGTGCTCAGGTCGTCTAGGGCTTTGAGGCATCTTCCAGTATGGCCTTCTTGATCTTGGCCGGAATGCGCCGCGAACAGGGCACGAAGGTTGAACAATGCCCGCACGAGCCATAGCCCCAGAGTTTGAAGTTGTCGCCATTGCCGTTCTTCGGACAAAGCTCTACTTCTTTTCCGGCGGTCGAGATCGCCTTGCTGGGGCAGCGTTCGATGCAAGCGCTGCAGCTGCCGTCGAAAGCGTACAGACAATAGCCGTACACCTCGCGGTACGGGCGTACCGTAGGTTGCAGCTTCAGGGTGGTGATGACACTGCAAATGCGGCCGTAGACTCCTCGCTCGGTGATGATCGCGTCTTGCAGTCCGAAGGTGCCGACGCCCGCCGCGAAACCAACGTGACGTTCCGACCAAAATGGCGCCCAGTGGTCGGAATCGTAGCGTGCGTCGATGTTGGGTGCGATGGCCGTGGCGCCGTGTTGCTCGGCAAATCGAATCAGTCCACGCCGGATGACATTCAAGAACTTGGAGCCGTTCCATTTGCCCGAGGCGAATTCGAGGGCAGAGTAGCGCGAATCTTTGCGATAGGCTTTGTGGATCGGTTCCGAAAAAGGCACGAAGACGCTGATGATCGACTGAGCCCCTGGCAACCACTCTTGGGGAAGTCGATGTTGGGCTCCGACGACCTCCGGATCCTGAAAGCGGGCAAATATCGGATCATGGGCCGACGCGAAGCCTACGACGGGGGTGTCCCAGATCGGTGGATTGTCCCCTTCGGGCAAGGCATTGCGAAAATCAGTCTTCACCAGATTTTCGATATAGGCGATGACTTCGGTGTTGGGCAGGTCGGCCTTGAACCCAGGGTCAGCCACGTAAGGTTCGACCGGATCCGGCAAGAAGAAACGCGCGTCGAGCTTGATGGGCACGTCTTTTCTCCGTGTCTTGCGCTCGGGGTTGGGGTTGCCCGAACCACGGTGAATCGGCGGGTGCTCGAAGGGCTTGCGGAAGCCCGCTGGCGACCCCTTGGTGATGTCGTAGGCCGCCCAGATCCAAAGTTGTTCGTAGGTTCCCTGCAGTAGCGCTTCGGCGAGCTCCCCGGGAGACTGCCCCTCGGCCAATCGGGTGGTGCCTTCCTTGGAGAAGACCTCGCCTTCGACAAAGTAGTAGACCTCGTGACGTAGAGGAGTGCCCGCGTTACGGAGGATAGTCGTTCGATCCTCTATCTTGACGGCCAAGACCTTGCGCGGGTCGGGATGGTAGCCACCATGATTCACCTGAAGGATGTAGTCGGCGAGGGCAGCCTTGAGCCAATCTCGCTTGAGCTGATTGGGATAGTGTTCGCCCCAGTGAGGCATTTCACGCCGGTACACTGGCTGGGGGACGGTTGCTGCTTCTGGCATGGAAAGTCT
>Ga0302323_100001103_pt1 | contig 21891 bp, 17 predicted proteins | sample Fen_T0_3_FD_201950 | JGI IMG/M metagenome (GOLD analysis project Ga0302323, IMG submission 201950) | Peat permafrost microbial communities from Stordalen Mire near Abisko, Sweden - Fen_T0_3 | ecosystem: Environmental > Terrestrial > Soil > Wetlands > Permafrost | place: Sweden: Abisko... | reverse complement strand
CCGTCGGCGACGAGGGCGCGCGAAGCGCGGGGCGGGCGGGGTGGGCTGTCGGTCCCGAAGTCCCCGCAGGGGGAGCTGGCGGGCTCCCCACGCGACTACCCACTGCGCGCTGCAGGCGGCCTAGCCACGCGCGCAGGTCATCGGTCGAGAACACGTTATCCAGCGACAGCATGGGCGAAGGGTGCTTGACCGGCGCAAACAGCGCGGAAGCCTTGCCGCCCACGCGTTGGGTAGGGCTGGAAGGCGTGACCAGATCCGGGAATCGTTGCTCGAGGGCGCGCAGATCGCGCATCAGGCCGTCGTACTCGGCGTCGGAGATGGTGGGACGATCGAGCACGTAGTAGCGGGTGTCGTGGTCCGCGATCTGGCTGTGCAACTCCTCGACCCGCTTCCGCGCCAGCGCGTGTTCGCGGTCCACGAGGGATTCCGGCTTCCCTGGTTCGGGCGTCATATCAGGCTTGATGGTCTACGCTTGGCCCTCGTTGAGCACCGAATCCAGTTCCCTCTCGATCGTGGCCCGATCAACGGAACGGGCCACCGACAGTTCCTGCGACACCAAGCCGCGCGCGGTATCCAGCATGCGACGCTCGCCAAAGGAGAGCGCCTTGGTCTTCTTCAGCCGATGCAGGTCGCGGAAGACTTCGGCCACCTCGAACAGCGAACCCGACTTGATCTTGTCCATGTAGGCACGATAGCGACGATTCCAAGGATGGCGTTCAACCCTGACGGCCTTCTCTCGCAGGATCTGCAGGACCTCGTCCACCTCCTCGGCACCCGCGACCGGCCGGATGCCAACCTGCTCGGCCTTGTCAACGTGAACGAGGATCTTGAGATCTGTGCTGGCCAGTCGCAGGACGTAGAAACTCTGTACCTTGCCGCCGATCTCGCGCTTCTCCATGCTCACGACCTCGGCAATGCCGCGCGAAGGATAGACGGCTTGTTGGCCGATTCTAAGCGTGAGTGCCACGGAAACCCTCCTTGGAAAAACGGGGTGGTCGTGTCGACTGCCGACGCGTAGTATTAGCGCGATGCGATGCTAGGGCCTCAGTATAGGGGTTCTAAAGTAAGGGTACAATGCGACTGTGTTGCGTGCCCGGCGAATGGAGCCGCGGAGGTGTCGGGCCGCTCGCTTTGCTCGGCCTCGCGCGACTGTCTGCCAGGCGCGAACGGGTTCGCCCCGCTCGGCCGCCGTGAGTCAATTTCTATTCGTTGAAGCGGCTGGCAGCCTGGCACTACAATGGATGCTGTGACAAATAGCCAGCGTCGTTGCCATGCTCAGGGCACTACACTCGTCGAGTTGATGATCGTGGTCGTCATCATCGGTATCTTGGCCGCCGTCGCCACGATCGGCTACAGGCGCTACGTCGGCCGCGCGCGGCTCTCGGAGGCAAACGCCATGCTTGCTGAGCTGTCGGCCAAGGAGCAGCTCTACTTCATGGACGTGGGCGCGTATGTTTCAGTGCGCGACGCGGACGACAAGAATGACGACGCGACCGGGTATCACCCCATCGCCCTCACGAACTCGACATTCGAATCGGCACGCACACCGCATTCCGTCGCCCCAACTCCCGCTTCGTGGAACCGGATCGGCCTGCGGCCTCGCTGGAAGCAGCTCTACTGCACCTACCTGGTCAACGCTGGCGGCCCAACCGACGCGCTGCCTACGCCCATCGGGTCGAGCCTGTGGGCCGCGGTACCGAACGTCCCTTGGTTCTATGCGGTGGCGGCGTGCAATCTCAACACCGCAGACGACAACGACTCCGCCCCGTCTGGTGTTCCCTCCAATGCGACCTTCCTGGTGCTTACCCACGACTCGCCTGCCCTACGCACGATCAACGACGGGCACTAGCACCCGTGGCAGTTGGCCCGCGCCGCAAGAGATCGTCCACCATTCGCGACCGGACCAGACGCATGACAAGACGCGTCCAATATGACTCTTTTTGTCAGTCGAAGCTGCCCAAACCCGATCTTTGTCACTGTCGACCTGCGAAGATGTGCCCTGACCAAGCTCGGTTTTCATTGGGATCACAGCTTGTTAGATAATATAACGCGAATAGTTTTGCTGTGGCACATCGGGTGCAGACTTGCAAGAACCAGGAGGCACGCAAAAATGACTACAAGAACTCGTAAGCGAAGCGGAGGCTTCACCCTGGTGGAGCTGATGATCGTCGTGGCGATCATCGGAATTCTGGCAGCAGTGGCGATTCCGGCCTTTACCCGGTACGTGAAGAAATCACGCACGGCTGAGGCGTCCGGCCACCTCAACAAGGAATGGGCAGGCTCATTGACCTACTACGAAACGGACCACATGGACACGACTGGTGGCGCGCTGGCCAAACAGTTCCCCGGTACCAGCGCCGCCTGGGCAAACAGTTCAACGAACTGCGGCTGCTACACAGGCCAGCGATGTCCGGGCAACGATAGTGTCTGGGGCAAAGATGGTGTTTGGTTGGCCCTCAACTTCGCCTTGCCTGATGCCCACAACTACCTTCCTGGGTACACCGGCTCTGGTTCAGGCACGACAGCCAAGTTCACCGCCTATGCAAAGGGCGACTTGGACTGCGACTCCACCCTGGCCCAGTTCTCGCGCCTGGGCCAGATCAACTCGAACGGCGACGTGACCGGCAGCTACCAGCCGTACATCGTCAACGAACTAGAATAGACAACCTCGCGGCCCTAGCGGTCGAGCAAGCCCCGGACGGGAGTCCCCCGCCGGGGCTTTTTGCTGTGTGCTACGTACTCTACACAGCCGGGCCGTCGCCGCGCGCGAGCAGAGTATCCCTGGCCAGGCGTGGGTCGTGCTCGGCATGATCCAAATTGTAGTGCAGGCCGCGGCTCTCAGGCCGCCGCCGCGCGCTCTGGATGATGAGCTCGGCCACGAGTGCGATGTTGCGCAACTCGAGCAGATCGCGGTTTACCAGGAAATTCCAGTAGTATTCGCGGATCTCCTCGCGGATGAGCTGCATCCGCCGCGCCGCACGCTCCAGCCGCTTGTCCGAGCGAACGATTCCCACGTAGTTCCACATCAGGCGGCGGATCTCGTCCCAGGTGTGGCTGACCACGACGGCCTCGTCCGCCACGGTGGCATCGCCTGGATACCAGGTCGCCACCTGCTGCGGCCTATCCAGCGTGGCGTCACGGACGTCTTCTGCGGCGCGGGCAGCGTAGACCAGGGCTTCGAGAAGTGAGTTTGAGGCCAAGCGGCAGGCGCCATGCAGGCCGGTCATAGAGGCCTCGCCGATGGCGTAGAGGTTGCGGACATTGGTGCGTCCGTTGGCGTCCACCAGGATACCGCCGCAGCTGTAATGCGCGGCCGGCACCACGGGCATAGGCATAGTGCGCATGTCGATGCCTAGCCCCAGGCAGCGCCGGTGAATGTTGGGAAAGCGCTCGACCAAGAACTGCGCCGGCAGGTGGGTCATGTCGAGCACGACACAGTCGTCACCGGTGCGCTTCATCTCTGCGTCGATGGCACGCGACACTACGTCGCGTGGGGCGAGATCCTTCATCTCGTGGTAGCGGGCCATGAAAGGCGTGCCATCAAGCAACCGCAGGATGCCTCCCTCACCCCGGAGAGCTTCGCTGATGAGAAAGGACTTGGCTGCCGGGTGGAACAGGCAGGTGGGATGGAACTGGAAGAACTCCATGTTGGCCACCCGCGCGCCCACCCGGTACGCCATGGCCACGCCGTCACCCGTTGCCACGTCGGGATTCGAGGTGTACAGGTACACCTTGCCTGCTCCTCCAGTCGCCACGACCACAGCGCGTGCCAGCATGGTCCGGATGGCGCCGGTATTCTGGTCATAGACGTAGGCGCCGAAGACGGCGTTGGGTCCGCCGTATTTGGCGGTGGTCAGCAGATCGACCGCCATCGAATCGGGCAGGAGCGTGATCCGGTCGCCACGCTCTCTCACGCGTTCAAGCAGGGCGTCGTGGATCGCGGCGCCGGTCATGTCCCGGGCATGGACGACGCGGCGGGCGCTGTGACCGCCTTCCCGGGCAAGCTGGAACTGACCATCGGGCTCGCGGTCGAACGCAACTCCCAGCTGGTTGGCCAGGTGAAGAATATGCTGGGGCCCTTGCCGGACGCACATGTCCACCACGTCGGTGTTGCACAGGCCATCGCCCACGCGCAGCGTGTCCTCTATGTGCTTCTCGGGCGTGTCACCCGCGCCCAGCACCGCGGCCACCCCGCCCTGAGCCTCGTGGGTGTTGGCGTCGGTGAGGCCGCGCTTGGACACGACCAGTACGCGGCCGTGCTCGGAGGCACGCAGGGCGAAGTAGAGGCCGGCCAGTCCGGAGCCAAGAACCAGGTAGTCTGCTTCCACGATAGAGCCAATCTACCAGACCTACAGGTCCTGAGATATGCGCGAGACATCCGACGGAGAGACACTGCTTAGAAGGGGCGACGAGCGGCGGCCTGTGTTACGATCAACCTGTTATGTCCGGCCGTTCTTGTCTCGCGCTGCTTCTCCTGCTTGCACTGCCGGCGTCTGGGCACGCCACGGTCTGGCAGCGGCAGCGGGTGGACGGCACCATGGAATTCACCAACGCTCCCACCGCGGGTCCGAAATGGCGGGCAGTTCCCGAGTCCGAGACCAGACGCACGGTCACGAAAGAGCACGAGCATGCGCAAGCGGCTGCAAGACTCGACAGCATGGTGTGGACTCGCGAGCGCGCCGACGGGGTGGTCGAGTTTACCAACCTGCCCCCGGTCGGCAGTCGGTGGAAGGTGCTGTTTCGCATCGGGCCGGGCAAGGCCTCGGCCATGCGGGGCGACTCGGACCTGGTCCCCCCGCGTGACTATTCCCTGGCGCGCTACCAGCGCTTCGACGACCACATCCGCGATCAGCAGGCCTACTTTGCCATTCCGCAGGCCCTTATCCGGGCCGTCATCAAGACCGAGTCAGACTATGACCCAAACGTAGTGTCCAGTGCGGGGGCTCTTGGGCTGATGCAGCTCATGCCGGCCACGGCGCGGGCCATGGGTGTGACCAACGTCTGGGATCCGCGCCAGAACATCATGGGTGGTGCGCGCTACCTGCAGACACTGGCCAAACGCTTCTGCAGGACACCCACCGTCGGACGGGGCGACGCTGGTGGCGGCGCCTTCGTGTGCTCGTTTGACGAGAAGATCAAAGTGCTCGCCGGGTACCATGCCGGGCCTGGCGCCGTCGAGAAATATGGGGGACTGCCCCCCTATGAAACTACGCGGACCTATGTGACCACCGTGCTACAGCGGTACGAGGAGTATCGCCGTCGCGAGGCTGCATTGTCGGCGTGGGTGGGAGCCGCGCCGGTGGCGCTGCGATGATCCGTGTCTGCTAACATCGACCTTCCCGAAGAGTCCCTGTCCGTGCCGGCTGTTTCCGGATCGGCGGCCCGACATGAGGACAAGGCGCTGCGGGAGCAGCTCCATCGCACCAGCGAACTGGTCGCGGCGCAGCGCTTGCCCGAGGCAGAGTTGGAGCTGCTGCGCGCGCAGGCGGAGTCGCCCCACGATCTGCGCGTACTGAAGTTGCTGGCGCTGGTGCGTTTCAAGCTGGGGCGTCTTTCCGAGGCGCGCCAGATCTACCGGGAAGCTGCGCAGATCGCTCCCGAAGACGCGGCCATTCGCCTCAACCTGGGGCTCATCGCCCTCAAGCTGGACTGGTTCGACGAGGCTGTGGCCGAGTTGGAAACCACCGTGCGCCTGCGTCCCGAGGATCGGCGCGCATGGAGCTATCTCGGGTATGCGTGCGCGCGCACAGGTGCGCGCGCGCAAGCCGCGGCTGCCTTCCGCCGTGCCGGCCAGCACGAGCTGGCAGCGGAGATGGAGCGGGTGGCGACCACGTCTTCTTCTTCATCGGAGGAAGACGGGAATGCCATGGTCCCGCCTGACCGCGCGCGTGTCACCGAAATGGGTCCGGCCACTCCCAGGCCGGAACTGCGCACGCAGATTCTCGATGCAGTCGTGCCGGCGCAGCCGAGCCCGGCGCCTGGGTCAGGCGAGATTGTGTCGCTCTCAGCCTTTGCCATGGCCCGCATGCTGGCGCCGGCGCCCGAACCGGCGCCTCTGGCCTGGCTCGGGCATGGTGTTCTGCGTTTCGCTGCCGCCAGCGAGAGCTATGTCCGCGAGTCGGCCCTGCTTGCGGCGCTCGGTGGGGTTGAGATGCTGCCCGCCCGACGGCGAATGCGCGGACAGCTTTTGGATGAAACACTGACCTCGCAGGAAGGGCGATTTCTTCGTCTGGTTGGTAACGGCGACCTGTGGCTCTCGCCATGGCGTCCCGGCTGTGCACTCCTCGCCCTGTCGCTGGACCGGGATGTGCTCTACCTGCGCGATGAACACGTGGTGGCCTGGGGCGACGAACTGGTGTGGGAGTGGGGTCGCGTTCCGGGCGGTGGGCCAGCCTTGCTGCAATTTCGCGGCACCGGTAGGGTGGTCGTGAGTACAGCACATGACGAGCTGGTGGCTGTGCGCCTGAGCGAGGGGGATTCGCTGGCCGTGTTGGGGTGGCGGCTGCTCGGCTGGGTGGGACGCGTGGTTGCGCAGAGCATGGCCGAGCAGCAAGGCGAGGCCGGCGACGCCTATGTCACCTGCGCCGGCGTCGGGGTAGTATTGCTGTCCAAACATGGCGAATCTGCGCGGCCAAATCACGGATCTACCCAACGTCGTGACGATGGTGCGGGTGCTGATCGTCCCGGGGGTTCTGTACTTCATCGATAACTTCAGCCCGGTCCGCAGTTTCATCGCGGCTCTCCTCTACCTGGTCGCCTCGGCTGGCGATGGCCTCGATGGTTACCTGGCCCGTAGCCGAGGTCAGGTCAGTGTCCTGGGCAAGTTCCTCGATCCCCTGGCCGACAAACTCATGGTCACGGCCGTGCTGGTCTTTCTGGTGGCGATGGGCCGCGCGGCGGCCTGGGTCGTCGTGGTGCTGGTCGCGCGCGACTTCTGCATCACCGGTTTGCGCAGCATAGCGTCCAGCGAAGGCATGGTGATCGCGGCCAGCCCGGGTGGGAAGATCAAGACCGCGCTGCAACTGGTGGCCATCAGCATGCTTCTCATACGCTTCAGCTATCCCGTGCTCGGGCTTGGCGTTTCAGTCGACTATCAGGTCGCGGGCACGATGTTGCTGTACATCTCGCTGGGGGTTTCGTTGGCGTCCGGGGTCGAGTATGTGTGGGCCTTCACCAAAGCGGTGGAGGCGGTCAGGCGGGAATCGGTCTAGCAAGCGTCGAACCGGCCGTGTGAATCACGCGAAGCCGGCTGGGGCCTTTGGCTTCCGATTACGGCTGGGCCTGCGTGTGACGGAGGCCGACCAGCAGCTCTCGCGCCGGTTTGAACGAAGGTTCACGCGCCAGACACTGCTGCAACGCACGCGTCGCGCCGATCGCGTCGCCCCGAGCCGCAAGGGCCACCGCCAGGTTGTAGCGGTGGCGGGCATTGTCGGGTTCCAACTCCACGGCCCGCCGCGCCGGCCCTTCCGCCTCGGCCGCGCGTCCCAGGTTTTCCAGACAACCGGCCACGTTGTGCCAGCCGCGAGCATAGTCGGGGGCCAAGCGTGTGGCGGCAAGAAAGATTGGCAGGGCTTCGCCGCATCCGCGCCGTCGCAGGACTGCGTAGCCGTAGTGGTAGTGGGCGATTCCGTTGTCGGGGTCGCGCAAGAGATCAGCTCGATAAAGGGACAAATCCGAGCGCCAGTTGGCGGCAGCAGACGACGTGGGCAGAACCAGCAGTGCAGGCAGCAGCGCCCCAGCCGCCAGCCACAGTCGCGGCAAGCGTCCGCGGGAGGCCAGGGGTGCCAGCAGTCCCACGGCAGCCACGGTCAGTCCGCCCAGAGGAGAATAGGCGTAGCGGTTGCCGTAGAAGCCGATCCTGGGAACCGCCGCCACAAAGGGGACGAGTGAAAGGCAGAACCACGACATGCCGAACAAGGGCAGCGCGAAGCGCGCCGGCTCTCGCCACCACGCCCGCGCAAGAACAGTCCCCGCCGCGAGCAGAATGACCAGGACGCCCATTGCCGCCCAGGGACCGAGGGGAATAAATCGGTCCAGCGTGGCGGAGTTTCCAAATGACACAAGCTGGAACCCATAGTGCCAGACGATGGTGGCGTAGCAGATGAACTGTCGCGTGAATCCGCGCGACAGTTCGTCACTGCCCAAGCGAATGCCGAGGTGGGCGCGCCAAAGAAGGGCCGCCGCAAGGCCAGCGGACGGCAGCAGCAAGATGAGCCAACGGCGTAATCCCGAAAGGCCGTTGCTTCGGCCACGCATCACCACCACGGTGTGGACCAGCAGCAAGACCGGAACCACCAGGAACTGTTCCTTGCACAGAAAGGCCATGGTCGCGGCCAAGCCGGCCAGGCTGGATCTCAACCAGATTCCGCGCCCCTCGACAGGCCAAAGCAGCATCGCTGTAAGTGTGAACGCCATGCCCAGGATATCGTGTCGGCCGGTGACCCACATGACCGGCTCGGTGACACTGGGGTGTACGAGAAAAATCGCTGCAGCGGCCAGCGCCGGCGCCCGGCCGATTCCGCGTTTGCCAAGGAAGAGCCAGAGCAGTCCCGCGCACAGCCCGTGCAGGGCCAGATTCGCCAGACGGAAACCTATCAGAGAACCGGTGTGCGCCATCCCTTGTAGCCAGAGCGAGAGCATCGGGATGGGATGATAGAGTTGTGAAGGTTTGCCGGTCACCGGCCCCCATAGGTCGTGGCGCCAAAGCACGCGCCAACCGCCGGGCTGAAAGAGGGCCTGGTTTCCCTCGACCAGGTAGACATCGTCCCACACGAACTCGCCGCGCAAGTGCGGGCCGAACGCCGCCCCCAGAAGGACGGCCGCCACGATCAGCAGAGCCGCGAGCGAGCCACCACGCCGGTCGAGCAGCCTCGCGAGCACGACAGCGCCGTGTCCTCGCTCGTCGTCCTCGTCGACCATCGCCGTCATTATAGCGCGGACGCAGTGGCTGATGCGACGGGCACGGTGCTGCGCGTGCGCGACGTCTTTCCACCCCCTCGGGGGATCACCGCGACACCGCGCTTTCTCGGCGGCGGAAGAGGACCAGCGCTAGCCCGACCAGCGCCGATGCCAGCGAGACGCCCAGGCCAGCGCTCATCCAGGGATCGGCGTACTCCAGCTCTATTCGATGCTTGCCCGGCGGCACCGCCAGCCCCGAGAGCGAGAGGTCGGTTCGATAGACACGCGTCGGGCGCCCGTCGAGGAGTGCACGCCAGCCCTCGTCCCATGTCTGGTTGATGGCCACGAATGAAAAAGCCTGTCCCTGCGCGTCCACTTCGAGACTGAAGCGCATGGGTGTGTCGCGCCGGATGCGCACCTCGGCGGGCGCGGGATGCACCGGGAAGGCCTGAAGCTCGGTGTCCTCCACGCATGCGGTACGAGGAATCTCGTCGCGCAGCCGGCGTACGGCGTCGGACCAGCCTGCATGGCCCTGCACGATCTCGACGCGGGACACGGCGAAAGCGAAGGGATTGGTCTCGCGCGCCAGCAGGGCTTCGACCAAGGGACCGCCGCCAGGACGAACCAGCCGGTCGTTCTCCCACCTGACCCCTGCGCCGAACTCGACGATGGCGGTGACACCGCGCCGTCGGAGCAGCGGCTCAATCAGACTCGGGTCGGCGTTCACCGTCAGCATGAGGGTGCGGGTGCTTTCGAACGTCCAGCGAAGCTGGGTAAAATCGAAATCGCGCTCGAGCGTCATGGCCAGGCCCCAGCGCGCCGGGATGGGCGGCTTGGCCAGGCCCCCAGAGGCCGCAAGCCGCGGGTTCCACTCGGCCATGTGGAAGATCAACTCGTTCTGACCGCGTCGGAGCAGCGGGACCAGGAATCCGGGTGGTTGGGACAGACGAGACACGGGCACCGTGGGCACGAGGGCGCGACCGGCGTCGGCGAGATCGATCGCCAGCAGCGCGCACAGTGCGAGGCCACGCTGGCTCCGGCTGAAGCGGCGGCCGATGCAGAGGAGCCCGAGCGAGGCCAGCGCCACCGCGGAAAAGCGCAGGGCATCCAGCGCGGCCATCTTTTCGAGATGCGCATCCGAGGCTCGTGTCGAGGCAATCCAAAGGCCACCCGCCAGCAAGAAGCCGAGCAACGAGAAGCCCGACAGCCAGGGTCGCAGCCGCCGCCGGACCCCGGCTCGCCCCATCACGATCCAGTCAAATCCATGGCTCCCCACCACCACCACGGGGAAGATGAAGAGCACGGAAAACCTTTCCGGGAAGCGAACACCCCAGAATCCCGGCACGTGGCGCAGCAAGGGCCAGATCACGAAATGGTCGCCCAGGGCCACGAGATACCCCAGTGCGCTCACCGCGGCCCAGCCGAGCAGGGCGCGCCGTCGCATCCGCCAGGCCGCCAGGGCCAGCAGGCTGATGAGCAGACCGGGATACAGCGAGTAGAGGAAGGGGAAGGTCTTGTCGCCGTACAGAGCGCGGCCCCAGTACCGGGTCGGATCCGCGCGGTTGACGTGACCCAGAACGTGCGGCGAGAAGAGATCGAACAGTCGCACCGCCGGCATGGACCATTCGTTGGCCATGGCATCGGTCAGACCCAACGCGCGCACCGTCTTGCCGGCGTGATGGATTCCAGGCAGCAGCACGATGGCGCCCATGGCCACACCCAGCCCGAGCCCGAGCGCCAGCATGCACAGCGCCCGTCGCCCCGCCCGCACGCGGGGCGAGAGCACGGTGGCCAGAACGAAGAACGGCATGGCAATCAGGATCGAGGGCTCGCCCGTCAGACACTGCACGCCCAAAGCAAAGGCCAGGCCGGTGATATTGGACAGCGACGGCGATCGCATCAGCCTCATCACGAAGGTGAGAGCGAGCGGGATGACCGACGCGCTGAAAAGCGTGGGCAGCAGATTGGTGGACGAGAGCAGGTAGCCGCCCAGACCCCAGGCCAGGGCCCCGGCCAGGGCCGCGACCCGGCTGCGCCGCAAATGGCGCAGGAACCAGAACATGCATGCCGCGCCCGCCAGCGGCGGCAGGATCACCTGCAGCCGGAAGGCCCATTCGAAGGGCAGCAGGAGAAACAGCATGGTCAGTGGATGGAAGAGTTCGTGCTCGGGGTTGGCAGCGAAGGGCTGGCCTGACCCGAAGAAGGGATTCCATAGGGGAATCGCCCCCGAGGCCCGGGTGAGCGGCGCTACCAGCCACTTGGCGGCGTAGTAGTACGAGCCGAGATCGCGGTCGGCGAACGTCTCGCCTTGGAAGAGGGCGCGCCCGAACAGGACGACCACCACGAAGAGCAGTACCAGGCTGGCGACGATCGAGAAGCGGCGGGAACTCAAACCAGCGTCCAACTCGATCACCACCGATCGCCCGGTGTTCCTGTTGGCTCCGGATTGGTGACCCGGCGACGCAGGATCCGGTAGGCGACAGCCGCGGCGGTGCCTAGTGCGAGGCTCAGGGCCTGCGCGGTCGAGAGTGCGAGAGGTTGGTTGATTGGCAGGTCGAGCCAGGCCGCCACGCGCGGCAGGGGGATCTCGAAGAGAAATCCCCGGCCGGTGTCCCCGCGCAGAACCTCGACGGTCGCGCGCAGGAGCGCATAGCCCATGACGTAGACCAGGGCGAGCGAGCCAGGAAACCGCCGACGTCGGCCCAGTACAACCAGCAAGGCGAAGAGCAACCCTTCACCTGCGGCCTCGTAGAGCTGTGTGGGCGCAAGCGCCGGGGTGAAAAGCGCGTCTGGCGCGACCAGTCGCCGGTCGACCAATTCGTGGTACGCGACGCTGGCGGGCGGGAAGTGCACACCGAGCGTAGAAACCTTGCCGTAGCAGCATCCGGCCAGAAAACAACCCACGCGTCCCAGGGCATGGCCCAGAGCCAGCGAGGGAGCGAGCAGGTCAGCCACGTTGCCGAGAGGCCAGGAACGCCGGTGTGCAAAGAGCAAGACCACGCCCCCTGCCGCGAGAGCGCCTCCGTAGAAGACCAGGCCGCCTTGCCAGATGAAGAGCGGTGCTGCGCAATCGGCGAAAACGCTCAGGGCAGGGCGGGCCGTGCCGGTTCCCGCGCACAGGCGCGCATAGCCGCTGACGTGCACGAGCACATAGAGGGCGCGCGAGCCGACGATGCCTGCCACCAGAGCCCAGAAGCTCAGGTCGAGCACGGCAGCGGCGTCGAAGCCCATCCGCCGTCCCTGGCGAAGCGCGAACAGGACGCCCACGATCGCGCCCATGGCGACAAGAAAGCCGTAGGCGTGGATGTCCAACCCATGCGACCCGAGGTGAAGGGTGAAGAGGTTCGGCCTCACGCGCGCTCCCGCGCAGGCGCCGGGTCCGCCAGCCAGCGCGAGCGCAGACCACCCAGCAGCAGGGCGATGCCACATGCGACGAGGGGCACGGACAGGATCTGAGAGGTGGACAGCCAACCGAAGAACACGCCGCGATCGTCGTCGCGAAATATCTCGACGAAGGAACGCAACACACCCTTGCTAATGAGCAGCCAGGCGAAGACCTGACCATCGATCCGTTTTCGTCGCCGCACCACCAGATACAGCAGCAGGAACATGCCGAAGTCGAGCAGGGCGAGGTAGATCTGGGTCGGGTGCACGGGCAGGACCGGGCCGCCCTCGGGGATCAGGCCGGCCGTGCGTTGCGCCTCCCACACGGTGCTGCCGGTGGGAAAGTGCACGGCCCAGGGCAGATGCGACACCTTGCCGTAGCAGCAGCCGTTGAGAAAGCAGCCCACGCGGGTCAGCGCCAAACCGAAGGCGATCCAGGGCGCGGCCAGATCCGCCACCACCCAGCGACCCATGCGATGCTTGCGCGCGTAGAGGATGCCGAAGAGCGCGGCGAAGACGAACCCGCCGTAATAGGCAAGGCCGCCCCGCCACACCTTGAACACGGCAAGACAGTCACGCGGCGGGTGGCAGGTGTGGGTGGCCAGGCTGCAGACGTAGTCCCAGCCGCACTCCGAGCTGGCGCTGCACTGGGCGACCTTGGCCTCGGTGGCGGCGACCTTGAAGTTGTCCACGCACAAGTTTACGTAGTCGTGGAAATGGCCGTCGGCGAGGATGTGCTGGACGCGCGCTCCGATCACCGCCCACAGGATGAGACCGAGCCAGAGATCGTAGATCCGCTCGCGGTCGAGCCCGAGCTTGCCCGCTTCTCGCCGCATCATCCACAGGCCGACCAAGAAGCTCAGCCCGAGCATGGTGAAGTAGGCGGGGAGGTCGAGCCGCCCCAGCAGCGGAAGGTCGATCCCGAAGTCGATCAGGATCGGGCGCATGGGGACTAGCGGCCGCCGCGCGCCCGTTCGGGCGGCGAGTCGGCCGCGCGGCGCCGGTCGAACATCATGTCGAGCGCCATCAGACACACGCCCACTACCAGGGCCGCGTCTGCGACATTGAAGGCAGGCCATTCGTGGCCATGGTAGTGCCACACGATGAAGTCGCTCACCCGGCCGACCGCGATACGGTCGATGAGGTTGCCCACCGCGCCCCCAGCGACCAGGCCGAGCGCCAGGTGCAGCCTGCTCTGGCCAGGATCCGTACGGCGCAGGTACTGGAAGACCAGGGCGAGCGCTGCTAGAGCCACCAGGGTCAGTAGAACGCGGCCGCCCGGCATCTTCTGGAGCATCCCGAACGCCACGCCGGTGTTCTCCGAGTAGCGCAGGTCGAAGCAGCCATCGACGACTACGACACTTCGCCACGAGTCGAGAGGCTTGAGGTGGGTACGGGCCAGCACCTTGGTCCACTGGTCGAGAAAGATCGATAGTGCGGCCGTGACCGTGAACAGGATGTTGCGGGTTCTGGTGGAGCTCATCGTGGCTCCAGCAAGCTGACCACGGCGGCGCAGCGAACGCAAAGGTTAGGCTCCGCAGCGAACCCAGAGGCCGACCCGGTGCGCCGCCAGCAGCGCGGGCATTCCGGACCGCTGGCCTCGCTGACCGTGATCTCGGTCGCACCCGCTGCATTGTCGGCCGCGAGCTCCAGTTGCGACACCACGGTCAACTCGAGAAGGTTCCCGAGATCGCGCTGCCAGAGATCTCGCTCGGCCGCGGTCGGCCGCACAGTGACCTTGGCCTCCAAAGACTTGTGGCCCGCGGCACGGAAAGGCTCGACCTTGGCCAGGATGCTCTCGCGCAGGGGCCGGATGTCGTCCTGCCAGCGCCGGAGCGCATCCCCCATGGCCGTCGGATCCTTGCGGATCTGGCCGTGCACGTCGAAAGCCTCGCTCGTCTGTCGCAAGAGCTCGTCGGCCACGTCCTGCGCCGAGAAGCACATAATAGGAGCCATCCAGGTGGCGATGGTGCGCACCATCTCGTGAAAGACGGTCTGTACGCTGCGCCGGCTGGCCGACCCAGGTGCGTCGCAGTACAGGATGTCCTTGACCGGATCCAGATACTCGGCCGACACCGTGACCACATAGTCCACCAGCCGGCGGACCACGTCGTGGAAGACGTAGTTGCCGTAGTCGACGAAGACTTGCCGGTCGCGGTCGCGCAGCACTCCCAGGGCCAGACGATCCAGCTCGCGCAACTTGTCGTCGGGCAGAAGGTCGCGCGAGGGCGCGAAGTCATACAGGTTGGAAAGAAGGTAGCGGCAGGTGTTGCGGATCTTGCGGTACGACTCGCCCAGCTGGTCCAGGATGGTCTTGCTGAACACCACGTCCGCTTGGTAGTCGGCGGCGGCGGCCCATAGGCGCAGAAGCTCGGCGCCGTTCTTCTCCATCCACACGCCGGGCTCGACGTAGTCGGTCTTGACGCCGGCGGCGCGCGCCTTCTCGATCTCGGACTTGGAATACACCTTGCCGCGCTCGTCCAGCACCCAGCCATGGGTGAGCACCGCTTTGTAGGGCGCGCTGCCACGCGCAGCTACCGCAGCCAGCAGCGACGAATGGAACCAGCCTCGGTGCTGGTCCGCGCCTTCGAGATAGAGATCGACCTTCTCGCCTCTGGGCACCAGCACACCGTCGGCCACGGCCGCCCATGACACGCCCGACTCGAACCAGACGTCGACGATGTCCTCGCCCTTGTCGAGATCGGTGCCTTGGCACCTTGGGCAGTGCGTGCCGGCCGGGGCCAGCTCGCTGGTAGGCCTGCTGAACCAGGCGTTGGCGCCCTCGGCCTCGAAAACCGTGGCCACGAAATCCATCGCCTCGGGCAGAAGGAAGGGCTCGTCGCAGGCCTTGCAGACATAGGCAGGGATGGGCACGCCCCACAAGCGCTGGCGCGACAGGCACCAGTCGGGCCGAACCTCGATCATGCCGCTGATGCGATCGCGGCCCCAGGTCGGGATCCACTGGGTGTGCTCGATTTCAGCCAGCGCCTTTTCGCGCAAACTGCCCGCGTCGCCCCGATCGCCCAGGCGTGCGAACCACTGGCTGGTGGCGCGGAATAGGACCGGGTGCTTGCAGCGCCAGCAATGGGGATACTGGTGTCGCACTCTCTCGCCCGGCTGGTTGAGCAGGAAGCCGGTCTCGGCCAGATGGGCGACGATCTTGGGGTTGGCCTCCAGCACGTTCTGGCCAGCCCACAGCGGCACCTCGGCGGTGTAGCGGCCGCGGCCGTCCACCGGGGCGTAGATCTCCAGGCCTTCGGCGCGACCGACGGTGTAGTCCTCGGCGCCGTGGCCCGGGGCAGTGTGTACCAGTCCAGTGCCTGCCTCCAGCGTGGCGTGTGGGGCGAAGGTCAGGCGGAAATCGCGCTCGTTGCGTGGCTCACCGACGAACGGGTGTTGGTAGCGCACGCCGCGCAGGGAGAGAAGCTTGTCGGCGGCGATCTTGATCCATTCATTCTTGGGCGGGGCAGCAAGACCGCAGGCGGCGAGGAAGGCCTCGGCCAACTCGCGCGCCACGATGAGGTACTCGCGCCGGCCGCTGCGTTCGACCGGGACACCGACATAGGCGAGTTGCGGGTTGGCCACTACGGCCAGGTTGGCGGCCAGGGTCCACGGAGTGGTGGTCCAGATGACCAGCGCGGCGGGCGCATCGTCGAACAGCCGCTCCACCGCGGGCTGGCCAGGCTGAAGCGGGAAGCGCACGTAGATCGACGGCGAGCTGTGGTCGGCGTACTCCACCTCGGCCTCGGCCAACGCCGTCTGGTGGGTGGTGCACCAATGCACCGGCCGCTTGGCCCGGTAGAGCAGGCCCTGGCGGGCAAAGGCCGCCAGGATGCGCACGATGGTCGCCTCGTAGCCTTTGGACAGCGTCAGGTAGGGGTGATCCCACTGGCCCACGCAGCCCAGGCGCCGGAAATCGGCGCGCATCACGTCGACGAACTTGAGCGCGTGGGCCTCGCACCGCTTGCGCAACTCGGCCGTGCCCAGCTTGGCGCGGCCGCCGGCCGTCTTTTCCACCTGGTGCTCGATGGGAAGACCGTGGCAATCCCAGCCGGGCACGAAGGGCGCGCTCTTGCCCATCAGAAACTGCGAGCGGACGATGATGTCCTTCAAGACCTTGTTCAGCAGAGTGCCGTAGTGAATACCCCCGGTCGCGTAGGGAGGGCCGTCGTGCAGGACGAAGGACGGAGCGCCGGCGGCCTGGCGAGCCGCCAGCAGTGTCTCGTAGTGACGTTCGTCGGCCCAGCGCTTGAGCCACAGGGGCTCGCGGCGGGCCAGGTCGGCCCGCATGGGGAATTCGGTCTTGGGGAGGCTGAGGGTGTTCTTCCAGTCCACGGGTCGGCGGATACTAGCAGAATCATGCTAGATAGGGCGCATGGCCGAGAGGGCTTCCTGGGACGAGTACTTCATGAACATCGCGCGGGTCGTCTCCTCGCGCTCAACCTGTCCGCGCAAGTCGGTGGGTGCGGTGATCGTGCGCGACAAGACCATCCTATCGACGGGCTACAACGGGTCCATCCGCGGCATGCCCCACTGCACCGAGGTGGGGCACATGATGGAGAACGGCCACTGCGTCGCTACCATCCACGCCGAGAGCAACGCGATCCTCCAGGCGGCGCGCAACGGCGTCAGGATCGACGGCGGCACCATCTACGTGACCGCCAGTCCCTGCTGGAACTGCTTCAAGGAGGTTGCTAACTCCGGCATTCGCCGGATCGTCTACGGTGAGTTCTATCGCGACGACCGCATCTTCTCGGTCGCTGCCACCCTGCGCATCGACCTGGTTCATCTGGCAGGTCCAGACCCGTCGCTCGACGCATCCGGTTCAGGAAAATCCCCGGGCTGAGACCCGTCGGCATGTCGCTTTCTGCCCACACGTCTGTGAGCCCCGCAACGCTTTTTAGGTTGACAGACCACCAAGTCCCGGCAAGCCTTATACGAGCATGCCAAGGCCGCCCCTGACAGCCCTGCTCGGATTGAGCCTGGCCTTGGCGCATGCAGGGGCAATGCAGGCAGCGGCCGCAGCCACGCATGCAAGCGGCGCGGGAGCCAGCATAGCGTCGCAGGACGGCGGCCAGGTGGCCAAGGTTTGCACGCGGCACGTTCGCCGCGGCAAGCTGCTCGGGCGGGTGGTGTCCGACAGCGAGCTGCGCACCAGCCCGCTGCCACGGCCGTCAGGCGATATCCGCGTCTACTCGATCAACTACAAAGAGGAACTGAAGACCAACATCTACAACCCGGACGGTTCCTACAACGTCGAGGCGGCCAAAGAGATCGCCCATGTGTTTCGCTGCCGGCGCACCGGCGAGGAACACGAAATCGATCCACGCCTGCTCACCATCCTTTCCCATGTGAACGATCGCTTCGGGGGCCGACCGATTGAGTTGCTTTCGGGCTATCGTTTCCAACGAAAGATGACCAGCAACCATTTTCACGGAACCGCGGCCGACATCCGCATTGCAGGTGTGCGCGTGCGCGACCTGCGGACCTTCGTGCACAGCCTGGATTCCGGCGGCATGGGGGTTGGCTTCTACCCGCGGGTGAGGTTCATCCATGTGGACGTGCGGCCGGCTCCCAGTTTCCGCTGGATTGACAACTCCCGCTCCAACCCCGATTCCTCGGACAAGCAGCCCCCGCGCGGCTGGAAACGCAAGAAGCTGGAAAGCTGAGCGCGGGCAGACGCCTGAACCGGCGGCCGGCACCGGTCCCGGCTACCGTGATACTATTCCGCCATGTTGAACGGAACGGTTGTGACCCGTCCGGGCGGGGGAGGCATGGTGGTGGCCAGCGTGGCTTTTGTGGTGGCCACCGTCATTGCGGCCAACACCTGGGAGCGAACCAAGACGCGGCCCAAGGGGCGCACCATCGAGGTGACCGGTTCGGCCAAGAAGCGCATCGTGTCCGATCAGATCGAGTGGAGCGCGAGCCTGGAGACGCAGAACATGGATCGCACCGTGGCCTACCGCACCCTGGCTGGTCACGTGCACACGGCGCTCGCCTACTTGGCCGAGCAGGGCATCAAGAACGAAGAGGTCAGGGTGGCCTCGGCCAGTGTTCAGGAAGTGCACCAGACGGAGATCGCCGGCAGCGGTGAGGAACGCGTGCAGCGCGACGTCTTCAAGGGCTACCGCACGTCACAGACCATCACCGTGCGCTCGGGCGACGTCACCCGGGTCGAGCGCATCTCGCGCGAGATCACCCAGCTTCTGGAGCGCGGGGTTCCCATCGCCTCGTCGCACCCGCTGTACTTCTATACCAAGCTGGGCGAGTTGAAGATCGAGATGCTGGCCGCTGCTGCCAAGGACGCTCGCGTGCGCGCCACCAACATGCTGGAGGGAACCGGGGGCGCGAAACTGGGCAAGCTGCGCTTCGCCGACATGGGCGTGATCAACGTGAATCCGGCCAACTCCACCGAGACGTCCTGGGAAGGCCGCAACGACACCTCGTCGCTGGACAAGGACATCCTGACCGTCGTGCATGTGACCTTCGATCTCGACTGAGAAGACCGCCTTACTTGATCTTGTGCCTGCAGTCCCCTAACTTGGGGACCCAAGGCGTCCTGCGACGCCAGTAGTAGCTTCATGTCCCCGCGACAACTCGATCTTCTCGACGAAAACGGTGCCAGGCCCGTCCTGCCGCCGGCCAAGGGCAAGGGCGGGGGCGGACGGGGCCGGGGCAAGGGTGGCAGCGACGAGCCACCGCCGCCCGCTGACGCCAACCTGGCCGACGAGGCGCAACGCCGCTATCTCAACTACGCGATCAGCGTGATCACGGCGCGCGCCCTGCCTGACGTACGCGACGGACTCAAGCCGGTGCAGAGGCGAATTCTCTTCGCCATGCACAACGACCTGCACCTCTACCCCGATGCCCGCTTTCGCAAGAGCGCGACCATCGTGGGCGCCGTCATCGGCAAGTACCACCCGCACGGCGATACCGCGTGCTACGACGCTATGGTGCGCATGGCGCAGGATTTTTCTCTGCGCTACCGGCTGGTGGACGGTCATGGCAACTTCGGATCGCTGGACGGCGACGCGCCCGCGGCCTACCGCTACACCGAGGCGCGCCTGGCGCCGCTTTCCACCGAACTGCTCGACGAGATCAAGCAGGGCACGGTGGATTTCCGGCCCAACTACGACGGTACCTCGCAAGAACCGATGGTGCTGCCTGCGCGCATCCCGCAGTTGCTGGCCAACGGCTGCGCCGGCATCGCGGTGGGCATGGCCACCAACATCCCGCCCCACAACCTGGGCGAGGTGTGCGAGGCCGCGGTGGCGCTGATCGACGACCGCAAACTGGAGAGCAAGGACCTTCTCAAGTACATCAAGGGCCCCGATTTTCCGACGGGCGGCCAGATCATCAATTCCAAGAAGGAGCTACGCGAGATCTACGAGACCGGGCAGGGGCCGGTGCGCCTGCGCGGCGAGTGGAAGATAGAGGAGAGCAAGCGCGGTCCGCAGATCGTCATCACCTCCATCCCCTACAACGTGTCCAAAGCCAACCTGGTCGAGAGCATCGCCCAGGTGATTCTGGCCAAGAAGCTGCCCATGCTGGTGGACGTGCGCGACGAATCCACCGACGACGTGCGCGTGGTGCTGGAACTGAAACCCGGAGCGGATCCGGCGCTGGTGGTGGCGTACCTGTACAAGCACACCCCGTTGGAACTGTCTTTTCACGTCAACATGACCTGCCTGGTGCCGACGGAGAATCGTGAGGTGGCCGGGCCCATGCGCCTCAATCTGCAGGCCATCCTGAGCGAGTTCCTGGATTTTCGCGAAGATGTGGTCACTCGTCGCTTCGAGTTCGAGCTGGCCGAGCTCCGCCGCCGCATCCACATCCTGCAAGGCTTCGCCATCCTGTTCGATGCGCTCGACGAAGCCATCAGGATCATCCGCAAGTCCGAGGGCAAGGCCGACGCGGCCAGCAAGCTGCAGGCTCGCTTCAAGCTCGACGCTGAACAAACCGACGCGATCCTGGAAATGAAACTGTACAAGCTGGCGCGGCTGGAGATCCAGGCGATTCGCGACGAGCTGGCGGAAAAGCGGGCACGGGCCAAGGAGATCGAGTCCATCCTCAAGGACAAGCGCCGGTTGTGGAAGGTGATTCGCGGCGAGATCGTCGACATCGGTCAGCGTTTTGCCGACAAGCGGCGCACCAAGATCAGCGGCGCGGGCGGTGAGGAAGTGGAGTTCCAGGCCGAGGACTTCATCGTTGACGAGGAGGTCACGGTCGTCCTGTCGCGCGACGGCTGGCTCAAACGCGTGCGCGAGGTGAAGGACCTGTCGGCCACCCGCCTGCGCGAGGGCGACGTGGTGCTGGCGGCTCTGCGTGGCTCGACCAAAGATTTCCTCGCCATCTTCTCCAACCTGGGAAGCTGTTACGTCAGTCGCATCCATGACGTGCCTGCCTCGACCGGGTATGGCGAGCCGGTGCAGAAGCTTTTCAATTTCCGCGACGGCGAGCGGGTGGTGGCGGCGCTGGTGGTGACCGGCACGGGACCGTCGGCGGTGCCGCCAGGAACCCTGGCTTTGGCGGTGACCAGGCGGGGCTACGGCTTTCGCTTCAATCTCGATCCGCTGCGCGAACTGAGCACGCGCGCCGGCCGTCGCTTCGCCAAGCCGGCCGATGGCGACGAGGTGGTGGGCGTGCTGCCGGTGCGTCCCAAGGACGTGCTGTGCGTGGTTTCAGCGCGCGCCCGAGCGCTCGTGTGCCAGGCCGACGAGGCGGCCGAACTCGCCAATCCAGGCCGCGGTGTCACCATCATCAAACTTGACGAAGAAGACGGGGTCATGGGCTTTGCCCTGGGTGCGCGCAAGGACGAGACCGTGCTCATCGCCGAGACCGACGCGGGCAAGAAGATTCCCGTGGGCCCGGGCCGCTACCACGTCACCGCGCGCGGCGGCCGCGGCCACGCCCTGGCCCGCAAGGCCAGCGTGGTGCGGGTGCTCTTCCCCGAGCCGCCAGCCCAGGCGGATGAGCCGCCCCAACTCTTGCACTAGACCCCATGTCCCCACTTCAATGACAATCAGCCAGATTTCTGCTGCGCCTCGGCGAGGCACAGATCGAGATGTCCCTTCGAATCCGGCCGACAAGCCGGGCAGCTGGCAAGGAGGGCCGAGAACCGGACCGGAATGTACTGATGTACTTGAGGACCGGAAGCGCAGGCCCAACGCCGCCAGCGGCCCGGATCGTCGGCCGTCGTCGCCTCCGTGGGTTGAGGTGGAGATTTTCTATGCCTCCTTCTAGTTCATACACCGCGGAACACATCACGGTTCTCCAGGGGCTCGAGCCGGTTCGCCGGCGGCCTGGCATGTACATCGGGGGGACTGACACCAAGGGGTACCATCACTTGCTGTGGGAGATCGTGGACAACTCGGTCGACGAGGTGATCAACGGTTACGCCACCCACATCGAGGTGACCCTGCACAAGGATCACCGCTCGGCCACCGTGGTGGACAACGGCCGCGGCATCCCGATCGACATCAAGAAGGAATTCAAGAAATCCGCGCTGGAGCTGGTGCTCACCACGCTGCACGCGGGGGGAAAGTTCTCCTCGGGGCAGTATCAGTATTCCGGCGGACTGCACGGAGTGGGCGCGTCGGTGGTCAACGC
>Ga0302323_100001102_pt1 | contig 21899 bp, 36 predicted proteins | sample Fen_T0_3_FD_201950 | JGI IMG/M metagenome (GOLD analysis project Ga0302323, IMG submission 201950) | Peat permafrost microbial communities from Stordalen Mire near Abisko, Sweden - Fen_T0_3 | ecosystem: Environmental > Terrestrial > Soil > Wetlands > Permafrost | place: Sweden: Abisko... | reverse complement strand
CACACCACGAGGACGAGATCGCCCAGTCGGAGGCAGCCACCGGGCAGCCGTTCGTGCGCACCTGGATGCACTGCGCGCACCTGCGCATGGGCGCCGACAAGATGTCGAAGTCCCTCGGCAACATCGCGCGGGTGGGAGACCTCGTCGCCGTGGGCGTGTCGCCGCGGGCCCTGCGGTTCGCCCTCACCGCCGTCCACTACCGTGCGCCGCTCAGCTACTCGGACGATTCCCTTGCGGCCGCCGGGGCCGCCGTCGAGCGCATCGACGCGCTGCTGGCCGCCCTCGCCGCCTACCGGGAGGAGCGCGCCGACGACCCGGAGCTGCCCGTCGCCCTGGAGGGGATCCGCTCCGGCTTCGAGGCAGGCCTCAACGACGACCTGAACATCTCCGCCGCGCTGGCAGCCGTGTTCGATGGCGTGCGCGACCTCAACCGCCGCGTCGACGCACGGACGCTTTCGACGGCAGACGCCGCTCGCGCCACCGCCCTCATCCGGGAGCTGGACACGGTCCTGGGGATCGCGGCTCCGGCGGACGCGGCGCTGGACCCAGAGCTCTCGGCCTGGCTCGACGAGCGCGTCGCGGCGCGCGCTGCGCGCGATTGGGCCGCCTCGGACCGGCTGCGGGACGAGCTGCTCGCCCGCGGGATCGCGGTCGAGGACACGCGCGACGGCCAGCGCTGGCGCCACGTGGCAGCCGTCCGTGGCTGACGGCGACGGGCCGCGCGACGGCGGGACCCCGTCCGGGGGCCACGGGAGTCACGAGGCCCCCGGCGGCTCGCGGGGCGGTGGTCCGAAGGGCTCCGGCGGCCCCAAGCGCGGCCAGGGTCACGGACGACCCTCGGGCGCCAAGCCCGGCGGCTCGCCGCGCGGCGACGCCAGGCAAGGTGGCGACGCCAGGCACGGCGGCGGCTCGCCCGGCGGCAGCGGCCACGGCCGCCCGCAAGCCCCGGACCGGGACCCCCAGGAGCGCCCAGGCCTCGGGTTTCGCGGCGAGGGGCCGGGGGACCGGGCGTCCCGGCCATGGGAGGCCGACGCGCCCCGGGCCGGGGGAGGGCCCGGCGGCCAACGCCACGACGACCGGCACGACGACCGGCATGGCGGCGGACCGGACCGCCGCTCCTACCCGCCGAGACCGGCCGGCCCCCGGCGGGACGGCCCGCCGGTCCGCGCCCAGCGTCGCGACGCACCGCCCGCGCACGACCAGGCGCGCCCCGCATATGGGCCCCGCCGGGACGGCCCGCCCGTCCACGACCAGCGCCGGAACGGCCCGCCCGCCTTCGGGCCCCGCCGGGACGGCCCGCCCGCCTACGACCAGCGCCGGGACGGGCCGAGACCCCAGGGCTACGGGCCCCGCCGGGACGGCCCGCCCGCCTACGACCAGCGACCCGCGGCATATGGCGCGGGGCGCCCGCCTACCGATCGCCCGCGCCCGTCGGCCGATCGCCCGCGCCCGGCCTACGACCAGCGCCGCGACGCGCCATCGCTCAACCCGCCGCGACCCGCCGACGAGCCTTCGATCGTGGTCGACGCCCACGACGACGAGCCTGCCCCCGACACCGCCGTCGCCCCGCCGTTCCGGCCCGCGCCCAGGTTCGACCGCAGACCCGGGCCGGACCGCCGCCCGTACCCCGGGGCGGGTCGCCCGCCCATGCGCGGCGTCCCACGGTATGCCCCGGCACGACCGCCCGGGATCCAGGACCCGTCGCTCGCCCTCCGCGACGAGGAGGAGCTCGTGGCCGGCCGCCGCCCCGTCGAGGAGGCGTTCGTCGCACGCCGCGAGGCCAGGCGCCTGCTCGTCGTCCCGCAGCGCCGGATGGCGCTCGAGAAGCTCGTCCTGCACGCCACGAGCCTGCGCATCCCGGTGGTCGAGGTCGAGGGCGGCACGCTCACGGCCATCGCCGGTTTCGACGGCCACCAGGGGATCGCCCTCGTGGTCGCGCCCCGCCGTTTCGCCTCGCCCGACGAGATCCTCGCCCTCGCCGCCGAGCGCGCTGAGCCGCCGCTGGTCCTCGTGCTGGACTCGCTCGAGGATCCGCAGAACGTCGGGACGCTCCTGCGCAGCGCGGAGGCCACCGGCGTCCATGGCGCCGTGTTCCCGACCCACCGCCAGGCCCCGCTCAGCCCGGCCGCGATCAAGGCCTCCGCGGGCGCGACCGAGCACCTGCGCCTGGCGCCCGTCGACGACCTGCCCGGCGCCCTGGCCGACCTCCACATCCGCGGCCTGAGGATCGTGGGCGCCGACGGGGACGCGACCCTGACCGCGCGCGAGGCCGACCTTCGGGGCCCGATCGCCATCGTCGTCGGCAGCGAGGGCCGGGGCCTCGGGCCCGCCGTCCGGCGCCGTTGCGACCTGCTGGTCCGCATCCCGATGCACGGCCGCATCGAGTCGCTCAACGCAGCCGTCGCGGGCTCCATCCTCCTGTACGAGGCCGCCGCCCAGCGGCGACTCCCGGAGGCGCCGCCGCGCTCACGCCCGGACGACGAGGCCCAACCCGGCCGCGAGACGGAGACGGACCTCGAGCCCGCCTCCGAGACGGCGCTCGCCGCGACGACCGGGGCTCCGGCGACCGACGAGCCCGCCAAGGCGCCGGAGCCCCCGGTGGACGGGCCCGTCGCCGACGCGGCGGCCATCGCTGATCCGGCGCCGGGCGCCGTCGCCCCTGCCTCCGTCGGCGAGGCTCCCGCGAAGCCGAAGCGCGCACCCCGCAAGACCGGGGCCGCGCCCGTCATCGACGCTCCCGCGAAGCCGAAGCGAGCACCCCGCAAGACCGTGGCCGCGCCCGTCATCGACGCTCCCGCGAAGCCGAAGCGAGCACCCCGCAAGACCGTGGCCGCGCCCGTCGGCGAGGCTCCCGCGAAGCCGAAGCGCACCCCCCGCAAGACCGGGGCGCTCGCCGCGCAGACGGCCGGCGACCCCGCCGCCGAGCCCGGACGTGCCGCGGACGACGACGCCCTGCTCCCCGGTGGACCCGTCGTCGCGCTCGTGGAGGCACCCGCGGATGCGTCCGACGACGCGACGGACGGCGCCGCCGGGGCCGCCCCGGACGTTTGACGCCCCTCACGGCGGCACGTATCATTCCTCGGCTCGCGGAGTCTTGCTCTTGCTTGACTATGCGCGCGTGCCGACGTAGCTCAATTGGTAGAGCAGCGGTTTTGTAAACCGCCGGTTCCGGGTTCGAGTCCCGTCGTCGGCTCCACCAGTACCGAACATGGTCCAAGGGCGCGCCTCCAGGGGCGCGGTCCTCGCGGGCCCAGATAGCTCAGCCGGTAGAGCACATCCTTGGTAAGGATGAGGTCACGGGTTCGAGTCCCGTTCTGGGCTCCATCTCCTGTCACGTCCGGTCCGTCCCCGGCGGCAACGGCCGCCCCAGCCATAGAGTGAGAAGGGTCCTGTGGCCAAGAAGAAGTTCGAGCGCACGAAGCCGCACGTCAACGTCGGCACGATCGGCCACATCGACCACGGCAAGACGTCGCTCACCGCGGCGATCACCAAGTACCTCGCCCTCAAGGGCGGCGCCGAGTACCGCGCGTTCGACACGATCGACAACGCGCCCGAGGAGCGCGAGCGCGGCATCACGATCGCGATCGCCCACGTCGAGTACGAGACGGCGAACCGCCACTACGCGCACGTCGACTGCCCGGGGCACGCCGACTACATCAAGAACATGATCACCGGCGCCGCCCAGATGGACGGCGCGATCCTCGTGGTCGCCGCCACCGACGGCCCGATGCCCCAGACCCGCGAGCACATCCTCCTGGCCCGCCAGGTCGAGGTGCCGTTCGTCGTCGTGTTCCTCAACAAGTGCGACGCGGTCGACGACCCCGAGCTGCTCGACCTCGTCGAGCTCGAGGTCCGCGAGCTGCTGACCAAGAACCACTTCCCGGGGGACGACATCCCGGTCATCCGGGGCTCCGCGCTCAAGGCCCTCGAGGCCGGCAGCGACGTGTCCGATCCCGCCTACGCCTGCATCCAGGAGCTGCTCGACGCGGTCGACAGCTACATCCCCGACCCGGTGCGCGCGATCGACAAGCCGTTCATCATGCCGGTCGAGGACGTGTTCGGCATCAAGGGCCGGGGCACGGTCGCGACCGGGCGCATCGAGCGCGGCGTGATCAAGGTCGGCGAGGAGGTCGAGATCGTCGGCATCCACGCCACCCGCAAGGTGGTCGTGACCGGCGTCGAGATGTTCAAGAAGCTGCTCGACCAGGGCCAGGCCGGCGACAACGTGGGCTGCCTCCTGCGGGGCATCGAGCGCGACGACATCGAGCGCGGCCAGGTCCTGGCCAAGCCCGGCTCGGTCAAGCCGCACACCAAGTTCATCGCGCGGGTCTACGTGCTGACCAAGGAGGAGGGTGGCCGCCACACCCCGTTCTACAACGGGTACCGGCCGCAGTTCTACCTGCGCACGACCGACGTCACCGGGTCGATCGGCCTGCCCGACGGGGCCGAGATGATCATGCCCGGCGACAACGTCGACATGACCGTCGAGCTGATCACCCCGATCGCCCTCGAGATCGGCCAGCGCTTCGCGATCCGCGAGGGTGGCCGCACCGTCGGCGCCGGCGCGATCACCAGCATCATCGAGTAACGAGATGGCGAAGCAGCGGATCCGGATCCGCCTCAAGGCTTACGACCACCGGCTGCTGGATCAGTCGGCAGCCCAGATCGTCGAGACGGCCCAGCGCACCGGCGCGGATGTCGTAGGGCCGGTCCCGCTGCCGACCCGGATCGAGAAGTTCACGGTCCTGCGCTCACCGTTCATCGACAAGGACTCCCGGGAGCAGTTCGAGATCCGCACCCACAAGCGGCTCATCGACATCCTGGATCCCTCGTCCAAGACGGTGGACGCGCTGATGCGACTCTCGCTGGCCGCGGGCGTCGACATCGAGATCAAGATGTGATGAGCCAGCACATGATTGGCCTCATCGGCCGCAAGGTCGGCATGACCCAGATCTTCCAGCCGGACGGGACGATGATCGCCGTCTCGGTCGTCCAGGTCACCCCGAACACCGTGACGCGTCTCCGGACCGCCGACCGCGACGGCTATACCGCCGTCCAGCTCGGCGCCGGCGAGCGCAAGAAGCTGACGAAGCCGCTCGCCGGCCAGCTCAAGGACCTGCCGCGGGTGCGCACCATCCGCGAGTTCCGGCTCGACGACGTGGACGGCTACACCGTCGGCCAGCAGCTCAACGTCGGCGACATCTTCGCCGCGGGCGAGCTGGTGGACGTGACGGGCGTGTCGAAGGGCCAGGGCTTCGCGGGAACCGTGAAGCGCCACAACTTCTCGCGCGGCCCCAAGACCCACGGTTCGGACAACTACCGCAGGCCGGGCTCCATCGGCCCCGGCACCACGCCCGGGCGTGTCTACAAGGGCCTCAAGATGGGTGGCCACATGGGACACGAGCGGGTCACGATCAAGAAGCTGCGCGTCGTCCGCGTTGACGCCGAGCGGAACCTGATCCTCGTCAAGGGATCGGTCCCCGGCGCGCCCGGCGCGCTCACCTTCGTCCGGAAGGCGTGACGATGCCGCAGACCACTCTCTACGACCGCACCGGCGCCGCCGTCGGCAGCGTCGACCTCGCGGAGGCGCTGTTCGCGGCTCCGGTCAACGAGGCCGTGCTCCACCAGGCGGTCGTCGCCCAGCTTGCAGGGCGCCGGCTCGGGACCAGCGACACCAAGACCCGCGGCGAGGTCCGTGGCGGCGGCAAGAAGCCGTACCGCCAGAAGGGGACCGGCCGCGCCCGCCAGGGCTCGCGAACCGCGCCGCACTACAAGGGCGGCGGCGTCGTGTTCGGCCCGCACCCGCGCTCCTACGAGCAGAAGCTGCCGAAGAAGATGCGCCGCATCGCGCTGCGCTCGGCGCTGACCGCGAAGCTCAACGACGACGCGATCCGCGTCGTGGACCACTTCGGGATGGACGAGGAACCCAAGACGAGGGCGTTCGTCGGCGTGCTCACCGCGCTCGGGGCCGGCGACGGCCACGCGCGCCGCGTGCTCGTCGTGGCCCCGGCGAAGGACGAGATGCTCCTCCGCACGGCGGCCAACCTGCCGTCGGTCTCCGTGATCCTCGCCGACTCGCTCAACGTCGTGGACCTGCTCAACGCGGACTCGATCCTGATCGAGCAGCCGGCGCTGGCCCGCATCGAGGAGGTGTACGCGTGAGCGCGCTGACCGCCGCCGACATCATCCTCCGCCCCGTGATCTCCGAGAAGTCGATCGACGAGTCCGGGCGGGGCAAGTACACGTTCGCGGTCCATGACAAGGCGAACAAGATCCAGATCAAGGCCGCCGTCGAGGAGCTGTACAGCAAGGAGAAGGTGACCGTGGTCGCCGTCAACGTGCTGAACACCAAGGCGAAGGAGAAGAAGCGCGGGACGAAGCGGGGCCGGATCACCGGCTACACGTCGTCCTGGCGCAAGGCGGTCGTCACCCTGGCCCCCGGCCAGAAGATCGAATTCTTCGAGGGGGTGTAGGGATGCCGCTGCGAAGCTACAAGGCCACGTCGCCCGGCCGCCGGTGGATGACTCGCTCGACCTTCGACGAGATCACCACCGACCAGCCGCACAAGCCGCTCCTGGAGCCCCAGAAGCGGATCGACGGGCGGAACAACCAGGGCCGGCTCACCGTTCGCCATCGCGGCGGCGGCGAGAAGACCCACTACCGCCGGATCGACTTCAAGCGTGACAAGTTCGGCGTGCCCGCCCGCCTGGCGACGATCGAGTACGACCCGAACCGCTCCGCGCGCATCGGGCTGCTGCACTACCGGGACGGCGAGAAGCGCTACATGCTCCTCCCGAACGGCCTCAAGGTCGGGGACATCGTCGTCTCCGGCCCGGACGCCGAGGCCCGGCTGGGCAACGCGATGCCGCTGGCGAACATCCCGCTCGGCACGACGATCCACAACATCGAGCTCGTGCCCGGCAAGGGTGGCCAGATCGTCCGGTCCGCCGGCACGTCGGCCCAGCTGCTGGCGAAGGAAGGCGACTACGCCACCGTCCGGCTCCCGTCGGGCGAGATGCGCCGCGTGCCGCTCCGCTGCATCGCGACCATCGGCCAGGTCAGCAACGTCGACCACGAGAACCAGAGCCTCGGCAAGGCCGGGCGCGCCCGCCACATGGGTCTGCGTCCGGAGGTCCGTGGCGTGGCGATGACCCCGCGGGACCACCCCCACGGCGGCGGCGAAGGCAAGAGCCCCACGGGCATGCCTCCGAAGACGCCCTGGGGCAAGCCCGCGATGGGCTACCGGACGCGACGAGGCAAGGCCACGAGCCGCCTCATCGTCCGCAGCCGTCATCGCAAGTCGTAGGAGGAGCTAGAGCATGTCGCGATCGGTCAAGAAGGGACCGTTCGTCCAGCCCCGGCTTCTCGCCCGGGTGCAGGAGATGAACAGGCGGAGCGAGCGCAAGGTCTTGAAGACCTGGTCGCGCGCGTCCGTGATCTTCCCGGACTTCATCGGCCACACGATTGCCGTCTACAACGGCAAGAAGCACGTCCCGGTCTACGTGACCGAGAACATGGTCGGCCACCGTCTCGGCGAGTTCGCGCCCACCCGCACCTATCGCGGGCACGGCAAGACCGCCGACCGGTCCGGCGGACTGCGGTAGGGGGCGGACGTGCGCGTTTCTGCTACTGCCAAGTACCTGCGTGGCTCCACCCGGAAGGCCCGCCTCATCACCGAGGCGATCAAGGGCAAGCCGGTGGAGGAGGCCACCGCGATCCTGCGGTTCATGCCGCAGGCGGCCGCGCGCGATGTCGCGCGCGTGCTGAAGAGCGCGACGGCCAACGCCGAGAACAACCTGAACCGTTCCGCCGATGAGCTCTACATCGCGGACGCGGTCGCGAACGAAGGCCCCACGATCAAGCGGTGGCGTCCTCGGGCCCAGGGTCGGGCGTTCCCGATCCACAAGCCCATGACGCACATCACGATCGTCGTGGCCGATCGGGAGGCCTAGGCATGGGACACAAGGTCCATCCGTACGGCTACCGCCTGGGCTATACCCGAACGTGGACTGCCAAGTGGTACGCCGACAAGGAGTACACCACCCTCCTCAAGGAGGACATCGCGATCCGGCAGCTGCTTGACAAGCGGCTGGCGAACGCCAGCGTGAGCGGCGTGGAGATCGAGCGTGGCATCAACCACGTCACGGTCGCCATCCACACCGCGAAGCCGGGCATCGTGATCGGGCGCGGCGGCCAGAACGTCGAGGTGCTCCGCAAGGAGATCGGCGACCTGACCAAGCGCAAGGTCAAGCTCGAGATCAAGGAGATCCGCCAGCCCGAGCTGGACGCGTATCTCGTCGCGCTCAACATCGCCCAGCAGCTGACCCGCCGCGTCGCCTACAAGAAGGCGATGAAGCAGTCGATCCAGCGGTCGATGAAGGCGGGCGCCAAGGGCGTGAAGATCGCCCTGGCCGGCCGCCTCGGCGGCTCCGAGATGGGCCGCCGCGAGTGGGACCGCGAGGGTCGCATCCCGCTCGGCACCCTCCGCGCCGACATCAGCTACGGCCAGGTGCACGCCGGAACGACGTACGGTCGGATCGGCGTGAAGGTCTGGATCTACAAGGGCGAGATCCCGGTGGAGAAGAAGCGCCGCGAGGCCGCTGCTGCCGCCACCGCCAGTGCCGCGGCCGGCGCCGCGCAGGGGGGCTGACGCCATGCTGATGCCCCGGCGCGTCAAGCACCGCAAGGTCATGCGCGGCCGCATGTCCGGCAACGCCAAGGGTGGCCACACGGTCGCCTTCGGTGAGTACGGGCTCGCGACGCTCGAGCCGGCGTGGATCACCGCCCGCCAGATCGAGTCGGCCCGCCGCGCGATGACCCGCTCGGTCAAGCGTGGCGGCAAGATCTGGATCCGGGTCTTCCCGGACAAGCCTGCGACCAAGAAGCCCGCCGAGACCCGCATGGGTTCCGGCAAGGGCGCACCGGACCACTGGGTCGCCGTCGTGCGCCCCGGCCGGATCCTGTTCGAGATGGCAGGCGTCGAGCGCGAAGCGGCTGTTGAAGCCATGCGCCTGGCGTCCCACAAGCTCCCGGTGGCGACTCGCGTCGTCGTCCGCGAGACCGCGAAGGAGGTCACCGATGGAGATCGGTGAGATCCGGAAGCTCACGGACCGCGAGCTGGACGACCGGCTGAAGGAGGCGAAGCAGGACCTCTGGCAGGCCCGGTTCGCCCTCTCGACCCGCCAGCTGAAGGACTACAGCCAGATCCCGGCGACCCGACGGACGATCGCCCGGATCCTCACCGTCCAGCGCGAGCGCGGAAGCGCCCCGCGCTCGGCCGAGTAGGAGCGTCGGGATGCCTACCGCAGGAGCAACAAGCCCCGTGAAGGGACAGCGGAAGACCAAGGTCGGCCGCGTCGTGAGCGACAAGTCGGACAAGACGATCGTCGTGTCCGTCGAGCGCCTGACGCGGCACCGGCTCTACAAGCGCGTCATGAAGGCCTCGACCAAGTTCGCGGCCCACGATGAGCGCAACGAGGCGAAGATCGGCGACACCGTCCTCATCGAGGAGTCGCGCCCCCTCTCCGCCACCAAGCGCTGGCGCCTGGTGTCCGTTCTCTCCCGTTCGGGCGAGGAGCGGGCCGGCGAGGTGATCCCGGCCGAGGAGGCCGAGACCGCCGAGGCCATCCACGCGTCCGCCCACCCCGGCAAGCATGCCGAGGGTGAGGAGGGCGAGGCGTGATCCAGGCATCAACGCGGCTGCGCGTCGCCGACAACACCGGCGCCCGCACGATCGAGTGCATCCGGATCATGGGTCGCTCGCGCAAGACCGTCGCTGGCATCGGCGACGTGATCATCGCCAGCGTCAAGACCGCGATCCCGAATGCCCCGGTCAAGAAGGGCGACGTCGTGCGGGCGGTCATCGTGCGCACGAGCAAGGAGATCGGCCGCCCCGACGGCAGCTACATCCGCTTCGACGAGAACGCGGCCGTCCTGATCAACAACCAGGGCAACCCGCGCGGCACCCGCATCTTCGGGCCGGTCGCGCGCGAGCTCCGTGACCGCAACTACATGAAGATCGTGTCCCTCGCTCCGGAGGTGCTGTGATGCCCAGCCGGACGATCGAGCACCAGACGAAGGTTCCCGAGATCCGCAAGGGCGACACCGTGATCGTGCTCACCGGCAAGGACGCCGGCAAGCGCGGCAAGGTGGAGCGCGTGATCCGCAGGGACGCCTCCCCGTCTCCGGTTCGCTCCGGCTACCGCCGTGTGTCGCTCAAGGGCGGCGCGTACGTGGTGGTCGAGGGTCTCAACATCGCTCGCAAGCACACCAAGCCGCGCCAGCGCTCGCAGGGCGGGCCGGGGTCCATGCCGACGGTCGATCCGGGCGGCATCCTCGACCACGCCATGCCGATGCCGATCGCACGGGTCATGGTCGTGTGCAGCCACTGTGACCGCCCGACGCGGGTCGGCCACCGGACGCTGGACAACGGCACCCGGGTGCGCGTCTGCCTCCACTGCGGCGAGCCCCTGGAGGTGAAGGCGTGAGCGGCCAGCTGAAGGAGCGGTACGCGACCGAGGTCGTGCCCGCCCTGACCAAGCAATTCGAGTACACGAACCCCATGCAGGTCCCGCGGCTCGACAAGATCGTGGTGAACATCGGCCTGGGCGAGGCGCTCACCAACGCGAAGGCCGTGGACGCGGCGGTCGGCGACATCCAGGCCATCACCGGCCAGAAGCCGATCGTCACCCGCGCCAAGCGCTCCATCGCCCAGTTCCGCGTCCGGACCGGCAACCCCATCGGCGTGAAGGTCACCCTTCGCGGCGAGCGGATGTGGGACTTCCTCGAGCGCCTCACGCGTCTCGCGCTCCCGCGCATCCGCGACTTCCGGGGCGTGCCGGGCAAGTCCTTCGACGGCCGGGGGAACTACTCCCTGGGCCTCCGTGAGCAGCTTGCGTTCCCGGAGATCGACTATGACAAGGTGGACCGTCTCCGCGGGCTGGAGATCAGCATCGTGACGACGGCGAAGACCGACGAGGAATCGAAGCGCCTGCTCGAGCTCCTCGGCATGCCCTTCGCCGGCTAGGGCGCGGGGAGGAGTCCGAATGGCCAAGAAGTCCATGATCGCGAAGGCGAAGCGCGAGCCGAAGCACCCGGTCCAGGGGTATCACCGCTGCTCCGTGTGCGGCCGCCCGCGAGCGTACATGCGCCGCTTCGCGCTCTGCCGCATCTGCTTCCGCGAGCGCGCGCTCGTCGGGGAGCTGCCCGGCGTCACGAAGTCGAGCTGGTAAGAAGATGAACGTCTCCGACCCGATCGCGGACATGCTCACGCGTGTCCGCAACGCGTCCCGGGCGCGCCACACGGAGGTTGTCGTTCCCGCCTCGCGCACCAAGCGCGAGATCGCGCGAATCCTCAAGGAGGAAGGCTTCATCGCCGACGTCCGCGAGGAGCGCGAAGGGCCGACCTCGCTCCTGCGCCTCCAACTCAAGTACGTCGACGGCAAGGTGCCGGTCGTCTCGGGCCTCAAGCGGATCAGCAAGCCGGGCCTGCGCGTCTACGCGCAGAAGACGGACATCCCGCGTGTGCTCGGCGGCCTCGGCATCGTGATCGTCAGCACGTCCAAGGGGATCATGACCGGCAGCCAGGCCAAGCAGGCCCAGCTGGGTGGCGAGATCCTCGCCTACGTCTGGTAGGCGGAGATGTCCCGTATCGGTCGCCTCCCCATCACCGTCCCGGCGGGCGTGGACATCACGCTCGACGGCCGCATCATGACCGTCAAGGGCCCCAAGGGCACCCTCGTCCGGCAGCTTCCGCCGCGCATGGAGTTCGAGCGTGAGGGCGACACCCTCACGGTCGTGCGGCCGACGGAGACGAAGCTGGACAAGTCGCTCCACGGGCTGACGCGCACCCTCGTCAACAACATGGTCGTCGGCGTGACCGCGGGGTATCGCAAGGGCCTCGAGATCGTCGGCGTCGGCTACCGCGCGCAGAAGACGGGCAACAAGCTCGTCCTCGCGCTCGGCTACAGCCACCCGATCGAGATCGACCCGCCCGAGGGCATCAGCTTCGAGCTCGAGACCCCGCTCAAGGTGGCGGTGGTCGGCATCGACAAGGAGCTGGTCGGCCAGATTGCGGCCAAGGTCCGCGCGACCCGCAAGCCCGAGCCCTACAAGGGCAAGGGCGTCCGGTACGCCGGCGAGAAGGTCCGCCGCAAGGCAGGCAAGGCCGGCAAGATCGGCGGGAAGAAGTAGCCCATGAAGAAGATCGCCGTCAGCCGCACGTCCTCGCGCGTCAAGCGCCACGAGCGGCTTCGCCTCAAGCTCTCCGGCACCCAGGTGCGCCCGCGCCTGGCCATCTTCCGGAGCCTGAGCCACATCTACGCCCAGGTCATCGACGACACCAGCGGCAGCACGCTTGCGGCCGCGTCCTCGCTCGAGTCGGAGCTCCGCGGCGCCGAGGGCACGAAGATTGACGACGCCAAGCGCGTCGGCAAGCTCGTGGCCGAGCGCGCCAAGGCGGCCGGGGTGGAGAAGGTGGTGTTCGACCGGGCGGGCTTCCAGTACCACGGGCGGGTTCGCTCGCTCGCCGAGGCGGCGCGCGAAGCCGGCCTCGACTTCTAGAGGATCAGCCTGTGGCCCGCATCGACCCCAACAAGCTCGCGCTCGAGGAGCGCGTGGTCCAGATCAACCGCGTCGCCAAGGTGCACAAGGGCGGCCGGCGCTTCTCGTTCTCGGCGGTGATCGTCGTGGGCGACGGCAACGGCCACGTCGGCGTCGGCCTCGGCAAGGCCGGCGACGTGCCCGAGTCCATCCGCAAGGGCGTGGAGGACGCGAAGAAGCACATCGTCAGGATCCCGATGATCGGGACGACGATCCCCCACGAGGTCCGCGAGGAGTACTGCGCCGCGCGCGTGATGCTCAAGCCCGCCTCCAAGGGGACCGGCGTCATCGCCGGCGGTGCCGTTCGCGCCGTCGTCGAGGCGGCCGGCATCCGCGACATCCTGGCCAAGGTCCACGGCTCCACCAACCCGGTGAACGTGACCCGCGCGACGCTCAACGCGCTCACGAGCCTGCGCTCCGCCGACGAGGTCAGCCGCCAGCGCGGTGTCCAGGTCCGCCTCGTCGTCCCCGGCCAGGCCGCCGCGGCGATCGGCGCGGGCCGGGAGGCTGCCGATGCCCGCTAGGCTTCGCGTCACGCAGACCAGGAGCACGATCTCCCACATCGCCCGCAACCGGGCGACCATCCGCGCCATGGGCCTGCACGGGATCGGCAGCACGTCGATCCTCCCGGACAACCCCGCCGTCCGCGGGATGTGCCGCCAGGTCCGCTTCCTCGTGACCGTCGAGGAGCTCCCCGAGGGCGCGGACGCGACGACCCCGGAGAACAGCTGATGAAGATCCACGACCTCCATCCCGCCGAGGGCTCGACCCAGAAGCGGACGCGGGTCGGGCGCGGCATCGCGGCCGGCAAGGGCAAGACCGCCGGCCGCGGGACCAAGGGCCAGCGCTCGCGCGCCGGCGCCGCCATCCCTGCCTGGTTCGAGGGCGGCCAGACCCCGCTCCATATCCGGATCCCGAAGCTGCGCGGCTTCCGCAACATCAACGACATCACCTACGAGGTCGTGAACGTCGGGGCGATCAGCAAGGCGATCGACGCCGGCAAGCTGCAGGCCGAGAAGGGCGCGCCCGTCACGGTCAACGCCGACACCCTCAAGGATGCCGGCCTGGTCCGTCGGGACCGCCTCCCGCTCAAGGTCCTCGGCCACGGCGATGTCACCGTCCCGCTGTTCGTGCTCGCGGATGCGTTCACCAAGAGCGCCCGCGAGAAGATCGAGGCGGCCGGTGGCACGGCCCAGGTCATCGAGATCCCGAGCGAGCCCACGGCCGCGCTCGGGCTGGAGCCGGCCGCGGAGGCCGCATCCGTCGAGGCCGCCGAGGCCCCGGCCGACAACGGCTAGCGACCCGTGTTCGAGGCCCTCCTCAACGCGTTCCGGGCGCCGGACCTCCGGCGCCGGATCCTGTTCGTCGCGGGGATCCTGTTCGTCTTCCGGCTCCTGGCCCACGTGCCGGTGCCGGGCGTCGATCGCACGGCGCTGGCGACCTTCCTCGATTCCAGCCCGATCTTCGGGCTGCTCGACCTGATGTCCGGCGGCGGGCTGACCACCTTCTCGGTCGTGGCCCTGGGCGTCAACCCGTACATCAACGCGTCGATCATCATGCAGCTGATGACGGGCGTCGTCCCCTCGCTCCAGGCGCTCCAGCGCGAGGGCGAGTACGGCCGGACCAAGATCAACCAGTACACGCGGTACCTGTCGGTGCCGATGGCGCTGCTCCAGGGCTACGGGTTCCTGGCCCTGCTCAACAGCAGCAAGGTCCTGTCGACGCCGTTCGACCTCGGGAGCTGGGAGACGTGGGTCCAGATCTCGACCCTCGTCGCCGGCACCGTCACCCTGATGTGGCTCGGCGAGCTCATCACGGAGAAGGGCATCGGCAACGGCATCTCGTTCATCATCTTCGCGGGCATCGTCAGCAAGACGCCGGGAGCCCTCGTGGGCTTCATCAGCAACCCTGACCTCGCGCGGATCGTCCTCTTCGCCCTCCTCGGGATCTCCGCGGTCGCGGTGATCATCTTCATCCAGGAGGGTCAGCGGCGAATCCCCATCCAGTACGCCTCGCGCGTGCGCGGCCGGAGGATGTACCAGGGCGGCCAGACGTTCCTGCCGCTGCGCGTGAACCAGGCCGGCGTCATCCCGATCATCTTCGCGGTGAGCATCCTGCTGTTCCCGAGCCAGATCGCGAGCTACTTCACGAGCTCGCCCGATCCGGTCGGGGCCATCGCACGGGGCATCGTGAGCATGCTCGGGCAGGGCTCCTGGCTGTACGTGGTCCTCTACTTCCTGTTGACCGTCGGCTTCACCTACTTCTACACGGCGTTCACGTTCAAGCCGGACGAGACCGCCGAGCAGCTGCGGAAGAACGGCGGCTTCATTCCCGGCATCCGGCCGGGGCGTCCCACGCAGGATTACCTGGCAAGGGTGGTCACCAGGATCACCGTCGCCGGTGCCCTCTTCCTGGGCATCGTCGCGGCCCTGCCACCCTTCATCGGCATGATCCAGCCGGATCTCAAAGGCATCGCGCTGGGTGGCACGGGCATTCTGATCGTGGTCTCCGTCGTCGTCGAGACGATGAAGCAGCTCGAAGCCCAGCTGCTCATCCGCCAATACGAGGGCTTTATCAGGTGAACGTGGTCGTCCTGCTCGGCGCTCCTGGTGCCGGCAAGGGCACCCAGGCCCCGTTGCTCGCGGATCGGCTCGGGATCCCGGTGGTCGCCACCGGGGACCTCTTCCGGGCCGCCGTGCGCGACGGGACACCCCTGGGCATGGAAGCGCGTCGGTACATGGACGCGGGGCAGCTCGTCCCCGACGAGATCACGGTCCGGCTCCTTCTCGAGCGGCTCGGCCACCCGGACGCGGCCGTGGGCGTCATCCTCGATGGCTTCCCGCGGACGGCCGTCCAGGCCGAGGCCCTCGATGAGGCGCTCGATGGGCGCGGCGCGCGGGTCTCCGCCGCCGTGCTGGTCGACGTGCCGGCAGAGGAGCTGATCCGCCGCATGTCCGGCCGGTGGGTCTGCCGCGGCGCCGGGCACCCGTATCACGAGACCTTCAGCCCGCCCCGGACTCCGGGCGCCTGCGACCTGGACGGCACCGAGCTGTACCAGCGGTCGGACGACCAGCCCGACACCATCCGCGCCCGCATGGCCCAGCAGCTGGGCGCGCTCGCGGAGGTCATCGAGCACTACCGCGACTCCGGGACGCTGTCGACCGTCGACGGCCTGCAGGACATCTCGCTGGTGGCTTCGGCCATCGACGCGTCCCTGGCCGCCGTCGGCGTCATGCCCGCTGGCCCGGTGGGACAAGCCGCCGGATGACGATGGTCACCACGAAGTCGGCGGCCGAGATCGCCAAGATGCGCTCGGCAGGCCGGATCGTCGCGGAGGTGCTCGCCCTCGTCGAGACGGAGCTCAAGCCCGGCATGTCCACGGCCGAGCTCGACCGCCTCGCCGAGAAGCACATCCGGACGTCCGGGGGGACGCCGTCGTTCGTCGGGTACCTCGCGAGCAGCGGGACCTATGAGCCCGCAAACCCGCGGAGCTTCCCGGCGTCGACGTGCATCTCTCTCGACAACGAGGTGGTCCACGGCATCCCGGGCGACCGGGAGATCAAGGCCGGCCAGGTCGTCTCGGTCGACGTCGGCGTCATCTTCGACGACTGGCACGGCGATGGGGCGCGCACCTTCATCTGCGGCGGCCCCGACACGGTCGGGCCGGCCGTGAGGAAGCTCGTGGACACCACCCGCCTGGCCATGATGGCCGGCATCGCCGCCGCCCGTCCCGGCAAGCGGATCAGCGACATCTCGGCGGCGGTCGAGGACGTGGCCCTCGAGGGTGGCTTCGGCATCGTCCGGGGCTACGGGGGCCATGGCATCGGCCGCGACATGCACGAGCCGCCGCACATCCTCAACTATCGCGACCGGAACCGGGAGGCGGGCATGAAGCTCCAGGCGGGGCACTGCTTCGCCATCGAGCCCATGTTCACCCTGGGGATGGCCGCGACCCGCGTCATGGCCGACGGCTGGACCGTCGTGACCGTGGACGGCTCGCGGGCCGCGCACTTCGAGCACACGATCGCGATCACCCGCGAAGGCGCCAGGATCCTGACCACGGTGGCGGACTAGGCGTGGGGTTGTCGGAATCGCGCGGCTTTGATATCCTCACCGTTCGTGTGTCGGCCCGCCCGGGCCGACACTCATGCTGAGAAGGACCAGGGAGAAGCTTGGCGAAGAAGGACGCGATCGAAGTCGAAGGCACCGTGATCGAGCCGCTGCCGAACACCATGTTCGCGGTGGAGCTCGAGAATGGCCATCGCGTTCTCGCGCACATCAGCGGAAAGCTCCGGATGAACTTCATCCGGATCCTGCCCGGAGACCGGGTCCGCGTCGAGCTGTCACCCTACGACCTCACTCGGGGTCGGATCACGTACCGCCTGAAGTAAGTAGATCGAGGAACCCGGTGAAGGTCAGAGCGTCCGTCAAGACGCGGTGCGACAACTGCAAGGTCATCCGGCGCCACGGCACCGTGATGGTCATTTGCGAGAACCCCAAGCACAAGCAGCGGCAGGGCTGACGCGATGGCACGTATTGCCGGTGTCGACATCCCGCGCGAGAAGCGCGTCGAGGTCGCCCTCACCTACATCTACGGGGTCGGGCTGTCATCCAGCCAGAAGATCCTCAAGCAGACGAGCATCAACCCGGACACGCGCGTCCGCGATCTCACGGAAGACCAGGTCAACCGGCTCCGCGAGGTCATCGACCGCACGTTCAAGGTCGAGGGCGACCTCCGTCGCGAGGTGGCGCTGAACATCAAGCGCCTCATCGAGATCGGGTCGTACCGCGGGTCGCGGCATCGCCGCAACCTCCCGGTCCGGGGGCAGCGCACGAAGACGAACGCCCGCCAGCGCCGGGGGCCGAAGAAGACGGTCGGCGCCCGGAAGAAGACGAAGTGACGAGGAACCGGTAAGGCATGGCCGATCGAAAGCGCGCCGTCAAGCAGCGGCGCCGGGAGCGGAAGAACGTTCCGCAGGGACACGTCCATATCCTGGCTAGCTTCAACAACACGATCGTGACGATCACGGACCTGACCGGGGCCGTCATCTCGTGGGGTTCTGCGGGCATCGCCGGGTTCAAGGGCTCCCGGAAGAGCACGCCGTATGCCGCCGCGCTGGCCGCGGACGGGGCCGCCAAGCGCGCCATGGAACATGGCATGCGCCAGGTCGAGGTCTACGTCAAGGGCCCGGGTGCCGGACGCGAGCAGGCCATCCGCTCGCTGCAGGCCGCCGGCCTCGAGGTGAGCGCGATCACCGACGTCACGCCCATCCCTCACAACGGTTGCCGCCCGCCCAAGCGGCGCCGCGTCTGAGCATCGAGAGACCATGGCCCGCTACACCGACCCCGTCTGCCGGCTCTGCCGCCGGGAAGGGCTCAAGCTCTTCCTCAAGGGCAGCCGCTGCTACAGCAAGAAGTGCTCGTTCGAGCGTCGTCCGACGCCTCCGGGCCAGCACGGCGTCCGCCGCCGCAAGGTTGGCGACTACGGCCTCCAGCTTCGCGAGAAGCAGAAGGTCCGCCGCGTGTACGGCGTCCTCGAGAAGCAGTTCCGCAACTACTTCATCGAGGCCACCCGCCACTCCGGCGTCACCGGCGAGTCCCTGCTCCGCTCGCTCGAGCTGCGCCTGGACAACGTCGTCTACCGGTTGGGCTTCGCGCCCTCCCGGGCGGCGGCCCGCCAGATGGTGAACCACGGGCACTTCGCCGTGAACGGCGTCCCGACCGATGTCCCGTCGTACGCGACGAAGATCGGGGACCGCATCGAGGTTCGCGCCTCCCACCAGGAGCGCGAGCTGTTCAAGACGGTGAAGGTCAACCTTTCCTCGCACCAGGCGCCTGACTGGCTGAGCCTGGACGCCGGCAAGATGGCCGGCTCCATCCTGGCCCTGCCGCGCCGCGACCAGATGCCGCTCGACTTCAACGAGCAGCTCGTGGTCGAGTACTACTCGAGGTAGTCGCCCTCCATGATCGAACTCGAGACCCCGCAGATCGAGCCCGTTGCGGAAGCCGGTACGTACGCCAAGTACGAGGCCGGCCCGCTGCAGGCGGGTTACGGCGTCACGCTGGGCAACGCGCTCCGGCGCGTCCTCCTCTCGTCCCTCGAGGGCGCGGCGGTGACGTCCATCCAGATCCGCGACGTGTACCAGGAGTTCTCGACGATCCCGGGCGTCAAGGAAGACGTCACGCAGATCGTCCTGAACGTCAAGAAGCTCCGCCTCAAGAGCTTCGCGTCGCACCCGGTCCAGCTGCGCCTCATCAAGAGCGGCGCCGGCCCGGTCATCGCCGCCGACATCGCCGAGTCCGCCGACATCGAGATCGTCAACCCCGAGCTCGTCCTCATGACGATCGACTCGGACGACGTGACGATCGAGATGGACCTCACGGTCGAGCGCGGCGTCGGCTACCTGGCCGCCGAGCGCTCCGAGGCCCTGCCGATCGGCGTCATCGCGGTCGACGCGATCTTCACGCCGGTCCGCAAGGTCAACTACTGGGTCGAGAGCATGCGGGTTGGCCAGATGACCAACTTCGACAAGCTCACGATCGAGATCGAGACCGACGGCACGATCACCCCGGAGGAGGCCCTCAGCCGCTCCGCGGACACGCTCGTGCGCCAGTTCCAGCCGTTCGTGACCGTGGGCGTGCAGACCGCCGCCCCGGACCGCGCCGCGGCCGGTGTCCCCCAGCTGCCCCCGAACATGCTCGACATGCCGATCGAGGAGCTGGACCTGCCGATGCGGGCCTACAACTCGCTGAAGCGCAACAACATCGTCAAGGTCGGCCAGCTGCTCCAGCTCAAAGACGACGACCTGCTCCGCATGCGCAACTTCGGCAAGAAGTCGCTCGACGAGATGAAGGAGCGCCTCCGTATGCGGGGCTTCATCCTCCCGGAGACCGAGTCGGACGCCGCCTTTGACGACGAGGACGGCGACGAGCCGTTCGACGGCGACGAGGAGGCCTGAGCGATGTCCTCGCACCGGGTTGACGGGCGCAAGCTCTCGCGCAAGCGCGGGCCCCGCCTCGCCCTCTACAAGAACCTCATGGTCTCGGTCCTCCGCTACGAGCGGGTGCAGACCACCGAGGCCAAGGCCAAGGAGATCCGCGGCCAGGTCGAGCGCCTGATCACGATCGCCAAGCGCGGTGACCTCGCGGCCCGCCGGACGGTCGTCTCGGAGCTTCCGAACGAGCCGCTCGTCATTGCCAAGCTATTCGACGTGATCGCCCCCAAGTACGCCGACCGCACCTCCGGGTACACCCGGATCGTGCACATCGGCCAGCGCAAGGGCGACGCCGCCGAGATCTTCCAGATCGAGCTCATCTGACGGAGGTTTGTCCTTCGCCCAGTTGCCGGATGCGGCGCAAGGCGGACCCGAGCACCGGAGCGAGCGCACCCGAGCGTGCGTGAGCGAGGAGCAGAAGGTCCAACGCAGCGAAGCGCCGGCAGGTGGGCGACCCATGAGTCTCGCTGATGAGCGGGAAAGGAGCCCGAGAGGGCTCGCCGTGCGCTACCGCGCCCGGTGTGAATACGACGGAACGGACTTTGCCGGCTTCCAGCTCCAGCTGAACGGCCGGACGGTCCAGGGAGAGCTCGAGGCCGCGCTGGCCCGCCTCAACCGGGGCGAGCGGGTCGTGGTCGACGGGGCAGGACGCACGGATGCCGGCGTCCACGCGACCGGACAGGTGATCGCCTTCACCTACGGGGGCGTGGTCCCGATGGCCAGGCTCCAGCGGGCGGTCAACGCCCTGCTCCCGCCGGATGTCGCGATCCGCGACCTGCGGCGGGTGCCCGACGGGTTCCACCCACGCTACGCGGCGCGGTATCGGGAGTACCGCTACACCGTCTGGAACGGGCCGCGGAGCCCGCTCCGCGAGCGCGAGGCGCTCGGGGTGCGGGGCCCGCTGAACATCGCCGCGATGGCGAGCGCCGCGTCGGTCTTCGTTGGCCGGCACGACTTCTCGGCTTTCGGCGGCGGGGACCGGCCACCGGTCCGGACCGTGCAGATGGTCCGGGTCCGGAAGGAGGGTCGCCTGGTGACGATCGACGTCCGGGCGCATGCCTTCCTCCGGGGGCAGGTCCGACGGATGGTCGCCGGCCTCCTGGAGGTCGGCCTCGGCAAGATCGATGAAGCGGCACTCGGCTCGGCGCTCGCCGGACGGGAGCCGGCCCTCAACGGCGCAGCCGCCCCGGCCAAGGGGCTCTGCCTCCGGCGCGTCGTCCTGGGACGGCGTCACACGGACGACAAGGAAGACGAGGAATGAGCGCGAAGACCTATACGCCTCGAGAGAGCGAGATCGAGCGACGCTGGTACGTCGTCGACGCGACGGACGAGACGCTCGGCCGCCTTGCGACGCGGATCGCGCATGTCCTCGAGGGCAAGCACAAGCCCACCTACGCGTCCCACATCGACACCGGTGACCATGTCATCGTCCTGAACGCCGCGAAGATCACCGTGACGCGCGACAAGCTGACGTCCAAGGTCTACGCGCGCCACAGCGGCTACCCCGGCGGCTTCAAGGAGGAGACCCTGGGTCACCTCCTCGCCCGCCGGCCGGAGGAAGTCATCCGCCGGACGGTGAAGGGGATGCTGCCGCACAACCGCCTGGGGACCCAGATGCTTCGCAAGCTCAAGGTCTACGCGGGGAACGAGCATCCCCACCAGGCCCAGAAGCCCGAGCCGCTGGCCTGATCGAGGAGCCCTGATGTCGACGCCCGCGTTCTACTGGGGCACCGGCCGCCGCAAGACGGCGGTTGCCCGTGTTCGCCTCATCCCCGGTGAGGGCCAGATGGTCATCAACGGCCGGACCCCCGAGGAGCACTTCGGGGGCATCCTCGGGGAGGCTGAGCTGTTCCTGCCGTTCCGGGTGACCGGCACGGAGGGCCGCTACAACATCCTGATCAAGGTCGAGGGCGGCGGGACGACCGGCCAGTCCGGCGCTATCCGCCACGGCATCGCCCGCGCGCTGCTGCAGTCCGACCCCGAGAGCTACCGGCTCCCGCTGCGCCAGGCCGGCCTCCTGACCCGCGACCCGCGGATGAAGGAGCGCAAGAAGTACGGCCTCAAGCGCGCCCGGAAGGCCCCGCAGTACACGAAGAGGTAGCCACCGCCTGGCGGCCGATGCGAGCGTTGCGCCCTGCGCTCCGCTCGCTCACGCACCTTCAAGTGCGCTCGCTCACATGCTCGGGCGCGCCTTCGCCTCGGCGCACCATCCGGCGGCATGCCTGACTCGCGCCGTCAGGTCACGCGGCGCGGGTATCGACCGCCCGCTGTGCGGCGGCTCGGCCCGGCGCCGGCCGGTTGGCA
>Ga0302323_100001101_pt1 | contig 21923 bp, 21 predicted proteins | sample Fen_T0_3_FD_201950 | JGI IMG/M metagenome (GOLD analysis project Ga0302323, IMG submission 201950) | Peat permafrost microbial communities from Stordalen Mire near Abisko, Sweden - Fen_T0_3 | ecosystem: Environmental > Terrestrial > Soil > Wetlands > Permafrost | place: Sweden: Abisko... | reverse complement strand
CATCGTGATTCCCGTCCTGCTGGCAGCCAGCCGAGCCACCGCTTGCCTTTTCGATCCTCTCGCACCGGATCTGGAACCGGTAGGATTCTGGACGCGTTTCCTTTTGGCAACGGATGTCATCTATATTTCGCTGGGCCTATGGCTCTTCGAACCCGTGGTCGCCGGTGACTAGGCGCCCGGGCAATCACCCCTGACCACGTCACCGTCGAACATGACAAACATCGGCTCACCGACCGACACACCCTTCAAATCGACCCGACTTCTCGTAGCCGCTGGCATCACCTTCGTGTTGCTGGTGCTGGCCTGCCTGGCCATCGCCGATGCGCCCCTGGAGAAGGTGATGGGTGTGGTGCAGAAGATCTTCTACTTCCACGTTCCGTGTGCTTGGCTGCTGCTACTTTCCACCTTCGTTTGCGCCGGCGGAAGTTTGTCCTATCTATTTGGCGGCTCCGAACGTGGTGATCGAATTGCGCTGTCCGCGGCCGAGCTCGGCGTCCTCTTCGGCCTCTGTGTTCTGGTGTCAGGCCCGCTTTGGGCGCGGGCCGCGTGGGGCGTGTACTGGCAATGGGAGGCGCGACTGACCTCGTCGCTGCTCTTGTGGCTGATGCTGATCGCCTACGTTCTGGCCCGCCGTTACGGTGGCTCATCGGCCCGGCGCCTGGCGGCGGCGATTGCGCTGTTCGCCGCCGTCGACGTACCGCTGGTCTACTTCAGCGTGCGATTCTTCCGCAGCATCCACCCCAACAACACCGTGGTGGCGACCCTTGTGCCCGGCATGCGCGCCGCCTTCTGGTTGTCACTGCTGGCCTTCACCGCCCTTTGGATAACCCTGTTCATCGCCAGAATGGCGGCCGAAAACGCGCAGGGCCGCCTGGTGGATCTCGAGCTACGCCTGGACCAGGCCGAGGAGACAAGATCATGAAGATGGTGGCACTTGCGTATGGATTCATCTGGGTGGCCGTTCTGGCCTACGTGGTACTCGTGGCGAAACGCCTGGCCCGCCTCAGCGGCGAAATGAGCGAGCTGCGTCGTCGCATTGATCGACTGAAGAGCAGCGGCTCCTAGCTAGGAGGCTGTCGGCCTTCTGCGCGGAGCCAGGCTGTGGTTTCGCGATCCAGACCACCCAGGCAATTGGTGCAGATCTTTTGCCATGGTGGTGCGTTTAACACCTCGACCCCGGCGTTCGTCCGAACCAAGGTTGCCAAGGCAAGTTTGCCAAGGAGGTGTTCGCATGCGACCAGCACTGCTATTCGTCATCATCGGATTGGTGCTTTCCGCCGCGCCGCACGCGACGGCAGCAACAAGATCGTACTTTGCTTCTCTTCTCGAGTCGGGCGACGGCCTCATTCGGCAAAAGCAGCCTGTTCCGGACGATCCACTGGCCGGCCTGCCCACGGGCAGTGGCGATCAGAACGACCAACCCGACCGGGCCAAGCCTGGCAGCAAGGGCTCTCGTTCCTGCCGCCTCGATGCCAGTCCCGCCAATTCGAGGGATGTGGGTGACCTTCGCGCCACGCTGGCTTTCGTCAAGCGCGGGCCCGAGACTTGGGCCTGTCCGCAAGGGGGACCGGCCGAGATCCGTCTTCGGGTGACCGTGGACGTAGATGGAAAGATCACCGAGGCTCAGCCCGTCGGCGGCGATCCGACCCTTGCCAGCGGTCTGGCGAAGAAGCTGGTCGGGCAGTCGATCAGCCCTCGCCCCGAGGGGCCGACCCAAGGCACGGTCATCCTGAGGTTCGCCGGCAACAGGAAGTAGTCTCGTAGGCATTCAGCCCGGGCCAAGCGCCTGAGATCAGCCCGGTCAGTCGTGTCTCCCTACGGCAACAATTCGCGCTATAACGTCGGCGAATGGCCCGCCCGTTCGCAATTTTCGACTTCGATGGAACCGTGGCCGATTCCTTCGACGAATCGCTGCTGTCCTACAACCGCGTGGCGCCCCGGCTGCGCTTGCGACCGATGCGCGAAGATGAGCTGCCGGCTCTGCGGCGAATGAGCGCGGGGCAGCTATTGGAGGCGCTCGGAATCCCCATGTGGAAGCTGCCCCGTCTGATGATCGCGGCGCGCGCCGACCTGCACGACCACTTCCACTCGGTCGCGCCCATCCCGGGCATCGCCGAGGCTCTGGCCGAGCTATCCGGTGCCGGTTGTCATCTATCCATCGTGACGTCCAATTCGGAGGAGAACGTGCGCAACTTCCTCATCCGTCACGGCATCGACAGCTTCGAGACGGTGGTGGCCGGCGCCAGCATCTTTGGCAAGGGGACGCGCCTCAAGCGACTGCTGAAGAGCTCACGGGCCGACGATGCGCCGTCCGTCTACGTGGGAGACACGGTGCCCGACATCCGGGCGGCCCGCGAGGCGGGGCTAGCGGCCGTGGCCGTCACCTGGGGATTCAACGACAGGCAACCGCTCGCGGCCGAGCACCCCGACATCCTGGCCGAGTCGACGCGAGAGTTGGCCCCTGCCATCTTGCGGCTGTTCGCCGGGCGGTAGATCCTTTTTGTAGCTCGTGCGTTCAAGTCCGAAGACCCCGAGTCAAGAACCACCCTCGGGGCAGGAGGCACCGCCCATGTCCAGACAGATGTCGAGCCAGCGCAAGATTCGTTATCTCGTAGGCAGTCTCGTGTTTTGCACAGCTGCGGCCGCAGCAGCCGAAAGAACCGACAAAGCCCCAAACACGCCCGAAAGCCCAACCAAGGTACTCAAAGCGGTGACCTACACAGGGCCCATGACCCTGCAGGTAGTCCAGAGGCCGGGCGAAGAAGGCAGTGATCGCAGCCTATCGCCCTATCTCTACGTCGCGGGTGGCGACCCCCAAAAAGACCAAGTTCCTCTCAAAAAGACCTGGGCCGAGGTCGATATCGCGGGCGTCATCGCCTCGGTCAAGGTGCACCAAATCTTCGAGAACACCGGCAACAAGGCCATCGAGGCCATCTACGTGTTTCCGGCTTCCACGCGCGCGGCTGTCCACGCCATGCGCATGAAGATCGGCTCGCGCACCGTCGAGGCGAAGATCGAGAAAAAGGCAGAGGCCAGACAGCAGTACGAAGCGGCCAAGCAAGCTGGTCAGCGCGCATCGCTGTTGGAGCAGGAGCGACCGAACGTCTTCACCATGAACGTCGCCAACATCATGCCGCACGACCGTATCGAGGTGGAGCTCGACTACAGCGAGCTGGTCGTGCCCGAAGACTCGACCTACGAGTTCGCGTACCCGGCGGTGGTGGGTCCGCGCTACGCTGGTGGCGCCGATCCGAAGGCTGACAAGTGGATGGCCAATCCCCATCTGCCCGAAGGCGTGGCCGAGCCGTATGCTTGGGATCTCAAGGTGCACTTGCAAACCGGCATCGGCCTCAAGGAAGTCTCGTCTCCGTCCCACAAAATCGCGGTGAACTACAGCGGCTCCTCGACGGCGGACATCAAGATCGACCAGAAGGGCGGCGGCAACAAAGACTTCGTGCTTCGCTACCGATTGGCGGGCGACAAGATCGAGACCGGCCTTCTGCAGTACGAAGAACCGGGCAGCCCGGGTCGCCCCACGGAGAAATTCTTTACCCTCCTGGTCGAACCACCCAAACGTCCTGCGCTGGCCGACATCCCTGGGCGTGAATACATCTTCGTCCTCGACGTGTCGGGCTCGATGCACGGCTTCCCCATCGACACCACCAAGGAGCTGATGCGGAACCTTCTGCCCAAGCTCCGCCCCACCGACCACTTCAACTTGGTGTTCTTCTCGGGCGCCAACTACACGTGGAGTCCCAAGGGTTCGCGGCCCGCCACCGAGACCAATATCCAAGAGGGCATGGACAAGATCCTCAAGGAAAACGGAGGCGGCGGCACAGAGCTGATGGGCGGACTCGAAGCGGCTTATGCGATTCCTCCGGTCGGAAAGGGCATCTCCCGCACCGTGGTGGTGGTCACCGATGGCTACGTGGGCGTCGAGGCCAAGGCGTTCCGCTTCATTCGCGAGCACCTGGACGAGGCGAACCTGTTCGCTTTCGGCATCGGCAGCTCGGTCAATCGCGCTCTCATCGAAGGCATGGCGCGTGCGGGGCTGGGCGAGCCATTCGTCGTGCTGGGACCGCAAAAAGCCAAGGCCGAGGCCGACAAGCTGCGCGAGATGATCGAGAGGCCGGTCCTCACCGACATCCAAGTTCAGTTCGGCGATGCGGGCGCGTACGAGGTAGCGCCGGAGAAGATTCCGGATCTGCTGGCACTGCGACCGCTGCTCATCTACGGCAAGTACAAGGGTGACCGTCCGACCAGAATCGAAATCACCGGCCGCACCGGCCGAGGTGCCTGGCATCACACCGTCGACCTGCGCCCCGCGGACGCACGCAAGGAGAACGAGGCCCTGCGCACGCTCTGGGCCCGCAAGTGGGTCGAAATACTCGAAGACGAGTTCCACCTCGGCGGTGGCAAGCCGGTGGAAGACGCCATCACGAACCTAGGGCTGTTCTACAACCTGCTCACCCCCTTTACCTCGTTCGTGGCAATTGATTCCGAGGTGGCGAATCGAGGTGGCGCCCAGGACACGGTTCGCCAGCCCTTGCCCATGCCCGAGGGCGTGTCGAACTATGCCGTCGCCACCGGCAAGATGTCCGCACCTGCTTCGGCGGCCTACGGCGCCGGGGCCCCGCCAAAAATGAGGCACGTCCCTGCGAAGCAGGCCAGGGCCGAAGAGGTCGAGATGCGTGCGGCGCCCGTCATGCCTGCACCTCCGCCCGAGCTAGCAAGGATGACCGATGCCCTAAGTGGCACAGTCAAGAAGGAATCAGAGCACGCCGAGGGCAAGTCCGAGGGCAAGGCCAAGGGCAAGTCCGAGGACAAGGCCGCCGCCAAGGACGATGCCAAGGCTTGCGGTGCCAACGCGAAAGTGAACAAGGTGGAGAACGCAGGCGACACCCAACCCTTGGTAACGATGATTGAGGTCATCGCGCGGGCCAACGCATGCGGCCTGCGTGGCGACGTCAAGCTGCGCGTCAGCCTCGACAAAGCCGGCAAGATCACCAAGGTGGTCGTGCTTTCCGGGCGCCGGGAAATCGGCGAGAAACTGGTGCAAAAGCTGACGGGTGCCACGTCGGCCACCGTCGCGGGAGGTCAAGCAGCAGAGGCGACCATCGAGCTCACCGTCAGGTTGAGCTAGCTTCGACGCGATTGTTCGTTGCGGTGGGCGGACAAAATGTCCGCCCACTTGTGTTTTCGACGGTGGCATCGCCGTCGCCTCGGCGAGTAAGATGGTTGTCGGAGCGGCTTTCTGCTCTATCGTTGTCAGGAGGACCCCATGCGAAGGCTATCCACAATCATCGCCGGTATCGCGGCCTGGTTGGCCTTTTCCACCGTCGCGCACGCAAAAATCGTCGAGTACATCTCCCAGCATCCGGTACCGCACAAGTACGGCGGCGGCTTCTGCGCCATTTCGGTCGCGCACTCTCATAACTACGCGCCCAGCGATCCGCGCATGTACCGCGAGATCGGCGGCCAATTCTATTTCGTCGGGGATCCCACGCCGTTCAAGTACGAAGGCCCGCGCCACAGCTACTACGGAGCCCACCCCGTGGTCGACGGCGAGGTCCACCTCGGCAGCCCCGTCTACTGTTACATGAAGGGCGCCCACTCCCATTGGTATCAGCCGCCCCCCCAGGCGGAGTTCCAGTTCAGGGGCGGGGCCTACTGGTACGTGGGAGGTTTTCCGCAATCCTATTACGATGACCGTCCGCGCTTCGCGGTGGTGAACGAGGTCTACGCGCCCATGCCGTACGTGCGGCCCGTGGTCGACATCCACGTCGCGCCGCCCATGGTGCAGGCCGAGGTCGCCATCGGCGGTCCCGGTTGGCGAGCAAGCGCCATGGTGGGAGGCCCCGCCGTGCCAGTCTTCATTCCGCCCGCGCCGGTCATCGTCGCCCCACCCGTTCCCGTCCCGATGGGCGTCGGAATCAACGTAGGGATCAACCTCGGAGGCCCGGCGATGATCGCAGGCCCCGGCTTCGTCGAGGGTCCTTACCACCACGACCACGGACGGCACGCGGGTTGGCGCGGACCGGACTTCCATGACCACGGACACCGCGGCCCCCCATCGCGCTTCACCAGGGGGCCAGCGCCCGTGGGGCAGCCCATGTTTCACCGTCCGGCTCCCCCGCGTCCTATACCCCAGATGGGGCCCCGCCCCGCGCCCATGCGCGGTGTTGCACCGGGGCCAGCACGCGGAAATCCACATCGACGCTGAGGTCTGCGGCATGAAAATCGGCACCGTCATCATAGCCTTCGCCCTGCTGGGGTCTGCCAACTGCAAGAAGTCCACGTCCGCCTCTTTTGCGGCGGCGCCCCCGACCCACGTGCCGGGCGCGCTACGCACCGACGAAGTTCTGACGACCTGGCGCAATGCAGGCCTGTCGCCCGACGGATTTGCCCCTTTGGCGCCTACCCCGAACGGCGCCGGCTATTGCGAACACGGCAGCGTGGGTGGCGTCGATACCGTGCTCTGCGAATACGCCAGCGATGAAGCGGTCGCCACCGGGATCAAGCTGGTGAAGGAAGGTTGGGCCCGCGTCGACGCGCACACGGCCGTGATCCTGCAGGCCAGGCGGACGACCATGGCGGTGGTGGATCGAGAACGACGCGAGCCGAGCGGCAAGACCATCAATCAGATGGTAAGCGCATTCCGCAAGCTCCAGTAGGCGGGGAACCGGTGATCCAAACCGCCCTTCTGGTTGCGAAGTTGCTGGCTGCCGAGCCCGGCGCGGCAGAGCCCCGCGTCGAAGTCTGGGCCGGCCACCAGGTCTTGAACGGCAAGCGCAAGGTTCCCATCTACGGCGAGAAGGACACCCATACCGAGAACTACCTCATCGCCGAGGTCCATCGGTTGCCAGGGCACATCGAGATCATCCAGAAGACCTGCCGCATCGACATTCAACCTATCAAGAGCGTGCTCGCCAGCATGAAGACCGAAACCGTTGCACGGTTGCCGAAGTCGCGCCTCTCACTTTACGAAAAGGCAGATGGCTCGGTGGCCGGCCCGCCGTGGAACACAGGTTGGGGCGACGAGGATCTGGACGGTGACGGCCATCCTGGTGCGACCGTGCAGATCTCCGGCACCAGTTGCTCCGGAGAGGTCTACGTGTCGAACCAGTCGACCACCACGCTCCTGTCTGGCCGAGCCACCGACGAGGGGCTCAGCGGTCAGATATCGGTTCGAATGAAACAGAGGATCTTCGGCGCCAGCGGTTTTTGCCTAAAACTCATGGCGGGCGACAGCGATGAGACCCAGACTGGCTGGTTCGCCTACCGCCGCATCCAGCCCGGCAACAGCTGCCGTACCCTCGCAGGCAAGCCGTGGCCGGTGAAAGCCCAGGGATCGAAGTAAGCGGCGGGACCAGCCCCGACAGCCGGTCCCGTCCGGTCCGTTAGCGCCGAGCTACGCCCGCGCCCTGAAGGCGTGGGCACCGGGATAGATCGCCGATCCGCCCAGTTCCTCTTCGATGCGGAGCAGGCGGTTGTACTTGCACACGCGTTCCGAGCGGGCCAACGACCCGGTCTTGATTTGCCCCGAGCAGGTCGCCACCGCGAGATCCGCGATGAAGGAATCTTCGGTTTCGCCCGAACGGTGCGAGATGATACTGGTCCAGCCTGTGCGGTGGGCCAGCTCGACGGAATCCAGGGTTTCAGTAAGCGAGCCGATTTGGTTGACCTTGACGAGCAGGCTGTTGGCGGCGTCCTTGTCGATGCCCATCTTGATGCGCTCGACGTTGGTGACGAACAGATCGTCGCCCACCAACTGCACCCGGTCGCCAAGTTCCTCGGTGAGCAGGGTCCAGCCGTCCCAGTCGTTCTCTGCCATGCCGTCTTCGATGGAAACGATCGGGAAGCGCGAGATGAGCTTGTCGTAGAAGGCCACCATGCCCTTGGCGTCGAGGACCTTCTTCTCTCCCTCCAGGTTGTAAACCTTCTTCTTGGCATCGAAGAGCTCGCTCGATGCCACGTCGAGGGCCAGCGCCACGTCTTTGCCGACCTTGTAGCCAGCCTTGCCAATAGCCTCGCTGATCACTTCCAGCGCAGCCTCGGCGCCCGGAAGATCAGGTGCAAAACCGCCCTCGTCACCCACGCCGGTTGAAGCTCCCTTGTCCTTGAGCAGCTTCTTCAGCGTATGAAACACCTCGGTGCCAGCGCGCAACGCTTCGCGGAAGGTGGGCGCGCCGAGCGGCACGATCATGAATTCTTGGAAGTCGAGGACGTTGTCGGCGTGAGCGCCACCGTTCACGATGTTCATCAACGGCACGGGCAAGACCCGCGCGGCCGGACCGCCAAGATAGCGATAGAGCGGAAGTCCGGCTTCTTCGGCCGCAGCGCGCGCGGTGGCCAACGAGACGCCCAGAATCGCGTTGGCACCCACCTTGCCCTTGTTGGGCGTGCCGTCGACCGCCAACATCGCAGCGTCGACGCCGGCTTGATCGAAAGCATCCAGCCCGACGATCTTGGGGACCAAGAGCTTCGATACGTTCTGCACGGCCTTGAGCACGCCTTTCTTCTGGAAGCGCTTGGGATCGCCGTCGCGCAATTCCAGGGCTTCGTGCTCGCCCGTCGAAGCGCCCGACGGCACGGCTGCCATGCCCCAGGCGCCGCTTTCCAAATGGACTTCACACTCGATGGTCGGGTTCCCGCGCGAATCGAGAATCTCGCGGGCCACGATGTTCTTGATGATGGCTTTCTTCATGGTGCCCCAAGGCTGACACGGCGCCTGCCGAGGGGAAACCACAAACTGCGGGATTTCGGACTATGCGGCTCCGATTGGCGGCCGGTCGAAAGGGGGTCAGTTGACCGCCGCGCAGAACTGCTTGACCTCGAGGCCGTCTCCCCCGGACCAGATCTCGGAGCCAGCAAACACCAGGTTGAGGTACATGCTGCTGGTGATGCCGTACTTCTTGTTTACCGAGTCCTGGATGAATTTGTTGAGGTCGAATGCCAGCCCGTCGATGGGCGTCGAGCTGACGTAAGAGATGCAAAGCGGATCGCTCGGATCGACCCAGACGTCCCAGTTGCCGGGTACGCCGTCGATGCTCGTGGCGGGATAGTTCGGTGTGCCGATGCGCTTCGAGTCGACGGTTCCGCCTCGGGGCTGCCTATCCTCGGGTTTGAACATCCACACCATGAGGTAGGCTCCCCCCTTGCCGGGGTTGTTATCCTTTGCCGAGGTGAGCTTTCCACCGCTGGCGGTAAACCAAACGTCGTAGGTGGCGTTCAGGTTCGAGGTGTCGAGCGTGCTGGCGTTGGTTTGGAAGCTGGTCGGCACGGATTTGATGGCCGACACTTGTTTGGGAAGGTTGCTGCCATCGGTCTCATGGCCAGAATAGGCGCCGATGAAGATGGTCGGGAAGCCCATGGGGTTTCCGTCGCTCGCTGCCATTGACGTAGCCTTCGAGTTTCCGATCTTCATGGACAGGCCTTGCAGCGTCACGGTCTGGCCGCCGAACTTGTTCCACCAGTTGCTGTTCGTGTAGTAGGTCTTCGTCGACCCAGTCACCGCGAGGGAGCCTCCTTCGTACTGCTTGGTGAAGGACAGCGTGGAGGTCGACGTGTCGATACAGTCCGCGCTGGCAGAGGTTCCGCCGCCGGTACCACTGTTGCCGCCACCCGAGCCCCCGACAGCGCCCGTATTGCCGCCGGAGGCCCCCCCTGCGCCGGTTCCCGCGTTGCCCCCCACGGCCCCGCCGCTGCCACCGACGACTGCTCCCGTGGACCCGCCGACCTTGCCGCCGGTGCCTGTGCCAGCGTCCAAAGCGCCGCCGCTGCCTAATTTTCCACCGGAGCCGGTGCCTCCACCGGTCGCGCCCCCGGTAGCCGCGCCACCGCTGCCCGGGCTCCCCCCGGAGGACTTCGCTCCGCCCGAGGCCACGGTCCTGCCCGAGGCAGAGCCACCCGCGCCGCCATCGGCCATCGACGAGCTGGATGCCCCCGCGCCGCCCGAGCCAGATGCGCCGCCGCTGAAACCTCCTGATGAAGCCGCGCCACCGCTGCTCGTGCCACCAGAGCTCGACGTGCCGCCAGCGCCGTCTTTACCGGTGGAGTTTTGCGAACACGCGACGACCGCAACGGCGAAAACGGCCCCGAGGGTGGCCCTTGCGAGGGTAGCCCTTGCGAATGCTCCAGCGAACATCATGGTACTTCCTTCGTTTTGAGTTCGCCGCCGCCGACCGATAGAAAAGCCCGGGCCCCTACACGCCACCGCAAGGGCGGGGATGATATCTGGGGATGATATCTGAAGATTTGCTCCCCTCGCGAAACCGCACGGCCATCCCTAAGTAAGAGTCGCCATTCCAGGAAAAAACATCAAACGGCTCGGGGGCGCAAGCACAAATATACCATTGACCGTTCGGGACGCGGGCGACGGGTTTACGATTGAGCCGAAGATATCGCGTGTGCTTAACTTCCGGGAATGTCACTCGTCCGATCGCTCTCGCTAGCCATCTGTGCTGCTGGGATTTTTGCCAATGGTTGCAACGATTCTCCTAACGGCGACGCCGGCGCTGGCGGCACCGCCAGTGTCGGCGGCTCGAAGACCGGCGGGCAGACCGGCAGCGGCGGCAGTGGCTCGGGCGGCAGCGGCTTGGGCGGCAGTGGCTTGGGCGGCAGTGGCTTGGGCGGCAGCGGCTCGGGCGGCGCCATGACTGGCGGAAACCCGGGCAGCGGCGGCAGCGCCTCGGGCGGCAGCGGATCTGGCGGCGCCAAGGCCGGGGGGACGACCGGCACCGGTGGCAACGCCAACGGCGGTAACAGTCCGGACTCCGGTGCGGGCTCCGGTGGCACAGCTGGTCGCGATGCGGGGAACGACGGCGTGGCGGTCGGCGGAGGGCCCGGCAGCGGCGGAACTTCCGGAGGTGGGGTGGGCGCGGGTGGCGCGGCAACCGGCGGGACGGCGGGTGGCACGGGCGCAGGGGGTGCAGGCGGAAGCGCGAGTCACCCCGTGTGCAAGTACGCCAGCGGGCTGAACGTTGCCTGGGTTCAATTCGCGGGCGACGTGCCTGGCCCGAACATCACCACCTTCAACAAAATCTTCAAGGACACCTCCGACGCCGGTGGGCGCATCGTGCGCTGGTGGTTCCACACCAACGGGACCGTCACGCCTGGTTACAATTCCGACGGCACCGTGAAGAAGATCCAGCAATCTCACATCGACGGGGTGAAGGCCATCCTGGCCGCCGCCAACTCGGCTGGATTGGGTGTGGTCATCAGTCTCTGGTCCTTCGACATGGCCCAGGACAATGCAAGCACCGCCGCGGCGAACAACAAGAATCTGATGACCCAAGATTCAATCAGGCAGTCGTATATCGACAATTACCTGACTGATTTGGTCAAGGGACTCAAGGGAGCGCCCGGCCTCTACGCCTACGAGATGTTCAACGAGCCTGAAGGCATGTCGACAACAGGTTGGTCTACCCAATGGAAGATCGACATCAAGTACATTCAAACGGCAGTCAATTGGTGGGCCGCAGCCATTCACGCCGCGGATCCGACTGTGCCGGTCACCAACGGGTCGCAGACCATGGACTACTGTTCCAATGTTAGCGGCAAGAAGAACTACTACTCCGACAGTGCGCTAACCACGGCAGGCGGAAAAGCAACCGGCACACTCGATTTCTACGAGGTTCACTACTACAAGGTGAACGGTTCTTCCGTGAATGTCTTCGCAAACCCGAGGTCGTACTGGGGCCTCAGCGAAAAGAAGCTGGTCATCGGCGAGTTCGCAGCATATGCGGACGACACGTCGCCCGTCGCCGTCAATGACTCATTCACCTACTTGTTCGACAAAGGCTACGACGGCTCCTGGGCATGGTCGTACACCGAGGGCAATTCCAACTACAAGTGGCCAACAATGCAGACGCCGATGCAGAGTCTTTACGACGCCCAGAAGGCAACCGTCGGCGCTTGCCCGTAGCCCCGCCATGGCCCAATCGAAGTCTTGGCAAGTCGCAATCGCTCTGGGCGTGCTCGCCACCGCCCTACTGCTCATCTTTTGGAAGACGGAGTCCTCGTCCGACGCCGCAGCAAAGAGCGACCGGTCGGCGGCGACAGCGACGCATACCACAGTCGTTGCTCCGCCGAAGTTGGCCCTTGCCAAGCTCGATGCCGAGGCCGCGCCGCCCACGCCAGCACCGAGTCATGTTGTTGCGCTTCCAGATGCCAGGCCCGCTCAGCCCGCGCAAGAGTCCACCGAGGCGAACCTGATGCTGCGGCTGCACAACGCCCGGACCGCGAAACAACATGAACTTGCCATCCAGCTCGCGCGTGAGGGTAACAAGCGCTTTCCCAATACCCAGCTTGCACCCGAGCGGCATTCGATCCTGGTTCACTCCTTGGCCGACAACGAACAGCGAACCGATGCCCGCGGCGAAGCCGAGTTCATGGTGAACCACTATCCCGACTCCGATTGGGTTCGCGAGATTGAACGATTCACAGGCGCCCATCGCCATCGCAACGTACGGCTCAACGACGCAGGCGAGATCGAATACTACTGACGACGACCATCGCGCGCGCCGGCGTGGCAGTCTCGCGATCTGCTAGTTCGGCCCCTTCGGCGTGGGGTGCACGCCGGTCATCACGAACAGATGCTCGCCGAAGCGGCCGTTCGGATGGTGATCGAAGTAGTAGTAGGTTTCTGAGCGGGCGGCGCCGATCCGCTGCTGATTGATGAGCGCGTCGACCAGCAAGGCGTCACGTTCGTCGGATGCGGCGCTGTCGAAAAAGCGCTGTCGACCTTCACGCGCAAGCGATTCCGCCAACTCGGAGTTGCTTCGCACGTTGTCGCGCAGCTGCCGCATCAGCGTGGCTTCGTCGGTTGCGCCGACACGAACGTCCGGGCGTGCATCGAGATTCACTGACCGATCAGCCAACCGAGGTGGGGCAGCTTCCGGTGCGGGCAATGGCGTCAGCCCATCAGTCTCCCGCCCCTGCGCAGCGTGACGCGAATACAGGGCGTAGATCCCGACCGCCACCAACACCACAAACACAACGCCGAGCAATCTGCGCATGACCTTACGGATTCTGCTTCTGCTCGGCGGGGCCGAGCGGCGTGACGTGAACGCCGGTCATGCTGGCTATGTGCGCCGAATAGGGACCATTCGGGTAACGCTCCATGAACTTGTACGCACGCGAGCGGGCGGCGCCAATCTCGCCCAAGTTGATGAGGGCCTGGATGGCCAGAGCACGCCGCTCTTCCGCGAACGCCGAATCACCGAAACGCCGCTCGCCGGCATCGGTCGCGGCCAAGGCTGCCGCCGGTACACCATCGAGGTCGGCTTTCGCTTTCGCCATCAGCGCAGGCTCGTCGGGCTCGGAAGCCGCGTGCGACTTACAGGCGCAGGTGGCTGGTTTCGCAGCCGGCTTGTTGGTGCTGCCCGCGCAACTGCACGCAAGTGCGACCACGACAGCGAACCGAAGCAACGAGCTTTGCACCATTGCTAGTAGTGCGTATAGCAGGCGTGCGCGCTGGCCCAAGCCTTGACCTCGGTCTTCCCCGTGGTCCAGCTGAAGGCACCTTGGGTTTCCGAGAAGGCCCAGCCCTGGGCACCCGCATAGCCGGCCGCATACCAGTCGTCGAGCAACTTGCCGTACTTGATGCCGCCGAACGCTTGCCCGGTGGTGTCGCTGGACGGCACCAGCGGGAATTCGCCGACCACCACGGGTTTGTCGCCGACCTGGTAGTCCGCCGGGGTCTTGGTGTGGGGGAAGTACTGGTCGACCCAGCCGTACCAGTGAAAGTCGTAGTAGTCGAGACCGACCTTACTCCAGGCCTTGGCCCACTTGATGGCCGCGCTGCCAACAGTGACGGGAGCGCTGCTGTTCGCGTGAAGAGCGGTGACCACGTCCCTCACGAAGGTCTCCATCTGCGGAAAGGTGACCTGCCCCATGGTCTTGTTGTCGCTGCCCGAAGATTGCGGATCGAACTTCTGGTCGCCGTAGCCGTCCTCGCCGGTGATGGACCATTCCGGCTCATTGATCACGTCCCAGCTGATCATGCGATCCTTGTTCGGGCTCGACTCCACCGCCTGGGCAATAGGGATCACGATCTTCGAGATGAGCGCGGCGCGCTTGGCATCGTCGGTGATGATCGGCTTGAGGCCGGGAAAAGTGACCCCGCTGGTCACGAACTCGTTCCAGAAGGTGTCGAACGAGAACAAGGTCAGCTTGATGTGCAGGTCCAGCGTTCCCGCGATGTCGAGAGCAGCGTTGATGTCGTCGATCAGCGTTCCGCCGATCCCCGACGGGGTCTTGTTGGTGTCGAATTTCAGACCGTCGCCGGCCAGCGACGGGAACATCCACCAGCGCAAGATGTCGACGCCGTTGTCTTTCATGTCGGTCATGTCGGTGGTGCGCGCCGCCTTGGTGGCCGCCACGCCCTGCTTGCTCCACGCGGCCAGTCCACCGAAATCCGAGCCGAAGTTCGCACTGTTGTTGGTGCTGGACCACGCGTAGTTCACGCCGTACATGAAGCGCTTCTTGCAACCGATGGTGACGCCTGCGTTCGGCGCGGGACAGGTGTCGGAGGGACAGTTCCCTGTGCCGCCGCCTTTCCCAGTGGATCCGCCAGCGGCGCTACCCGTGGTGCCGCCACCCGCAGCCCCGCCGTTGCCAGGACCACCGGTGCTTCCGCCCGAGCCTGTGCCGCCGCCAGACTGGCCACCTGACGATGCGCCGCCCGAGCCGCTACCGCCTGAACCAACGCCACCGCCGCTCTTGCCGCCCGAGCCGCTACCACCTGTGCTGGAGGATACGCCGCCGGATCCGCTGCCACCGGGCCCCGAGCGTCCACCGCTCGCCGAACCCGCCTGGCCGCCATTGGACGAGCCCCCCGTCGGACTGCCGACGCCCCCACCGGCGTCCGACGCGCAGCCGCCAATGAGGAAAGCGGCTGCGCACGCGGCCGAAGACAACGAGCAGAAGAACTTCATGCGGGATTAGTTGCGCGAGCTGCAGGAAAGGCTCAGCGCAACCCCGCGTATCCGGATCTCCCGTTACCCTGTGCCCTCAGGCGTGCCAGCCGAGGGCGGGCTCTCCGTGGATCCACCCTCAGGTCCTGCGGGCGTTTCCGTGGGCTGTGGGCCGGGTACGATCCCGATCAAGTCGGGATCCTCCTCAGCGCCGCCTTCGCCACGCTGTTGCCGTTCGGTCTGTCGCTGTTGCCGTCGCTCGGCCTTCTCGCGTTGCCACTTCTGCCGAAGGACTTCTTTGCGACGTTTCTCGGCAGGATTGTTCGTACCCGGCTTCACGCGTTAGCTACCAGCGCTGCTTTCTTCCGCCGCCACCGCCGCCGAAGCCGCCGCGATCGCCGCCGCGATCGCCGCCGCGACCACCGCCGCCACCGCCACCGCCGCCGCCGAAGCCACGGCCGCCACCACCGCCACCGCCACCGCCGCCGGTGCGCTCACGCGCCTCGCTGACGGAGATAGCACGTCCCTGCAAATCTTTCCCGTTCAGGGTCTCGATCGCGTTCTGGGCGCCAGCATCGGTCGCCATCTCGACGAAACCAAAACCACGGGGTCGGCCGGTGTCGCGGTCCAGCACCAGCTTCGCTTCAGCCACCTCGTGCCCGGTTCCCGCGAACACATCGCGCAGGTCTGCCTCGGTGGTCGAATACGACAAATTTCCTACGTAGAGTCTCTTTCCCATCTTTTTCCTCTTTCTGCAGGCTCTGTTTCAATCGTTGCCCAGCAGCGGCTCATGCCTCAGACGGGAGACGAACGAACGGACTGACTGACGTAGATCGGACAGGCCCGTTGCACTGAGAATGATCCGCCGCAAGGCGAAAGTCCAGATTATTCGCGGCCCCGCGACCTGATTGACCCAACACAAAAATGACCGGGCCGTGACGACACCCTGACCCAGAAGGTGCCTTAATCGGGGCATGAAGGCCTTGTGCGTCTCGCCCTGCTTTCCCGAAACCTACTGGGGGCATGAGCACGCCCTTCGGCTGATAGGTAAGCGCGCGCTGCTGCCCCCATTGGGACTCCTCACGGTCGCCGCCCTGCTGCCCAAGGATTGGGACGTGCGGTTGTGCGACATGAATATCCAGTCGCTCGAAGATGCAGATCTCGATTGGGCCGATGTGATCTTTCTTTCGGGCATGCTGGTCCAGCGCCCCTCGATGCTCGAGGTTGCCGGTCGTGCTCGAGCGCGCGGAAAGCTCGTGGTGGCCGGTGGACCGCATGTGACGGCCACGCCCGAAGCGATGGCCCCCTACGTCGATACCTTGGTCATCGGCGAGGCAGAGGAGCTCGTGGGCCCCCTGTGCGCAGCTCTAGAATCGGGCACGGTGCCCGACCGCTTCATCGCTACCAGCAGGCCGGACCTGACAAGCCTGCCGCCGCCACGCTATGACCTGCTCGACATCAAGGCCTACCACGCCGTTGGGGTGCAGTGGGGACGCGGCTGTCCGTTTCGCTGCGAGTTCTGCGACATCATCGAGATGTTCGGACGGCAGCCGCGCACGAAGGAGCCAGGGCAGCTTTGTCGCGAGCTCGACGCGCTGCTGGCCACCGGCTTCCGGGGCACGCTGTTCGTGGTGGACGACAACTTCGTCGGCAATCGCAAGGCGACGCTCGCCATGCTGGATCCGCTGGGCGAATGGATGCGCAGCCACGGCTTTCCCTTCCAGATCCTTACCGAGGCCAGCATCGACCTCGCCGGGTGCGACGACCTGATCGCCAAGATGGTGGCGGCTGGCTTCGATTGCGTTTTCGTCGGTATCGAGACGCCGTCGCCAGATGCCTTGCGAGAGACCCACAAGACGCAGAATCTGGCGACCGACTTGAATAGCAGCGTCGAGAAGCTGGTCCGATCAGGGCTCGAGGTCACGGCAGGCTTCATCATGGGATTCGACGCCGACGACGCCGACGCGCTCGACCGCCAGCGCGAATGGATTTCCCGGTCGCCCATACCGCAGGCGATGCTGGGCCTGCTCACCGCGCTGCCGGGCACCCAGCTGGAACGCCGGTTGCGGCGCGAAGGGCGACTTCGCGAAAGCGCGTCGGGTGAAACCTTCACGCGGCCGAATTTCGAGACGAAGCTGCCGGAGCCGACCCTGCTGCGAAGCTACCGCAAGGCCCTTGCGCAGATTTATCAACCCGAGGAGTACTTCGGGCGCTGTGTGCGAGCGCTGGCCCTGCTGCCCAAACAGTCGCCTCGCCTCGGCTTGCCTCTCGGTTATGCCCTTCGCTGCTTCTTCCGCTCGCTTTGGAAACAAGGGGTGCGCGGCAGCTATCGTCGCGCCTACTGGAAATTTCTGTTCCAGGTTCTGCGCCAAGCTCCCAAGCGGTTCGCCCGGGCCATCTCGCTTGCCGTCGCTGGCGAGCACATGATTCGCTACACGCGGGAATCGGTGATGCCGCGGCTGGCGGCCGACATCGAAGACGCCGAGCGCGAAAGCACCTTCGCCCTCGCCGACCTGCCCAGCGCCGGTGGCGATAGAATCGAAGCCGACGTCGCGGTTTGACCGCGCTTCACTCGGGCACGAATCGGTATCCGCTACCACGCACCGTAATCAAGTGACGCGGGCGCTCCGGATCGGCTTCCAATTTGGCACGGAGCTGGGCCAGGAAGTTGTCGACGGTGCGCGCCGGCCCTGCCTGTCGCAGACCCCAGACTTCGCGCAAGAGCTGTTCGCGCGAATAGACGCGACGAGCGCTGAGGCAGAAGAAGCGAAGCAAGTCGAATTCCAGTCGGGTCAGATTGACCGGCTTTCCCGCGCGCGCAACCGTACGCATGTCCAGATCCACGACGATGTCACCAAAGCGCAGGACGGCGCCCGACTCGGCCATGGGATCCTCGCGGGTCTCTCCCTCCCGCGACTGAACAACACTCTCAGTAGCTCGGCCCGTGATGCGCGTGCGCCGAAGCACCGCGGTCACCCGCGCAAGCAATTCAGCCAACGCGAAGGGCTTGGTCACGTAGTCGTCGGCGCCAAGCCGGAGTGCGGCCACCTTGTCGTATTCATCCTGACGAGCCGACAGCACGATGACCGGCGCCAGGTTGCCCGCTTCGCGCAGACGTTCCAGCACCCACAAGCCATCGCGTTTGGGCAGCGAAATGTCGAGCAGCACGATGTCGGGAGCATCGCTGATGATTCGATCCCTCGCCTCTTCGCCGTCCCCGACCACGAAGGTGCGAAAGCCTTGCAAGCGCAGATTTAGGGCAAGGCCCTCGGCGATGGCGGCGTCGTCCTCCACGATGCCGACCAGCTCTCCACTCGCCTGGGTGCTCATGCAGCCCTCAATAAGCGCGGAAGCAGGATTCGAAAGCGCGAACCATGGGTACCATCGGATCTGACGTCAATCTTCCCCCGATGAGCCTCGACGATGGCCCGCACCAGCGCCAGGCCAAGCCCCGATCCCACGCCGCCGAAGTGGGCCGCGGCCGAGCCGCGATGGAACGTCTCGAAGATGACCTCCTGTTCGACCCGCGGCACACCCGCGCCGTTGTCCGCCACCGCAATCGTCACGTGCTTGGCATCCGCGGTGGCTGCGAGCTCGATCTGCTTGCCTGCCGGCGGCGTATATTTCCAAGCATTGCCAAGCAGGTTTGACACCGCCTGGGCCAGCGCAGCGCGATCGCCAAAAACCACGAGATCGGGCTGCACGTCCACCTGCAAATCCACGGTTCCTCCGACCTTGACCGCTTCGAAGGCTGCCAAGGCGTCCGCGACGACGTCCGACACCTTCACCACCTGGTGGTCGAAGACGGCATATCGGTGCTCGATCTTGGAAAGCTCGATGAGCTTCCCCACCAAGCCATCGAGACGACCAAGCTCTTGATTGATGACGTTGAGGCAACGTTGCCGTTCCTCCGGATCGCGGACCCGCTCCTCGCGAAGCGTGTCGATGAACATGCGAATCGACGTCAGCGGCGTTCGCAGCTCGTGCGAAACCAGCGCCAAGAACTCGTTCTGGACCGCAGCCAAGGTCGCACCGCGGGTGATGAAAACGCTGCCGATAACGTACCCGGTCAGCGCCATCGCGCAGAACGACAGCACCAAGATGCCGCCGACCAAAGGAACCGACTTGGATTCGCCGATGGCCAGCAAGACGATCCCGATGACGGTCATCAATACCGTCGGGATCATCGCCGTCACCATGAAAATGATGCGGGCGCGGTTGAGGAATCTGGTCGTGGGCGTACGAAGACGCAAGACGCGGACATTCTGGCAGACTTCCCGCCGTGTGCCGCATTCGGGACCAATAAAATCGCCGCCGTCGCCTTTGTTGCGGTCGACAGGCACCGTGACGCCCGCAGCCGCAAGTCCGACAACCCTCTAGGCCAGCAGGCTCTCAGCGCTCACCGCGACCTGTCCATGGGCTGCGGCCACGGCCGCATGGGTGACCTGGCCACCAGCAATGTTGATGCTGCCAAGCAGTGCGGGATCGCGGCGACAAGCGCCGGGCAGGCCGTGATCCGCGAGAAGCTCGATGTAGGGGTAGGTCACGTTGGTCAGTGCCTGGGTCGCAGTCCGGGCGTAGGCGCCCGGCATGTTGGCAACACAATAGTGGATCACGCCTTCCTCGACGAAGACCGGATCGTGGTGGGTCGTAGGATGCGACGTCTCGGCGCAACCGCCTTGATCGATGGCTATGTCCACCAGCACACTGCCCGGCCGCATGCGATGGAGCATATCGCGTCGGATGAGCTTGGGCGCCCGGGCGCCTGGTACCAGCACCGCACCGACGAGAAGATCGACCGAAGGCAGCAGATCCATCAGGTGCGACTCGTTCGAGTAAAGCGTGTGAGCCGTGTGCAACGTAATGTCCAGGAAACGCATACGATCGACATCGACCTCGAGCACGGTGACGTCGGCGCCAAGCCCGGTCGCCATACGGGCCGCATTCACGCCCGCGGCACCACCGCCCAGCACCACGATTTTGCCTGGTAGCACCCCCGGCACCCCGCCGAGGAGCACACCACTGCCGCCTTGATGCTTGGCCAAGAAGTAGCCGCCCACCAGAATCGACATGCGCCCCGCGATCTCGCTCATCGGCTCGAGCAGGGGTAGCCGTCGGTGAACCTCGAGCGTCTCGTACGCCAACGCCGTAACCCCGGACTTCGTCAGCGCCGACGTCAGATCGCGACTGGCGGCCAGGTGCAGGTAGGTGAACAGAAGCTGCCCGGGCCGAAGCAACGAAAACTCCGACGGCAGAGGTTCCTTCACCTTCACGACGAGGTCCGCGCGGGCGAACACCTCGGCGTGGGAATCGACCAACGTGGCACCGGCACGCGTGTATTCCTCGTCGGCATACCCTGCCCCGACGCCCGCGGCACGCTCGACGAGAACCTGGTGCCCGTGTGCCGCCAACTGGTAAGCACCCGAGGGCAACAGCGCAACACGGTGCTCTTGCTCTTTGATCTCCGTGGGAACGCCGACGATCATGGACGAATTATAGCGACGATCCGTCGCCAGGCCGCGGAAGATACCTGCGGAAGCTGCCTGCGGAAGATACCTAGAGACGCAAAAACGGCAGCCGCCTGCGTGAGACGGCTGCCGCGTCTAGGCTTTAGGGCTTTGCTTCGCCTAGCCTTCGACTTTGCAGTCGATGACGGTAGCGACTTCCGTTTCTTCCGGATTGGACCAGGCGCCTGTGGCCAGCCAGCGCACCCGTACACCACCCAGTTTGCCGGCGATCTTCAGGTTGCACTTGGCCGTGAATCGCTTGAGCGAGTCGCGCGCCTTACCCTCGGGCGGCTCCGACTTGTAGCGCTCTTGCACAGACGGCTGCACGAACAACCCCGCGATCAGATACAAATGGCGATCCACCGTGTAAAACGGCTTGAGCTTGTTCTGCTCGTCGCCCTTCCAGGGCATGTTCTCGTCGGTGAAGCCGCAACGGTAGGGCTCGACCGCGCCAGCGGCCGCGCAATCCACGTCCCCACGATCCGACGTGACGAGGGTAATGTCGGCTGCCACGGTGTCGCCGGCCGAGGCTGGCGTCTGCGGGCTGCGCTGCATGGCCAGTGCTGCGCCCACGATCACCACGGCCGCCACACCCAGGCCGATGAAGACTCGGCGACGAGAGGCATTGGCCGGTGCCGGTTCCCCGGTCGGCTCGCTGGCTCCCGCTTGGTTTTCGTCCGCCCTGGGCGCTTCGTTTTGCGGTTCGGCGTTTGCCTGCTTGTCCTGTTCGCTGTCCACGTTGGTGTCCTTTCCTGTTCGAGGGCCGCTGGCCTTTCGGCCTCGGGCTGACCGCCAGCCCGGCCCTTTTCGACGCGACATAGATACGCCCGGCGGTCTGCCGTATCCGCCCGTTAGGGTACTTGGGGAACGCGACTTTGGGAATGGTATCGTGAGGCCCTGGCACGATTGACCGCCGCCAGGCAGGATGGCGACACCGCGATGGACATGACCAATCCAGACAATCCAGCCCCGTCCGATGCGGGAACGACCGAGGCTACCTCGACGTGTGGGCCCGGCCACGAGGCTGCCTCGGTAGTTGAAACCCGCCCCGAGGCTGCACCCCCTCTTGCGGCCAGCGTGGTGTCCCCTCCTCGCCCCGAACCGATATCCCGGGCCTTCGACTCGATGCGATTCGCCATCAGCGCTCTGTGCATCGGCTTCATTTGCCTCGGCGCCTTCTGGCGCCTGGTCGACCTCGATTACCCTCGGACGTTCAGCTTCGACGAGCACCACTTCGTCCGCAACGCCCGCAACTACATCATCGGGGCGGCCGACTGGAACGACCATCCGCCACTCGGAAAACTGGTCCTGGTACCCGCCATGAAAATCTTCGGCGACCGGGGGCTCGGCTGGCGACTGTCGTCGGCGCTTTTCGGGCTGGCCATGGTCGGACTCATCGGGCTGATTGCAGCGAAAATCTTTCGCGACAGGACGGTTGGCCTGCTGGCAGCGGCCTTCGTGGCGGTCGACGGCTTCTTCCTTTCCTACGCCCGCACCG
>Ga0302323_100001100_pt1 | contig 21926 bp, 17 predicted proteins | sample Fen_T0_3_FD_201950 | JGI IMG/M metagenome (GOLD analysis project Ga0302323, IMG submission 201950) | Peat permafrost microbial communities from Stordalen Mire near Abisko, Sweden - Fen_T0_3 | ecosystem: Environmental > Terrestrial > Soil > Wetlands > Permafrost | place: Sweden: Abisko... | reverse complement strand
AGTATTTAAGAATCGAAATACCATAATAGGCTCCGGTTTGTCAATCGCGGTTTCGGGTCAGGCCGGGGGCGGAAGGCGTCGCTTGTCAATCGTGGCTTCGGGGCGAAGCCGGATAGAGAAGGTATTTCAGCCGTTTGCTGCGAAATGCCCCCAGATCCTCCTGAAAGAGCGCCTCGACATAGTCCAGCGGACGCGCCTTGAGAATTGCCGTCGTGATCGCCGGGTCACCGATCATCTTGTGCAGGCGTGATGCGTCCCATTCCTTCGGGTGCAGCTTGCGTAGTGCGAGGGCAATCGCGATCCCCGTTCGCACCGGTTCGAAAACTGCCCGGTCTTCCACGCGTAGGCGAATACCCTGACAGCGCTTACCTGCGTACCGGTTCACCCTGGGTATGGCGTTCGGTGTGAAGGCCGTCGCTGTGAAAGAGATGCCTGCCAGTCCTGTTTGAGCCATCTCGGCGGCAAGGCGTGGGCCATCGATCCAAGGTGCGCCCACCACTTCGAATGGCGACTCGGTGCCACGGCCAACCGAAACATTGGTGCCTTCGACCAGTGCGACACCCGGGTAAAGCAGCACCGCCTTCATGGTGGGCAGGTTAGGCGATGGTGGCCACCAGGTAAGGCCGGTTTCGTCGAAGTACAACCTGCGGTCGTAATTTGGCATGCCCACGACCTCAAGGCGCGCACCCAGGTGGTCTTCGGCATTGATCAGCTCGGCGAGCTCACCCATCGTGAGGCCGTGCCGAACGGGGAGGGGATGATGATTGACGGTCGAGTGTTCGGTTGCCTTCAGCATGGGGCCCGCCACATCGATTCCATTGATCGGGTTCGGGCGATCGAGAACCACGACACGCACGTTCCGTTTCGCCGCTGCCATCATCGTTTCGTGCATGGTGGCAGCGTAGGTATAGAAACGCGCCCCTACGTCGGGCAAGTCGATGACCACCGTATCGATACCGGTCGGCAACACAATTTGCCGCCCAGCCGAACGATTCTCGCCCGCATCTTTGCACCGTTGGTCGTGGGAACCGCCGTAGAGACTGTAGACGGGAAGGCGCGTCTTGGCGTCGATGCCATCCTGGATGCGCTCGTCGCGCTTGGCTGACAGCCCGTGCTCCGGGCTCATCAGCGCCACCACGGTCAGCCCGTGCTGGGCTGCCAGCCTATCCGTGGTCCGCGTGCCGTCGCGGGTGCGCGCACCGTCGTTCGTCAGCAAAGCAAGGCGGCCGCCGCGCAAGGGGGCAAAGTCAGCGGCGGCAAGCGCATCGATACCAACCAGCACGGGGCCCTGGTCTAGGCTGGCCTGCTCGGCTGCTGTCGACGGTCGGGCACCGAGGGTCCCGGCCAGGGTCGCGATGGCGCCGGCCAGCGCATTGATGGATCCTTTGCCGTCCGGGTGTAATCGATTGCTCAGGAAGAGCACGAAGATATCCTTTTGCGGATCGATCCAAAGCGACGTGCCGGTGTAGCCTCCGTGTCCCACGGCTCGGCGGGAAAAGGACGACCCGCGGTTGGCTGAGAAGGCGCTTTGCATGTCCCAGCCGAGGGCTCGAATGCCGCCCGGAACGTCGTGTGGGGCCAGCATCTTGGCCACCGTCGTGTCGGCGAGAATCCTGGTTCCGTCGAGCGCGCCCATTCCGAGGAGCATGCGCGCATACCTTGCCAGGTCGTGGGCGGTCGAAAAGAGTCCGGCGTTTCCGGCAATGCCACCCAGGCGGAACGCCCGTGGATCGTGAACCTCGCCACGCATCCATGAGCCTTTGCGCTGCTCGGTAGGCGCAATACGGCCGCGCTCCTGCGGCAAGGGCAAGAAGCGCGTTTCGTTCATGCCCAGCGGACGAAAGATCGAAGCCGTCGCAAAGCTGGCCAGATCGGTTCCCGTGACTTTGCGGATCACTTCCTCCAGGACCATGAAGCCGACATCCGAGTAGGCGAACTTCTCCCCGGGTTGGGCGCGCAAGGAAAGGGTGGCTATGCGGCGAACGGCTTCGCCCCGTCCGTGTTCGTAATCTCGTAGCGGCGTTTCTGCCGGCAGCCCGGAAACGTGGGTCAGCAGATGGCGCAGGGTCAGCGCCCCCTTGCCGTGGGAGTCGAACGCCGGTACGTAGCTGGCCGCGGATGCGTCCAAGTCCACCTTGCCCTGCTCAAGCAGTAGCATGATCGACGTCGCCGTTGCGATAGGCTTGGTCAGAGAGGCGAGATCGAAGATTGTGTCTTCAGTCATCGGCTCCTTTTCGGGCAGCAGCGCTCGCCAGCCGAACGCCTTCTGGTAGAGGATGCCGCCTTTTCGGCCGACGACGACGACGCATCCGGGAAGCTTTCCTTGCGACAAAGCGTCGCCGACGAGACGATCGATGCCGGCCAGCGCATTCGGCTGCTCTGGGTTGGCCAGCGACGGGCCAGCGTCCTGGCTTTGACCCGCCTTCGGTGCAAAGAAGACCGCAGCCATCACGAGCGTGGCGGGCGTGCAAGCCTTGACCCTGACCCATCTCGATCGCAGGCCGCGGAGCTTCACGCACACGTCTGTCGAGTCCAACGAACCCATTTTGCCGAGATACTACCAGGGAGGTGGCTCGTTCCCTTCCCGGCCGCGTCTTGCGTCGTCCGTTACAGTGACTTCAGCGCCGAGCGCACGTCATTGGCGTAGTATCCGCGTGGCGCAAGGTCCAGGTAACGTCGATAGGCCACCTTGGCGGCCGATGCGCGTGACGACTCCTGCTCGGCGGTGCCGACAATGACGTAAGCCTCGGCCAGGTTGGGATTGGCAGGCTCGACCTGGATGATCTTGCGCGCCATGTTGGCTGCAACGGCGGTTCGCCCGCGCTCGAATTCGGCCTTGGCCCACTTCAACAGCGGTGGTGCCAGGGAAGCGTCCACTTCAACCGCGTCGCCGCAGCTACTGACAATGGCCTTGCTTTGCTTTTTCTGAAGACCATCGCGGCACAGCGTTGCCGGATCGGCACCTTGGTCGTTGCCCTTGACCGGCTCGGCGGTCTTGTCTTGGGCGGCAATGGCCGCGGGCTTGCCGACCGCGGGCGCTGGCGCAGGAAGCGGGGCAGCCGCAACCGGGGCGGTCGCAACCGGCGCGGCGACGGGTACCGGTGGCAGGGCAGCGCCAGGGCTCGGACTGGGTGTGCCGACAGCAACGGCCGGAACCGCGGGTGCGGGGGCTGGAGGTAAGGGTGCTGTGGCTGCGGGTGCCGAGGGTCCTGCGACGGCTGCAACCGCCGCCAGTTTGACCGGCTCGGCTTGCGCCGCGAGGGGGTCGGTCTTGCCGACAGCGACGGGATCGGCCGGGTCGGCGGCGACCGTCGGGGCGACGGGAGCGGTCGAGGCGGCGGCAACCGTCGGGGCGGGCATTGCTGGCTCGGCTTGTACCGGAACGGGCTCACGCGCAGGTGCTCCAGCCGCAGAAGTACCCGGAGCTTCTCCTAGACCCGAGGGGAGAGAAGGCATCGAGGCTCTTGTAGAAGCACCAAGAGCTTCAGCGACTGGACCACCTGCGCCTGAGCCCGAGACAACCGCGATAGCTGCGGACTTGTGGCCAGCCGCACGGACGATGCCGATGGTGGCCACCGCCAGAACGCCCATCGCTCCGACGGCATAGCCCAGCCACCGCAGGCGCTTTTTGCGGCTGACGTGATTCTCGATGTCGAAGATAGCCTCCGCCGGCAGGGCAGCATATTGCTGGATGGCGGCTAGATCGTCCTCGACTCCTTGGGCGAAGAATGCGCCTTCGACCAGTTCCCACGTCGAGGCGTGGTCGGCCGAAGATGTGACGTGCGCCGAAGCGGACTCGCCAACTGTATCGACCGCACAACCGACCGAAGACCCGGAAAGGTCGACCGCGCGGCGGCGAGTGTTTCTCCTACCCATTCGAATGCTTTCCTTTCTCGGTCGAGTTGCAACTTTTTGCAGGGCCGGGCCTGCCAAATAGGGGCACGGTCTGAAGGTCGTTTATGTCCTTAGTGCCGCGGCAAGAGTTCGCGTTGAAGACATCGACACTTTTTGTGAATCTTTTATCGAGGGATGGTTCTGCTTGGACGAGTGCGGTTGGCATGACGAGCCGCCCTGTCGAAAACGAGCGCAACGCAGTCAGCCGCATTGGATTGGGTTGCTTATGGCACTGGGCATTCATAGTTGTTGGCCAGCAGAACGTTCTTCAAGTTGCGATACCACTGATCCACGATGGCAGACGCCCCATCACAGTTGACAACCTCGGGGACGCTGGAATAGACCGTGCCGCAGGTAAGCCCCAAAGCCTTGCAGCAACGGTTATGGCTCTTGAAATCGTCGTGGAGATCGGGGACGACCAGGGTATCCAAGGTTGCCGTGCGGCCTTGTTGCCATAGGTCGAGCCCGCGCGCGTCCCAGTCCGGCCGGCTCCAGTTGCAGCCGCCAAACAGCGACGGCGGGCTGTTGCGGTTGGGGGCGGACGTCCATTCGGTGGTTGGGCCCAGCAAGGCAAAAATGGGATGGCGGTCGAGCAAGAAGGAGTCTAGACGCACGACGAAGTGGTGGGCGTAAGTGTCAGGGTCGTCGGGCATGTCGGAATCGGGCCCACCGCCATGGCAGCGATCGTCCAGCATACCGGCCGAAATCAACAGCAGAGGGGCCGGGTTGGTGATGCAGGCGCTGGCGAGCGTGCCTTCCATGTCGGGGCTGTCGTGACCACAATCGTCCAGCAGCCCCGCGGTTGTCAACGTGGTGATCGACTCGTCAGGCCCCGAACACGATCGCACCGTCCAGGTCGAACCGAAACGCGGTACCAAGTCCGGGTCACCTACCAGGCGGGCGTAAATGCGACCCGCCAGGCTGGCGTCGTAGCTTGCGGTGCCGGGGGCAAAGTAGCCGTCGGCCAGCGGATCGGGGGCTAGCGGAGGTCCCCCACAACCCATGAGTTGGACGTTGATGCCACCATAGACGTCGATCGCCGTCGGACAGAAAGGGCGCGTTGTCGAGACGGTATCGGGCACGCCGGCCGTCGCCGCGTCCGGAGGCGACGCCATGGAACCAAGCAATTCGGTCGACCGCGTGCACGACGAAAGCAGAAACAGAAGCACGGCCATTCGGCTCATGGCGACGAATGAAGCTTTCGGCGGGCGTCCTGGATGAAGCGACCGTTGGGATAGCGTTCGATATAGCTTTGCAGGGCCGATCGCGCGTCGGCCTCGGAACCGCGCTCACAAAGCAGCTGCGCGGTGGCGAAGGCAGCGGTTTCGCTTTCCGGGAACCCGTCGAACATGGCGCTGGTTCGGCGGTAGGCGGCCAAGGCCGCACCGTAGCGACTCTCGACGAGAAAGCTATCGGCCGCCAGCAATTCAGCCATGGCCCGTTGGCGCGCAGTGGGGTGATCGTCTAGGGCGGCGACGATACGCTCGCGGGCAAGCTTGGCCTCGCCAGCGGCGAGCACGCTGCGAGCTTCGGCAAGCAACACGTCGACGTGTGCGTGACTCGGGCGCGTTTGGCCGCGGGCCGACGGGTTATGTATGGCCGCCGCCGGGGCTTGCGTGGTGGGCGGCTGGCGGCTTGCTGCCATGGCCGGAAAAATAGTTGGTTCGGCGACGGGCGAGGCGGCGGGCGCAGCCAACGGTAACGCTGATTCGTGAGAAGACGGTTCAAGCGAATCGACCCCGACGCGCTCCTGCGGAAGGGCCGGCAGTCGCTGTGCGAGATTGCCGACGTTCCAGACTTCCCCTCCGTGAAGCAGCGCAACCTCTTGCCCATTCGAATCGACCACCCGGACCGTTCCATGTAACGTTTCGACCCGCTCGGGTTGCACGATGAAGCGCGTGCCTAGTACCTCGACGGTAAAGCGGGGCGCGACGACGCGGAATCGCCCAGAGCCGCCTGGGGCCACCTCGACGTCGACCTCTCCGCTATAGAGGTTTACTTGGCGCCCCCGGGCGGCCAGGCGAAATTCCGAACCAGCCCGGTACGCGATGTGCGCCCCAGCTGCTTCGATCGAGCCAGCCTCTTGAGCGCGGACCATGGGGCCATCGGCCTGATGGTCGACTCGGCCTTCACCCTTCTTGTCCTCGGGCCCGGCCTGGGCGGTCACGTGAGGAGCAGATGGACCCAGCGCCTGCCTTCCTGTTTTCAGTGCGGCTACGATGGCAATCAACGAAGCGGCACTGGCCGTCACCAGTAAGATGCGTGGCCAAAATCGTCGCGTTCGATTCTCCTCTGTTGCTCCTCGTCTTCCCCGTGCGAATGCCACCTCGTTGCTGGGGAGCATGGTTAGGAGGTTGTCGAGCACGCGCGCGCGCGCATCCGCGCCCAAGCGCTGCGGCGCTTGATCTCGAACTTGCTCCAACAAACGCCAACGGGCCTTTTCGCTTCGGCAGGCAGCACACGTAGCCAAATGTTGTTCCAGTAGCAGGCTCTCGGCTTCCGTGGCCTGCCGGGGCACACTGGCGACGATGATATTCCGGGCATGACGACAAGACATCACGGTTGCCCCTCCTTGCGCAGCCCCATCAAAGATGTTGCCATCTCGGACAAGTCGGCATCGGCGGCAATCAGCGTTCGCAGGGATCGGCGGGCGAAGAAGACACGCGAGCGTGTCGTCGTCTGGCTGGCCCCCATCAGCGCGGCCACTTCTTCGACGGGCCGTCCGTCGACGGTGAAAAGGAGCAAAGCCACGCGTTGGCGGGCCGGGATTCTGTCCAGCAGCGCATACAGCCGCGCCGATAGACGGCGCTCGTCGATTTGTGCTTCCAGGTTGGGCAGGGACGTCGCCACGCGCGCTTCCGGAACCAACTCGAGCGGCGCATGACGGCGCAAGTGGCCCGCGCGCAGATGGTGTTGGGCGACGTGAACGGCAATGCTGGTAATCCACGTCTTGAAGCTGGCTTCGCCTCGGTAGCGGCCAATGGCGCGCATGGCCTCGACGAACGTGGTTTGGACCAAATCCTCTAGATCGGGGGTGGTGCCCACCAGCCGAGAAATGACCCTCTCGACGGTTCCACAGTGCTCTTTGAACATGGCTGCCACGGCGGCCGGCTCGTGGGCGCGGCAGGCGGCAATCCACGGCGGCCGCTCAGCCCGCGTGGCAGATTGCGTTCGTGGATCACCCTGTATCACCATCTGTTAGTGCCAGTTGAATGGAAAATGTTGAAAAGGGAATCACAAAAAACGGTAGACCGCGCCAACGAACAGGCCCCACTGAAGGAAACCGGCTTGTGCTGTTGCATGTCCATCCACGGTAAATCGCCGTCGTGGAACGAGAATCTCGTCGATTAACGCGGCCTGTAGGCTGAGCCCACCCCAGAATTCGTAGCGTACCTGCTCGAGCGTTCCGAACCCGGCCGAGTAGCTCAGCATGGCGCCGTTGCGCCCGTCCGGGCTGCTGCCCTCCGCCTGGATGAGGTGGAGGCTGAGACGTGGTCCGCAGGAAAACCGCCACCGCCGTCTCTCCCAGCGTCGGGAAAGTGCCACACCGATGGGGACATCTCTCAGGCTGGCTTGGTTGTCCGTCGCCCGGCCATCCACCGCTGTCCCCCAGGTTGCGTCGGCTTCGATGGCCAAGGGCAGGCTGGCAAGACTCAGGGCCACACGCAACGATACGCCTTGGTGGGCGCCCTCCCAATTAGCGGTCGAGCTCACGCCATAGGCCAAACCGACCTCGAGGTTCTCCATGCTCCGCATGGGGACCCCTGGGACAGGTCCGGCCGGGCGCTTGGCCAGGCCTTCCGACCCGGGCCTGGGGTCGTTGGTTCGGGCCGACGTCCCCGCTACATCTTGGTCGAAGGGGAGGGCGGCGTCCGGCCCGCTGGGAGGACGCCGGGCTAGCCCCGCCGACGCTGGCCCGAGCGCATCTATCGTCTCTCGCGCCAGCGAACCCCGAATTTTGAGCGCCAGGGTTTGTGCGGAAAGGTGGAGGTCGTTCTGTGGAAACGCAGGCAATTCGTCCGCAACCTGCGAAGCACAGTGGATCAGGTTCAGCACTGGTGTCCTGGAATCGCCGGAAAACCACGCGACCAGCGCCACCTCCGATGAACAGCGCTCCCGGGCGACTTCGCGTTGGGCGTCGGCGGTCTCGGCCTCGGATGGGATCATGCTGAAGGTAATCGCCAGGTGAAGATCTCGCGTATAGATGCGCAAGGCTTCGAGGAGGGCAGTTTCTTCCCGCTGCCAGCCGGCGCGTTCCAATAGCCAGAGACTCCGTTCCGCCCTTTCTGCGTCGGGGGACGGCGTTGTCATGAGGAGGTGAAGGAACATCAACGCGATCACGCGCGCATTATTGCACAGAGTATGCGCAGCGTGCGGATCACGGTGCTGCTCGTTCTGGGCGAAGTGTGCGCCCAAGCCGCTTGCCATCGCTCGGGTAGATGCGCCCACGTGAGAGCGATGCTCCGTTCGACCCGTTTCCGTTGCGCTTGGTTCGGCGACATCATTGGGGCAGCAGTCGCCTAGACTAAAGAAATAAAACGGACCCTGTATCCTGTTATTGGCTAACGTCATCGGGCAAGTCTGTGGGTATGTGAATGTGGCCTATCCGTTCCCGGGCTTTCCGGCGTGACTACAAGACAATCGGCAATTGGACTACGCAATTCCTATTAGACTTTTGGTCAAGCGGGTCCAAGCTAGAGTCATCCCGGTCGGGCTCTCGTCAAATTCTTGAGGGGCCTTCGATCCATTCATTGGGAAGGTGGTTGCGCCCATCGCACACGGTGGCTGCGCCCATCGTACATGGAGGAAACAATGAGACAGTACCTAATGCACACCTCTATTCTGTTCCTGACTAGCCTCGTTGCAATAAACTGCTCGAGCGGTGGTGATCCCACTGGCGCGAGCGAAGGCGTAACGCCGCAATCTACTACTAGTACTTCAATAAGTGGCGGCGAAAGCCAAACTGAGAGTCTCCTGTGGCGTCGGTCGCACCAAGGTGGTGCGCTTGCAAGCGGTGGCGCTTCAAGCACGGGCGGAATATCTGGTGCCGGTGGTGCCTCCAGCGTCGGTGGTGCCTCCAGCGTCGGTGGTGCCTCCAGCGTCGGTGGTGCCTCCAGCGTCGGTGGTGCCTCCAGCGTCGGTGGTGCACCCAATACAGGGGGGCGCCTCGTCGCGGGCGGAACCGTCGGTGCCGGCGGCGTCGCCAGCGTAGGTGGAACATTGGGCGTCGGCGGTGCGGTCACCACAGGTGGCACATCTGGCGTCGGTGGATCAACGCAGGGTACGCATGTATCCCAGGACACCAATGGTTGGACAGTCGTCAAACCCTCGACGGACAGTCGGGTCATCTACGTCAGCTCCAGCCTAGGCAGCGACAGCAATGACGGATTGAGCGAGGCCCGACCCATGAAGACGCTAGCGAAGTCGACGACGCTCCTGCGCCCAGGATATCCCGATTGGCTTTTGCTGAAGTCCGGTGACGTGTGGACCGAGGAACTCGGTACGTTTAGCAAGATTGGTGGGCGCTCGGCCGATGAACCCATGCTCTTTTCCAGCTATGGAACGGGCGCACGTCCGCAACTCAGGCCCACCGGCAATCAAGACCGTATGTTCGGGCACATCAACAGCGACGTGTCTGCGCACGTCTACATCATTGGGCTCGAATTCTACGACATTCGCAAGGATCCGAACGTGTCTGGCTTTCAGAAGGGCGCGTCGAGTGTTGCCGGGATCAGCTGGATCGATGGTGGTAACGACCTGTTGATCGAGAACTGCTACTTCAGGCTCCTTGGCAGTGGCGTTATCGTCCAAAACAGTAATGGACCTAACCCACAGAATGTTCGTATTCGTCGCAACGTGATCACCGACATGTACTCTTTCGCGGGACATGCACAAGGCTGCTATTTGCAGGGCATCACCAACTTGGTTATCGAAGAGAATACCTTCGATCTCAATGCTTGGAACGACCAAGCCGGTGTTCCTGCCGACGTGTTCAATCACCACCTTTATATCGTCAACTCGAACAATATGACCGTTCGCTCGAATCTATTGTTGCGTGACGGAAGTCTGAATCTGAAGTTCACGAGCCTGCAGAAGAACGGTTCTATGGGCGCTCTCGTTCAAAACAATTTCATCTTCGAAAGTGAAATCGGCATCAGCATGAAGTACCAGGGGTCGGGAGCCGTGCCATCGGATGGTTCCTCCTTTGGCGGGTACAAGATCGACAACAATGTCTTGCTTCAAATCAATCGCGACAATCCGACCGCACGGGGACTTGGTTGGGGCGTCGAGATGAAGAGCGCCGCCGATAGCGTCGTGAGCAACAACATCTTCTCGGACTTCTCGTTTACTACCAACTCGGTTGCCGTTCTCATGAATGGCGACGACGACAACTACGTCAGCACCGGTATCACCATTCAAAACAATCTGGCCTACCGCATTCGCGATCAGGCCTTCATCATCGAGCCAAGATCGCGCTGGTCCAACATCAAGGTCTTGAACAACACAATCCAGGATCCCGACCTGGGTGCGGCAATGGTTGCGCAACACGGATCCTTCGCCTCGGTTGGCTACTCCGGGAATACTTACGGCGCGTCGAACGCCAGCAAGTTTGCCCTGGTCGGGTCTGCCGTCGATGGTAGCAATGCCGCCCCCGTGACCGCCAGCCAGTGGGTTGCTCAAAGCGGTGAAACTGGGGCCAAGATGCAATCGATCACCTACCCCGATCCTGGACGGAATCTGGACTCGTACGTGAAGACACTGACGCCATCCATGACGCTGAGTGCTTTCTACACGGCCGTGCGCACCCAGTCCAAGGCCAGCTGGAATCCTGCATATACCGCCGCCGCCGTCAACGACTACATTCGCGCAGGCTTTGGGATGGCCGCGTTCAAGCCCTAGCGATTGCTTACCCGTAACCGGGCCGTCGTTATCCGGGCCATCGTCGGTCGCTCTCTCGACCGCCGATGGCCGGTTGCGTTCATGGATAGCTGGCGGCGGCCCATCTCGTCGGTCGAGCGGATCGTGCATGCTTCTGCCCCGCGCCGCGCATCCGGCCTGGCTGCACTCGGACGGGTTTGGTCCGGGTTCACGCGACGGCCTCCCATGCCGGGCTGTCTCAACGTCCCATCTGCTCGCCATCTGCTCGGGGACACCTTGACTTTTGCGTCAATTGGCCCAACATCCTTGCTATGCTTGATCCGAGGAATACTCGCGGCTCAGCAGCCGCATTTTTGCTTAGTCTTGGTTTGGCCCCCGTCGCACTTGCCTGCACCGTGGCCATCGACTCGGGTCGCGTGCAGTGTTCTAGCGACAAGGATTGCACCCAGCGCGGTGGCGCTTTTGCCGGGGCGCAATGCCTCGAATCGACCTGCCACGCATCGACGAGTTCAGAGTGGAGTTGTCTCGGATCGGTCGTGTGGCCTTCGGCAAGTAGTGGCTCCGTCACCGCGACTCTCAACCTGAAAGACCTGGTTACCCAACAGCCCATCGTTGGCGTCAGCGCTCGCGTCTGTCGAAAGCTCGATACGACCTGCGCCCAGCCCATTGGCAGCGATGTGCAAAGCGATGCCGCCGGCAAGGTTGTCCTTCAGGTCGTCGCCGGTTTCGACGGTTACGTCGAACTCAAGATGGCCGGTGCCATGCCCGGCATCTACTTCTTCTACCCGCCGCTCAACGAGAGCCGTGAAGTGCCCTTCGTTCCCATTTTGTCGCTCAGCGCTCTTTCCACGTTTGCCGGACTCGTGGGCGGCCAAGTCTCACCTGATCGTGGTCACGTTCTGCTCGGCGCCTACAATTGTCTCCACAACCCGTCCGAGGGGGTTCGCTTCAGCAGTCCAGACAGTGACGCCCTGACGTTTCCCTTCTACATGATCAAGGGCATTCCAAGTGCGACAGCTGCTGCAACGGACAGCCAGGGATATGGCGGAATTCTCAATCTTCGTCCCGGTAGCGTGACTCTCGCTGGTGGGTTGCTAACCGGCGAGACCATTGGCACGGAAGGCGTTCTCACGCGTGCGGGCGAACTTACCTACACGACGATGTTGCCCGCACCCAGGTAGCCGCGCATGTTGCAAAGTGTTCCTGAACGCATCGGACGTCACGAGATCGTCGCCCTCTTGGGCGAGGGCGGGATGGCACGCGTCTACCTTGCCGTCTCACGCGGTCCGGCGGGAGTGAACAAGCTGGCCGTCATCAAGCTGATTCGCGCCGAACTGGCTTGGGACAACTACTTCGTGACCATGTTTCTCGATGAGGCGCGCCTGGCTGCCCGCCTCAACCATCCCAACGTCGTTCAAACGTACGACGTGCTCAAGGATGGAGAAAACTACGTTCTGGTCATGGAGTATCTCGAAGGCCAGCCGCTTTCGGCGATCTTTGGCCGGGTACCGCGGAGATCCTTCCCGCTCGAAGAGCATCTGTGGGTGCTCACGCAGGTTCTCGGCGGTCTGCAATACGCGCACTCTCTTTCGGACTATGACGGATCGTCATTGGGGGTTGTCCACCGCGATGTCAGTCCGGCCAACGTCTTCGTCACGTACCACGGCGACGTCAAGCTGCTTGACTTCGGCATTGCCAAAGCCCGGGATGCCGCTGCCACGACCAAGAGTGGAACGCTCAAGGGGAAGATTGGTTATTGTGCCCCCGAGCAGATTCAGGGCGACGGGGTTCCCGACGCGCGCGCGGACATCTTCGCCGTGGGCGTATTGCTCTGGGAAGCGCTGGCCGGTCGACGGTTGAGGATGGGCACGCCGGCGGAGACCGCGCAAGCGCGCATCGCGGGCAAGGAGCCCAAGATTCGAGAGGTTCGTTCGGACGTGGATCCGGCTTTGGCCGATATCTGCGATCGGGCGATGGCACTGGATCCCGCAGGTCGCTACGCGACGGCGGCAGAGTTTCAGCGTGATATCGAAGCTTATTTGGCGAAAGCCACAAAGCGCGTGGGACGCGCCCAACTAGCCCAGCTTGTGCAAGGGCATTTCGAGGTTGAACGACAGGTGATGAGTAAACGGGTCGAAGAGCAGTTGGTGGTCGCCCAGAGTTCCCAATCCATCGTGCGCGATGTGCAAGACGCGCAAGACGCGCAAGATACGCGGGATACGCAGGATACGAAGGAAGATGCCGAGGTCATCACGGATAGGGCGCCCGTCGTCACCGCCGCCCTGGCGAGCCTCGCGGCGGCCGCTGGCGATACCGATAGTTCGCTCCAGTCGAAATCGAGCCCGATTCTGAAACCCGCCCGGCCAGCCCTGCCCGCTCCCAACTCCACGCGATCGCCGACGCCCCTTCCAGTTCCGTCGCAGGCGGCCTCGCCCGATCGCTCGCCTGGGCCAAGCATCGTTCCCCCGCGTGTGCCATCTTCCCCTGGCGGAGCCGTTCCTTCCCGTCGCGTACCCACGGGTGAGATAATCACGCGACGGGTTATCACGCCTCCTGACGCGGATTCGCTGCTCGGAGTTGGCAAGACCCTGCCTGTGGCTACTGCCGGCGCCGTCGCGCCCGGCGCCGTCAGTCAGGGCCGTCCAAAGCGGGCCTCGACCCGACAATGGCTTGTCATCGCGGTGTTGGTCGTCGGACTAGGTGCGGGTGCCGTCTTTGCGTGGACCGGATGGGTGGGCTGGAAGGGGAGTCGCGATCTCAGCGAAGCGGCAGGTTCGGCGGCTGTAGCTCCGACAGGTGTCGCCAATGCGGTAACACCCTCGCCATCACCCAACAAGGTAGTGGTAAACGCCTTGACGGGCGGCACGCCCTCGCTCCAGCCCTCCTCCAACATGCCTGCGCCGCCGGTTCCAAGCTCGCCATCGCTTGGCGAACCTGCCCCGGTCGAGACGATTCAGCTGCGTCTGCGGATCGAGCCCAAGGACGTGTCCCTTACCTTGGACGGGCACGCCATTCGTGGCAATCAACTGCGCGCAGTCGTTCCCAAAGACAAGAGCATGCATGTCGTTCAGGCCGAGGCGCCCGGCTATGTTCCTCTCAACCAAATCGTCAGCTTTGCCAGCGATGTCGACTTGGACATCGAACTGCGCCGTCTTCGCCCCGTGGCGAAGTCCAGATCTCAGGTCGAGGCAAGAAGCAAACCCCAGGTCGAGGCAAAAAGCAAACCCCCCCAGGTCGAGACAAGACCTAGGCTCGAGCCCAGTCGAACGGAAGAGCCGGGTATGAATATCGAGCGTCCACCTCTCCGGCGAACCCCCAGGCTAATCGACGAAAGAGATCCTTACACACCATGAAAACGCAGGCTCGTGTCCTATCCATCACATTGTTCTTCGTCACTGCGTCGGCGACAGCGCTGGCTGCGGATGCGTCTTCGACCGCGCCGCCTGAGAGCGCCGTCGAGAAGGCGCGGAACAGCTTCCAACAGGGTGTCCAGTTGTTTCACGAAGGAAGCTTCGAAGCAGCTCTATCCGAGTTTCGCAAGGCCTACCGGCTGGCACCGTCCTACCGCATTCTCTACAATATTGCGCAAGCCTACTACGAGCTTCACGACTACGTGAGCGCGTCCAAGGCCCTCAAGCAGTACACCACCGACGGTGGCAACGACATTTCGAGCAGCCGGCGCGCCCAGGTCGACGAGATCAACCAGAAGCTGGACGCAAGGATCGCCTACCTCGATATCCTCATCAACGAGGATGGCGCCGACATTCGTATCGACGACCTGTCCGTGGGAACGTCGCCTCTGCCGGCGCCCATCGCGGTCAACGCCGGCCCACGACGGATTTCGGCTGTCAAACCCGGTTTTGCCGTCGCTGCGCGCAATCTGACCGCGGCGGGTGGTGACCGAATCAAGGTGATTTTGGACTTGCCCGAACCCGAGGTCGCTCGGGCCGGTGACCAGCGGAGCCCTGCTTCGCGAGCCCTGCCGGACCTTACCAACAGCGCCGAGCCGGCTAGCTCGCCCATTCCTACCCCCCTGTTGGTGACTCTGGCTGCCACGACCGCTGGCGCGGTTGCAACAGGCGTCTTTGTCTGGCTGGCGATTGACGCCAAGAAGGATTTCGATAACCGGCTTTCCACTTTCGGTAGCACGAGAACCCAGATCGACAGCGACCGTTCCCGCATGAAGAACTACGCCCTGCTTGCAGACGGTTTTGGTGCGGCGACGCTCGTCGCTGGTGGCGTATCGGTGTATCTCGCCCTCACTCGCCACGGCAGCGTCGGGCACCGCGCTGCCGAGCGGCGCAGCTCGCTTGACGTTAGCCCCACGTTGGGCGGTATGGTGGTTCACGGCTCTTGGTGAGCGCCGCGGCTGACCACCTGGAGGTGGACGGCGATGATTCCCGCACGCAACATGCCTAGCCGGCGCGCGGCGGCTTGGGACAGGTCGATGATTTTTCTCCCGCCGCTGCAGCGGTCGTTGATGCGTACGACTACCCACGCTTGTTCGTCATCGACCCGGGTCACGCGAACGAAAATTCCGAAGGGCAGCACAGGGTGGGCAGCGGTCAGGGCGGCCGGATTGTAGCGTTCGCCGCTTGCCGTACGGTGGCCGGCCAAGCTTGCCGCATAGTAGCTCGCCATGCCATCCTCGACGGCGCCCACGCGGCCGGCCCGCAGCTCGGCCGACGGTCCGCCACAGCCAGCGGCAAGGCCAAGAACCAGCGCACTGGCAAGGACGATAGCGCCGCAAAGGCAGCGGCGTCGAATGACCCCATGGTGCGCGTGGGAGCGTTCCGCGTCGACTTGTCCCAAAAGGCCCTCGGTCAGAGCGTTGCCAAGATTTCCTTCCTTTTGGCGTCGTATTCGGCCTGGGTGATGAGCTGCTGCTCCAGCAGTTGCTTGAGCTTTCTGAGCTTGGAGGTCGCGTCCTCTGCGGTGGCTGTGGCTTGGGCGGCGCCCTGGGCTACGGCCGCGGGCGCGACGGTGCCCGCCATGCCCATGCCGACGGCCATCGCCATTCCGACGCCGCCTGCACCTTGGTTCTTGGCGGCTTCGCGCAGGGCCTCCAGTTGCTGAAGCTGGGCGTAGCTGACGCCAGCGGCATTGGCGGCCTGGGCTTCGGCGTTGATGTCGGCGATGCGGTTGATCCTGCGCATCGTATCGTCATCGAAGCTGGTTCCTTGGATGCGGAAATCATCCAGGACGAATCCCAGGCGAGTGAACTCGTCGGTCAGCTTTACCGTCAGTGCGGCGGCGATCTCCTCACGGTTCAGATCGATTTGCGTGTAGGAGTAACCGGCCTCGGCGAAGAAATCCGTCAAGGGCTGCACCAGGCGTGCATTGAGTGGTTCGCGAATATCTTCGACGCGAAATACCTGGACGGCCCCCATCACCTGTTGGAAGAACGCGCGCGGGTCTACGATGCGCATCGAGTAGTTACCGAAGGCCCGCAAGGCCACCGGAAACTTGTACATCGGATCTTGGTATTTGATGTTGGACTGCGTGCCCCACTTGAGATTGAGGAGCTTGGCCGTCCGGAAGAAATAGATGCCGACCTTGTGCTCGCTCTGGAAGGACTGCATGAACTTGCGCAGGGTCGTGAGAAAGGGAATGTTCGCCGTTCTTAGCTCGAATAGTCCCTCTTGCTGGTAGACGGCTTCCACACGCCCTTCATAGACGAAGATGCAGCCTTGGCCGGGGCCGACCAGCAATTTGGAGGCATTCTTGATTTCGTCCCCGTCGCTCGTCCAGCACTCGAACAGCAACGAGGGGTCTGGGTTTTCCCACTGAATGACGGAACGCAACTGCCGCGCGATGAAACTCATGGGACCAGGGTCCCACGACCCGGGCTTGTCCACAAGAAGCTGGCGAATTGAAATATCGCAAAACGCCGCTACCTTAACCGCATGCGGACGTTGATCACGGGGGCGACGGGCCTGTTGGGCAAGGCCTTGCTGGCGCGGGTCCGGGATGGTGTGGTGTTGAGTCGCGATCCCGATCAAGCGGTTCGGCGACTGGGTGCGGTGGCGGTCCATGCCTGGGCGCCGGAGGCAGGGCCTCCGCCCGGGGCGGCGCTGCAGGATGTGGACGTGATCTTCAACCTAGCCGGTGCACCCATCGCGGAAGGGCGCTGGACAGCAGAACGGAAGCGCAGCATTCGCGACAGTCGTGTTCTGGGTACCCGCAACCTCGTTGCTGGGATGGCCGCCATGGCCCGCAGGCCGCGCGTGTTGGTGTCGGTTTCGGCGGTGGGCTACTACGGTGACCGCGGTGATGAACAGCTCGACGAAGATGCCTCGCCTGGAAACGACTTCTTGGCCGACGTTTGCGTCGCCTGGGAGGGCGAGGCCTTGGCCGCGGAACGCCTGGGCGTCCGGGTAGTCTGCGTGCGGCTAGGGGTCGTACTGGCGGGCCAGGGCGGGGCCTTGGCGCGCATGCTCACACCGTTCAAGTTGGGCATCGCCGGCCGCATCGGCGACGGGCGGCAGTGGATGTCGTGGGTCTACCTTGATGACGCTATCGGCATCCTTTTGCATGCCAGCCTGGACGACCGCATCCGCGGCGGCGTGAACGCCGTAGCACCCAACCCTGTCACCAATGCCGAGCTCACCCGCGTGCTCGGGCACGTGCTTCACCGACCAACAGTTCTCGCGGTACCCAAGCTGGCACTGCGCTTGGCCTTGGGTGAAATGAGCCAGGTCTTGACGGCTTCCCAGCGGGTCTTTCCGCGTGTCGTCGAGCGCACCGGCTATCTGTTTCATCAGCCTCAGCTGGATTCGGCGATCCGGGCTGCGCTCGCTGCGACCATTTCTCAGTAGTTTCGTCCTTTAGACGAAGCTCTCGTAGCTGGGCACGAACATGCGCTCGTTCACGTAGGCTGCCATGTCCGCTGGGCGTGGCAGTGACGTGAGACCTTCTTTGTAGGCAATCTCGCCTACGGCGACCGCAATCTTGGTCGACACCTCGCGAATGCGGGCCAAGGACGGGTACACGCGGCCCTGGGCGAGATCGCTGTCGGCAACCAAGGTGGCCACGATCCTTGCTGCCGCCAAGAACATGGAATCGGTGACACGCCTGGCGCCGAATACCAACGCACCCAGTCCGATACCGGGAAAGATGTAGACGTTGTTACCCTGGCCGGGAACGTGGGTCTTTCCGCCGACGGTGACGGGCGCAAAAGGACTGCCGCTGGCGAAAATCACCCGTCCGGCCGTCCAAGCGTAGACGTCTTCCGCCGTGCATTCTGCTTTGGACGTGGGATTGGACAGGGCGAAGATGATCGGACGTTCGTTGATCTTGGCCATGGCCTCGACGATGGGACGCGTGAAGGCAGGCCCCGCGCCAGCCACGCCGATGAGGGCCGTCGGGCGGACAGCCTCGACGGCAGCCGCGAGATCGCCAAGCGGCGCGTGGTCTTGGGCGAAGGGCCTCTTGTGGGCCTGCAGCTCCGAGCGGCTCTTCACGATCAGCCCCTTCGAGTCGACGAACCAGCAGCGCGCACGTGCGTCAGCCTCGCTCATGCCTTCTTCGCGGGCCGCCGCGACGAACAGCTCTCCGATGCCGGTACCGGCCTCGCCTGCGCCGAAGAAGAGGAGCTTCTGCTCGGTGAGCTTCTTGCCAGTCAGTCGGAGCGAGCCCAGCAATCCGGCCAAGGCAACGCTTGCGGTGCCCTGGATGTCGTCGTTGAAGCAAAGTACCTGGTTCCGGTACTTTTCGAGAATTCCGAAGGCCGTACTGTTGCCAAAGTCTTCGAATTGAATCAGCGCCCTTGGGAATACCACCTGGATGGCGCTTACGAACTCGTCGATGAGCTGGTCGTATTCGGCGCCGCGAACGCGCTGCTGCCGAAGCCCGATGTAGAAAGGATCGTCGGCAAATTGTGGATTGTTCGTCCCCACGTCGAGGGTGATGGGCAGGGTGTAGTAGGGATGCAGTCCGGCGCAGGCTGTGTATAGCGCCAGCTTGCCGACCGGAATGCCCATGCCCATGGCCCCGAGATCGCCGAGTCCAAGAATGCGCTCGCCATCGGTCACGACGATGATGCGAGCGTCGCGATGGGGCCAGTGCCGCAGCACGGATTCGATCTTGCCTTTGTCCTTGATCGACAGGAAGAGCCCGCGAGGCGCGCCCAGGATCGTTCCATACTCGAGGCACGCCTGGCCTACCGTCGGCGTGTAGATGATGGGCATGATCTCGTCGAGGTGGTCGAGAACCACGCGGTAGAAGAGGACTTCGTTGCGCGTCTGCAAGGTGGACAGATACACGTACTTCTCTAGATCGTTGGACTTTCCACGGACGTTGGTGATGGCGCGCGCCACTTGCTCCTCGAGGGAGAAGACTCGCGGCGGAAGCAGCCCGCGTAAATTCAAGGCGTCGCGTTCACCTTCCGTGAAAGCGGTTCCCTTGTTGAGCTGCGGATTGAAGAGCAGTGCCGAGCCAGCGGGGTAATCCCGCCGGCCGGTCGCCGACAAATCGTGGAGATCCCTAGTCATGGTGCCCATCTATCGAGTGCCTCGCGGATGTCTTGAAATCACTGGTTACTAGAGCTCGGCCGCCGCGGCCGGGCTTCGCAGCGATAGTATACGTTTTCGAATTCGCTCAGAGGCAAATAGGTGAGCGCCTCGCGCACGCAGCGACGGTTGAACCAAGTCGTTCAACCACCTTGCACCTTGACACTCGCGGGTGCCGACTGAGATCCTCGATCGTCTCCATCGAGGTCCCACCCCTCTGCCCGAGATGTATCAGGTGGACCGTCAGGTGAAAGAAGTACTCTATGAAAAATTCACTGCTCGCACTCGCCTCCAGCGTCCTCATGTTACTTGCTGGAAATTGCGGCGATACAACGGCGCCATCGGCCGGACCAGCTGGGGGCACGGCTGGTGGGTGGGGCAGCAGCCCGGCGGCGGGAGGCACACGAGGCGGCGGGGGAAGTACTGAGTCTAGGACCGCCACCGGCGGGACTATCGACACCGGCGGCGCTTCGACGCCGACAGCGGGCGCTGGTGCAGCGGCAGCGGGGGGCGCCCCTGCCCGATCGGGCGGAACGTCGGCTAGCGGCGGCAGCGCGGGACTGGGTGGCTTTGTCGCGACCAGTGGCGGCGCTGGTGGTGGTAGGGGCGGTGCCGTTGGCAATGGCGGCGCGACGGCGGGGGCTGGCAGCGGCGGGTCGTGGGTGGGCGGCGCCGTTGGTGGCAGTGGCGCCAAGGGTGGATCCGGCGGCGCGAATAACGGTGGCGCAACCGGTGGCGGCGCGGTCGCTAGCGGCGGGGCCAGCACCGTGGATGCGACGGCGCTGGCCAAGGCGATGGGCTTTGGCACCAACATTGGCAACACCTTCGAAAACACGACGTCTTGGGAGACTGGTTGGGGCCAGCCGGTCGTCACGCAGGCCTTCATCAACGGGATCGCGAGCCGGGGCATCAAGACGGTGCGCGTGCCGGTGACCACGGGGCAAAAGGTGGTGCGACAATCTGCGGCCCGTGTCTTGTGGATGCAATCGGTGGCAAAGGCAGCGATGTCACGTGGCATAGCCCCCGTGCTTTGGGACACGGGGACCGATATCAAGCGCAGCGACGGCTCGTTCTCGAGCGAACTGCAGACGGTCATGAACAGCCTCAAATGAACGACCACCGGCCTGTCGCCAGCGCAGCCAGGCGCCGACAGCCGTCTTCGCCCATCGCCCATGCCGGAAAGCAATTTTCCTGCGCCGTTGGGTCGGGCTCACGCCACTTATACGAATACGAAAGAAAGGAAGATTTCACGTGAGTCGACGAGTCGCATGGTTGGGTTGTCTGTCGTTGGTTTGGCTTGTGGGGTGCGTTCAGCTCGACAAGCCCCCGGTAGTGGCAGGATGTGCGGCGCAAGGAAAATGCGTCGACAACGCCGGAGATGCTGCCGTAACGGGCAATCCGCCAGGCAGCCCGTTCGGGACCGGTGGAAGCACGGCCGGTCCCCCTGGCGCGACGGGCGGCGCTCTTGCCGGGACAGGCGGCAGCGCCGGCGTCGCCACTGTCCCATCGGCCGGCGGCGGGAAGGCCGTGGGCGGCGGGTCGACCGAAGGCCCGGGTGCGTCCGGGGGAGCGGGCACGGTGATTGGCGACGCCTCAGGGTCAGGCGGTGCTGTTGCGACCGCCGGCACAATCGCCACCGGTGGCGCTGTTGGTGACGGGGGCCAGGTCACGGACGGATCGGGAGCGGCCCTTGGCGGCGCGCCGGCAAGTGGCGGTCGAGAAGCTGGAATGGGCGGCGAGAGCGCCGACGGGGCGCGCCCTGCTAACGGCGGTGCGGTGTCCAGCGGAGGACTGATCGGCGGTGGTGGCGGTGCGATCGGCTTGGTGGACGCATCGACAGGTGGCGGTTCCGCTGGCGCTTCCGCTGGCGGTTCTTCTGGATCGTCGGCGGCGGGAGGCGCGACGGGCGGGAGCATCTCGACGGGCGGCACGCCAGCGACTGGAGGGTCGCTCTCGGCGCCTCCGGCCATCACCCTTCCGGGCACCGCATGCACCAGCGAGGCGAAGGACGCGACCTGCACGGGCAGCGCGGTTTGTTACAGGTACTGTGGTCCCGAGAGCCAGGGCTACAAGACAGTGACCTGCAACGGCAGCAAGTACATCGAGGGCGACTGCCTCTTTTCGTCCACCGTCAACTACGCCTGCTACGCCATCACCTCGATCGCCGCGTGCGGGACCGCACCGCCCAAGTCAGGCACGAGCTGCTCGGCACCGGGATGCAAGGCGTGTGGCAGCGCCTCGGATACTGGCTACTACGATGCAAGCGGGGCCAGCAAGGTCGGCTACTGTGTTTGCAGCGCGGCCAAGTGGTCGTGCGGTAGCACCACAGCCTGGCCATGTCCCGAGGGCACGGGCTGCTGAGGCAGCCTCAAGTGGGGGCGATACCCAGCCGACATCAGAACATAGGCCGGCCAGCTCAGGCCAGGCGGGTGTTCTCATGGCAAACGACCTGGCAAACGATTTGACCAATGGATCCGTGTCTCTTCGCCGGAACATCTCTTGTGTATGGATCCTCAGTATCTCCGCTCTGACCTGCGGCGCCTGCGGCAATTCGGCTGACGGCGTGGGTGGCTCAGCCACTGGGGGCAGCCACATGGGCGGCGCCCTCGCCACAGGCGGCAGCGTCCTGGGCGGCAGCATAGC
>Ga0302323_100001099_pt1 | contig 21934 bp, 20 predicted proteins | sample Fen_T0_3_FD_201950 | JGI IMG/M metagenome (GOLD analysis project Ga0302323, IMG submission 201950) | Peat permafrost microbial communities from Stordalen Mire near Abisko, Sweden - Fen_T0_3 | ecosystem: Environmental > Terrestrial > Soil > Wetlands > Permafrost | place: Sweden: Abisko... | reverse complement strand
TGGCCGGTCTCTACGGTGTGCGCCCTAGCATCGACTTTGTGCAGATTGCCACGCTCGTGGAGAACTCCCGCGCGTGATGTAATCCAAGGATGACGCCCAATCCGTCGCTGCACCGGACCCGCGACGACGGGCTTCACCCGCCTGCGCGGGCCGCCAGGTCGCTGGCAGCGATTGTTCGATCGCATCATCGACCAAACAACCTTCCCAGGGCCTTGCTCACAGGATCGGCACCCGGCGTGGCCGAAGGCGCCTTGGTCCCTGCGGCCGCTGCGGCCGGTGCACCAAGGGCCACGGCACAGGGGCCGGAACCGCTTCGCCCGATGGCCCCGAATAGCAGCACGCCGACCTCCGACAGACCGCCCGTGCCAACCGCCGCCCCAATCCGCGCAGCGGTGGTTACGGAAGCCATTGCGTCGATGCTCACCTGCGGATGGCGCAACGGACCGTGGAGGCGGACGAGCTCGGCGATTTGCGGGATGTCGATCGAAATGCCTTCGCGAAGCTGCGGCTTGAACGTGACGTCGATCGATTCGTTGCGCAGGTCCAGCGTGCCGCTGACCGAAACGCCAACTTTCTGTGTTTCCGCGGCCACGGAGCGGTCGATGCGTGCAATGCCGGCCGCGAGCGGCAGCCGGATCACCGCACATTTGAGCTCGGTGGTCGGATCCTTGTCGCGGAATGGATTGGCCGCCTTGGCGACGCGATCGAAGGCGCTGTCCAGGTTGAGGTTCGCGTTGGCAATGGTCGCCGGACCGGCAATCGCCGTGAAATTGCCGCTCGCGGTCGCTGCCCATTCGTGCAACGAGGCTCCTCGTGCATGCACGTCGGCCTTCACCGAAGTCTTGCCGCCCTTGGCGTCGCGTCGCACGTCCAGTGCGGCAAGCTCGGCGCCCAGGTCAAGATTCTTCGCGTCGATCGTCAGCGCCATGTCGGGCGCACCGTTCGCCGGCACGTTCAGCGTCACGTGCGCGTCGACATTGCCGCCAAAGGTCGCGGCCCTCAGCAGCGGCACATCGAGATGGCCGTCGTTCAGTATGAAGCGGATCTCGACAGCCGAGAATTCCCGTGTTGGCGAGACGACGAGCCTGCCGATCTTCATGTCCCCCGCTGCATCTGCCGTGCGCAGCATCGCAAGTGGCAGCGGCGTGTCCGAAAACAAGTAGGTCGACGAGGCACTTGCGCCGCCTGCCGCTGGCGGGGTGCCCGCGAGCCTGCTATGGACGCCGACCGACATCGCTGCTTGCGCCATTGTCAGGACCGGCGCCGCCAAGTTGATGGTGTAGCGCAACCGCGCACCGCCGGACACCACCGAGATCGCGCCTTTGACAACGTTGGGTCCGATGGCAACTTCCAGCTCGTCCATATGCACGGCGTCGCCGTCGACGCGCAGCTTCGTCCCGATCGCTGCCTTCTGTCCGTCGATCTCGCCGGATAGCGCAATCGGATAAGGCCAGCGGCGCCCAACCAGGGAATCGAGTGAACCCAGTTGGCCGCGGAGCACCACGGCGACATCGTTGATCCTGCCGCGGAATTCGGCGTTCGCCAGCGATTGGGAATCGCGCGCCGACAGCGTGAGTGATTCGATCGCGATCTTCGTCACTGCGCTCGACTTGCCGTCGCGGAAGGTGAGCGTGCCGTTGGTCACGGCGAAGTTGCTGATACCCAATGCCGTCAGCGAGGCGCCCGCGGCCTCCCCCGGCGCCGCACCGGCCGCTTTTCCGTTGAAGTCCCAGTTGGCATGGCCCTGTCCGTCGGTCTCCAGCGCGATCGTCGGATCGACGAGGTCGGCGCGGATGACCTCTATGCGCTGCAGCAAAAGAGGCAGCAATGCAACTTCGATTTCCAGCTGCTTCGCGGAAAGCATCGCCGGCACATGGCCCCACGGCGCGTTGGCCAGTGCGAGATCATGGGCCACGAGCCGCGGCGCCAGCGACACTTTGAGGTCGATACCCTGGCGAATCGTGGCGTCGCGCCCCGTAACCTGCTTGATCCTCGCCTCGATCGGCGCGATGTAGTCGTTCGGGTCGATGCGCCATACCGCGATCGCGATGACGATGAACAGCAGCGCAAGCAGCCCCCCGGCTGTGGCGAGAACGACGAGAAACGGGCGGCGCATCCGAGAATTCTAGCGCCGAGTCCGACGCCTATGGCAATGACGGCGGCGGTGGCCGGTGCATCATTCGAATTGCGTATGATCGATGCTGATCGTGTGCGTGGCGAGATAAACCTCTCGCAGGAAGCACACCAGGCCGCAAATCACCGCCACCATTGCGCTAACGAACAGCGCGCCGGCGAGCCATTGCAGATTGGTGGCAAAAAATTCCTCCACGAACAAGGCAACGATAACAAGACAGACGAGCAGCGCGGCCGAAGTGCAGTAGTTGATGGACCAGCTGCACACGCGCCGGCGTCGCTCCAGGTTGCCCATCTCCACGCGCGCCGCCTCCCGGGCATTGGCATTCAGTGCGGACCAGGTCTTCTCGAAGCTCCGGGCGCGGTCGATGATGCGGCCGAGCCGGGTTGCCATCACTCCGAGCAGTCCGGCGATGCCGGTCAGCAGAAATACGGGCGCGATGGCGAGCTGAATGGCATGCGAAATGATGGCGGTGCTGAGTTCGGCGGGCATGGTGTGGCTTCGTGACCGGCTAAGGGAGTGGGTTGACCCCTGAATATTGCCATACCGGGCAGCGGTCGCTCTTGTGACCAAAAAGGCGAGTCGACGTACTTTGGCCTATAGTGAAGGAGCGCCATGATGGTCCCGGCGATCCACAGGAGCGAACCATGTCCCATCAGCCCCCGAAGGAAAGCAAGAAGAAGTCGCAGCACACACCGAAGGAAAAGAAGACGATCAAGCAGCAGAAGAAGCACGCGAGCGACACCGCACCGTTCATCAAGCATTGAGGTGCGTGCCCGACTTCCTGCCACGCCGCTGTCGGTCCGCGAGACCCGCCTTCCATCAATCCCAAACGGCTGCCTTCGGGCGGCCGTTTGCATGGCGGCAGCGGGAAATCGCGCACCCTTGACGCGGATCAGGTTGAGGCAGCGCCGGCAGACGATAGAATCGCGCACTTCACGGAGAATCGGACATGCGCATGAATACGAACCCCCGAGGAATCGGCGCCGGCATGGCGCGGTCAGGCGCAGCTTCGCTGCTTGCGCTGGCGCTCATGTTGCTGCCCGCGCTTGGTCTTGCGCAGGGGGGCGGGGCGCCCAAAGGCAATCCGCGCCTGGCGAGCCTCAACATCGAGATCTGGCCGGAATACGACCGGCCGGCGGTGCTCGTCATCCTTCGGGCCGCGCTTGCCGAAGGCGTGAAGCTGCCGGCGACGGTCACGCTGAGGTTGCCCGCGGCCTCCAGCGGCCCAAGCGCGGTGGCCCACTCGACGACGGCAGACGGCAACCTGCTCAGCCTGAACCACGAGCGCGCGAAGGCCGGCGAATTCATCGCCGTCAAGTTCGTGACGCCCAGCCGGTTTTTCCATGTCGAGTTCTACGAGCCGATACCCACCACCGATGCCGCGCGTAATTTCCGTTATGTTTGGCCGGGCGACCTGGCGGTCGACGCTGTTACGGTCATCGTCCAGGAACCCGCATCCGCCACCGGCGTTTCGGTGGAGCCGAGACTGGCCACCCTGTCCACGGGCCAGGATGGTTTGCATTACCGCATGGCCGAACTGGGTGCGCTCGAGGTGGGCAAGCCGTTTCCGATCACGGTGCGCTATACGAAGGCCGACGCGCGCCCCTCTGCGGATTCCCTGAAGCCCAAGGCTCCCGATTCGTCTGCACCGGCGATCGCCCCGCCGCCCGCGTCGATGGCTGCACCAGCCGCCGCAGCGACAAGCGGCGGTCTGCCAGATTGGGCGCTGCCGCTGGCAGGACTGGCGCTGCTCGGCCTGCTCGGCACGGGTGTCATCCTGTGGTGGTGGCGGCGCGAGTCCAAAATCGCGCGGCCCGCGACGCGCTTCTGCGCCAAGTGCGGCGCGCCGCAGGCGGCCGATAGCCGCTTCTGCAGCACCTGTGGTGCGAAGGCGGCCTGAACGCTGACCAGCGTCCTCGAATCTGCTTCTGAACGGTGCGAGCGCACGCGCGATGATCGCGCGTGGTGAACCCGGGACGTCGGTTAAGGCACTCGCTCGAGCCCGCGGATAACGTCGGCGATTTCCTGGCTCATCCTCGCCAGCGCGCGGCTGTGTGCCGCGGCCAGCGCGTCGTAGCCCGCGGCGCCGGTGGGCTCGCGGACCGATGTGCGCCCGGTCTGCGCCTTGCCATCCTTCGTCCGCCGCACCACCCAGACGGCGTTCAACGTCGCCGCGTCTCCCAGCATCGAATCGAAGCTCTGCACTTCGATGGCCACACGGTAATCGGCGTCCAGGTTCAGCGACTGCTGGAACTGCGAGACGCGCGGCGTGCCGAGCAGCGTGACCAGGTTCTCGGCGACGACGCGCGAGATGTTGCTCTGCAAAGGTGACGCCCAGCGGTTGAATTCGTCCAGCGTGACGGAGTTGGCTCCCGTGCTGACGACGATCTGCGGCAGGTCGACGATCGCCGGAATCGATACCGGCCCGACGACCACCGTGGCGCTCGGCATCGGCGCAGCGGCGGGCGTGGCGGGCGCCGGCGCGCGGCTCAACGTATAGAGGCGGGATGTCGGCGTGGAGCACCCGGCCGCGAGGACGGCGAGGGCGCACAGCGCGCAAAGACGTGCAATCCGACGCATCAGGGTTTCTCCTCTGTCTTGCCCCGGATCAGCATCTCGGGGTGACGCTCGAGATAGTCGACCAGGATGCGCACCGAGCGCGCCGCGCGCGTCACTTCCTGCAGCGTGTCGCGCAGGTCCTGCGGCGCCGGCGAATCCTTGCCGAAGAGCGTCGCGTCGGTGTTCTTGAGCACGCGGTCTGCGGAGACGATGGCGTTGCGCATGTCCTGGAGCGCCTTCGTCCCTTCGGGCACCAGCTTGGCATCGACGTTCTTCACCAGCGCGTCGGCATCCTTCAGCGTCTGGTTGAGCGATGCGAGCGCGTCCTTGACCTCGGTGCCGATCGCGTTCAGCGGCATGTTGTCGACCTTGGTCAGGATGCTCGACAGCTTGGCCTCGATGTTGGCGAAGCCGCCCGCCACTACCGGCAATTCCAGCGGATCGCGCGACACGTCCATCTTCACCTTCGACGCGTTCGGGAAGTACTCGAAGGCCACGTAGAGCTCGCCGGTGAGGTAGCTGCCGGTCTTCAGCTGCGCGCGCAAGCCCTTCTCCTCGACGTTCTGGCGCAGGAGCTTGAGCCGGGCCGCCGTGTCGAAGTTCAGCATCTCCTTGCCGTTCTCGATCTGCTGCCTCGCGGTCATTCGACCGACGAGCTGGTCCGGGAAGAACGTGATCAGAACGCGGGGACGGAACGTGCGCGTCGAAGAGTTGAAATGCAGGCCGACCTGCGTGACTTCGCCGACGCGCAGGCCATACAGCGTCACCGGCGCGCCGACCGACAGCCCGCGCACCGACTCGTCGAAGTAGAGGACGAAGCGGCGCTCGATAGGATCCGGCTGCTTCATCGCCATCGCGCGGTTGCGGTAGATGGGGAACTCGGTTTGTTCGGCGGCCGGCGCGGCCGGCGGAAGGTACGCGGGCGTGTCGAACGCGACGCCACCGCCGATCAGAGACGCCAGCGATTCGGTGCGGATGTCCACGCCGTCGGCGCCCACCGAGACGTCGATGCCGCTCGCGTTCCAGAATCGCGTCCCCGCCGTGACGTACTTGTCGTAGGGCGCGTTGACAAAGATGGTGATTTCGACCGACTTGCCGTCGTTGACCAGGTTGTACAGCGCCACCTGGCCCACCAGGATGCCGCGGTAGTAGATAGGGTCGCCGACGCCGATCGAACCCAGGCTGTTCGCCTTCAGCAGGAAACGCCGGCCCGGCTGATCCATGATCGTCGGCGGTTCGTCGAGCCCGGTGAACGTGCGCTGATCTTCCGTGGACTTGCCCGCCTGGAAGCCGATGTAGTTGCCCGAGAGCAGCGTGTTGAGCCCGGACACGCCGTTGATGGAGATGCGCGGCTCGACGACCCAGAACTTGGCGTCCTCGACCATGAGCCCGGTGGCGTGCTTGGCGATCTTGGCCTTGACCAGCACCTTGGAGTAATCCTCGGAGAGCGTCACCGCCGTGACCTGGCCGATGCGCACGTCCTTGTACTTGATGAAGGTCTTGCCGGCCTCGATCCCACCCGCCGACTTGAAGACGATCGTGATGACCGGCCCTTCGCTGAGAGCGCGCTGGACCGCGAGCCCGATGGCTACCGCCGCAGCGAGGATCGGGATGATCCAGATTACCGAGAACCGCATGCGCTTCCTGCGCACGACGGTGGCTTCCGGGATGTTGTCGATTACGGGTTCGTCAGCCATGGCGGTTTGGGTGGGGGTAGGCGGAATCCCAGATCAGGCGCTGGTCGAAGACCTCGGCGGCGAGCATCGTCAGCACCACCACGGCGGCGAAGAAGAGGACGCCGGCACCGGGTGCGACCGACATCAACGGCTGCAGCTGCACCATCGCCACCGTGAACGTCGCGACGAAGACGTCGAGCATCGACCACCGCCCGATGAGTTCGACCAGGCGATAGAGGCGCGTGCGCTCGTGATTGCTCTTGATCGACCCGCGCTGCACCGTCAGCAGCAGGTAGGACAACGCGACCAGCTTGCCGAGCGGGATCATCACGCTCGCGACAAGGACGATGAGCGCCAGCGGCCACGACCCCGTCGCGTACAGGAAGGCCACGCCGCTCAGTATCGTGTCGCCTTCCGAGTCTCCGAGCGTCGTGGTCTTCAGCACAGGCAGCAGGTTGGCGGGTATGTAGCAGATCGCCGCGGCGGTCACGAGCGCCCAAGTCTTCTGGATCGAACCGTGGTGACGGAACTCGAGCCTTTCGCCGCAGCGGCGGCAGTACGCTGGCTGGCCGCCCGCCGCGGGCCGCGACAGCATCTGGCAGGCCTCGCACGACATGAGCCCGGCCTGCGCGGCGGTCGCGGCCTCGGTGGTCATCGCCGTGCGTCCATCGTCGTCACGCCGCCCACCGTACCCGCGGATACGCCATCGTGGTCCCACTCCACCCGTGTCCACAGCGCGCGGGAATCGAAGGTGACCACGATGGCAGGAAAGAGCAGGATCAGCGCACCGACTGCGTACATTCCGAGGCCGGCATGCACGGTAGCCAACTGGGCGATCTTGATCAGCGCGACGAGGATGCCCAACATCATCACTTCGAGCATCGACCACATCTCGAAATGGTGCACCCAGCGCAGCATCGCGGCGACCCAGACCGGAACGGGATCCTGGCGCGCGCCGAGCAGCAATGTCAGCATGAACGCGATGTAGCCGCCCGGGGCGATCACCGCGCAGAAGGCGACCAGTATCGCGGTGATCTGTTGACCCTCCCGGAACATTTCCAATGCGCCGCCAATGACCGTCGTGCTGGCGGTCCGCCCGAGGACGGAGAGATCCATCAACGGCGTGGTGTTGGCGACGACGAACACCAACGCCGCCGTGATCGCGAGCGCCAGAGGCAGGTCGGGTGGTCCGGCCGGTTGCCGGGCGAGTGTGGAGCCGCATCGGGGGCAGCACGCCCTTTCTCCCGGCGGGATCGGCGGAATGCGTTGCAGCAGGTCGCAGTCGGGACACGCCACCGACGTCGACAGCAGGCGATCACTCAACTCCGGGCTCCATTCGGACGGCCTCGACTACTTAACGCGGCGGGTCATTTCCCCCACGATCGCGGTGAACTGGTCGCCGACCTCGTGCTCGACGAAGTTCTTCGACATGACCGCGCCGGCCAGGAGGCTCGGCACGATCTCGAGGTGGTACACGATCCGCGTGCCCTTGCCTTCGGCCTCGAGCGCAATCGTGGATTCGACCCGCTTCATGTTTCCCTTGACCTGGGCGGTCTTGATTCCCGACGGCGGCTTCAGTTCGATCCTGCGTTCCGTCACATAGGGGAAACTTGCCGCGCCGTACTTGGCCACGCCGCGCTGCTCGACGGTGACGACCGTTTCCTCGCGCTTGACCACCTTGCTTTCCGCCACGTTGGGCACCCAACCCTGCAGCTTGTCGAAATCCGTGAGCACGTCCCACGCCACATTGGGCGGAGCGGGCGCAAAGAAGATGGCGTTGACGACGTAGGCATCACCCTCGAAGGCGACGTCGAGCTTGCGAACGGGCGAATCGGCCGCCACCGCCACATTGCAGGCCAGGGCAAGCGCCACGACCAGGGTGCGAGTCCAGCTGGTTCCGATCACGGATTGCGAAAACGCTTGCCGCAAAGGCATTTTGTCGACTCGAAGGCGGTTTGAAATGAACGGCGCGAGTGGCCACGCGACTGACCGCCGGATTCTTGCCCAAATGCGCGCCGAAGGCAAATGGCGTGCCGCAGTGGCGGTAGTACACTACCGTACATCCATACGGTCATGCCATGCGGTTCTGCGTACTCCGCCTTCGCCATCGTGGGCGCCCGCTTCCCAAGCGCGAATGGGCCAACCGGGTCCCGGTGGTCGGTGAGCTGCGCGTGGAGCAACTCTACGACGAGGAGTTGCTGCGCCATATCCGCATCGCGCGGCTGGTGAGCCTCACGCGCGTCACCGGTCCGGAAGAGTTGCCCACACTCCACGATCCGGTGCTGATCGCCATGAGTCCGCAAGCCTTTACGCTGGCCGGCTTCGAGAGGATCGAGGGCGCGGACTATGCCCAGTCCTGGCTGGTGACCGCTGGCGCGTGGCGATGAAGCGCGCAGAATGCACGGACTGCAGTATCAAACCCGCAGAGGAATCGCACGATGACACTCACCAATCACCAGTTTCGCCTCGCCGCCCGTCCCGCCGGCATGCCCAAGGATAGCGACTGGAAATTCACCGCCGAGCCGGTGCGCGAACCCGGCCCGGGCGAGGTGCTGGTCGAGATTCTCTACGTCTCGCTCGACCCGGCCATGCGCGGGTGGATGAACGACCGCAAGTCGTATATCGCGCCGGTGGGTTTGGGCGACGTGATGCGTGCGGGCACCGTGGGGCGCGTGATCGCATCGAACAATCCGAAGTTCGCGGTAGGCGATCACGTGCTGGGCATGCAGGGCGTCCAGGCGTACGCGCTGTCGGATGGCACGGGATTAACGCGCATCGACGGGGGCAACGTGCCGCTCCAGCTGTACCTGAGCACGCTCGGCATGCCCGGCATGACCGCCTATTTCGGATTGCTGGAGGTCGGCAAGCCCGCGCCGGGCGATACCGTTGTCGTGTCGGGCGCCGCGGGTGCGGTAGGGGCGGTGGTCGGGCAGATCGCCAGGATCAAGGAGTGCCGCGTCGTCGGCATCGCCGGCGGTGCGGCCAAGTGCGGCTATCTCCGCGACGTGCTCGGCTTCGACGCGGTGATCGATTACAAGGCGGAGGAGGTCGGCGCGGCGCTGGGAAAGGCCTGCCCCAAGGGCATCGACGTCTACTTCGACAACGTCGGCGGCGCCATTCTCGACGCGGCACTGGCGCGACTTGCAATGCACGCGCGCGTCGTCATTTGCGGCGCCATCTCGCAGTACAACAACACCGGGCCGACGGCCGGACCCGCGAACTACCTTTCGCTGCTGGTCAACCGCGCGAGCATGACCGGTATGCTCGTGTTCGATTACGCAGCCCGCTACCACGAGGCCGGGCGCGAGCTGGCCGCATGGATGGCGGCCGGCCGGCTGCAATCGCGCGAAGACGTCGTCGTCGGCATCGAGAAGTTTCCCGAGGCGCTGCTGATGCTGTTCAAGGGCGAGAACACCGGCAAGCTGCTGCTCGAGGTGACTCGCGACTGATTGTGCGCCGGGACTGCAGGTCGCCCTGGGCCGGCATATTGGCAGGGAGGTGGCGTTAGGCGCAAAATGCACGGTCTCTCACGGCTGTCCGGTGTGGCCGCGTTCTACATCCACGGGAACACGATGAACACGAAGTCCTTGGTTTTTGGTGTCCGCATCATGGCGGTCGGTCTGGTTGCCGCGACAATCCTGGCGGGCTGTGCCACGCCGCCACCCGCGCCAGCACCGGCACCGGTTCCCGAGGCCGCACCGGCCCCGGTTCCCGCACCGGCGCCCGCACCCGAACTCACGCCCGCGCAGGCCAAATCCCAGGCGCAGCGACTGGCGCTCGATGCCGTGGACCAACTGCAGAACGGCGACGAGTCCGCGGCGCGCGTCACGCTGGACAAGGCGGTCGCGCTCGACCCGACCAATGACCTCGCCCGGAAACTGCAGGAACAGATCAAGGCGGACGCGCAAAAGGAATTGGGACCGGTGTTCTTCCGCTACACGGTGCAGCGCGACGACTCGCTGTCCAAGCTCGCGCAGCAATACCTGGGCGACCGGTTCCGTTTCTACATCCTCGCCAAGTACAACGACATGGCGAGCCCGAACAAGCTCGCCGCGGGTCAGGTGATCAAGATTCCGGGACGCGCGCCCGCCACGCCGCCCGCAGCAGTGGCACCGGCGGCGCCGGCTGCAGAGGCGAGCCCCAAGCCAGCGGAACCCGACGTCAAGCCGCGCGACGACGTGGCTGACCTGCTGCAGAAGGGCAAGGACCTCGAGGCGAGCGGCAACCTGGAAGGCGCCTATGCAGCTTACAGCGATGCCGCGAAGAAGACGCCCGTCAATGCCGAGGCGGTGCGGCGCCGCGACGCCAGCAAAGCGGCGCTGGTGAGGAGCCTCGATCGCGAGGGCACGCAGGCGTTCCAGCGGCAGAATCTCGATCTGGCGATCACCAAGTGGGACCGCATCCTCGAGCTCGACCCGAACAACCAGAAGGCCAAGCTCGAGCGCGAGCGCTGTCTTGAACTCAAGAAGAAGATGGCCGACAAATTCGGCGGTTCGACGGCAACGCCCGCGACGAAGTAACCCGCTTCATTTCGGCGGCGCGATTCCCTTCAGCTTTTCCTGCGCGGCGCGCGCGTCGCGCAGGCGATTCGCCGCCTTGAGGTTCTGCGGGTCGTAGCGCACGCTGGTTTCCCACTGCTTGATCGCGAGCGCCACGTCGCTGCGATAGGCACGCTCGCCGCTGTTGTAGTACTCATCCGACAGCGACTTGCGCAGCGACTGCAACTGCGTGTTCCAGTCCGGCGTGCTCTCGCCGCGCAGTACCGCGGCCTGCTCGTAGAGCGCGAACGCCTGCTCGCGCGAGCCTTTGTTCTGCAATTCGCGCGCCCGGTCGGCCACCGCGTTGCCGATCTTCTGCCGCGCGGCGCGATTGCCTGGATTCGCGTCGACGTAGGCCTTGAGTTCGCGCAGGCCGCCGTCCACGTCGCCGGCGCGCAGCATTTCCAGCGGCTGCTCGAGGTCGTAGGCGGTGCCCGTATCCGGCGTCCCCGATTTGAGCGCGGCCATGTCGACCGGGCGCAATTTCTGCGCGCGATCGCCCTGGATCCGCGCCATACGCTGGCGATCCATTTCGCGCAGCACCTTCGCGGCGTCCTCATTGGTGGGGTCGAGCGCCAGCACGCGAAGCATCGCCTGGGTGGCGCGTTCGTTGTCGCCAGCCTTCAGCGCGGCGTTGCCGGCCTGCAGCTGGTCGCGTACGCCCTGGCGGATTGCGGCGTTCACGGCGTCCTGTTCGGCATGGTACGAAGGCTCCGCCGGCGCCAGCAGAAGGACGACCTTCCACTGGACGGCGGCCGCGGCGAGGTCACCGCGTTCCCGCGCCTGCTGCGCGAGCTGTCGATGGCGGGCGATTGCCTGCACGCGCGCGACCTCGGCACCGCCTGCGAGGGGCGCCTCCGGCACAGGCTGGGTGACGACGGGGGACTGCGCACATGCGGCGAGCAGCGCGATCATGTTGAGCGCCAGCGCGCCCCGCAACCACATCGTGGCGCTCAACGCGGCGTCGCCTGCGCAAAGGTGGCGAGCTTCGAGCGGAACACATCGATGCCGTCGCCACCAAAGACCATGCTCCGCCGCAGCATGAATGGATACGCATAGAAGCCGTTGCCGCCCGGCGTTACCGTGACACCGAGCCGCACGCCGTCGCGCTTCAGCAGGTCGACCACCGTTTCGTTGACGTCGCCGTAGGGGAACGCGAACGCGAGGCTTGGGACGGCCAGGCGCTCCTGTATCAGGCGGATGGGCGTGTCGACTTCCGTACGTATGCGGTCGCGGTACTTCGTGTCGGTTTCGCCGGCCAGGCGCGTCGCAAAGTTCGCGTGCGTCTTCGAATGCGGCTGGATGTTGATGAGGCCAGAGGCCTCCATCTCCTTCATCTGCGGCCAGGTCAGCGCATCCGGCGCGCCGACGAAATCGCTGTAGAGGAACACCGTTGCCGGGAAGCCGTATTTGCGCAGGATCGGGAAGGCGACTTCATAGGTCGAGCGGTAGCCATCGTCGATCGTCAGCACGACCGACTTGCGCGGGACGGGCTCGCCGCGCTCCAGGAAGCCGGCGAGCTGCACCAGCGTGATCACGTGATAGCCATTCCGGGCCAGGTATTCCATCTGGGCTTCGAACGCCGCCGGTGTCACCGCGAGCTGGCTCGGTCGCGAGCCGAAGCGGTGATAGCAAAGTATCGGCACGGTCAGGTAGCCGTTGGGGTGGACGCCGGTCGGGTTGGTCGCCTTGAGCGGAATCACGACCGTCTGGCCGGGACGCACCTCGTCGACGTCGTTGAATTCGGCGATGCGCCAGCGCTTGTCGCGGTCGCCCAGATAGCGCTGCGCCAGCGCGCCCATGTCCTCCCCCGCCCCGGCAACGACGACGGCGAAGGAATCATCGCGGGCGAGGACCACGCCTTCCTGCAGGGGCGGCGCCTCGGACGCGGGTGGCGGGCGCTGGGGTGCCTGCGCGCAACCCGCCAGGACGATCGCCACCACGATCGCGGCGCCCAACGTGGCCATCCGCATCGGTTATCCCCGTCCGGGCGCCGGTGTGGCGGCCGGCGGCGAGCCCGCGGCATCGGGCGCCTTGGGCGTGGCCGGATCGCCCGGATGCTGCGGGTCGTGGCGTGCTTCGAGTGCAGCCGCGGTGCGGTCGAATTCGGCATAGAGCTCGCCCAATTCATCCTTGCGCTGGTCGTTGATACGGTAGTCGTAGCGGCCGTTGGCGAGTTCGTCGAGCGAGTTGCGCAGTATCCGCATCGGCCCGGAGAGCCCGCGCGCCAGCAGATACGTGCCGCCGCCCACCGCGGCAATCGTCACCAGCGTCAGGATCGCGAGCATCGCGAGCATGAAATTGGCGACCTTGGACAGCGGCGCCTCGTAGATGCCGAGGTGCACCTGCCCGATCTCCTTGCCCTGGAACAGGATCGGCGTGCCGAAGTCGAGCACGTCGCGTCCGTCGGCCAGCCGGTGGCTGCCGACCTTCACGTCCGACTTGTCGCTCGACAGCACCTTGGCAGCCGGCGCGACATACTTCTGGTTGACCTGCGCCGCCTGGTTGCTGCCCCGGACCATGCCCTGGTGATCGACGATCGTGATGGAGTCGAAATCCTGCCGCCCCAGCGTCTCCTGGATGAATACGTCGAGCGCGGTCCAGTCCTCGTCGAGCAGCGGCACGGCGCTCTGCGTTGCGATGAACTTGGCGAGCGACCCGCCATAGTCCTGCACCTGGTCCATCATCGCCTGGTACTGGCGCTGGTACAGGATGGCAGCGGTGACTGTCATCGTCACCGCGACCAGCGCCACCATCATCAGCGCCCAGCGGATTCCCAGCGGGATGCGCCCCGTACCCTTCTTGCTTTCCTCCTCGTTCAGTTCACGCGCGACGCCGATCAGCGCGACCGCCAGTTCCTCGCCGGTCTGGAAGCGCTTCTCCGGCTGCTTCTTGAGCGCGCGCTCGACAATTCGGCGCAACGTCAGCGGAATTTCCGGACGCAGCGTTTGCACCGGCGGCGCTTCGCTTTTGGCGATCTTGTAGGCGACGCTGATCACCGAATCGCCTTCGAAGGGAAGCGCGTTGGTCAGGAGCTTGTACAGTACGACGCCGACAGAGAACAGGTCCGAACGCGAATCGACCTTCTGCCCCATCACCTGTTCGGGCGACATGTAGTTGGGCGTGCCGAGAACGTCGCCCAGTTGCGTTTGCTGGTTCTGCTCGCCGCCTTCCGGATCGTCGATGCGGCAGATGCCGAAGTCCGCGACCTTGACCGTCGTGGTGTCGTTGATCAGCATGATGTTGCCGGGCTTGATGTCGCGGTGGATCACGCCCTTGCGGTGCGCATAGTCGAGTGCACGCGAAAGCTGGATGCCGATTTCGACGATCTCCTTCACCGAAAGCACCCTGTCCGTGCTCAGCAATTCACTGAGCGTCATGCCCTCGATCAGCTCCATTGCAATGTAGGGCTTCTTGCCGTCGACGCCGACGTCGAAGATGGTCACGATGTTGGGGTGCGACAGCACGCCGGCCGCGCGCGCCTCCCGCAGGAAACGCAACCGGTACTGGTCGTCGTCGGCCAGCTGCGACTTCAGCAGCTTGACCGCGAGCGTCCGGTCGATCTCCGGGTCGTAGGCCTTGTAGACGCGCGCCATCGCGCCTTCGCCGACGATTTCGCGGATCTCGTACCGTCCTAGCTTTTCCATTGCATCCTGCTCCTTTGATCCACTCGACCGCCCCAAAACCGTGTGGCGCAATCGGCGAACATACCGTGGCACCAACGCATCCGCAAGTCCGCGGTATGCTCCTGTACTATACTTTGCAATTTTCCCTTTGCATTTTTCCTCTACGCTCCGGCATGGAATCCGCTCCCCGCAAACTTGTCATCCTCTTTGCCGACGTCGCGGGCAGCACCAAGCTCTACGAGACGTTGGGCGATGCCGAGGCGCTGGCGACGATCGGCCGCTGCCTCGACATCATGAAGGCCGTCTGCGATGACCACGGCGGTCGCGTCGTGAAGACGATCGGCGACGAGACGATGGCCGTCTTCCCGCTTCCCGCCAACGCCGCCTATGCCGCCATCGCGATGCAGACGCAGGTCTCCGCACTGCGCACGAGCAAGGGGCTGCCGCTGAAGATCCACGCCGGCTTTCACTTCGGACCGGTGATCGATGACGGCGCCGACGTCTACGGCGACGCCGTCAACGTCGCCGCCCGGCTGACATCGCTGGCCAAGGCGGGGCAGACGCTCATCTCTGCGGCGACGGTGGAGGTGCTCTCGCCTGCGCTGCGCGCGCGCACCCGCGACCAGGACGCGCATACGGTGAAGGGCAAGCAGGACGACATCCAGACGTTCGAACTGATCTGGCAGGAGTCCGAGGAGGAACTGACCGCGATGTCGACGCGGCCGGCGATCCGGGCCGCCGGCCTCAAGCTGACACACGGCGCGCGCGAACTCGAACTCGACCAGAACTCCCCGCCGATCACGCTGGGCCGCGACGCGCAGAACGACATCGTCATCATGGACCGCAAGGCTTCGCGCCTGCATGCGCGCATCGAGCGGCGGCGCGACAAGTTCGTGATCGTGGACGTGAGCTCGAACGGCACCTATTGCACCGAGAAGGGCGAGTCAGGGATCATGCTGCGGCGCGAGGAGCTCGTGCTGCGCGGCAGCGGCCGCCTTTGCTTCGGCCATACCGGCGACGACGACGCGGCTGAAGCGGTCGAGTACGTCTGCCTGTAGACGCTCAGCCGCGTTGTTCAGGCGCAAGTGCGCGTTCCAGCACGCGCACGACGTGCAGCGCACTGTCCCGGCCCGCGCCGCGCATGCCGTCGTCGATCTGGTGGCGGCAGCTGGTGCCGTCGGCGACGATGAGCGTATCCGCCGTGGTCGCCCTCACGGCCGGTAACAGCGACAGTTCCGCCATCCGCATCGAGATGTCGTAGTGCGCCGCCTCGACGCCGAAGCTGCCGGCCATGCCGCAGCAGCTCGATTCGATCAGCTCCACCTGGAGGTCCGGGACCAGCTTCAGCACGCGGAGTGCGGGCGAAACCGCATCGAACGCCTTCTGATGGCAGTGACCATGGAACAGCGCGCGCGACTGCGGCAGCGGCGCGAGAGGCAGATTGAGCCTTGCTGCGTCGTGCTCGCGGGCCAGGAACTCCTCGACCAGCAGCGCGCGTCCGGCAAGTTGCCGTGCGGCGTCGCCCAGCCCCATCACCAGAAACTCGTCGCGCAACGTCAGCAGGCACGACGGCTCGAGTCCGACGATCGCCGCGCCGCGCACAACGTGCGGCGCCATCGCGGCCACGACGCGCCCTGCTTCGCGCTTCGCTTCGTCCACCAGCCCCGCGGCCAGAAACGTGCGGCCGCAGCACAAGGGTCGCGCGGGTTCCGCGTCGCCGGTTGCGGCACGCGCGACCTGCACGCGATATCCGCCGGCCCGCAGTACGGCGACGGCGGCGCGCGCGTTGTCGGGCTCGAAATAGTTGGTGAACGTGTCGATGAAGAGCACGACGTCGGCGTTGCCCTTTCCCGATTCGACGCCGGCCGTACCCGCATCCCGGCGCAGGAACGTGTCGCGGCGCCAGCGCGGCAGCGATCGGCGCGCGGAGAGCCCCAGCCACTTTTCGCCGAGGATCTTCGCACCCGGCAGGACATCGCGCAGGTTGGCCAGCCAAGGCATGAAGGCCGCGTGCGGCGCCCAGCGCGGCAGGTTCGCGATCATGCGCTCGCGCAACGAAAGCCCATGCGCGCGTTGCCAGTGGTGCATGAACTCGATCTTCATTTTCGCCATGTCGACGCCGGTGGGGCAGTCGCGGCGGCAGCCTTTGCAGCTCACGCACAAGTCGAGCGCGTCCCGGACGGGTTGGGAGGCGAAGTCCGGTCCCAGTTGGCCCGAAAGCGCCAGCCGCAGCGTGTTGGCGCGGCCGCGCGTCAGGTGCGCCTCGTCGCGCGTGACGCGATAGCTCGGACACATCGTTCCCGCATCGAATTTGCGGCAGTGGCCATTGTTGTTGCACATCTCGACGGCCTTGCCGAAGCCGTGAGCCGGATCGCCGCCCGTCCCGGCCGCGGATACGGTCTCGGTGACCGGATCGTTCTGCACGTCCCAGTCCGACCAGTCGAGCGCTGTCGCGAGAGGAACCGTGCGGTAGTCCGGCGGGAAGCGGAACAGCGACGCGTCGTCCATTCGCGACGCGCGGACGATCTTGCCGGGGTTCATGAGTCCCGCCGGGTCGAACAGGTCCTTGATCTCCTCGAACGCCCGCGTCAGCCGCGGGCCGAACTGCCATGCGACCCACTCGCTGCGCACGAGCCCGTCGCCATGCTCGCCGGAAAACGCGCCCTTGTATTCGCGGACCATCGCACAAGCTTCCTCGGCGATCGCGCGCATCTTCATGGCGCCGTCGCGGCGCATGTCGAGGATGGGGCGCACGTGCAGCGTGCCCACCGACGCGTGGGCATACCATGTTCCGCGCGTGCCATGCCTGCGGAAGATTTCGGTGAGGCGGTCGACATAGTCCGGCAGATGCGCGAGCGGCACGGCGCAGTCTTCGATGAACGACACCGGCTTGCCGTCCCCGCGCAGGCTCATCATGATGTTGAGGCCGGCCTTGCGCACGTCCCACAGCGCTTTCTGCGCCGTGCCGTCGGTGATGCGCACGACGCTGCCGGGATGGCCCAAGTCTCCCATCAGCGCGACAAGGTCGTCCAGCCTGCGCCGCGACGTGGCCGCATCGGCGCCGGTGAACTCGACCAGCAGGATGGCCTCCGGTTCGCCCGTCAGCGCAGCGTCGATCACCGGCCGGAAAGCCGGATTGCCGCGCGCCAGGTCGATCATCGTCCGGTCGACCAGCTCGACGGCAGAGGGGCCGAGTTCGACCAGGTGCCGCGTGCACTCCATCGCGCGGTAAAGCGTCGGGAAGTTGACGACGCCGAGCACTCGATTCGTCGGCAACGGGGACAGATTCAAAGTGAGCGTCCGCGTCCAGGCCAGCGTGCCCTCGCTGCCGACGAGCAGGTGCGCGTAGTTGACGCTGCCGTCGGCGGTGTACGGGCGCACGCTCTGCGGATGGAACACGTCGATGTTGTAGCCACCTACGCGACGCATCACCGCCGGAACCCGGAGGGCAATTTCGTCGCGTTCGCGCGCGCCGATCGCGTCGAGCTTTTCGAGCAGCCGGCGCACCGGCGCTGGCGCTGACTCCATCTCAGCCGCCGGTCCGAAGCGGGCGAGCGTGCCGTCGGAGAGCAGGGCATCGACGGCGTGGACGTTATGCACCATGTTGCCGTAGGCGATCGAGCGCGAGCCGCAAGAATTGTTGCCGGCCATGCCGCCCAGCGTCGCCTGCGCCGACGTGCTGACGTCCACCGGAAACCAGCATCCGTGCGGCTTCAGCCACGCATTGAGCTGATCGAGCACCACGCCGGGCTCGACCGTGACGGTCATCGCCTCCTTGTCCATCGCGACGATGCGGGTGAGGTGCTTGCTGTGGTCGATGACGAGCGCCGCGCCCACCGTTTGTCCGCACTGCGAACTGCCGGCCCCGCGCGGCAGGACGGGCACGCGCAGGTCGCGGCATACATCAATCGCGGCCCGGATGTCGTCGTCGCCGGCCGGAACCAGCACGCCTAAGGGTTCCACCTGATAGATGGAAGCGTCGGTGGCGTACCGCCCGCGCGAGGCCGCATCGAACATGACCGTCCCCGCGACGGCGCGGCGCAGGCGGTTGGCGAGATCGGCATTGCCGTCACGCGGGTGATACAGCAGGGGCTGCGGCGTCGGGGCGTTCAAGGGGATACTGCCAGCTCAAGTCCGTGAACGGCGGTTTCGCTTCGCGGCGGCGAGCGCGAATCTGCTGCATTGGATACCATGCTATTTTGTCGGCCCGAAAGGTACCATGCAAGCCCTTTCACTCGCTTAAGCTCACCAAGGCAACCCATGCTCAAGCTCGACAGCCATCACTCCGGACGCCACTTCCTGCAGATTCCGGGACCGACCAACGTGCCGGATCGCGTGCTGCGGGCCATCGACCATCCGACGATCGACCACCGCGGTCCGGAGTTCGCCGCGCTGGGCAAGGCAGTGATCGCCGGAATGAAGCAGGTGTTCCGCACCGAAGCCGATGTCGTCATCTTCCCGTCATCGGGCACCGGCGCGTGGGAGGCCGCGCTGGCCAACACGCTGTCCCCCGGGGATCGCGTGCTGATGGCGGAGACCGGACACTTCTCCACGCTGTGGAAGCGCATCGCCGAGCGCCTCGGGCTGGCCGTGGAATTCCTGCCGGGGGACTGGCGCCACGGCGCGTCCGCGGCGCAGATCGAGGCGCAGCTGCGCGCCGATGCCGGGCACGCGATCAAGGCGGTGTGCGTCGTGCACAACGAGACCTCGACTGGCGCCACCAGCAACATTGCCGAGATACGCGCGGCGCTCGATCGCGCAAGCCATCCCGCGCTGCTTCTGGTCGACACGATCTCCTCGCTCGGCTCGACCGACTATCGCCATGACGCCTGGCAGGTCGACGTGTCGGTGGCCGGCTCGCAAAAAGGCTTGATGCTGCCCGCGGGGCTGTCGTTCAACGCGATCAGCGCCAAGGCCCTTGCCGCAGCAAAGGCGGCGCGGCTGCCGCGGTCCTATTTCGACTGGAACGACCAGTTGGCCGTCAGCACGAGCGGCTATTTTCCCTATACGCCTGCGACGAACCTTCTCTACGGCCTGCACGAGGCATTGGACATGCTGCTGACGGAAGGCTTGGACCACGTGTTCGCCCGCCACGAGCGCCTTGCGGAAGCCACGCGCCGCGCCGTGCGCGCCTGGGGCATGGAAATACTGTGCGCGAATCCCGCCGAGTACAGCGCCGCGCTGACGACGGTGATGATGCCCGAGGGCCACAACGCCGACGCGTTCCGCAAGGTCACGCTCCAATGCTTCAACCTGTCGCTGGGGCAGGGCCTGGGCAAGCTGTCGGGAAAGGTGTTCCGCATCGGGCACTTGGGCTACTTCAACGAACTGATGCTCTGCGGCACGCTGTCGGGCGTCGAGATGGGGCTCGAGGTTGCCGGCGTGCCGCATCGCAAGGGGGGCGTCCAGGCGGCGACGGAATATCTTGCGCAAACTGCCGCGCAGGATTTGGCGCGGGCGGCGTAGTCATCGGTTACACGGGAGGATAGCGAACATGGCATCACATCAGCATTCCGACGGACGCGCGCTTGGCGGCCGCGGGTGGTCATTCAGGTTGGCCGCGACGATCTGCGGCGTCCTCTTCGCCGCGACGGCGCATGCCCAGATCGAGATCAAGCTGGGCCACGTCGGCGAACCCGGTTCGCTGTTCCAGACAAGCGCGGACGAATTCGCGAAACGTGCCAACGCCAGGCTTGCCGGCAAGGCCAAGGTCGTCACGTTCGGCTCGAGCCAGTTAGGCGGCGACAAGGAGATGATCCAGAAGCTGAAGCTGGGGACGCTCGACATGGCATTGCCCTCGACCGTCATGAGTTCCGAAGTCGATCTGTTCGGTATCTTCGAAATGCCCTACCTGGTCAAGGACCGCGCGCACATGGCGCGCATCGAGAAGGAAATCTTCTGGCCCAAGCTCGAGCCCGAGGCGCAGAAGAAGGGCCTGACGGTGCTTGCCGTCTGGGAGAACGGCTTCAGGCAGATCACCAACAGCAAGCGCCCGATCAAGGTGCCGGCCGACCTGAAGGGCATCAAGCTGCGCGTGCCGGAGGGCAAGTGGCGGGTCAAGATGTTCCAGGCCTACGGCGCCAACCCGAGCCCGATGAAATTTTCCGAGCTCTTCACTGCGCTGCAGACGGGCGTGATGGATGGCGAGGAAAATCCGCTGACGCAAATCTATTCCGCGAAGCTGCAGGAGGTGCAGAAGTACCTTTCGATGTCCGGCCACGTCTATACGCCCGCTTACCTGACCGTGGGCACCAAGCGGTGGAACGAATTGCCGCCCGACGTGCGCAAGATCCTCGAGGAGACGGCGAAGGAGACGCAGGCGTTCGTCTACCAGGCGGCCGCGAAGGACGACACCGACCTGTTGGCCAAGCTCAAGGCGGCGGGCATGCAGGTGAACGACGTCGACCAGGACGCCTTCGTCGCGGCGAGCAAGCCGATCTACGAGGAATTCGGCAAGGAAGTGCCGGGTGCTTCGGCGCTGATCGACCGCGCCGTGTCGTTGCGACAGTGAGCGGGCCTTTGCGCAACGGCGGCGCGCCGTGACGGATCCCCGGCTCCCGTCGTCCGCCGGACTCGCGCTGACGCTCGCGCGCTTTCGCGAGCGTTACGGAAGGCTGCTCGAATGGGTGGTGTCGGCGCTGATGGTCGGGCTGGCCGTCGAGGTGACGGCCGGCGTCGTCTTTCGCGCCGCCGGCCACTCGCTGACCTGGTACGACGAGGTGGCGTCGGTGCTGCTCGCGTGGCTGACGTTCTACGGCGCGGCGCTCGCCTCGGTCAAGCGCGCCCATATCGGTTGTCCGGAGCTCGTCGACAAGCTCCCGTGGCAGGCGCGGCGCCTGGTCAACATCGTCGCGCAGCTGCTGGTGATCGCGTTCTTCCTGCTGCTCGCGGCCGTGGGAGCGTGGGTGCTGCCGGTGCTGGCGACCGACAACTTGGTCAGCCTGCCAGCCATTCCCATCAGCGTCGTGCAGTCCGTCATCCCGATCGCGGCTCTCCTCATCGTCGTCGCCGAAATCACGCATCTCGCCGACCTCGTGATCGCGCGCGTGCCGCCTGCGAAGACCGGCGACATGTCGCTGGCCGAAGGACTGCATTGAAGCGCCGGGTGGAAGCGCAATGAGCACGATGCTGCTTTTGTTCGCCGCGGTGCTCGCGCTGGTCCTGATCAACGTGCCCATCGCCGTGTCGCTCGGCATCGTGGCCGTCGTCGCCATGGTCGCCAGCCACGGCGCCAACATCCTGCCGAACCTCGCGATCGTGACCTACAACGGCGCGACCAACTTTCCGCTGCTCGCGATCCCGCTGTTCATCCTGGCCGGCGCGATCATGAATGCGTCGGGAATCTCGAACCGCCTGATCGCTTTCGCCTCGTCGCTGTTCGGCTGGATCCGCGGCGGC
>Ga0302323_100001098_pt1 | contig 21949 bp, 18 predicted proteins | sample Fen_T0_3_FD_201950 | JGI IMG/M metagenome (GOLD analysis project Ga0302323, IMG submission 201950) | Peat permafrost microbial communities from Stordalen Mire near Abisko, Sweden - Fen_T0_3 | ecosystem: Environmental > Terrestrial > Soil > Wetlands > Permafrost | place: Sweden: Abisko... | reverse complement strand
AGCGGCGGGAGAGCCCGTCGAGGACCACAACGATCTTTTCGGTGTCACAGTCCAGCTGGCCTCGCGCCTGTGTTCCCATGCGCTGCCCGAGCAGTGCCTGGTCTCCAACGTCGTCGCTGAGCTTTGCATCGGCAAGGGCCTGACGTTCCAGGACCTGGGTGAAGTCTCTCTCAAGGGCTTCGAGCGCCCGGTCAGGGTGCACGCAATCCGGCAGTCCGGAGAACCGCCGGCGAAGGGCTGATGCCCCGCTAGTCGAGCGTGCTGCGGAACGCGCGCAGCCCCAGCGCCATGATGACCAGCATGAACACGAGCAGCGGCCAGGTCTCCGGCAGTACCTCGGCGAGCCCGTTACCCTTCAACAAGATGCCGCGGACGATACGCAGGAAATGCGTCAGCGGCAGGACTTCGCCGATCGCCTGCGCCCACCCGGGCATGCCGCGGAACGGGAACATGAATCCCGAGAGCAGCATCGACGGCAGGAAAAAGAAGAACGTCATCTGCATCGCCTGCAGCTGGTTGCGCGCGATGGACGAGAACGTGAGGCCCAGCGTCAGGTTGGTGGCGATGAACAGCAGCACCGCGCAGAAGAGCAGCACGACGCTGCCCACCATCGGCACGCCGAACAGCACGCGCGCCAGCGCCAGGATGATCGATACCTGGACCAGCCCGATCGCGACGTAGGGGACGATCTTGCCGGTCATCACCTCCAGCGCCGTCGCCGGTGTGGCGAGCAGGTTTTCCATCGTGCCGCGTTCGCGCTCGCGGGTGATGGCCAGCGCGGTCATCATCACCATCGTCATCGTCAGGATCACGCCCATGAGGCCGGGGACTATGTTGTATTGCGTCACGGCCTCGGGATTGTAGAGCGCGTGCGTGCGCACCTCGAAGGCTGGCGGCTGCGCTGCGAGCGGCGCGAGCGGCCCCGTCAGGTCGTGCACAAGCGCCGATTGCCCGAGCTGGGACAGCGCCGCGATTGCATTGCCGGTCGCCTGCGGATCGGTGGCATCGGCCTCCACCAGCAGCGCGGGATGCTCGCCGCGCACGAGCCTGCGCGAAAAGTCGGCGGGAATCGTCACCACGAATTGCGCGCGGCCGGTAGCGAGCATGCGCCGCGCATCGGCTTCGTCCGCAGCCTCGCCGACGAACGCGAAATAGTCGCTGTTGCGCATGCTGGCCAGGATGCTGCGCGAGAACTCGCTCTGCTCGGCGATCAGCAGCGCCGTTGGCAGGTGCTTGGGATCCGAGTTGATCGCGTAGCCGAACAGCGTCAACTGGATCACCGGGATGCCGACGATCATGCCGAACGTAAGCCGGTCACGCTTCAACTGGATGAATTCCTTGGCGACGATACCGAGCCAGCGCGACCAGGAGAACCAGGCGTTCACGGCCGGGGCCTCGCACCGGGCGCTTCGACCGCGTCGCGCATCAGGTGGATGAACACGTCCTCGAGGCCGGGCTCCACTTCCTGCCACGTCCAGCCCGGCGTCGTCATCAGCGGCGCCAGTTCCGCACGCAGCTGCTCGCGATTCGAACCGGTGACATGCAATGCCGTGCCGAATGCGGCGACCTGCTCCACAGCGGGCAGCGCGCGCAGGCGCCCGGCCAGCGCCGGGAGTTCGGTGCCGGTGACCGACCACGTCGTCAGCGACTGGCTGGCGATCACTTCGCTGGCCGTCCCCTGGACCAGAAGCTTGCCGTTGAGGATGTAGCCCAGCTTGTGGCAGCGCTCGGCTTCGTCCATGTAATGCGTGCTGACCAGCACCGTGATGCCGCGCGCCGCGAGCGCATGCAGTTCCTCCCAGAAATCGCGCCGCGCCTTCGGGTCCACGCCGGCGGTGGGCTCGTCCAGCAGCAGGAGCTTCGGGTCGTGCAGCAGGCAGGCGGCGAGCGCCAGCCGTTGCTTCCAGCCGCCGGACAACGCGCCGGCGAGCTGGTTCGCGCGCTCGGTCAGCCCCAGATGGTCGAGCGCCTCGTCGACCTTGGGGCGCGCATCCTTCATCCCGTACATCCGCGCGATGAAGTTGAGGTTTTCGCGGATCGTCAGGTCTTCCCAGAACGAGAACCGCTGCGTCATGTAGCCGACTTCACGCTTGATCGACTTGGCCTCCCTGACGATGTCGAACCCCAGGCAGCGGCCCTCGCCGCTGTCGGGGGTCAGCAGGCCGCACAGCATCCGTATGGACGTGGTCTTGCCGCTGCCGTTCGGACCCAGGAAGCCGAAGATCTCGCCGCGCCGCACCGACAGCGACAGGTCCTGGACGACGTGGTTCTTGCCGAAGAACTTATTCAGGCCGCGCACGTCGATCACGACGTTGCCGTCAGCGCCGGCGACTGCGGCGGAGTTCATTGCGGCAACGTGACGTCGACCGGCTGGCCGGGGTTGAGACGCGACGCGACGTCGGGCGACGCCTTCGCTTCGACGAGGAACACGAGCTTGGCCCGGTTCTCGCGCGAATAGAGGACCGGCGGCGTGAACTCCGCGCGGTCGGAGATGAAGGCGATGGTTGCGGTCATCGGCGCGCCGCAGCCGTCGCAGGAAAAGGTGACCGACTGCCCAGGCTTGATTCGCCCAACCACCGGTTCCGGAATGTAGAACCGGATCTTCACGTTGCCCGGCGGCAGCAGGCTCGCCACCGGAATGCCGGCGGGAACCCAGTCGCCGATGACATAGTAGGTGTCGTTGACGCGCCCGGACACGGGAGACGCGACCGCGCGCTGGCTCAAGCGCCAGTCGGCCTGCGCGAGCGCCTCGCGCGCGGCGCGCGCGTCGGCCTCGGCGGCCCGAATCTCATCGTCGCGGGCCGGCAATTTTGCGGTGGCCACGGAAGCCTGCAACTGGGCAACGGCCGCTTCGTCGCGCTTCACCTGCATGCGCGCATCGTCGATCACCGCACCGCTCACGAAGCCGCTCGCGTAGAGCTTTTGCTGGCGGCCGAGATTGGCGACGGCCAGGTCGCGCGTGGCCATGGCCTGGCGCAGCTGCTCCGCGACGGTTTCGACCTCCGGCGGGCGCTTGCCTGTCTTCAGGTTTTCGAGCCGCGCCTGCGCCGCCTGCAGCTGCTGCTCCGACTGGCGGCGCAACGCCACTTCGTTCTCGCGTTCCAGCGCGAACAGCGGCGCGCCCGCGCTCACCTGTTCGCCGCGCTTGACCGACAGCTGCGTCAGCGCGCCGGCGAACGGCGCGGCGACGCGCACGTATTCGCCCTCGATGTAGCCCTGGATCGGGCGCTCGCCGGCGGGACCGCAACCCGCGGCCACGCACGCCAGCAGCAACGCCGCGCACACCGCGCGACCGCGAGGGCCGGCGTCCCGGTGACTGGCGGGCATCATGCGCGCCGCCGTTGGCGTGAGGCGACCGGGTGCCGCGCCGCGGGGGCGGCCGTTGCGGTCGCCGATTTCATCCCGCCCAGCGAGAACGCAAGGATGTGCCGCGTCAGCGCGTCCACTGCGCCGACGTCGAGCGGCAGGTCCGCAAACACGCGCTTCAGGAGATGGCGCTGGAAATGCAGGTTCATGCATTGGCTCGCAATGGAAATGGCGCAGCGCTTCACCGCGTCGGATGCAGGCGGCGCATCGGTGATCTCGGCGACGATCGCGCACAGCCCTTCGACCTGCGGTCGCGCGAACGCCTGCGCCAGCTTGTCGAGGGCAGGCGTGGGGTCCAGCATCTCGCGCGCGATCAGTCGCGTGAACATCGCCGCCGGATCGTCGTCGAGGATGCGCATCAGCAGGCCGTGGATGAAGACCTCGAGGCGCTGCTCGGCCGTCGGGCGCGGAGGCCCGGGAGGCGCCTGCGTCGGATGCGTCGTCAGCGCACGCCGCGCGTGGTGCTCGAGAACGGCCGCGTACAACGCTTCCTTGCCGCCGAAGTGGTAGTTGATGGCGGCGAGGTTGGTGCCGGCGCGGGCGACGATCTCGCGGATGCGCGCGCCGCCGTAGCCGCGTTCGGCGAATTCCGCGGTGGCGGCATCGAGCAGGCGACCGCGCGTGGCGGCAGCGGGCGGAAAGGAAGGGAGTGGGGTTGCGGCGGGCATAGACACGGCCATCTCGACCGGTTTCAAACAAAATTTTCAAACAAAATTATCAGGCGCGGCAGCCTTTGTCAAGTGGAGTGGTCGCCCTTGCCGGCGCCGCCCACGATGACCCAGGTTCCCACCAGGATCACCGCCGGCGCCCTCGCCGATCCCGGCGACAGGTCGGGGGACAACATCAACGGCCTGTGGTCCTGGGCGAAGTAATGGCGTTCGCGGCGCGCCTCGTCACGCGGACGAGGCGCGCGTCGAATTACCGCGCGCGGCCGCGCATTGCCGCCGGATGTCCCGGCAGCGCCATCCGCTTGCCGGTGTCGACCAGCTGGTCGCCGACCACCTGCAGGATCGTGACGTCGCTGTCGACGAAGTTGCCGACGTAGAGGTACTTCCCGTCATCGCTGAACACGAGGCCCTCCGGTAGGCCCTCGACGACGACTTCGTTGGTTCGCGTCACCTTCTTGCCGTCGATCTTCAGCGCCACGACCGAACCGTTGCGGTTGTAGAAGAACGCCTTCTTGTCTGCGTTGGAGCCGCGCAGGATCACGGCGACCGCCATCCTGCCGTCGGGACTGATCGCGAAGCCCTCGGGTCCGTCGCCGACGACGACCTTGTCGATCACGCGCGGCGGCATGGCCTCGAGATCGACGACGGTGACGGTGTCGATGTTGCCGTCGGACGCGCCGGAGAGGCCGTTGTCCGCGGTGAGCAGCAGCTTGCCGTCCGGCGTGATGTCGAGGTTGTACGGCCAGAAGCCGACTGGGATGTCCTGCTTGTCGTAGGTGACCTTGTCGCCGTTGATCGCGAGCAGCGCGGCCTTGTGGCCGGGGAATTTCGCCGCGACGGCGCGCTTGCCGTCGCCGCTGATGGCGACGTGCGCCACCTGTTCGCCCATCGCCACCGTGTCGATCAGCTTCACGGACTTTCCCGTGATCTTGACGACGCTGATCGAGTTGTCGGCGCGATTCGCGATGAGCGCGAGGTCGCCTGCGCGGTTGATCGCCATGCCCGATGGCTGCTTGCCGACCGTCACCGTGTCGATCAGCTTCGGCGGATCGAGCGTCAGGTCGATCACGTACAGCTTGTTGTCGGGAACGGCCTTCCAGGTGGCGCCGTCGGCGACCCAGTCCATGGAATTGGCCACCAGGCCGAGCTTGCCGTCCGGCGTGATCTGCAGGTTGGTCGGCGGGCCGAAGATGGTGTTCATCAGCGGCAGGTTCGCGATGATCTTCGGTTCCAGCGGATTCGTGCCGATGTCGACGACCAGGACATTGTCCTTGCCCGGCGCCATCATGACCGGCTTGCCGGCGTCATCCCACAGGATCTTCTGATCGTTGGCGACCAGCATCAACTCGCGCTTGCCTGTCATGGGCGCGCTGGCGCAGCCGGCCAGCGCCATGGCCGCGAACGCCGCGCAGAGCCCCACCTGCATCGATGTCTTCATTGGTTCTCCTCCCTGTGTTGTTGTGCGGCTACTTTACCGCCCCTGACGCAAAAAAGGCCAGCCGTTGCGGGCTGGCCTTTCCGGCGGATCGGTACCGCTACTTGAGCGTGACGGTCTGCGCGGTGTCGAGCGTGGCGAGCGCGTCGAACACGGTCTGCTTCTTCAGGATCTCGGGCAGCACCAGCGGTGTCTTGCCGGGACGATACAGCACATAGACGGGGACGCCCTGCCGTCCGAGGGCCGCGAGTGCCTGCGTGATGACCGGGTCGCGGCGCGTCCAATCGGCGCGAACGAGTTCCACGCCGCGCTTGGCGAACGCGTCTCGGATTTCGGTACTGTTGAGCACGAGGCGCTTGTTGACCTGGCAGGTCACGCACCACGCGGCGGTGAAGTCGATGAACACCGGACGGCCGCCGCTGCCCAAGTCCGCCACGGTCGTCGGCGTGAACGCATGCCACGGACCCGTCGTCGCCGACGTGACCGCCGACGGGGCGTCCAGGTCGCCGCCACGCAGCAGCGGCCACATCACCACGACGGAACCGAACAGCGCGGCCGCGGCAACGCCGGCCCATGCGCGGCCCTGGCCGACCTTGAAGATGCGCCATGCCCACAGCGCCATTGCGAGCACCACCAGCGCGACCAGCAGCCGCACGACTGCATCGTTGTCCATCTGTGCGCCCAGCACCCACACCAGCCACGCAACGGTGGCGTAGAGCGGGAACGCCAGCGCCTGCTTCATCCGTTCCATCCACGCGCCCGGCCGCGGCAGCCAGCGGCGCCATGCCGGGAACCACGCGAGCAGCGTGTAGGGCAGCGACATGCCCATGCCCAGCGCGACGAATATGCCGAGCGTCACGACGGCGGGTTGCGCGAAGGCAAAGCCGAGCGCGGCGCCCATGAAAGGCGCGGTGCACGGCGACGCGATCACCACCGCGAGGACGCCGGACAGCACCGAATCCACGTAGGGATTGCTGGCAGTCCATTCGCCTGCCGACGACGGCACGAACGACGCGAACTCGAACACGCCGGAAAGATTGAGGCCGAGTGCGAAGAACAGCACGGCAAGTCCGATGACCACCGCGGGCGACTGCAACTGGAAGCCCCACCCGAGCTGCTCGCCTGCGGCGCGCAGGATCAATAGCAGGCCGGCCAGCGCCACAAACGTTGCGATGACGCCGGCCGCGAACGCGATCCCCTGCAGCCGCTGCACGCGGGGTTTGGCGTGACCCTGCGCCAGGTGCAGCGCCTTCAGCGACAGGACCGGGAACACGCAGGGCATCAGGTTCAGGATGAGACCGCCGACGAAAGCGAGCAGCACGGCCGCCGCAAGCGACAATTCGGACCCCACGCCCGCGCCGGCCGGCAGCGCGACGTCGGCCGCCGTTGCCGATGCCGATGACGGCTTGGCGCCCGCCGTGACCGACCCGACCAGCGGCACGTCGACGGTCACCGCCGCGACCCGCTCGCCGTCCTCGACGAAGCCCTTGGCTGCCGTGACGACACCGGCGACGCGCTTGAAGTCGGGTGCCAACTGGATGGCGGCCGGCAACGTCAACGTGTAGGCGCCGCTCGCGTCGCGCACTGCGACCTGCTTGCCCGAAGGCTCGATGCGGCCTTCCTCATGCGGGAAGAACTGCAGCGGACCCGGATCGGCCGCGCCCGCCGGCGGTGTCAGCGTCAACGCCACCTTGGCGCCGTCGCCGCGGGCGCTGACCTGCCAGCCCTGCAAAGGCGTGGGCAGCGCTGCGCGGGCGGCCGCGATGGCACTGCCCCACTGCGGGTACGGATCCGACCGGTCGGACACAGGCAACGAAATGTCGAGGTCCGCGCCTTCGGGAATGCACACGTCCTTGCACACCAGCCACTCCGCATGCGCGGCCAGCTTGTACGTGGAGCCGACGGGCGCATCGCGCGGCACCGTGAGCCCGGTCAGCAGCAGCACCTGGCCTTCGTAGCCGTAATTGACGAGCGGGCCGGTGGGCAGCGCCTTCGGCGCGGGCCATTGGATCGCACCCACGCCGACGCCGTCGGGAAGCTTCCAGGTGATCGTCGTCGGCAGGCCCGAGTCGCCGGGGTTGCTCCAATACGTGTGCCACCCCTCCGCCATCTTGAGGTGCAGCGCCAGCGTGATCGGCTTGCCGGGAACGAGCGCCGTGCGTTCGGAAACCAGCTCCGCCTCGACGTGCTCGGTCTTGACGGGGGCCGCATGAGCGGCAGCCGCGATGCCGAATGCCAGCAGCCCGGTCAGTACGGGAGCGCCGCAGCGGCGAACTATGTTATTGAAGGCGTCCAAGTATCGATCCAGCCGGTCAAGAGCACCCGTGTTGGGTGCGTCATCCGCGGGGAGGTTCCCCCGCGAAGCTATAATTATCGCCCCGCAGCACCGTTCGGCACAGCCATACCGTCGAACGGTTCATGACAATAGCATAAAACGCCCGCTTCGGGCGGCTTTTTGGCCCAACCTCCCCCGCATGCTGGAAGCCCTGCTCGTTTCCGCCCTGGTCGTCGCCGTCGGTGAACTGGGCGACAAGACACAGCTGTTGACGCTGGTGCTGGCCGCGCGCTATCGCAAGCCCTGGCCAATCATCGCCGGGATCCTCGTCGCCACGCTGGCCAATCACACGGTGGCGGCGGCGATGGGCCAATGGGTTCGCGACGCCGTTTCTCCCGACATCCTGCGCTGGGGACTGGCGCTGTCGTTCTTCGCCGTCGCCGCCTGGGCCCTGAAGCCGGACCAGTTCGACGCGTCCGACGCCCCGCCGGTGTCGGACCGCAACGTGTTCGTCGTCACCGTGATCGCGTTCTTCCTGGCGGAAATCGGCGACAAGACGCAGATCGCCACTGCGATGCTCGCCGCCAAGTTCGACCATCTGTTTGCCGTGGTGGCCGGCACGACGCTGGGGATGCTGCTGGTCGACGCGCCCACGGCGTTCCTGGGCGACGCGGCCGCGAAGAAGATTCCGTTTCGTGCGGTGCGCATCGTGGCCGCCGCGCTATTTGCCGGATTGGGCGTCTGGGTGCTCGTCGCGCCGCGTTTTGGCGCATAGCCGCCCGGTATAATCGTTCTCGCCCAAAATCAACGTCGGCGCGCCGCGCCGGGCCGCTTCCCCATGACGCCGTTCAATCCGAAGGACATCGAAGCCGCCGCGCAATCCGCCTGGACCGCGGCCGACGCCTATCGCGCCGTCGAGCGTCCCGACCGGAAGAAGTTCTACTGCGTGTCGATGCTGCCCTACCCCTCCGGCCGGCTGCACATGGGGCATGTACGGAACTACACGATCAACGACGTCATGTACCGGCACCTGCGGATGAAGGGCTACAACTGCCTGATGCCGATGGGCTGGGACGCGTTCGGCCTGCCGGCGGAAAACGCGGCGATGAAGAACGGCGTGGCCCCCGCGAAATGGACTTACGAAAACATCGCCAGCATGAAGCAGCAGTGCCAGGCGATGGGCTGGGCGATCGACTGGTCGCGCGAATTCGCCGCATGCGACCCCGACTACTATCGCTGGAACCAGTGGTTCTTCCTCAAGATGCTGGAAAAGGGGATCGCCTACCGCAAGACGCAGGTGGTTAACTGGGATCCGGTCGACCAGACGGTGCTGGCCAACGAGCAGGTCATCGACGGCCGCGGCTGGCGCACCGGCGCGCCGGTGGAAAAGCGCGAGATTCCCGGCTACTACCTCAAGATCACCGACTACGCAGACGAGCTGCTGGACAGCCTCGACCGGATGCCGGGCTGGCCGGAGCGCGTCCGGACGATGCAGGCCAACTGGATCGGCAGGAGTGTCGGCGTGCGCTTCGCGTTCCTGCACGACATCCGCGATGATGATGGCAAAAGCGGCGACGCACTGATCGGTGACGGCCGCATGTACGTGTTCACGACGCGCGCGGACACGATCATGGGCGTGACGTTCTGCGCCGTGGCCGCCGAGCATCCGCTGGCGCTGCACGCCGCGAAGTCGAACGCCGCGCTGGCGGCGTTCATCGACGAATGCCGGCACGGCAGCGTCATCGAGGCCGACATGGCCACGATGGAAAAGAAGGGGATGGCGACGGGCCTCTTTGTCACGCATCCGTTGACCGGCGAAAAGGTTGAGGTGTGGGTCGGCAACTACGTGCTGATGGCCTACGGCGACGGCGCCGTGATGGGCGTGCCCGGTCATGACGAGCGCGACTTCGAATTCGCGCAGAAGCATGGGCTCCCGATCAAGCAGGTCATCGCGGTGCCCGGCGAGGCCTTCTCGACGGACGCGTATCAACCCTGGTACGGCGACAAGGAGCGCGGCCGCTGCGTCTTTTCCGGAAAGTACGATGACCTGGGCCACGCGGACGCCGTCGCCGCCGTTGCCGCGGATCTTGCCGCCAAGGGCCTGGGCGAGAAGAAGATCACGTACCGCCTGCGCGACTGGAGCGTTTCGCGCCAGCGCTACTGGGGCACGCCGATCCCGATCATCCATTGCGGCACGTGTGGCGCCGTCCCCGTGCCGGAGCGCGACCTGCCGGTGGTGCTGCCCGAGGACTGCATCCCGGACGGCAGCGGCAGTCCGCTCAGCAAGCGCGAGGATTTCCTGAACGTCGCGTGCCCGAAATGCGGCAAGCCGGCGCGGCGCGAGTCGGACACACTGGACACGTTCGTGGACTCGTCCTGGTACTACATGCGCTATACGTCGCCGGGCGCGGAAACCATGGTCGACGCGCGCAACAATTACTGGATGCCGATGGACCAGTACATCGGCGGCATCGAGCATGCGATCCTGCACCTTCTCTACGCGCGGTTCTGGACCAAGGTGATGCGCGACATGGGGTTGGTGAAGATCGACGAGCCCTTCACGCGGCTCTTCACGCAGGGGATGCTGCTCAACCACATCTACTACCGGCGCAACGCGAAAGGCGGCAAGGAGTATTTTTCTCCGGACATCGTCGTGCCGACCACCGATTCGCAGGGGCACATCGACGGCGGGCGCCTGGCCGACGGTTCCAGCGTCGAGTACGGCGGCGTCGGCAAGATGGGCAAGACCGAACAGAACGGCGTCGAGCCGCAGGACCTGGTCGACAAGTACGGCGCGGACACCGCGCGGCTGTACGTGATGTTCGCCGGTTCGCCGGACGATTCGGCGATCTGGTCCGATACGGGCGTGGACGGCGCGCACCGCTTCCTGAAGCGGCTGTGGACGTTCGCGCAGGTGCAGGCAGACACCGTGCGCGGCGCGGCGGGCAAACCCGAAGCGCAGGATGCGGATGCCGCCGTGAAGACCGCGCGCCGCGAGCTGCACGTGACGCTGAAGCAGGCCAACTACGACTACGAGCGCATCCAGTACAACACCGTCGTGTCGGCGGGGATGAAGATGCTGAACACGCTCGAAGCGGTGCCCGCAGGCGCGCACGGCGCCGCGGGACTGCTGCGCGAAGGGCTGTCGATCCTTCTGCGCATGCTCTATCCGGTGATCCCGCACACGACGTGGAGCATCTGGCAGGACCTTTCGCTGGCCGGCGAATTCGGCGACCTGCTCGACGCGCCCTGGCCCGAGGTCGACGCGGCGGCGCTGGTACAGGACGAGATCGAGCTGATGCTGCAGGTTAACGGCAAGCTGCGCGGCAAGATCTGCGTGCCGGCAGCGGCCGACAAGGCGGCCATCGAGGCCACCGCACGCGCGAGCGCCGAAGTGGCCCGTTATGCAGACGGCGCACCGGTGAAGAAGGTCGTGATCGTGCCGGGTCGCCTCGTGAACGTGGTCGTATGAAGCGCCGCGCCTTTCTCATGTCGCTCGCCGCCGTCGCGGCACTCGCGCTGTCGGGATGCGGCTTTCATCTGCGCGGCGCGGCGACGTTCACGTTCGATTCGATCTACCTCAACTCGGCCGGGTCGCCGTCATTCAACAACGAGTTGCGGCGCGCGTTCGTTGGCGCGGGCAGCGCGACGGTCAGCGAGTCCGCCGCCGCCGCGCAGGTCGTGCTCGACATTCCCGTGGTCCAGGACGACAAGGAAGTGCTGTCGCTGTCCTCCGCGGGCGCGGTGCGCGAATTCCAGCTGATCAAGCGCGTGTCGTTCCGCCTGCACGACAAGGACGGCGCGGACTGGATGCCGGCGGGCGAGATCACGATCCGGCGGTCCTACACCTTCAACGAGACGCAAGCGCTGGCGCGTGACCTGGAAGAGCAGCGGCTGCAGCGGGACATGCAGACCGACGCCATCCAGCAGATCGTACGTCGCCTGCAGGCAGCGAAGAAGCCGGCGTAGCGAATCGCGGCGGGGCGGCCCATGCAAATTCGCGCGGACGATCTGGCAAGCCAGTTGCAGCGCGGCGTGGCGCCGCTGTACGTCGTCCACGGCGACGAGCCGCTGCTGGCGCTCGAAGCCGGCGATGCGATCCGCGCCGCGGCGCGCGCGGCCGGCGCCGCCGAGCGCGAAGTGTTCGTCGTCGAGGCCGGCTTCAAGTGGGACGCGTTCCTCGCCGCCAACGTCAACCGCGGGCTTTTCGGCGAGCGCAAGCTGGTCGACTTGCGCATTCCGTCGGGCAAGCCCGGCGTCGAAGGCGGCAAGGCGCTCGAGGCGTACGCCGGCAATCCCAGCCCGGACAACGTGACGCTGATCACACTGCCCCGGCTCGACCGCGCAACCCAGTCGTCCGCGTGGTTCGAGGCGCTGGCGCGTGCAGGCGCCACGGTCGCCGTCTATCCGGTCGAGCGGGACGCACTTCCCGCGTGGATTGCCGCGCGCATGAAACGCCACCGCCAGCATGCGTCGCGCGAGACGCTCGCGTTCCTGGCCGACCATTGCGAAGGCAACCTCCTCGCCGCGCGGCAGGAGATTGAAAAGCTGGCGCTGCTGCTGCCCGAAGGTGAACTGGCGCAGGATGCCGTCGAGAGCGCGATCGCGAATGTTGCGCGCTACGATGTCTTCCAGCTGTCGGAGTCGTGGCTCGCGGGCGACGCAACACGCGTGTTGCGGATCCTGAGCTCGCTGAAGGCCGAAGGCGACGCACCGGTTCCAGCGATCTGGCAGCTGGTCGAGGACGTGCACGCCATCGCCGCCGTCCACGCCATGGTGCGCGAAGGCTCGCCGATGGCATCGGCCCTGCGCAATGCGCGGGTCTGGGGCAAGCGGCAGGGCGCGCTGGAACGCGCGATGAACCGCGTTGCGCCCGCCTCCGTGCCGCCGCTGCTGCTGGCGCTCGCCAAACTCGATGCGCTGTCCAAGGGGATCGGCCGCGGCGACGCGTGGGATGCGCTCACCGACGCGGCGCTGATGCTCTGCGGCAAGCCGCTGTTCGCGAAGGCCTAGCGTACGCCGAGACCCGGACGCTAGTGGTCGTGGCGACCCTTGTGGTCCTTGCCGTGCTTGTGGCTGCCGGCGTCGAGGACCAGGTCCTTCGCGTCGTCGCCCTTGCCGCGCCTTTCCAGGTCGGCCAGCAGTCCCGCGTCCGACAGATCCAGCTTTACCGAGTGGTCCCAGTCGTGCTGAGCGATCTTCGCCAGGCGCTTGACGACGGATTCGTCGTCGGCCTCGATGGCCAGTTCACGCCGGCCGTCGAAGCTTCCGGGCGCCAGGTTGACCGAGCCGACGATGGCGCGTGCGTCGTCGGCCAGCATCATCTTGCCGTGCAGGCGCAGTCCCTTCAAGCGGTGCACCTTGGCGCCGACGTCCTGCATGATGCGCAGGCCGCCGACGCCTTCGATCAGCTTGTCCTTCTTCAGCGTGTGCGGTGGGCGCGCGAGGATGTGCACCTTGACGCCGCGCGTCACCGCGCGCACGACACGCTCGATGATCACCGCGTCCTGGTAGCGTTCGTTCTGCAGCCACAGCGAGCGCTTCGCGCGGTCGACGAAATGAGCGAAGCGCTCGCGGCCATTGCTGTTGCACCAGATGAGATGCGCGGTCGCGCCCCCGTCGAACGGCTGCCGGTGCCAGTCCGCCTCGAAGCACGCGATCACTTCCTCGACCTCGCGCTTGTGCGTCGTGACGATCGCATAGTCACGCGTCTCCGTGACGTTGCGCGTCTCCCAGTTGAGCGACATGACGTAGGCGACCGCGTCGTCGACCACCATCGACTTCTCGTGCGTCAGGTCGAACGCCGGATTGCTGTCCTGCACGTCGACGCCGGCGGCCGTGAGCGTCTTGCGCGTATCCTCGTTCTCCGCCTCGCCGCTGCGGCGGGCCGCGTTGAGCATCACGCGAACGGCGACGCCCCGCCTGCGCGCCGCAGTCACTGCACCGACGAGCCCCGGGTCGGAAAACGTGAACATCTTCACGCGCACGGAAGCCTTCGCGCCGGCGATGGCCGCAAGCAGCGGCTGCGCCGTGTCGTCGGGCATCACCAGCAAGTGTCGGGACATGGGAGTCGTTCCAGTGCGAGAGCGAGGGGATGGGACGCATCATCTCCGCGATGCCGCGGCAGCGTCAAGGCCGGCGGTCAGCGGAAATCGCCCCACAGCGCGTTGATCGCCGCCAGCGACGCCAGCGCCGCCGTTTCGGCGCGCAGCACACGCGGCCCGAGTCGCACCGCAACCATGGTGCGACGCTGCGCGAGCGCAATTTCGGCGGCGGTGAATCCGCCCTCGGGTCCGACCAACATGTCGAGCGCATGCTGCGGCCGCGGTGTGGCCGCAATCGCAATTTCCGCGGTCGGTGACAGCACCAACCCTGTCGCCGCAGTACTGCGCTCGGCCAGCCAGCGTTCGAGCGTCACGACGTCGCGCACCTCCGGCACGCGGTTGCGGCCGCATTGTTCGCACGCGGCGATGACGATCTGGCGCCAATGCGCGAGTCGCTTTTCGCCGCGCTCGCCGTCGGGGACGCGGGCGCTGCGCGTGGTCAGCACCGGCTGGATCGCGGCCGCGCCCAGCTCCACCGCCTTGCGGACGGCGTGGTCCATGGCGTCGTTGGCGGCGATGCCCTGGACCAGCGTCACCACGAAATCACTTTCCCGCTCCACCGGATCGAAGGCGTCGATGCGCGCGACGGCGTCGCGTTTGTCGGCGCGCGAAAGCGTAGCCGCGAATTCGCCACCTGCGCCGGTGAACAGCACGATGCGGTCGCCGGCGGCGAGCCGCAGCACGCGCAGCGCATGGTGCGCGACGGCGTCGGGCAGCGCGTACTCGCTGCCGACATGCCCGGGAACCAGTTCGCCGGGACAATGAAAGCGCGGAATGGTCAGGTTGCCCCCACGCTTGCGTCGACAAAGTCAAAATGGAAGATGTCCGACTGCGGCCGATAACCGATCCGGGCGTAGATCGAATTCGACACGGGATTGGCGAGATCGGTGATCAGGAACAGCTTCGGCCGGCCCTGGCCCAGCAGCGCCTGCGACAACTCGGCCACCAGCGCCGTCGCGTACCCGCGCCCGCGGGCCTGCGGCAGCGTGTACACCGGGGCAATGCGCGCGGCGTCGGGGGGCGCATCGGTCCACCCGGCGAACGCGACTACACCGGCATCGTCCCATATCCAGATCTGCCCCTGCTCGATCCTGCGGGGAATCAGCGATCGCAAGCGCGCAGCGTCGTCCGGCAGCCGGATTTCCACGATGAAGTCGTGCTGCGCCGCGCTCACCCAGTCGATGTCGTCGGCCGTCGCCCGGCGCGCAGCACCCGCGGGCTGGGGCACGGCCTCGACGCGTGTAAGTTTGTGATTGCGCATCTGGACGCGCAGCTGATGCACGTGGCCGGTCAGCTCGCGCCAGCGCTGCGCGAACGCGTCGCAGGCGGACTGGATGCCGACGACACCCTGCAGCGCTGCCGCGTGCCCGACGCGAGATTCATGCAGGTCGTCGGCAAACGCCAGCGCGGCGCCGGTGTCGCTGGCGCCGACCCAGAGGCTGCCGGTGCCGCGCATCACCGCCGCACCGGTCGCGCCGTCGCCGGCATAAGTCGCCAGGTAGACGGACTCGGTCTCGGCGGGAGGATTGCGCAGCAGCCCATTGGCGAAGGCGACATAGCTGCTTGCCAACGCTTCGTCGCGCGCCAGGCTCGGCGCGGCGGCCGCGAGGAACGCGACCGGATCGACGTGCCTCGCGACGCCGGATGTCGACGCGTAGTCATTCATCCGGCGATTCTGCCATACACCGCGAAGTTGTCGCTTCAGGCCACCAGGTCGCGGTAGGCGTGCCACGTCGCGTGGCCGATGACCGGCACGACGACGACGAGGCCCCCGAACCACGTCGCGAATCCGAGCGCGACGAGCAGCACGATGAGCAATCCCCAGACGATCATCGCCGGCACGTTCGCCGCGAACGCGCGCAGGCTCGTCAGCGACGCGACGATGCCGTCGGTGTTCCGGTCCAGCATCATCGGCACCGACACGACGCTGATGCCGAATACCAGCACCGCGAAGAACCCGCCGATGCAAAGGTAGGCGAGCAGGAATTCAACGTGCTTGAAGGACACCACCTGCGCGAGGAAGCCGTGCAGGTCCGGCATGTCGTAAGTGAAGAACAGCGCGAACACCACCAGCGATGCGCGCGCCCAGACCAGCAGGATGACGCACAGCACCAGCGCAAAGATGCCGACGGAGCCCACGTTCGGCCGCCACGCGTCCAGCGTCGGCGCCAGCCACGCCGGCTGGCCCCGCTCCCGCCGCCGCGACAGGTCGTACAAGCCGATCGCGAAGAACGGTCCGACCAGGAAGAACCCGGTGACCAGCGCCGACACGTATTGGTAGGCGCGGCCGAACACGAAATAGATGAGGAAGCCCATCAACGCAAAGCAGGCGCCGTAGAAAGCGCTCGGCACCGGATTTGCGAGGAAATCGCGCCAGCCGGCAGCGAGCCAGCGCAGCGGCGCGCCGACTGTAACCAGGCGGACTTCAGGCGCGGCCGTATCGGCTGCGGCGTCGCCGGTCACGCAAGCGCCTTGAGGAATTCGCGCAGCGCATCGAGCACGGCGTCGGGTTGTTCGGCCATCATCGCGTGTCCCGTTCGCGGCAGCGTCACCGTGCGCTTGTCGGCAAGCGCGCCGAGCAGCGCCTGCGCACCCTTGACCGGCGTCATCAGGTCCTGTGCGCCCATGATCGCCAGCGCCGGGCAGCGCACGGCCGCCGCATCGGCAAGTCCCTGGCCATAGGATTGGCAGGCGACCAGGTCCGTGTGGAGAACGCCCGGATGCGTGCGTTCCATCAGGCGCAGCGCGTTGCCCGTCATCCACATGCCCGGCACCGCGTTGCCGCCCAACTGCTTGCCCGCGGAAAACGACCAGCCATTGATCATCTCGAACGCGACAGGGTCGTCAGCCTTCGCCGCGGCAAGCAACTCGTCGCTGACCAGCATCGGCACGGCAGGACCGAGCAGCGCGATCTTCGTTACACGCTCGGGACGCTGCGCCGCGCAGGCCAGCACGACCAGCGAGCCGAGCGAATGACCGACGAGCGCGGCCCGCGCGACACCGGCCGCATCGAGCAGGCGCGGAATCCAGTCGGCGATCGCCTCGACGGTCGCGAGCGCTGCGCCGCCGGAACGGCCATGGCCCGGAAGATCCACTGCCAGCACGTTGCAGCCGTGATGCGCGAAGTAGCGGGACTGCAACGCCCAGACGCTGTGGTCGTTCGCAGCGCCGTGGACGAAAACGATCGAGGGCCGGTCCGCGTCCATCGCGCGGGAACCCGTGTAGGCGTAGCAGCTGGTGTCGTCGACGTCGATGCGCATCGTGGTTCGCGGCTAGGCTTTGCCCGTGGCGTAAAGCGCGCGGCTCAAGTCATCGGTCAGGTCGTCCGGATCCTCGAGCCCGATCGACAGCCGGATGGTGCCCTCGGTGATGCCGGACTTGGCCAAGTCCTCCGCGGACATCCGGAAGTGCGTCGTCGACGCCGGATGGATGACCAGCGACTTCGCATCGCCGACATTGGCCAGGTGGGAGAAGAGGTTCAGTGACTCGATGAACTTTCGACCCTGCGCGCGCGTGCCGCGGAGGTTGAAGGAGAACACGGCGCCGCAGCCGCGCGGCAGCAGCGTCTTCGCCAGCGCATGGTCGGGGTGGCCGGGCAGCTCCGGGTAGCCGACGCTCGCGACCAGCGGATGCGCGTCGAGGAAAGCCACGATCCTGCGCGTGTTCTCCACGTGCCTTTGCATGCGCAGCGGCAGCGTCTCGATGCCCTGCAGTATCTGGAAGGCCGTGAACGGCGCCATGCACGCGCCGAAATCGCGGATGCCCTCGCGCCGCGCGCGCAGCAGGAACGCCGCGGTCGTCGACTCCTCGCTGAATACCATGTCGTGGAAGCCGGCGTAGGGCTCCGTCAGCGTCGGGAACTTGCCGCGCGCGGCGCCGGCGTCCCAATCGAAGGCGCCGGAATCGACCAGCACGCCGCCGATGACGACGCCGTGTCCGGAGAGGAACTTGGTCGCGGAATGGAAGACGAGATCGGCGCCATGCTCGAACGGGCGGACGAGCCACGGCGTCGTGAAGGTCGAGTCCACGAGCAGCGGCAGGCCGTGCTCGTGGGCCAGTTGTGCCACTCGCGGTATGTCGAGGACGTCGAGGCCCGGGTTACCCAGCGTCTCGCCGAAGAAGAGCCGCGTACTGGGCCGTACGGCCGCGCGCCAGGCGTCGATGTCGCGCGGATCGACGAAGGTCGTCTCGATGCCGAACCGCGGCAGCGTGTAGTCGAGCAGGTTGTGCGAGCCGCCATAGAGCGACCGCGAGGCGACGATGTGCGATCCGGCCCCTTGCAGCGTCGCGATCGCCAGGTGCAGCGCCGCCTGCCCGCTCGCGGTGCCGATGGCGCCCACGCCGCCCTCCAGTGCCGCGACGCGTTCCTCGAGCACCGCGACTGTCGGGTTGGAGATGCGCGAATAGACGTGGCCCGCGCGCTCCATGTTGAACAGCGCGGCCGCGTGGTCGGTGTCGGGAAACACGAATGACGCCGTCTGGTAGATCGGTGTCGCGCGCGCGCCGGTGGCGGGGTCGGGCACCGCCCCCGCATGCAGCGAAAGGGTGTCGAAGCGGTGCGATTTCGGTTTGCTCATCGGCGGTCCTCGCGGTCGCCGATTCTAGGCGCATTCGGCGGCTGCCGCCACGCGCTCCGCGCGTAAACTGATGGCCATGAAACGCAGCCAGCCCCCTGCGGAAGATTCGCTGCCCGCAGCGCCCGATCCGTTGCGACGCGCTCCCGGCGAGACGCCCACGCGCGGCCGCGGCGCGACGTTCAACCCGGCGAACCGCTTCCGGCGCGAAGGCCGGGAGGCGTACGACGACGGCTGGGCGCCGATCGTCGGCGACGCCGAGGACGCCGCAGCCGACGACGAGCCCGCGCCGCTCAGTTCCCAAATGAGGACAACGGTCACGATCCAGCCGGCGCGGACCATCATCGCGCACAACGCATCGCCCGACGTCCCGTTCAACCAGTCGATCAATCCCTATCAGGGCTGCGAGCACGGCTGCGTCTACTGCTTTGCACGGCCGACGCATGCGTTCCTCGACCTGTCGCCTGGCCTCGATTTCGAGACGAAGCTCTTCGCCAAGCCCAATGCGCCGGCGCTGCTGCGCGCGGAGCTCGGCAAGCGGGGCTATGTATGTGACCCGATCGCCCTGGGCACCAACACCGATCCGTACCAGCCGATCGAGCGCGAATGGAAGGTCACGCGCGGGATCCTCGAAGTGCTGTGCGAACACGAGCACCCGTTTACGATCGTGACCAAGTCGGCGCTGGTCGAGCGCGACCTCGACCTGATCGCGCCGATGGCGGCGAAGAACATGGCGCGCGTCTATGTCTCCATCACGACGCTGGACAAGGCGCTGGCGCGCTCGCTGGAGCCGCGCGCGGCCGCCCCACACCGGCGACTGCAGGCGATCAGGACATTGAGCGACGCCGGCGTGCCGGTGGGCGTGCTCGCCGCACCGGTGATTCCGCAGCTCAACGACAGCGACCTCGAGGCGATCCTCGAAGCCGCGGCAGCGCACGGTGCCCGTCACGCGGGCTGGATCATGCTCCGGCTGCCGCTCGAAGTTGCTCCGCTGTTCCGCGACTGGCTCGACGCGCACTATCCGCTGCGCGCCAACCATGTGATGAGCGTGCTGCGGCAGTTGCGCGGCGGCCGCGACTACGATGCGCGTTTCGGCGAGAGGATGCGCGGCACCGGTCCGTTCGCGGAACTGATCGAGAAGCGCTTTGCGCTGGCCTGCAGGCGGCTCGGTCTCAACCGCGACCGCACGCCGCTCGACACGTCGCGCTTTCGCCCGCCCGTCGCGCCTGGGCCGCAGCAGCTCGACCTGCTGTAGTCCGCGTTCGAGTGCGACGGGTGCCTAAAGGGCCCCGCCGCTGCCGGTCTTTGCGCCGCTCCCTACTTGAACGAATACGTGAGACTTCCGTACACGAATCGCGCGCGCGCATCGTAGTACGACGGGTCGAAGCCGACCTGGAACGTGTTGATCTGGTTGGTCACAGGCGGATTGGTGTCGAACAGGTTCTTGGCGCCCAGCGTGAGCGTCAGGTTCTTGAACCCCGTGTAGCTTCCCTGGATGTCCCATAGGCTCAGGCTGCCGGCCCGGCGCAGGTTGCCGTCCGGGTCCGGCTGGAAATCGACATACGAGCTCTGGTACGAGTTGCCGAGCGTCGCGGTCCACGGTCCCCGCGTCCAGTTGAGCGCCGCATAGCTCTTCCACCGCGGCGTGATCCCGGTGCCGGGCGCCTGGAAAGCGTTCGACACGAATCCGGCGAAGCTACCGTCGCCCTGTTGTACCTGGTACTGGATGTAGTACGTGCCCGTCACCGTCGCGGTGAACTGGCCGATGTCGGCCGCCGGGAACCGGAAGCGCGCGTCGACGTCGACGCCCTGGATCTTGGTCTGCCCCAGGTTCACCCAGTGCTCGTAGATGGACGTGATCGGCCCGGGCAGCGTCGGGAAGGCCGGCTGCACCGGACCGCGCGTCACGAGATGGCCGTACTGGTTGAGGTCGCCCAGGATCGTCGCCAGCGGGACGCCCGGCACCAGTTGGTCCTTCAAGTCCAGGTAGAACCAGTCGAGCCCGAGCGACGTGCCGCCGACCGGTTCCCACACCGCGCCGATCGTGGTCTGGTTGGACTTGGTCGGCTTCAGGTCGGGACTGCCGCCGGTGGATGTCGTGAACTGGGTGTCGCAGTCGTTCGAGTCGGCCGTGGTCGGACAGCGCAGTGGATCGGAGACGCCGGGAGCCGTGACGCCCTGCACGGTCGAGTTCCACAATTCATACAGCGTCGGTGCCAGGAAGCCCGTGCCCCACGACGCGCGCATCAGGAACGTCGGGACAGGCTGCCAGCGCATGCTGACCTTGGGATTGGTCGTGCTGCCGAAGTCGCTGTAGTGGTCGTAGCGCAGGGCGATGTTGCCCTCGAGCGACTTGATGATCGGGATGTTCAGCTCGCCGAAGACCGCCCACACGGTGCGCGAATGCGAGAACGGCGCCAGGTTGCCGCCAAAGCCCGAGACGTCGCCGGTGGCCAGGATCTCCGCCGGGTTCTGCGTCAGCGTTTCCTTGCCCGCCTGCATGCCGAGCGCGAGCGCCATCGGACCTGCGGGCAGCGTGTAGACGTCGCCCGATCCCTTGATGTCGACGCCGTAGCCGGTGAGCTTCCCGTCGAACGTCGGTCCGTTGTAGTTCGTCGCCTGGATCAGCTGGGTCACCGCCGGTGTATTGGGGCCGAACAGGTTGACGACGCCGCTGTTGAGCAACGGCAGGATGCGCGAAAGCAGCGGAAAGCCGCCGTTCAGCTTCTGCTTGGTCGTGTTCTCACCGTAGTTGAACGAGCCGTCCCAGTCCCAGTTCCATGCAGTGCCCTTCGCCCCCGCGACGATGTTCCACTGCTGGTTCGTGTCCGTCGTGTCGCGGTTGCCGTTTTCGACGGCGCGATACCGCACGTTGAGCGGCTGGCCGTCCACGCCGGCCGCAATCGCCTGCGCGTGCGGATAGTAGGGACTGGTCGGCGGCAGCAGTATCGTGTTGAGCGGGTACTGCGCGAAGATCGGATTGTTGGGCGGCGTCGCGAACTGGTCCGACAGCGGCACCGGCTGGATCACGTAGTTCGTCTCCTGCTTCGCGTAGCTGCCGAACATGTACGCCTGCCAGTCGTTGTTGATCTGGTAGCGGCCCGAGCCGAAGAAGTTGAACTGCTTGGTGTCAGGAATCTGCTGCACGCCCTGGTATTGCGAAGGATCGAAGCGGCAGCGCGTGCCGGCATTGAAGTTCGGGTTGGGACAGGCCGGGAACTCCAGGAAACTGCCGATGCCTCCGGTGGAGACGAATCCGGGGAAGGTGTTGCCCGAAGACGTATCGAGGTTGATGGACTCGTTGTAGCTGTGTGCCGAGAAATTGCGGTCGCTCTGCAGCAGGTTCTTCTGCTGGTCGTACGAGGCCGTCAGGAAGACGTTGTACTTGTCCTTCGACAGGTCGCCGTACCCTGCGGTCGCCTTGAAGTTGTACTGGTCGCCGCCGCCCTGCCGCGTGGGCGTCCCGCCCCACACCGTCGCCTCGACGCCGGTGTAGTCCTGGCGCATGATGAAGTTGATGACGCCGG
>Ga0302323_100001097_pt1 | contig 21953 bp, 20 predicted proteins | sample Fen_T0_3_FD_201950 | JGI IMG/M metagenome (GOLD analysis project Ga0302323, IMG submission 201950) | Peat permafrost microbial communities from Stordalen Mire near Abisko, Sweden - Fen_T0_3 | ecosystem: Environmental > Terrestrial > Soil > Wetlands > Permafrost | place: Sweden: Abisko... | reverse complement strand
TGAAGGTCATCTGCCAACGCGAGCAAGACCGGCCGTGGTTCAATTGCCCCGTTCCTGATTCGGCCTTCAGCGCCAGCACCACCTGGCGCGCAGTGGACAAGCTGCACAATCCCGAGTGGAACACGGTCAAGCCCTGGCCCCTGCCGGCCACACCCAAGGACTACTGGATCCGCTGGTATTACGGGAAGCCGGACATCCCGCGCAGCGCGGATCCGCCGAACTTCATGGTTTACGATTACTACCCCGATGGGACCAACGGCGACTGGTCGGCCACGGGTGTGTGGAACGACCAAGATTGCGCGGCCAAACCGCCGGCCACGCCCGTCACGGTGGGCTTCAACTATGGCGGCTGGTTCCCGTACAAGAAGACCAACTACGCCTATCCCAACGGCGGCTCGCTGGCATACATCTATCCCGACCCGGCGACCGTGCAAGACCTGCTCAACGCTTTTGCGTTCGAGCGCTACAACCTGTGGAAGAAGAACTGGGTCAAGTACGACACCGACGCATGCGGAACCGGCACCGCCCGTGTGCACAGTGATATTCCCGAGGGCACGGTCAGTGAAGGCCAAGGCTACGGCATCGCCATCGCGGCCGCCATCGGCGACAAGGATCTGGTCAACAAGCTTTGGGCCTTCGTCCGGCACTTCCGGTCGGAAAAGAAATATTGCTCGTTGATGGGCTGGATCTGGACCCAGAGCAGTGACTGCCTCAATGTCGACCAGCCGGGAGGCGACGACAGTGCTTTCGACGGCGACGTCGACATCGCTATCGGCCTTGTCTACGCGGCCATGCAGTGGCCAAACGACTACACCGATATCGCCATCTCCTGGCTGAAAGGCATGGAGTGCGAAATCAACGCCAAGTACGGCGACGGCTACAACTACCCGACGGCAGGTGATAGCTGGGACAAGTCCTTCTGCACCGCCGACAAGTGCGAGTACGCTCCGGGCACGGTAAATACCGTCTACATGGACTACTACCCGCCGGGATATTTCCGCGTGTTCGGCGACTTCATGGCGGCCAAGCTGGGCAACGATGCCAAGGCCACGAACGGCCAGACCTACCACGACTTCTGGTACAAAACTGCCGAGACCGTCTGGGACATGGTGGAGAAGTGCTACGACGAAAGCGGCGTACACCCGGGCCTCATGGGAGACCAGGGCCACATCGACAAGCCGTGCACGTCCGGCGGTGGCGAACCCTACGAGTGGGGGCGGGCGCTGTGGCGATTGGCTATCGATGCGGCGTGGTTTGGAGACAACACCAGCCTGCCCGAGAACGCCAAGAACTCGTCGCCTCACTACACCTCGAAGTCGCGTATCCAGGCCAAGATGGATAATATCGAGCACTTCTACACGAACTTCTACAAGAACAATCCACCCGAGAGTAACGCCAATCGCTTCTCGACCATCTGCGACCGCTTGGGAACCGACGGCACCATTACCAACTGCGACCCGGCCTACGGACACAATTCGTACACGGTGAATTTGGCGATGTGCCCTTATGTCAGCGTCTTCAACAGCGGCGGCGAGAGCACCAACGACATCCGGCGCGAGGCGCTGGAGGAATCGGTATCGACCACCGTACAGAACGACCACTACTTCCAAGAGTCGCTGGGCGTGTACTCGATCCTGTTCTTGACCGGCAATTTCCCGAACCCGATGACAGTGTCGAAGTAGCCCTCCAGGCCGGCGATACCGGTCCGTGATGCGGGGGCGCCCGCAATCGGGTAGTCTCCGGCGCGCGCATGAGAATATCGGTGATCTTGGGCCACCCAAGGGCGGACAGCTTCAACCACGCGCTCGCTGCGGCGACCGTGAATACTGCCCAAGCGGCCGGCCACGCCGTTCGTTTCCACGACTTACAGGCCGAAGAATTTTCTCCGGTGTTGCCGGGCGGCGAGGAGGCAGCCGGCGCGGACCTGCCGCGGTTGATAGAGGGTCACTGCCGCGAGATCATCCAGGCAGATGGAATCATCGTGATTCATCCCAATTGGTGGGGGATGCCGCCGGCCATTCTGGTCGGCTGGATTGATCGTGTGCTTCGTCCAGGTGTTGCCTACCGGTTCGTGGAGGGAGACCTTGGAGAGGGGACGCCCGTTGGTCTTCTGCATGCGCAGACGGCCCTTGTGTTCAATACCTCGAACACCTTTCCCGAACGCGAGGCACGTGTCTTCGGCGACCCGCTGGAGCGGATCTGGAGGGACTGCATCTTCGGCCTTTGTGGCGTTTCCTGCGTCGAGCGCCGCACCTTCGGTCCCGTTGTCACCAGCACGTCGAGGGAGCGCACAACCTGGCTGGACGAGGCACGGAAGCTGGTGCTCCAACACTTTCCGCCAGTGGGGTAGCGGTCGGGGCGGAGCCCCACGTGCAACGCCTGGCCGTTCGACCGCGGAGGTCTCTCCCCGCACGCCGGTGATTTCCCCGTTGGAATCGCGACGTTTCCTGGGGGTAAACTATAGTTGATGTCAGGCATGGCTAGTTGACATTTGGCCGCGCGGCTTGTTCACTGGGGGCCATGGACGAACCGCGAACCGCCGCCGCGAGCTGGGGCCCAGAAAAGCTGGGCGTCAGTCAGGCCGTCGATCTCGGCCGGCAAGTCGCCCCGGCTCGAGGGCCGCTTCTCGCGACAGGTCGGACGCGCCAGCGCGACCAGGAGCACCTCCGCTCGGGCGTGGCCGCGATCTCGCCAAGCGAAGGGCGGGGCCGCGGTCGTGGGCGCAGTCTCAGCCGTGACCGCACCGTGTTTGGCATGTCGTTGTCGGCGGTTCTTCACGGGCTCTTGCTGGCGGTGGCCGCGTCGCTCGATGCGACAGAATCGCGGCGCCCAGACGAGGATGCCGGGAAGGTGTCGAGGAGCCTGCCTCTCGTGGTGGAGCTGCTTGCGCGAGAGCCGACGGCAGCGCCGAAGGTGATGGGTGCGTCCTCTGAAGCTGGCGGCAAGGCGACCACTCTTCCGACGCGCCTCCGACAGGCAGGTGCAGCGGCACGCAAGAGCCGGATCGCGGCGGCGGCGCTCGCTCCAACCGGCCCCCGAGCCGCCGTTGTCGACAAGCCGAGCGACCAAGATCGAGCATCCTCCGGCGCAGCCTCGTCCACGGGGGAAGCGGTGGGGGCGGGGACAGGGACCGCCGGTTCCGCCGTCTCCTCTGGTACAAGTTGTTGCGGGCAAGGCGTCGCTCCTGCCACTAGCTCGGTACCATCCGCGGTGCCGGCTCGCCCGCTCGTGAGTCCCCGTCCACTCTACCCAAGTCAGGCACGGCGCATGGGCTGGGAAGGCACCGTTGGCCTGCAAGTTCTGGTCGACATTGCTGGCAATGCAGCCAAGGTCACGGTGGTTGCCGGCAGTGGCTACGCCGTTCTCGATGAGTCGGCGGTCGATGCCGTCCGCCGGTGGCGTTTTGCTCCCGCACGGGAAAGTGGACGGCCCGTCGCCATGGTCCACGAGATGCGCATTCGCTTTCGCCTCGATGACCCGGCGGGATGACCCAACTGCGGAAAGGACCCCCATGCGTAGCCAAGATCAAACCAGCGCTTGCAGGCCAGGCCCATGTAAGTCGGACGTGCCGCCCGCCGCGACACTCGACCTCTTGGCCTACGTCGCCTGTCCAATCAGACAGGTGTTTCGCGACCACTTCGATGCTCTGGCCGCTGCCCACCACAGCGCTACGGGCGAGACACTGAACTGTCATATTCCGGCGGGTTGCCACGGCGACGATCCATACGAGGCGCTTGCGGATGCAGCCACTCTCGACGAACTGCCCGGAATCATTGCTTCCATGGGGTTCGGTGACTTCATGACACCGGCATTCTTTCAGCGATTCGTCGCCAAGGGGTGCTTTGCCAGCGCGAACCAGGGGAGGGTGTCTCCCGCCTTCGCTCGCGCCGGTCTGCTCGATTCCGAAGGCTGGTACACACCCTATTCCGTATGGGCCCACGTTCTTCTGGTGGACCTGTCCAAGCTTGGCGATGTGCCGCCGCCTCGCCGTTGGAGTGACCTTCTGGATGCGCGCTACGCCGACAAGATCATCTCGGATGGGGCCCGCGACCAACGCTTCGCTCCCGTGCCCTTGCTCCATTTCTATAGACACTATGGCGAGGCCGGCGTCGTTCAACTGGCCAAGAATATTCGCGAGGCCTGGCATCCAGCACAGATGGTCAAGCTGGCGGGCGCTTCGGAAAGCAAGGGCGCGGCCATCTACATCGTTCCGTGGTCCTTCGCGCGCGCCCGGCAGTGGCCTTCCCATGTTCGACTGATTTGGCCGGAGGAAGGCGCCATTGCCAGCCCGCTTTACGCATGGGTCAAGGTCGACGCTAACCGCGCGGCGCAGACCATCGCGCAGGCGTTGCTCAGCGTGGAACTGGGGCAGCCTTGTGCCCAGGCGGGCTTCCCCGTTCTCAACCCCGACGTCGACAGTCGGCTACCTGACCAGGCCTCGTTCTGCTGGCTTGGCTGGGACTACGTTCGCAGCCACGACGTAAAGAAGCTCATTCAAGTTACGGCCGACCTTTCCGAGCGAGCTTGGCTCGAGAAGGCGGCCTGACCCATGACCATGTTGGTAACTGTGTCAGGACCGCCTTCGTCGGGGAAGACCTCGATCATCATCAAGACGGTCTCGGCTCTCCGCCGCGACGGTCTCGACGCGGGCGTGGTCAAGTTCGACTGCCTTTCCACCGTCGATGGTGGGTTGTACGAGAAGGCTGGCATCCAGGCTGCCGTCGGCCTGTCGGGCAATCTGTGTCCCGATCACTTCTTTGCCAGCAACGTCGAGGAATCCCTCGCCTGGGGGCAGCAGCGCGGCCTGCCCCTGGTTCTGGTGGAGAGCGCGGGACTGTGCAATCGCTGTTCACCGCACATCAAGGGGATTCTCGCCATTTGCGTGATCGACTGCCTGGCGGGCGTTAGCACTCCCAAGAAGATAGGGCCCATGCTCAAGCTTGCCGACGCCGTCGTGATCAGCAAGGGCGACATCGTGTCGCAGGCCGAGCGCGAGGTGATGGCCTTCAGAACCAAACAGGCAAACCCCAAAGCCTCCATCATCGCCGTGAATGGCATTACCGGCCAAGGCGCTGGGGCACTTGCGCTCCTCATCCGTCAAGGAGCGGCGCCGCAAGCGAGCATCCACGGCAGCCGATTGCGCTTCAGCATGCCCATGGCCTTGTGCTCGTATTGCTTGGGCGAGACCAAGCTTGGCGAGGAATTCCAGCGTGGTTACGTGCGCAAGGTGGATTGGTGCAAGGGAAACGGAGTCGTTGGTGGCTGACGCGTCGCCGGGGCAGGCGGTTGCGCCCATGGACGAGATGCTCGCCAAACATCCAACGCTTGCGGATTTCTTTCGTCAGATCGGCATCGAGGACTTCGCCACCTTCGCCAGCTTGGAAGAAGTACTGCGTAGCTATCCCGAAAGCCACTTCGAGCACTACGGACTTGACCGCGCCACCGTGCGGGAGACGTTCGATGCCTTCGTCCATCGCATGGAGGGGCTCAAGGATGAAGCCCAGGCAAAGGTGCAATCCATCGTTGTGCTCGGCGGTTACGACAAGTCCGGAAGGGAAGAGGTCGCTCGCATCGAGTTCGTGCCTGGCGAGATCGTGTGCGTGGTCGGGCCCACGGGTTCGGGGAAGAGTCGTCTGTTGGCCGATATCGAATGCCTGGCCCAGGGGGATACGCCCACGGGTCGTCGAATTCTGGTCAACGGGCAGGCTCCCGACCATTGTCGCCGTCATTCCTCCGAGCACAAGTTGGTGGCCCAGCTTTCGCAGAACATGAACTTCGTCCTCGATCTGTCGGTGGGTGAGTTCGTCGCCTTGCATGCCGAAAGCCGGATGCTGCCCGACCCGGTCGCGGCCACGCAGCTCGTGGTGGCATGTGCCAACGACCTAGCGGGCGAGAAATTCGTCGCCGACACCTCGGTCACCCAGCTGAGCGGTGGTCAGTCCCGAGCGCTCATGATTGCCGACACGGCCCTGCTCAGTCCGCTGCCCGTCGTGCTCATCGACGAAATCGAGAATGCGGGTGTGGACCGCAAGAAGGCGCTGTCCCTCCTCGTGAAGGGGGAAAAGATCGTCCTCATGTCCACCCATGATCCGCTCCTGGCCTTGATGGGGACGCGACGGATGGTCATCGAGAATGGTGGCATCAAGCGGGTCCTGACAACCAGCGACGAGGAGCGCAGCCACCTGTCATACCTGGAGAGATGGGACAGGGGCGTGCTGCGCCTGCGCGACGTCTTGCGCGGCGGTGGACGGATCGAAGGTCGCGAATGGGAATGCTTCGAAAAGGCGATTTCATCGAGCAACTGAAGAAAGGAAGTCGAACAGTATGGACCTACGCAAGAAGTTCCTGTCACGGGAGGAAGTCGTACCCGTGGCGCTCCTGGCTGCAGCTCTCGCTGCAGGGGCCAGGCCGGCCTTTGCAGATGAAGGCGTTTTCTCCCTTGGAGAAATCGAGGTCGTGGACCAGGCCGAGAAGGACAGGAACACCAGTAACGAAAGAATTCCCGTGGAGGACATGCGGGAACGTGGCGCGGACACGGTCAACGCGGCTGCCGGGCTTGCCTCGGGCGTGACGCTTTCGACCACCGGCCCCCGGAACGAGGGAACCTTGTACCTGCGCGGGCTCGATATCAAGCACGCACCGATCTTCCTCGATGGCATCCCCATCTACGTTCCCTACGACGGCTATCCCGATCTGAACCGGTTTACGACCTTCGACCTTTCCGAACTGGTTCTGTCGAAGGGATTCACCTCGGTCCTTTACGGTCCCAACACGATGGGCGGTTCCATCAACATGGTTTCGCGCAAACCCGAGCGTTCGATGGATGGCGATGCCCGTGTGGGCTATGGGCTCAACAACGAGGTCAGAAGCTTCCTCAATGTGGGGACCCGGCAGACCAAGTGGTACTTGCAAGGCGGTGCCTCGTATACGCAGCGGGACGCTTTTCGGCTGCCCAATCACTATCCGGCCCCGGCCAGTAGAGCCGACGACGGAACCCGCGACAACTCCTATCGTCGCGACACCCGCATGAGCCTCAAAGGCGGTTACACGCCCAATCAGGACGACGAGTACACGCTGGGTCTTGTCTACCAGCATGGCGAGAAGGGCGTTCCTCCCTACGCGGGCGACGATCCGCGCGTAGCCGTACGCTACTGGAAATGGCCCTACTGGGACACCGCGGGCGCCTTCCTGACGACCAAGACGATGCTTCGCGGCCAGTCGTACGTCAAAGCGAGGGCCTACTACGATGTGTTTCGCAATTCCCTCAACAGCTACGACGACGCGACCTACACCACTATCAGCAGGCCGTACGCTTTCAAGAGCCATTACGACGACTACACCCTGGGGGCCTCCGCCGAGGCCGGCACGTCCTGGTTGCCTCGCCAGCAGCTGAAGCTGGCGCTTCATTACAAGGCCGACGTACACCGCGAGCAGAACGAGGGCAGTCCGCAGCTGCACTACAAGGACGAGCTGGCTTCTGTTGGCTTGGAGGACACCGTGACGATGACCCATCGGCTGTATGGCATCGTCGGCATCAGCGAGGACCTGGTGCACAGCGCCCAGGCCGAGAATCTGGATTCGCAAAAGGTGGTCAGCGAGTTTCCCCACAATAACACCTCGGCGTTGAATCCCCAGGCCGGCCTTTTCTACACATTGGGCGAGCCTGGGACGTTCAGGGCCAGTGTGGCACGCAAGTCGCGGCTGCCGTCGATCAAGGATCGCTACTCGTACAGGCTTGGCTCTGCTATTCCCAACCCCTATCTTGATCCCGAGCGGTCCACCAATTGCGAACTGGGATTCTCGGGCAGACCGCTGGCGCGTTTCAAGGTGAACGTCGCCGGCTTCTACAACCGTGTGTCGGATTACGTCTTGCTGGTCATGGTCCCCGACCCCGTGACGGCCGGCAAGACAACCACGCAGAATCAGAACATCGGCCGGGTGGACATCTGGGGTGCGGAAGGCGAAGCCGAGGTTAGTCTGCACCGCATAGTTCAGGTGGGCGGTACGTACACGTTCACCCGCGCCACCAACAAGACCAACCAGGACCGTCTGACTGGCATTCCCCGGCACCGCGCCACCGGGTTCGTGCGTATCACGCCCCTGGCCGGGCTCAGTTTGCTGGCCGACTCGGAATACGACTCTCGCCGGTACAGCTCGTCCGACGGAGTGCAGGTGGCGGGCAGCTATGTCGTGGCGAACGCTCGGGCTCGCTACGAGCTTCCCTTCAGGCTTGCGGCCGAGGTCGAACTTCGCAACATCGCCGACCGCAACTACGCCCTCCAGGAGGGCTATCCCGAGCCTGGTCGAACCATCTTCTTTTCTCTGGGGTATCGGCTATGACAACCGCCGACGAGGCCTTCGACCTGGTGATGAGGGTCGATTGGAATCAGGCCTGGCGGGCCGGGCGTGAACGTACCCAACACCGATGGGATGGACGCGCCTTCTGGAATGCGAGGGCAGCTTCGTTCGCGGCCCATGCGCAGGAATCGGGCTACGCCACGGACGTCATGACCATCCTCCGGCCCTCGCCCGACTGGACTGTGCTGGATGTTGGCTGCGCCGCGGGCACGTTGGCCATTCCCCTTGCCTCCAAGGTCAAGGCGATCACGGCCATGGACATCTCGGATGGGATGTTGGATTTGCTCAATCAGCGGTGCGCCGAGCGTGGTATCGCCAACGTGCGACCGGTTCTCGGTGGATGGGAGGATGACTGGCCGGCAGCGGGGATTGGTCCGCACGACGTGGTGCTGGCCTCGCGCTCGCTCTTCGCCGCTGATCTCCGTGCGGCCGTTGCCAAGCTCAACGCCTATGCGACCAAGCGGGTGATGGTTGTCTCGCTGGTCAGCGACGGGCCGTATGATCGCGCAATCTTCGAGGCCGTGGGCCGGCCCCTGTTCCGCGGCCCCGATTTTCGCTTCGTCGTCAATTTCCTCGCCCAAGAGGGGATCTTCGCCAACGTCACGTTCATCCGTGAAGTAGAAGACAAGACCTACGCTACTCTCGACGATGCTGCCCAAGCCATGCGCTGGATGCTCGACGGCATTACACCCGGCGAAGCGTCGCTGCTGCGTGCGCACCTCGGCCAGCGTTGCGTGAAGCGCGACGGTGGCTGGGCCCTGCCCAAACCCAAGGTGACCCATTGGGCGGCCATCTGGTGGGATCGACCATGACGAACCGAGTGCCGAGACCACCGAGTCCTCTCCCTGTCGCCACGGCGCTGCTTTGCTTGCTCGCCGGTTGGATCGCCAGGGCCGATGCCCGGGAGATCGAAGACATGCGGGGGCGGAAGGTCATTATTCCCGACCGCATCGAGAAGGTCTTCGCGACGTCGCCTCCTGGAACGCACTTGATCTACGCTATCGATCCGCTTCTCATCGCCGGCCTCAACTTTCCCTTGTGGGATGACGAGAAGAAGCACACAGTGCCTCACCTTCAGACACTGCCGGTGATTGGGGGGACAGTGGGGATGGGGCGAACCATCAACCAAGAGGTTCTCCTCAAGGTGAAACCCGATCTCATCGTGGTGTGGGATTGGAACGACACGGGAATCGATGCCGAGTACGAGGCGATCTTTCGCAGGATGGGGATCCCCTGGGTGTACGTGAAGGCCAACAGGGTCTGGGACTATCCCGACGCGCTGGCGTTCATGGGTAAGCTGCTGGGGCGCGAAGCACGCGGGCGCGAGCTGGCGACGAAAGCCAAACAGATGCTTCGTCAGGTCGAGGTCGCCGTGGGGGCGCTGCCGAAAGGACCCATCCCGACCGTCTACTACGCCGAGGGCGCCGACGGTCTTTCTACCGAAGGGCGTGGATCCTTCCACACCGAGCTCATCGAGGTGGCGGGCGGAAGCAATGTCCATCGCGGGAAGGTTCTCAACGGCTATGGGATGGAGCACGTATCGCTGGAACAGGTCATGGCCTACGACCCGGACATCATCCTGGTCAAAGAAAGGACCTTCTACGATTCGGTCGCCCGGGAAGATCGTTGGCAGGCGCTCCGGGCGGTGAAGCAACGTCACATCGTCCTCATTCCCCATCAGCCCTTCAACTGGTTCGACCGGCCGCCCTCGTTCATGCGCCTTCTCGGTGCCCAGTGGCTCTTGTCCGTGTTGCATCCGGGAAGCCTTTCCGTCAACCTGCGGGCACAGACGCAGGCCTTCTATCAAACCTTCCTCGGCATCAAGCTCGACGATCGCCAGGCGACAGAAATTCTGGGTCCATGAAGCCAGGGAGGCTGATCCCGCTCGGGCTCTTGGTCGGGGCCGTCTCGTTGGTATCGTTGGCCTTGGGCAAGTACAACCTGGGACTGACCGAGACAGCATCCTTCTTGGTGAGAGCCTGCCTCGGCATCTCTGGCTCAGACCCGACCCGCCAGGCACTTCTGGACAACGTCCTTCTGCAGATCCGCCTGCCGCGCGTGCTCGCTGCCATGCTCATCGGAGCGTCACTATCGACAGTGGGCACGGCGCTGCAGGCCGTGTTCACCAACCCGCTTGTCTCGCCCAAGACGACGGGCATGCTGGCCGGGGCATCGTTTGGTACCGTGCTCGGCGTCCTGATCGCCGAGCAATGGGTGGTATGCCAGCTGTTGGCGCTGGTGTTTGGCTTCGTCGCCGTCGGTTTGGCCGTGGCCATTTCCCGTATGTCCCGCAACGAGTCCATTCTCATGCTCGTCTTGGGTGGCATCGCCAGCGACGCGCTCTTCATGGCGCTTTCCATGACCGCGCAATACCTGGCCGATCCGTACACCAAGCTTCCCGTCATCGTGCACTGGCTGATGGGCAATCTGGCCATGGTCCAGCGGACAACTGTCCTCATCGCGGCGATTCCCATAGTGTTAGGCACCGCTTTCCTATGTCTCTTCGGTCACCAGCTCAATGCCCTGAGTATGGGCGACGACGAAGCCCGCGCGCTGGGTGTGCCGGTCCGTTTCGTGCGACTGTGCGTCTTGTTGCTTTCCACGCTGCTCGTCGGCTTGACCGTTCTGCTCGGTGGGGGAAGCATGGTCGGCTGGGTCGGTCTCATTGTTCCCCATGCGGCGCGAATGCTCATCGGTCCCAACAACGTCGCGCTGCTGCCCGCCTCCGCCTTCATCGGGGCGTCGTACCTCATCGTCATGGACGACATCTCGCGACTTACCTTCAGCTTCGAGCTGCCTATCGGTGTGATCACCTCGCTGGTCGGGATTCCCTTCTTCATCTTCGTCCTCAAGAACGCGCGGAAAGGTTGGGCGTGATGACGCCCGTCTTGGAGGCGCGGAGCATATGCCACGGCTACGGTTCTCGCACCGTCCTCGACGATGTTTCTCTTTGCTTCCACCAGGGCGAATTGGTGTCGCTGCTCGGCCCCAACGGTTGTGGCAAGACCACCTTTCTCAAGATTCTGCTCGGCCTTCTTTCGCCCCAAAGCGGGGTCGTGCTCTTTCAAGGCGACCTCGTGTGCCGACTGCCGCGCAAGCAGTACGCCCGCCACGTTGCCTACGTTCCCCAGGGCCACCGCACCGCCTTCCCTTACACAGTCGAAGATGTGGTGGCCATGGGCCGCTTGCCCCACGCTGCCCTGTGGATGGGCCGCTCTGCCCGACACGAAGCGTGGATCGAGGATGCCCTCGCCAAGCTGGAGATCGCCCATTTGCGCAAGCGCGCCTATACCGAAATCAGTGGAGGCGAGCGGCAACTGACGCTCATCGCCCGCGCCCTCGCGCAAGGGGCCGACACGATCATCATGGACGAACCTACGTCCGCCCTCGACTACGGCCACCAGGTTCGCCTCCTCGATCAGCTGGCCCGTCTGGCCGGCGACGGCCTCACCTGCATCAAGTCCACGCACACGCCCGAGCACGCGCTGTGGGGCTCCGACCGGGTGGTCATGCTCAGCGACGGACGGGTGGTCGCCGACGGCCGCCCGCGCGAAGAGATCTCGCCGGAGAGTCTGCATCGTCTCTACCGCGTACGGGTGCGCGCAGCCCACGACGGGCAGGGTGCCGTCGCCTACGTTCCGGAGTCTTGCCGCTCGCGCTGAAGCCTGTCGAGCGAGAGCTCGGCTAGCTTGTATACCTGGGCCACCGCGCCACCTGCGAACGGCGTGGTGCTCTCGAGTTGCAAGTCGACCGGCTTCTCCAAGGCACCGAACAGCGGCAATCCCCGACCCAGGACGACGGGATGAACCAACAATCGGTATTCGTCGACCAGACCCAGCCGGACCAGACTTTGCGCGAACGCCGCCCCGCCATGCGCCAGAAGGTCCTTACCCGGCTGTGCTTTCAGCCGGGCGATCTCTTGGGTAAGATCCTCGCGAAAGACCGTCGGGTGCTGCCACGATTCTTCCACCTCAGCGACTGGCTGTACCCCGGTTTTCTTGTTGCCCGCTTGCGCGCGCGCGTCCTTCAACGCCATCGTTGGCTTCGCCCGTGATTGGTCCAGCCCGTGGCGCGTGAACACGCCCTTGGGGATTTCGTTCATCGGCGCCGCAAAGGGTTCGCCGGACGTGGGCCAGTAGGCTGCCATGTCGTAGTACGTGCGGCTGCCCATGAGGTGCAACCCCGCCTGCCACAGCGTTTCCACCGTCCAGGCTGTCGCGCCGGCGTCCATGCTCTTGAAGATCCACCCGATTTCTCCATTGGCTCCACCCACGAACCCGTCGATCGAAATGGACATTTTCAGAATCAGCTTTCTCATCGCGACCTCCGTTTGCGTGTTTGTCTTCTCTCCCTTCCCATCGACGAACGAAGCCCAGCGCTCTCGACCGCTGGTCGGCCGGAATGCGCCGAGATAGCCCCCAAAATACCGCTTTCCTGCCCCCGTTTCCACCACCCGGTCAAACGCCGCCGATGGTAGATCCGCGTGATTCCAGAACCTGCTAGTTTGCGTCCGCCATGAATAGAGAGCGCAAGCGCATGGGGCTGGCCGTGTTGGCGGCGGCGCTCGGCTATTTCGTCGACGCGTACGATCTCATCCTCTACAACATCGTGCGCGTGCAAAGCTTGCAGGGCGTAGGCGTGCCCCAGGATGCGCTGCTGCGAACCGGGGTGGATCTCTTGAATGCACAACTGGTGGGGATGTTGGTGGGCGGGGTGCTGTGGGGCGTGCTCGGCGATCGCCGCGGTCGACGCTCGGTCCTCTTCGGGTCGATCTTTCTCTATTCGGCGGCCACGCTGGCCAATGGACTGATTCGCACGCTTCCCGAATACATGCTGTGCCGGTTGCTGGCCGGCATAGGTCTGGCTGGCGAGCTCGGCGCGGGAGTAACCCTGGTCGCGGAGCTCTTGCCCAAACACCTCCGTGGCTACGGCACCATGATCGTGGCCGCCGTGGGCGTGACGGGAGTGGTCACTGCTTCGTTGGTCGCGGGGACGTTCACCTGGCGGACCGCCTACGTGATTGGCGGCGGGCTCGGCGTCCTTCTGTTGTTCCTGCGCATCGGTGTCAGCGAATCGGGCCTCTTCGCCAAGGTCCGCCAGAGCAACGTCAGCCGCGGAAATTTCTTCGCGCTCTTCGCCCACTGGTCGACCTTCAAGAAGTACCTCAGCGTGGTTTTGGTTGCGCTGCCCATCTGGTTCATCATCGGGGTGCTCGTAACGTTTTCACCCGAGCTGGGGCGGGACATGGGGCTGGCCACGCCGCCGCAAGCAGGCCGCGCCGTGCTTTGGTACTACCTTGGTTTGACCCTCGGCGACCTCACCACGGGCTACCTCAGCCAGCGCTTTGCCAATCGCAAGCGCGTGATGGCTGCTTTTCTCGCCATCACCGCGCTCGTGGCCGCGGCCTACTTTCTCTTGGGCGGGTATTCGCTCGACGCCTATTACATCCTGTGTTTAGCGCTTGGCTGGTCCTCGGGCTACTGGGCCGTCTTCATCACCATGTCGGCGGAACAGTTCGGCACCAACCTGCGTGCCACCGTAGCCACCACCGCGCCCAATTTCGTGCGTGGCGCGACCGTGCTGCTCACCCTTGCGTTTCGGCAGCTCGGGCCACGCCTCGGCATGCGCAACGCTGCCGTGGTTCTCGCCGCCGCGTCGTTGCTCATCGGCGCCCTGGCTTTGCGTCAGCTGGACGAAACCTACGGCAAAGACCTCGACTTCTTGGAATGAGGGCGCGGCCTTAGATGACCTTTGCGAACAATCCACCCAGCGCCGCCAGGAAAGCCGCTTGCACGTGTTCCGCCGGCACCGTGGTGTTCGCGTAGGTCAGGTCTTTGGTCGCCGTACCGTCACCCACGACGACGCACTGGAACCCCAGATCAGCAGCGGCGCGGACGGTCGTGTCGACGCACATGTGGGTCATCATCCCGCAGAAGAACAAGCGCGAGATCTGGCGGCTGCGTAGCTCATCGAGAAGCGTCGTCTCGCGGAAAGAATTGGGGTGATGTTTCACCACGACCAGCTCACTCGGCAACGGCACCACCAGCGGGTGAATTTCGGCGCCGTGGGTATTCGGCAAGAAGAACGTGGCATTGGGGCGCAGCGAGATGTGCTGGATATGGATGACGGGCTCGTGCTTTTCGCGGGCCTTCTCGAGTACCTTTTGCGCCACCGTCGCCGCCGCCTCGGCTCCCACGACGGGGTTCCTTCCACCCGGAAAGTAGTCGTTCTGGATGTCGATCAGGATGAGCGCTTGCCGGGTCGGCCCTCGGTTGTCGTGCGTGTCGGCCATGGCGACAGCATAGTGCAGGCCGTCGGTGTTTGACATACCTTGTGGCACACCTTGCGGTGCACATTGCGACACATGGGGGGCCGCCGATTCGTTGAGGTGCGATACCCGGTCGGAATGCGCACTTAGCGGACCTTCAGTGCCGAATTGCACTTACGCCATTTGCAGTGCTTGTGCCGCACGGCCGCTCTCGGGGATACTGAAGCTTGTAGAGTAGCAATGGTTGAAGTCGTAGTACCCATTGAAATCGTGCAGCAGACCTTTCGCAATCTTGCGGTTCGGTATGTGGGGCTCGACCTTTACAAGAAATGGGAGCCGCTCGTCGGCGCAAGAATCAACAAGCGGTTGAGCGATTTGGGAATCCCGCTGCACCAGTATCTGCTTCGTCTTTACGAGGACAAGGACGGCAGCGAGATCGTCGCGTTCTGGGATCTGATTCGCCCGAGACCCGCGGGATTTTTTGCCCCATGGAGAGACTACCTGGAACTGCAGGCCTACGTCGTGCGGGCGATCGAGAGCGGGCGGCGCAAATTTCGTTTCTGGTCCGTGGGATGTCCGTCAGGCGAGGAAGCCTACGCCATGGCCCTGACCACGTACAATGCCGCGCAAACCAGAGGTCTCGCCCCTGACAGCATCGATCTAAAGGTCGTCGCCACGGATGTTTCGACGAAAGCCATCGCGGTGGGCAAGCGCGGCGTCTTCTCCATGTCCCAAGTACAGCTGGTCCCAGAACATCTGTTGCAGCGGCACTTCTACCCAAGCTGCGGTGGCGTGGCTATCTCGCCCTACATCCAGTCGCGCGTCGTATTCGGTTGCCTCAACCTCGCCCGTCCGCCGTTTCCTCAGCACCAGCCCCTGGACGCCGTTTTCTGCCATGAAGGGCTAGCGTCGATGGTCTCTGCCGCGCAGGTGCGTGCCATTCGCGAAATCCGGGCATCGCTTCGTGAAGGTGGTCTTCTTTGCCTGGGGCTCGACGACGAGGTAGCGCGGACCACGGCCGAAGCCAAGGACTGCGACGAACGACCAAACGCCGTCGGTGTCGAGCGCGTGCCTGGAGATTGTTAGGTACCATTCGCTCACTGTCGGACGCCGATATCTCTGCCCAGCGCGCTCGATTTGGACGAAACTGCCGCGTCCCTCTGAGCAATCCCGTGAAACTAGCCCTCATCTTTCCCCCGGCGTGTGATCCCACGGCGCCGTATCCATCCATCCCCGCACTGGCGGGATTCTTGCGGCCCCAAGGGGTCGACGTTCTGTCCATCGATGCCAACCTGGAGGGCTTCTCGTGGCTGCTGCGTCGCGAGCCCCTGACCCAGCTTGCCGACCGAGTCGAGCGGCGCTGGGCCAATCTGCGACGTCGGGGCTCGCTGGATCACCAAGCGCAACTCGAACTGTTGACGCTGGGCCGGGTGCGCGGTCAAGCCAGAGCGATCCCGGACGGAATCGGCCCGGCGCTGGCCATCTTGCGGGGGGCCGAGCGCTTCTTCGATCCAGGGATGTACGCCGACGCGGTCACCACGGTGAACGCGGCCTTGCAGCTGATTTCGGCAGCGCACGCACCCATGCAGCTGGACTTCACCACCTACCGATCGCCATTCGCGCTGACCTCGCCCGACGAGATGGCGCGCGATGCCCAGCCCGAGCGCGACCCTTTCGACGGCTACCTTGCGGGCGATTTGGTGCCCCGTCTGCGCCGCGCTGGCGTGGGCATCATCGGTCTTTCGGTTTGTTTCCCCGGTCAGATGGTGCCCGCGTATTCGTTTGCACTCAAACTCAAGCAGGCCCTTCCCGACGTCCACCTGGTCGCCGGCGGTCCCGCCATCACGCAGGTGCTGCTGCGGCTGCAAGGGCAGGCGCTCCGGCAGGCTCTGGGGCCATTCGACAGCGCGGTCGTCTTCGAGGGCGAGCACACATTGCTCTCCCTTTGTCGCGCCGTCGCCGAGGGACGCAACGATTCGCGCGCCTTGGCCCAGATTTCCAATTTGGTGCTGCCCGATTCTGCCGCGGGCGCGCGCTACCTGCCTGGTCCGCCCACCGTCGATCTGCGCAGCCTTCCTGCCCCCGATTTCGATGGGCTGCCGCTCGACCGCTATCTGTCTCCCCAGTTGCTCCTGCCCTACGATCCAACACGTGGCTGCTACTGGGGCCGCTGTACCTTCTGCCACTACGGCCTTGCGGCGACGGGCACGGCACGCTACCGCGAACGTGCGGTCGAGACCGTGGTCCAGCACCTGGGCGCGCTGTCCGCCCGTCATGGCACGCGCTACTTCTATCTGTCGCAGGACTCGGTGGCGCCGAAGACCCTGGGCCGGCTGGCCGACGCGCTGGCCGACAGTGGGCTCGATCTACGCTGGGGAACCGATCTGCGGCCCGAGGCGCAGTTGACGCCCGAGCTTTGTCGGCGCCTGCGGCGGGGTGGGGCGGTGGCCTGCAGCCTGGGCGTGGAGTCGGCCAGTCCGCGCATCTTGCGCCTGATCGACAAGGGACTGACCCCCACCGTGGTAGGCAAGGCCGTGCGCAATCTGGCACAGGCGGGGATTGCCGCCGAGCTCATGTGTTTCACCGACTTTCCCAGCGAGACCTTCGACGAGGCCATGGCGACCCTTGGATTCTTGGACCAGCACGCTCCCCACGTAGCGGCCTTCATCGTCGGGCAGTTCGACCTGACCCACGGCTCGCGCGTGGCCCAGGACCCTGCGCGCTTCGGCCTGCGCGAGTTGTGGAGCGTGCAAGGCGATCCGCTCGGCATGGCGTTGTTCTTCTCCGAGCGAACCCCAAGCAAACGCGCCCGCGAGCGCGATCGACTGGAGCAAGCCCTGGATCGACTGGCCTCGGGCTGGCTCTTGCGGAGCTACCCCTGGGCCGGCTCGCTCTCCACCGCCCACACGATCTTCTACTACGACCACTTCGGCAGCGCTGTCTTCCGCGATCTGTCAGGTCAGGCCGGCGGTCGAATCCTCGGCACCACGCCAGCAAAGCAGACGGCGCGTTCGGATCTGTCCCAGCTTGTCCTAGCCGAAGCGAACGAGTCCAAGATCTGGCACGAGCTCATCCGCGTCCGTCGCCACATCTCGCGCCAGAGCTACGACACCCTTGCCGCCCGACTGCCGCACATGCACGCCCCAAGGCGGGGACCGTAAAGGCATGGAGCAGCTCCTGTCGGACGCGCTTGCGCTTCGGGGCGACCTGTTGCAGCCCGACGATGCCTGTGTGCGGGTGTTTGCCGGTGCCGCGGACGGCGCACCGGGGCTGATCATCGATCGCTTCGGCCAGTTGGTGGTGTGTACCCAGTACAATCCCGCTGGCCTGGGCGAAGAGCTGATTGCCCTTCTCGAGACGGCCTTCCCCGGACGTTCGATCCTCATGCGTTGGCGGGGCGGCGCGGGCGATGCGGGGTTTCGCCTGCGCTGGGGGGGCCCACCGGCGCCCGAACACCTAGTCGCCGTCGAAGACGGCATCCGCTTCGAGATACGCACCGATCCCAGACACGACTTCGGGCTCTTCCTCGACGGTCGCGCGGCACGCAGCCGGGTGGGCGCGCTGGCCAGCGGGGGACTGGTGCTGAACCTCTTCGCCTACGCCTGCGCCTTCGGCGTCAGCGCGCGGGTGGGGGGCGCGCGCGACGCGGTCAACGTGGATCCCGAGCGCATCTACCTTAGCTGGGGACGGCGCAACGCCGCGCTGAACGGCACCGACTTTCGCGTGGTCCCCGACACCGCCCAGGCCTTCTTGCGGCGCTGGCGTCGTCGCGCCGAACGGGGCGCGGCCGAGCACTTCGACCTGGTCGTCGCCGACCCGCCGGCCTTTGGCGTCGGCCGAGGCGACGACCGCGTTCTGCGCAAGTTCTGGCCCGAGCTTTTGGCATCCGTCGCTGCCATGGCACCCGCCGACGCCGTGCTGATGTGCAACGACAAGGCCTATCGCGGCTACGAGGACTTCCACGCCACCGTGCAGGCCGCCTTGGGTGCCGCCTACACAGTAACCGCCGTGCCCCACGGCCCGGAGATTCTCGGTCGCGAGCCAGCCCAGCGCGACCCCTGGTACGATCCTCCTCGCGCACTCCACGCCCGACGGAGATAGCACAGACGGGCAAAGGGCAACCGGCGCCGGCACGCGTGGATGTGGTAGACCGAGGCGAGCGGAAAAGCAGCATGTCGATCAACTGGTATCCAGGGCACATGACCATCGCGCGGAAAGCAGCCGCCGAAAGCATGTCCAAGATCGATCTGGTCATCGAGGTGCTGGACGCCCGCGTCCCGCAGTCCAGTTGCAACCCGATGTTCGAGGCGCTTCGGCGCCAGGGTAAGCGTCCGGCCCTCAAGCTGCTCAACAAAGCCGACCTCGCCGATCCCGACCACACCCGTCGCTGGTTGCAGCACTACAACGCCCATCCGGACGTCAAGGCGGTTTCCCTGTGCGCCAAAAGACCCAGGGAGGTCCAGCGCATCCTCAGGCTGTGCCAGGCCATCCTTCCCGGGCGCGGCACACCCGGCAAACCCCTGCGCATGATGATCCTGGGCGCGCCCAACGTCGGCAAATCGACCTTGATGAATGCCTTGCTGAACCATCGCGTGGCCCCCGTGGGCGACGAGCCCGGCATCACCAAGATCCAGATGCTCCATTCACTGGGAACCGGAATGAGCCTGATGGATACGCCCGGCATGCTGTGGCCGGGAATGACCCAGGAAGTCTCCTACCGGCTTGCCGCGACCCACGGTATCGGCCGCGCTGCCTATGACGACGAAGAGGTAGCCGTGCACCTGGCCAGTTACCTCGTTCGCCAATACCCGGCGCTGCTGATGAAGCGATTTGGCCCGTTGGCCGCCACCAGCGATGGCCATGGCTTGCTCACTGCCATCGCCCAAGGTCGCTCCTTGGCCAAGAAAGCCGGCGGGCTCGACACGGCCCGGGCAGCGACGGTCCTGCTCAACGAATTTCGCAGCGGCGCGCTTGGCCCTATGACCCTGGAGACGGTCGAGCCGCTTGCGCCTGCGCGCCCCGAGCCACGGGCCGATAGCGTCGTACGGTGACGGGCACTGCAATCGGCATGACAGCAGCATGACAGTGGCTTCCCCTTCTCCTCGGTTTCGGACCCTCGGTCTTGGTGATTCCTTGGTTCGCGCCATCGGCGCCCAAGGCTATCAAGAGCCAACCCCCGTGCAGCTGGCGGCCATTCCCGCGGTCTTGCGTGGCGAAGATCTCTGGGCCTCGGCGAAGACCGGTTCGGGTAAGACCGCCGCCTTCGTGCTGCCGCTCTTGCAGATGCTCGGCGCGCGCGGGCGTTCCGGGCGCCACCCGACACCCCTTTTTGCCCTGCTGCTCGTGCCCACGCGCGAGCTGGCGCTGCAGATCGCCGAGGCGGTGTCCTTGCTTGGCGCCTATCTGTCCTCGCCACCCAAGACCGTCGTCGCCGTGGGTGGCCTTTCCATCAACCCGCAGATGCTAGCCCTGCGCGGTGGCGCCGATATCGTCGTGGCGACGCCTGGCCGTCTGCTCGATCTCGTCGACAACAACGCGCTTTCGCTCTCCGACGTGCACGTCCTGGTGCTGGACGAAGCAGAGCGCTTGCTTTCGCTCGGCTTTCAGGCCGAGCTCTCGCGGGTGATGGCGCTGCTGCCGCCGCGCTGCCAGAGGCTACTGTTCTCGGCGACCTTCCCGCCCGCCGTGCGTGCCCTGGCCCAGACCCTGTTGCACGAGCCAACCCAGATCAACATCGACGCTGGCGCCATCCCCGACACCAGCGCCATCGTCCAGCGCGTGATCGAGGTGGATACCGGGCGTCGCACCATGCTGCTGCGACATCTGCTGCAGGAACATGGCTGGTCGCGCGTCCTGGTCTTCGTCGCCTCCAAGCACGACGCCGACCGTGTCGCCGGTAAACTGCAGAAGGCCGGGCTGGCCGCCGCCGCCTTGCACGGGGACATGAGCCAGGGCGCCCGCACCCGCGTTCTGGATGATTTCAAGGACCAACGCCTGCCCATCCTGGTCGCCACCGACCTGGCCGCGCGGGGCATCGACATCGCCGACCTGGCCGCCGTGGTGAACTACGATCTCCCGCGCTCGCCCGCGGACTACCTGCACCGCATCGGGCGCACCGGGCGCGCAGGCCTGAGCGGCGTCGCGGTAAGCTTTGTCAACGGCGCCACAGCACCCCACTTCGACCTCATCGAACGTCGCCACCATCTTTCGCTCGACCGCGAAATCATCCCCGGCTTCGAGCCCGTCGACGTAGCCCTGCCACCCGCCAATCCCCACGGCGGCGTAAAGGGCAAACGCAAGAGCAAGAAGGACAAGCTACGCGAAGCAGCCGCCCGCGCAGCACTGGGCAAGGACGCGTGAGCCGCGGACCGTCGCGGCGATGGTCGCTGACGGAAGCCCAACCAACCCGCCGACCAGCGCGCCATTGGTCAGTCGGTCCTTCGAAAAACCGCGTATTTCCGCAGGTTTGGCCCCATACCCGGAGCCCCTGGACGTCATACCCGTAGCTCCACATCCCCCGCCCCTCGCGCGTGGGGCCACCTACCCGCGGCCCGCGGCCAGCCTACCCCCAAGGGCCAGTAAGCGAACCCCGACTTGGTGCGCGCGCGCCAATGCGATTGGCAAGCCCCGCCCTTCGTGTCGCCCGGCGCGCACCCGCAAGATCCTGACTCCGCCCTCCGGTGCGCTGACGCCACACCCGCACCGCCTCCGGGTCCCACTTCCTGTCCCCCGTACGCCACCCCGACCCGCCCAGCCCATCCTTGCTGCCGCGCCCAGCTGTGAACCCCGCACCTCCCTGGCCCCGCCCCCCGCAGCCCCTTGCCCCTGCCCCCGCAGTCCGGGAGCCATACCCGCACTGTGCCGGCCGGCCGACCTTCGCCGTTCATCGGCGAGCGCCCGTCGCCAGCCGTCTCCATCGCACGGGAGGAATCTATGCCGCGGGCTTGATTTGGACGCTGTATTTGAGCCCCGCTGCTCGCAGGCTCTCCTCGATTGATAAGCGGATGAGGAGTTCCTCAGGGACACCAATGGCCTTGGCGATTTGCTCGGCCTTTTCTGGACTCACGCCCTTGCGTCCCTTCTCGATGTCACACAGGTTGGCGACTGACATGCCGACGAGCTTGCCGAATTCCGCCAGACTAATCTCCTCGGAGACCCGCCAGGTGTGAAGAAACTCACCCACGGTGAGCTTGCCAAGCCGTCTCTCCAAATGTTTCGACCCGAAGGTCTTTTGCCTATCGGTACTCATGTTTGTTCACCTCCAAGACCTCGATCAGTTCGACCTCGACGGTCTCATGCTCCACGTAGATCGCTCGGTAGGCTCTGT
>Ga0302323_100001096_pt1 | contig 21953 bp, 13 predicted proteins | sample Fen_T0_3_FD_201950 | JGI IMG/M metagenome (GOLD analysis project Ga0302323, IMG submission 201950) | Peat permafrost microbial communities from Stordalen Mire near Abisko, Sweden - Fen_T0_3 | ecosystem: Environmental > Terrestrial > Soil > Wetlands > Permafrost | place: Sweden: Abisko... | reverse complement strand
TCACCAACGTGCTCGTAGACTTCGGACACGATCTACGTGCCCTCGGGGCGCCTCCCGGTCGACCCGCTTGGCACATCGGGCTCGAAGATCCAGAAAACCCCGGTAAAATCGCAGGGAGTATCGCCGTTTCAGGCAAAGGCGTCGCCTCATCAGGAGACTATGTGCGCTGTTTCAAAATCGATGGTCGGCGCTATGGCCACATCATAGATCCGCGCACCGGTTGGCCGGTTTCGAATGGTTGTACCCAAACCACCGTCATCGCGGACAGCTGCCTACAAGCAGGCATACTGAGCACGACAGCCTTCGTCCTGGGACTTAGGGAGGGCATTAACTTTATCCGCGAATTTCCGGGCGCTGAAGGCATCGCACTTGGCGGCCCTCTACGCGGCCAAACTCTAGGATTTTTTAACTATGCAGTTTCGTCATAAATTCTGTTCGCTCTGCTTGATCATACTCGCCTGCGTTGCGAGTGGACGCGCCGCAATACAAGTAGGCGACAAATTCCCGTTGCTCGATCCCAGCACACTGGTGGGTGGCACGCCACCGGCAACAGAAGGGCAAATTACGTTGGTCGATTTCTGGGCCTCTTGGTGCGCGCCGTGCAAAATGTCATTCCCTCGTTACGCTCAATTGTACGCCAAATACCAAGCGCAGGGTCTCGTCATCGTCGCAGTGAGCGCAGACGAGAACCAATCCGCGTTCGACGCTTTTGTGAAGAAAGAGTCTCCTCCTTTCGCCACCCTACGCGACAAAACCCACAAGCTGGTAAGCCAAGTCAAGGTGCCCGCTATGCCGACCTGCTACTTACTCAGTCGAGACGGCCGGGTGCGTTTCATCCACCAAGGCTTCCACGGCACCACCACCGAAGAAGACATACGTCGAGAAATCGAATCATTGCTCGCTGAACCTTCTCCACCGTCATGAAAACAACTTTTATCCGCCTAATTTCAACCTCAATGCTCGCCATACTGTCTTTAGGAGCGTTCGGTGGTTGTTCTAGCACAAAATTTGTGCGCGTCCAGCCTTGGGAACGCACCGCTCTTACTGACTACACAATGCGCTCCGATCGCGACCCTCTCGCTGTTACGATGGCTGAGCATATTTATTTCTCGCGTGAATCCGCCTCTGGAGGGCGCGGCATCGGTGGCAGTGGCTGCGGATGCAATTAATTAAGGCGTCCTGAATTCAAGCCGGCTTTGGGAGTAATAGTAGCGGCCGTCAGCCGTAGGCTGATATTCGTCCTCCGTGGCCGTTTGATTCAGCCTAATCATTTAGCGATTTATACTAGTTTCTTATCCCTAGCCTACCGAAGGCAAAAGCTAGCATGTAACAGCCCCGTTACCTCATGCCGCTTTTTTTCCGGACAATCTGAGCTTAATTACCACGGTAGCGCGAATGCGCGTCTCGTTTTCAGAAAACAATAAGCCCTGCTAGTCCTATGAAAATCTCCGCCCAGATACAACGGCACATACATTGGATCAATCTTCCCGGTGCCTTGCTTATGTTAATTTTGCAGCGAATGCCCGCGCTGAGCTCCGTGGCGGTCGCTGAAGAAATGGCCGTCGTGTCACCTGTCACCGTGATACTTAAGGCCGTCGTCGCGAGTGTCGCCGCACTTGGTATGGTAAACACGATGGCCGGAGCGACTCCACTGGTTCCTTCAACTGGTTCGGCGACGGGGGTCACGGTAACAGCAGGATCTCCGGTTTCAGTATTTTATACGGTCAACGGCACGCAAACGCCGCCAATGTCGTGGACCATAACTGGATCAGTTCCGCCGGGGTTAAATTTTTCCGGTCTGACTGGTCCGGGCTCAGTGAACATAGGATCGCTGCAGCTATCCGGCACGCCAACGACCGCTGGAGCCTACAATCTCACACTGCAAACGTTTGAGTTTATAAATACAGGAGGCATCGGCTCGCCCGTCTACAGTTACACCATCACCGTCACCGCCAATAACACTGCGCCAGCGTTTACGACTCAGCCGACAAGTCAGTCGGTGACCGCAGGAGCCGCCGTGACGTTCACTGCAGCCGCAAGCGGAACGCCTACTCCCACCTATCAATGGAAAAAGGACAGTGTGAATATAAACGGCGCAACCAACGCCACTCTTAATATAATCAGCGCCGCGGCAGCCGACGCCGGTTCCTACACCGTCGTAGCAACCAACTCCGTCGGCTCTGCCACGAGTAATGCGGCCACCCTGACAGTCTCCACTCCGGTCGCTCCGGCAATCACCACACAACCGGCGAGTCAAACTGTGATGTTGGGCAGCTCCGTCACGTTCACCGCCGCAGCGAGCGGTACACCTACGCCGACCTATCAATGGAAAAAAGGTGGTGCAAACATCAATGGCGCGACGAACACCTCCTACACCGTCACGGGCGTCGCCGCGGGAGATGCTGGCTCTTATACATTTACCGCGACGAACTCCGTGAGTTCGGTGACCAGCAATGCCGCGACTCTCAGCACGGTCTCTAACCAATTGGTCGACGGAACGGTAACAACCGGGCATTCCGTCATCTTCTCGGCAGGTTCCGTCAGCGGAAATATACAATGGCAAGTCTCTACCAACAACGGCACCACTTGGACCAATATTACCGACGGATCAGTCTACAGCGGCACGACCTCTTCCAAGCTAGCAATCGTCACCGCCGATCCATCACTTAACGGCAATAAATATCGCTTCACCGCCACAGATAACGGTACGATCTCGAACAGTCCCGCGGTCGGCCTTAACGTTACCCCTGCATATCTGCCGTTTCCGACCTGCATCGTTGTGGACAGCTCAGGAAATCTCTTTGTCGGCGACGCCAACGCCAACACGATTCAAAAAATAACCTCGGCTGGCCAAATCTCCCTCGTCGCCGGTACGAACGGCACCGCAGGCACAAGCGATGGCACAGGTGCAGCAGCTCGCTTTAACCAGCCTAATGGGATAACATTGCTCGGGAATGGGACGCTCGTCGTCGCGGATACTTCCAACGCGACTATTCGCAGCATCTCCACCAGCAACGCAGTTACTACCTTAGCCGGATCGACCACGGTTCGTGGGAACGCAGACGGCGCAGGCAACGCTGCGACTTTTTCTTCGCCGACGGGTATTTCGCGAGACGCAAGTGGCGTGCTGTATGTGGCCGATGCCATGAATAATACTATCCGCAAAATCGCGACCGATGGAACCGTCAGCACTTTCGCCGGTGGCGCCGGAGTCACTGGCTCCGCCGATGGCACGGGCATCGCTGCCCGCTTTAACTTTCCGAGCGGACTTGCCGTGGACAGCAATGGCACCACGTACGTCGCGGATACAACTAACAATCTCATTCGCAAAATCACCAGCGCTGGCGTTGTCACCACCTTGGCGGGCGTGACCGGCGTGGGAGGTTTCGACGATGGAACCGGCGCCTCCGCACTTTTCCATCAACCGGAAGGAATGACCGTGGATACCGCTGGGAATATTTATCTAGCCGATACCGCCAATTCGACGATTCGGAAAATCACTCCCGCCGGTGTAGCTACCACGGTCGCCGGTTTGCCGACGGTATCTGGATTGGAAGATGGCCCCGGAATGTTTGCTCTGTTCAAACACCCTCAAGCCCTTTGCGTGGATGCGAACGGCAACCTCTTCGTGGCCGATACCGGCAACGCCACGATCCGGAAAATCGATCCAGCCGGAAATGTCAGCACGCTAACTTTGACGTCAGGAAGCAGCTCATCGAGTTCATCTTCCTCTTCCGGTAGTTCGTCGAGTTCCAGCAGTTCATCATCATCGTCATCTTCTTCCTCCAGTTCCAGTTCGGGCAGCTCCGGCAGTGGGGGTGGTGGCACTCCGTCACTTTGGTTTTTCGGAGCCCTCTCACTGCTCGGTTTCAGCCGACGCTTTAGATTGCGCGGTGTGAAATGATACGACGACCGATGAACGAAAAGGAAACGCCAACTGCTTATTCGAGCTAAGCTCTACAGGAGAAATGATGCTGCGCGACGACGCCCTTACGTCTTAGCAGGCTTGCGATTAGATATTTCGGCAATCCGGACTGACTTGGCCGAGTACCTGCTATGAAAGTGGTGCATGCAGGCCAGTTTTGAACGCAATTCTGCGTTCGGACTGGCGAGGCATGTCGTCACCGTTCATGTCGATCCACGTCGCCCTTCACCACCGCACTCACTATCGCTACGACCGACTGATCAATGTCGGGCCACAAATCGTACGGCTACGTCCTGCACCGCATTCGCGCACACGCATCTTGAGCTACTCACTGCGCGTACTACCTGAACAACACTTCATCAACTGGCAGCAGGACCCACAGTCGAACTACCTCGCGCGTCTCGTCTTCCCAGAGCAGACGAAAGAATTCTGCGTCGAAGTCGATCTCGTGGCGGAGATGGCGGTGTTCAATCCGTTTGATTTCTTTCTCGAACCCGAGGCCGAGCGTTTCCCATTCGCGTACGACAAGACGCTTGATCACGAATTGGAGCCGTTTCGTCGAGAAGGCGAAAGGACTCCCAAGTTCACCGACTATCTCGCAAAAATCCGGCGTGAACTCTATGCCTTCCCAGGACGCGAGAAACCACGAACGATCGACTTTCTCGTTGGCCTCAACCAGCGGCTTTGGCAGGACATCAAGTATCTCATTCGCTTAGAACCTGGCGTGCAGACACCCGAGGTTACACTTACAAATCTCAGCGGGTCCTGCCGTGATTCAGCCTGGTTGCTCTGTCAGCTGTTTCGGCACTGCGGACTAGCAGCACGTTTCGTTAGCGGTTATCTGATCCAGCTCAAGGCTGACCAGAAATCACTTGATGGTCCAAGCGGTGCGGAAAAAGATTTCACCGATCTGCATGCGTGGTGCGAAGTCTATCTTCCCGGTGCCGGTTGGATCGGTCTCGACCCCACGAGCGGCCTGCTCGCCGGCGAGGGGCACGTTCCGCTCGCCGCCACGCCCGATCCACAGAGCGCCGCACCGATCAGCGGTGTGATCGACGACTGCGAAACCAAGTTCGATTTCGAGATGAAGGTAACGCGCATCTTCGAATCCCCGCGCGTCACCCTTCCCTATTCCGACGAACAGTGGGCCGAGATCGAAAAGCTCGGCCACGTGGTGGACGAAAAACTCAAAAAGAACGATTGCCGCCTGACCATGGGCGGTGAACCCACCTTCGTGAGCATCGACGACATGGACGGCGCCGAGTGGAACTCCGCTGCGCTTGGTCCGAAAAAGCGCCAGCTCGCCGACGATCTCATGCGACGGCTGAAAACGCGTTTCACCACTGGAGCGTTGTTGCACTACGGCCAGGGCAAATGGTACCCGGGCGAGTCGTTGCCTCGCTGGGCGTTTGCCGCGTATTGGCGCAAAGACGGCCAGCCGATCTGGACCAAAGAGGAACTATTCGCGCTTGAGACCAAAAGCTACAATCACGACGCGCAGCGAGCCGAACAGTTTGCACACGCTTTGGCGCTTCGGCTTGGTTGTGATGCCAAGTGGATCATGCCGGCCTTCGAAGACGCTTGGTATTATCTTTGGAAAGAGCGCCGTCTGCCGACCAACGTTGACCCGTTCAAATCCAAACTGGACAATAAAGAGGATCGCGCGCGCCTCGCGAAGATATTCGAACAGGGCCTCGAAAAACCTATCGGCTATATTCTGCCCGTGCAGCGCCAGAATGGATTAAAGGGTCCAGAGTGGGCCAGCGGCCCGTGGTTCCTACGCACTGAACGATGTTACTTGATCCCTGGTGATTCTCCCATCGGTCTACGCCTCCCACTCGACTCCCAGCCTTGGGTGGCCAAGAGTGATTATCCATACCTCAACGAACTCGATCCGCTGGAAGATCGTCCCCCGCTGCCGCCGCGTCCGCCCAAGGATCTGCAGAAATATTTTCCGCCTGCCGGGCTGAGCTCGCGCCGACCCACGATCACACCCAGTGGCGCTCAAAACGAAATTCGCGGTCAGCGTCTACCGAAAGACCCACCACTCCCTTTTGATCCAGCCCGCCCACCCGCGCCTGGCGAATCCGCTTCGTGGATCGTTCGCACCGCTCTCTGCATTGAACCGCGCGACGGCCGCTTGCATGTATTCATGCCGCCAGTACGCACGCTTGAAGATTACCTCGACGTCGTGACCGCGGTCGAAGACACCGCTGATCTGCTCGACACGCCTGTCGTGGTCGAGGGCTACACGCCGCCTCACGATCCACGCCTCAACGTTCTCAAAGTCACGCCTGATCCCGGAGTGATTGAGGTCAACATGTTCCCAGCCACTTCCTGGGACCAGATGGTTAAGCAGACCGAAGGACTCTACGAAGACGCCCGTCAGTCGCGCCTCGGCACGGAGAAATTCATGATCGACGGACGCCACACAGGCACGGGCGGCGGCAATCACATTGTCATTGGTGGCGCGACACCCGCCGACTCACCGTTGCTGCGTCGTCCGGACTTGCTGCGCTCGCTCCTCGCTTACTGGCAGAATCATCCATCGCTATCGTTTTTGTTCAGCGGCATGTTCATCGGGCCGACCAGCCAAAGTCCACGCATCGACGAAGCGCGCAACGATTCGCTTTATGAACTCGAGCTAGCGTTTCGGCAGGTACCGGACAAAGCTAACGTTCCTCCCTGGCTCGTCGACCGGCTTTTTCGAAACCTTCTGATAGATGCAACGGGCAACACACATCGTTCCGAGTTTTGCATCGATAAACTTTATTCGCCTGACAGCAGCAGCGGCCGGCTCGGCCTGCTGGAAATGCGCGCTTTCGAAATGCCGCCGCATGCGCGCATGAGCCTCGCGCAGCAGCTCTTGTTGCGCACGCTCATCGCTCGTTTCTGGGAAGAACCGTACCTAAAGAACGTCGTGCGCTGGGGCACCGATATTCATGACCGTTGGATGATGCCGCACTTTGTGTGGAATGATTTCAACGACATCGTCGAGGATCTGCAGGCCAACGGCTATCCGATGAACTCGGAATGGTTCGCACCCCATTTCGAGTTCCGTTTCCCACAGATTGGCGATCTCAAATTAGACAATCTCCATCTTGAGTTGCGCCAGGCATTGGAACCCTGGCACGTGCTCGGCGAAGAGCCAGGTGCAGGCGGCACCGTACGCTATGTCGATTCCTCGCTCGAACGACTACAGATCAAGGCCCGCGGACTCATACCCGGACGCCACGTCGTGAGTGTCGGCGGCCACGCGTTACCACTCCACCCGACAGGGACAAATGGTGAGTTCGTCTCTGGTGTGCGGTATCGTGCTTGGCAGCCCGCCAGTTGTCTGCAGCCGACCATACCGGTACACACGCCACTAGTGATTGACATTGTGGATACATGGAATGAACGAAGTCTGGGCGGATGCACCTACCATGTTGCCCATCCCGGCGGCCGCAATTACGAGACCTTCCCGGTCAATTCTTACGAGGCCGAAAGCCGGCGGCTGGCCCGGTTCTTCCGGTTCGGGCACACACCTGGACCGATGAAGCCGCGTCCCTGCGAGCCCAATCCCGATTTTCCCTTCACCCTCGATCTTCGCCGCATCTAGAAATCGTCGCATCTTTGTAGAGTCGTGATTGCGAGTTCGTGTCACGGCGACCAACATGCCTCCGTCCATGACAACAGCTAACGCAGAAACGCCTGCAGCGCCGCTTCTGCACGACTATCCCCCGCCGAATGGCACCTACGACGAGATGCTCGGTGCGGAGGGCGCGGTGCGTCTGCATTGGCAAGGTTTGGTTAAGTCCTTCGACAGATTAGGTGCGGGTGAGTTGGTTAGTCGACGTGATACGGCCGCGCGTGTGCTGCGAGAAAATGGCGTTACCTACAACATCTATGGCGACGAACATGGGCTTGGCCGCCCTTGGTCGCTCGATCTTGTGCCCCTCGTCCTGCCGGCCAGCGAGTGGCACATGATTGAAGACGGCATCACGCAACGCACCCGATTGCTTAACGCGATTTTCGGCGATCTTTACGGTCCACAGCGGTTGCTACACGACGGAGTGCTGCCGCCCGCTCTCGTTTATGCGAACCCCGCATTTCTTCGCCCGTGTCACGGCATCGTGCCGGCAGAGAATCTGTTTTTGTTTCTTCACGCGGTCGATCTCGCCCGTTCGCCCGACGGTCAATGGTGGGTGTTGTCGGATCGCACACAGGCGCCTTCGGGTGCGGGCTACGCGTTGGAAAATCGCAACGTCCTTTCACGCGTGCTGCCTGACGAATTTCGCCAGCTCCGGACCGAGCGTTTGACAAATTTCTTTCAGCGGATGGGCGAAAAACTGCGCAGCATGGCCGCGCGCTCCTCTGGCCAACCCAATGTCGTTCTTCTCACCCCAGGTCCGTACAATGAGACTTACAGCGAGCACGTTTACCTCGCGCGACATTTGGGGTTTTCGCTAGTCGAAGGAGGCGATCTCACCGTCCGCGACCAACGTGTCTTCCTAAAAACACTCGAAGGACTGCAGGCGGTCGACGTAATCATACGCCGCGCGGATGACACGTTTTGCGATCCGTTGGAGCTGCGTTCCGATTCGATCTTGGGCATTCCTGGATTGATCGAAGCGGCCCGGGCTGGAAACGTCGTCATCGCCAACGCCCTCGGTAGCGGCGTAGTGGAGACGCCTGCACTCGCAGCGTTCTTGCCGATGCTTTGCCGGCGTCTGTTGGGTGAAGAATTAAAACTACCCTCGCTCGCCACTTGGTGGTGCGGGCAGGATAAGGAATTCACCTACGTACAGGAGCATCTGCAGGATTTGGTCCTCAAGCCTGCGTTCGTACGTGGCAGTGGTGGACCTTTTTTTGCGCGTCGCGCGACGGAAAAAGATCGAGACCGCCTTCTCGCGCAGGTGCGCCAGGCGCCGTACAATTTCGTCGGCCAGGAATGCATCGCTTTCAGCACCGCTCCTGTCTGGGAGGGCAATCGCCTCATGCCACGGCCGGTGGCGTTGCGCACCTACGTTTGCGCCACTCAGGACGGCTACAAGATAATGCCCGGAGGACTCGCACGTTTTTCGCGTTCGCCCGAGCAATTTATTATCTCCATGCAGAACGGCGGCGGAAGCAAAGATACCTGGGTAATGGGCGAAGGCCCTTCAAGCCAACTTACCTTGCCGCTTCCTACTGTACCCGTCGTTTGGCGTGAACGCGCCGCTGCGGAGGTGCCGAGCCGTGTCGCTGATAATTTATTTTGGTTGGGCCGTTATGCCGAGCGACTCGAAGACACGCTGCGGTTGTTACGTTGCGTGCTTGGCCGGCTCACAGGTGAAACCGGTGTCGATGATACGCCCGAGTTGACCGCGCTCGTGCGCCTGCTGGCACACGTCGATCTTTTCCCGCCGACTTTTCGCGAGAAACACACCATCCGCGGAGTTGAGAGTGAAGTATTTCAACTCATTTACCGAACCAATCGCTTAGGCACCGTACGGGAACTCCAGAGTCGGCTCGGCACAATCGCATTCTCGCTGCGAGACCGTTTTACCGCCGACACCTGGCGCATTCTCAATCGCCTGCAAGTCGAGCCAAGCCAGCGCACTGGGCGCACTCCGACTTCGGAAATGGTAGCGTTGCTCGATACGCTGATTGTCAATCTTGCGGCCTTTGCCGGCATGGAAATGGAAAACATGACCCGCGGTCATGGCTGGCGCTTCCTTGACATCGGCCGCCGACTTGAACGCGCTGGCAACATCGGCAGCCTGGTGCACGCAGCACTCGAGGTGCAGGCGACGAGCTTTGACACGTTGGAACCCGTGCTCGAAATCGCGGACAGTGTGATGACCTATCGACGTCGATATTTTTCCCAGCCGCAATGGCCACCCGGCCTGGAACTCCTCCTAGCCGACGATGCCAATCCGCGCTCCCTCGCATTTCAAGTCAGCGCGCTGGTCGATCATCTCGATAATCTACCGAAGGAACCAGGGCGTGATCACAACTGCGCACAAGCTGAGGTTCTCCGTGAGTTCATTGCTGACGCGGACTGGGCAGCGATGGCGCACGCACAACTGACCACCGCTGACACCCAACTCAGCACACACCTGCAGCAAGTCGCCGCCCAGCTTCGCGGCATTTCCGATTCGCTCACCCGACAGTATTTCAGCCACGCGACCGCGCGGGCCAGTTGACGCTGTGATCTACCTCATCACACATCGCACTTCTTACGCGTACTCAAGTGACGTGACGATTTCTCAACACGTCGCCCGGCTGCAACCACGTGATCTTCCCAACCAGAAATGTTTGGCGCACGAACTCTCCGTCTCGCCGACTCCAGCTTTGCTCACGACACGCGAAGACTACTTTGGCAACGTCACCAACTTTCTTACGATGGAGGGCGAGCATCGCGAACTGACTGTGACCGCCCGGAGCAAGGTCGATCTCGTGCCAAGCGATTGGCCGGAGCCCAGCCGTACTCCCGCTTGGGAAACGCTGCTGAAAGATCGCGGAAGCGTCGTGCCGCTAGAGGTTCAAGAGTTTCTTTATCCGTCGACGATGGTGCCCAACCTGCCGGCGCTCGCCGATTACGCCAGGCCTTCGTTCACGCCAAACCGACCGTTGCTTGAGGCGGCCGCGGAACTCACAAAACGCATTTTTACCGATTTCGCGTTCGATCCAACCGCCACAACGGTGGCCACACCGCTCGAAACGGTGCTGCAAACCCGGCGCGGCGTGTGCCAGGATTTCGCCCATCTAGAGATTGGTTGCCTAAGGAGTCTGGGTCTGCCGGCGCGTTATCTGAGCGGCTATCTAGAAACACTGCCGCCACCGGGAGAAACCAAGCTTATCGGTGCCGATGCCTCGCACGCTTGGGTTCAGCTCTTCGTCCCGGGTTTTGGCTGGGTTGACTTGGACCCGACTAACAACGTCCTGTCGTCCGGCCGGCATATTACCGTAGCGTGGGGCCGAGACTTCGAAGACGTAAGTCCGATCCGAGGCGTTATTAGTGGTGGCGGCAAACATGCCGTGAGCGTAGCTGTCGACGTGATCTCTGTTGGGGAAAACGCTCAGGTGGTCACAAGCGAAAACCTCACCGACGATATTTTCGGAAACGAAAAAGCCGCGCTTTGATCGGCGCGGCTTCGGTTTAAATGCGGAGATTTCTTGGCGAACTCAGGCCTGAACACACCAAACATCGTCGTCCGGTTTAGATTTAGGCTGTTCCGTCTCGGGCTTCTTTTCAGGCTGGCCGTCCTCTTGTAGTGGATGGCTCATATAGCACCCGGTCATGATTTCGGGGTAGTACTTATCCTCGACATCAAAGCCTAATTTCTTCCAAAAGCCGACTGGCGAGCCACCGTCGAGGTCAACCGCGAGCAACTCGATCTTTTTGATCGTGGCAGGAAGTTTCGAAAGCCACTCAAGAACCATGCGGCGGCCAAAGCCTTGGCACCGATTTTCCTTCGGCACAAAGAGCACATCAATCCATGCAACATCTTCGGTCAGATGGGTCGCTAGAAAGGGTGTCTTCTCGAGTTTCATGACGTACTTTGCTCAGTAGAATATAACGGTTTTTTTGGCTAAAAAATTACAATAAAACTTACACCGGGTCGTTTTTTCTCAACAGCCACTGTCATACCAAATCTGCAACAATCGCGAAAAAACGATCAAGCGGTCATTCCAATGCAATAACCTGCTTCGACTGTTATTTCTAGCAGTTGGTTCCCATTTTTGCACGACAAAGATTGAAAAAATTACGTTACAGTGGCCTGAGAGCTTTGGCGGACCAGTTTTGACCGAGATCCGGCGCCATAACACCGCCCAGCCGCTGAGGGTTAATTAATTTCGGCAGGCTCGCCTTTGCTTCGTTTCGCTCGCGCAACACACTCATATTTTCGCCGCCGTGGGCATTTGAAGTGGGCGAAAAAAGCCCGCAAGGACCTGCGGGCTTTGCCATTGCGACGGTGTGCGTCTTAGCAGCGTCTGGCCGGATATAGCCGGATAGCCGAGAGCGAAACGTGCGCTCCGAGGAGGAAGTCACCCGGGGCGCCGCCACCGCCGCTGCCGGAATTACTGCCGCTGGAAGTTCCTCCGCTCGACGAGGATGAACTGGAACTAGCTTTGAGCGCTTAGATTACCAGCGTGGCTCCTTCCGTTCCCTCCGGCCTCACCGCCACGGTGTCGGGCTGAAATTCGTCCGCGCCGATGTCGTAAGCCGTTCCGGTCGGTCGGGTGTCGCTATGTATATCAGTCGTAAAGCCTGAGATGACGTTCGTCGCAAGCGCCGCTGCGGCAGCGTCGCGTGCGGCGATGACTTTGTTCGCGAGGTTATTACGATTGCTCACGCCTGTGGTGGCCGCAAAGCGGTACTCGATGGCGGTGGCTTGCCGTTGGAGCAGTTCAGCGCAAGAATGCCGGAATATTTCTCATGAAACTCAAAAATTCTCCTGACCGATGCCGCGTTACGGAAGGAACCAACGTCAAACTTAAGGAATGGCCGACCTGTTTCGAACCGCTCACTGAAAATAAGCATCAATACCAAGAACAGCTCGACGATCACGTCGACCGGATGAATGAGCTTCAAACTCTGCTCTATGCCGATCAACGCTACTCTTTGCTGCTCATTTTTCAGGGAATGGACGCTTCCGGCAAAGATGGCGCAATCGAGCACGTGATGTCGGGCGTTAATCCGCAGGGCTGCCAGGTTCATAGTTTCAAGCAGCCGAGTGCGGCGGAGCGTGCCCACGATTTTCTTTGGCGGACCACCTGCGCTTTGCCCCCACGCGGCAATATCGGCATTTTCAACCGTTCTTACTATGAGGAGGTTTTGATCGCGCGTGTGCATCCGGCGATCATCGAAAACGAGCTTCTTCCATCAGAGATCACTGAAGCGAAGGATTTCTGGAAAAACCGCTACCGTTCCATCGTCGATTTAGAAAAACACCTCCACCGGAACGGCACGATCATTTTGAAATTCTTTCTGCACTTATCCAAAGACGAACAGCGGCAGCGATTTTTATCTCGTATCGATGAACCGGAGAAAAACTGGAAGTTCAGTATTGGAGATGTGGAAGAACGTCGCTTCTGGAAAGATTACCAGCGCGCATACGAAACCTGTTTGACCGAAACCAGCACGAAAGAAGCTCCGTGGTTCATCATACCAGCGGACGACAAACAAAACGCGCGCCTCATTATTTCTCAATCGATCGTAGAAGCCCTAGAGTCTCTCTCACTAAAAGCTCCAACAAGCACGACGCGGAAGACCGAACTTCAGGCTATACGTAAAAAGCTGATTAAGGAGTAACCAAGAGAGCTGCAGTGCTCGATTGCGCACTACAATTTCGTCTGAAAGGGATCCGACAAGCGAAACACCTTCGTCGCTCCTTGTTGAACCGCGTCCCAGTCCAGATGATAATCAAGATCGCGTTCAACGACTTGGTGCATGAGCCGGCTGCGGAGCTCAGCACGAGTTCCTGACGGAGGTGTGAGCATCGCGGCGTCCGCGCCTTCTACTCCCCATGGCCCGTCCAAGTTTGCAAGCGCTAGCCCGAGACTGCGGTTTGGATCTACTTGATGGTATTCCAAATCCTGCGCTTCGAGCCAAGGATGTGTCCACTCCAGCCCTTCGCTTTGGCGGAAGAGTTCAAGCGCGTGATACTTTGTAACCCAGTCAACAAGGCCAATAAGATCGTCGAGTTTTTTCGAAAGCCCGTTTTCGACCCGCTCCCACAGAGCAAGAACAGCATCGGTCTCGTCATCGCGCCCACTGAAACGGCTAAACGCGCGCTGCCTGTATTCGCTCAGCAATTCGACTGCATCGGCCTGTTTGCCATCCATCAACTCAACTCGCCAGGGCGGATGCGGCTGATGAGACATCGCGCGCAATGTTTCCGCGGCGTTGATCAATGCAACAGCCGGCAGGTCATCTGCCTCAAGAAGATCTAACACCAAACGCGTGCTTCCAATTTTCAGGAACAACGCCGACGGCAAAACATGCGTGTCGCCGTGCAGCAAATGCAAACGACGATACTTGCGCGCATCCGCCAGTGGTTCGTCGCGCGTATTGATAATAGCGCGATTGTGCTGCACCCACTCATAAAAATCGTTCGGAATATAGTCCGCTCGCTGGCTAATTTGAAATGGGACTCTCGTTCGCTCTCTAAACGCTGGACCGTTCCCAACCCTTCCACTACCGGTAAAAAGAGTTCTTAGGGTAAGAAACGAAAGCAAACTGAGAATATTACGTTCCATCAAAGGAGCATGCCGCGCCATGGAGTAGTTCTCGTGGCATCCGAACGTGGCGCCAGTGTGGTGATCGATATTGTTTCGGATAAATTGCACCCGTTCCGCGAAACCAAGCGCGTCGACGGCTTTGACCAATATGCGATCTCCCGCACGATCTAAACGCAGCATATCTGCCAAAGTGGCGCATTCAGCTGTGCAATATTCCACGTGCCCCATATCGAGATAAACCCGACCCCCGTTGAAAAGAAACCCGCCATTCCCCGGTGGTTCGTCCCAATCTCGATGGTGGCGATCGATCAACCCAAAGCGGTTCTCTTCAAAGATCCAGTCCCTCACGGTTTGAATGACACTCGAGGCGTCATGCCAAGGGGCAACGAGACAGCCGTATTCTGTCTCCAAACCGGCAATACGCCGTCCTGACTGGTATGGCTTACTCACGAAATTGTACTGGCGTCGAGCGATCGATAGTGGACGCGGTTAGGCTCAATACGCTCAAGTATTGCCATTTCGATGACACGCTCTTTGGCGATTGGATTAGGCTCGGTTGGCGGTGAGGCAAACGGTTTGCCTGACATCAAAGCCCCTTCAGCGCGCAGCGCTAATCGGCCGACGTCTTTTAATGCCGCGTTTGGCTGAACCTGCGCAGATAACCAATCCACCGCTGCTTGTTCGTCCGTTGCGTTGGTGTGAGCGACCACGATCGAGTTTTTTATAAAACGGGGTGTCCCGTCGTACCCTACCCTGACCAATACATCTTGGTCAGGCGTGCGCCCCACTTCTGCCAAGATGAGCTCGATCAACAAGGGCGCCGCGAAAATCTGCTCAAAAGCATTCTTGAGGAGTGGTCCAAGCGACGCGCTCAGCAAGCGACGTAACGTTACATCCTCAGGCGCGCGAGTGAATCCTTCCAGGTGTGCGGCCTCAATCAACGTCTGCCTGACCTTCTCAATATCGACCGGATGCCCGAGCGTCACGAGGGCGTGGCGATCATACACCTCAAAAACTTTCGATTGTCCCACACCGACGCCGCATAGAAGAATTCCCTCCGGTCGTGAAAAAGCGAATACAGGACTCGCGCCCTTCAATTGATCGCGAATGTATTCGCGGCGATTAGCAATCGCCTCAAGCCAACGATAAGGTTCGTCCGTCATGGCCCCGAAGCTCTCCAATGTTGGCTCTGCTCTATGGTTTCGATCGTGCGAATGCCTGTAGGGCTGAGCAGCTTGATTGTCGCGAAGTCGTTTCGCACCGGATTCACGCCACCGGTCGCAGTATCGAATTCTGCCGCCGTGATCAGCAGGCGATTCGCTAAAGCGACCGCTTGGGCCAGCGTCATCTGCGCCGGTTTTGGGTTACCCCATTGCTCGTGAAAATGTAACACGCTCTTGATACTGGGAGAGCCCGACCCCGAGCCGGCATAAGCGGCTGCCTCAAACTGTGCGCCCAGAGGATCGTAGAAATAGATCGACGGTTTGCCGGTCGAGGCGTCGACCCCGGCGAAAATCGGGGCCACCACACCAAAACCCTGCAATGTCGCCGGCAGGTTTTCGCGCAACAGCCGGGAAAGAGCGCGCAGCTTCGCCGACAAGCTCATCGGCTGAAGCTGACTGCGGCGATAAAACTCAAACGCAGTCTGAAGCGTCCGAGCCATTTCAATGGCTATCGAAGGGCTCCCAGCAATCGCGAGTAACGAGTACCGGTCGAGCTCGATGATCTTTTCCGTTTTATCGGAAAACACCACGTTTCCCGCCGTCGCCCGATGGTCGCCAGCTACAATCACGCCTTCCGAGCAATGAAAGGCAAAGACCGTCGTCGCCTCAAGTGTAGGTAGCGAGTGGGTCGACTTTTGCGCGGTCCCGATCTCCTGCCGCGCTGGTAGCAGGGAAAGAAAATCGCCAGTCATTTGAGCGCGGTGCCAAACTACGATTATTCGCCAGTCCGCTGCCGGTAACGTTTCGCTTGTTCAGGATCGACCTTGCGCATGCGGTTCAGCAAGTCCTCGGTGTTTGGCTTCTCGACTTTGGGTTCCTTCGGCCCCTCGCCGCCTCCGCCGGATGGTTTCGGAAAGACCGGAGCTGGTTTTGTGAGTTGATCAGGCACGTTATTATCCTCGGTTAATTTTTAGAAATCTCCTCCGCTATGCTCGTTTTGCAAACGGCAGGACCAACAAATCGTCAGGAGTCGTAGCTCTCCCTATGACGGCCAGCCCTATTTCGATCTCCGATCTCTCGAATACGCCTCGAAGATCGAGTTCCACACGACCTTTGGCTGATTTGAAAGTCACGGCATCCCATTGTGCCGATTCCACTAACGGGCCGAATTTTTCGATGCTCCGTCCGCGCAACGCCGCCCGTGTCGTGAGCGGCGGAGTCAAACCGTTGCTCGCGATTTCCTCGTACAGAAAAGGCAATTGAAACGCGCCTCCGGCAATCAACCCATAGAAAAGTCCTTCATTTCGATCCAAGCGGTGATATGCGAGATCGAGACTGCAAAGCCAAGGATCGCCGGCCTCTATTTTTTCCGCCGCGCGAAATTGTTCAATCAGCTGGTGCTTCGCCGACCAGTCTAGTCGATCTGCCGTGCTCAATGGATCCCGTTCGAGATCGTCCAAGATAAGCGACCACTGCTTGATTAAAGTTTGCCACTGTTCGCAACTCGGTTCCGCGAATTCACGCACGATTTCTATATAGGTTCGCTGGATTTCGATTGCCGTCGTCGTGCGTCCCCCCGCGGTCCGCGCTCGCCATTTCCACGCAGAATCCCGAGAGATACTTTGTAACGCATTTATTGGATCGGCGAGCCGTGGAATACGTTCAACCGGAACGCCATTAGCCAAAGCCTGCAGGACAAGAGCGGTCGTCCCCACCTTCAGATACGTAGCATAGGGCGAGAGATTCGCGTCCCCCAAGATGACATGGAATCGCCGAAAACGCGCTGGATCTGCGTGAGGTTCATCGCGTGTATTCACAATTGGGCGACGCTGCATCGTATCAACGCTCTGTAGTTCGGTAAAAAAATCGCTGCGCTGCGTCAGCTGAAACCCAGGCTGGACGAACTTGTCTTCCTTTTCCCAGCCGTACTTTCCCGCCCCGGCAAAAACCTGTCGCGTCACAAGAAACGCTTGAACGCCGTCCGCAAGCGCGTTCCAGGCGAGCGACCGCGGTAAAAGATAGTTTTCATGGCAACCATAGCTATGGCCACGAAAGTCTGTATTGTTTTTGAAAATACGGACGGGGTTGTCGCTCTTCGCATTCACAGCATCTACGCATTGCATCAGTAACGCGTCTCCTGCCCAATCTTGCTGCAACAACTCCAGCAAGGTGCTGCACTCCGGCGTGCAATACTCCGGGTGAGCGTGATCGTTGTAAAAACGCGCACCATTGCGCAGAACCAAATCGCTTTTAATTTCCGCAAAGCTGAGCGGCCGGCTTGCGTCTTGAGCAAAATAGTTCGCCTCGTCCGTATCCTGACGAAGCTCTTTTACACGGAATCCGCGCGCATCTTGATGAGGATTTTCTTCGCGATAATCCCACTTCATCCGCACGCCGGGCGCAGTGGCGCTACGCACAAGCGCGATCGACTCAGCCACGACATCAATGCCGTCAGGATGCTCGCGGGTGATCCCAATTTCCGTTTCCAAACCGAACTGTATATCCATGAGAGTCTGGCTGAAAGTGTTTGGAAAAAACGTGAGATGTATCCGTGCGAGCAGAGAGAATTTCAGACCGCGAAAGCAGCGAGTTTTGACTCCGCAGAGGCCATCCGAGAAGGCGTGAGCCGTACAACGTTGTTTGGATCAAAATCCGTCAACTTCAGCCAGTCTTCAGTGATATCGTTGGGCGGGAAAAGATCGTTTTCGCGATATTCCTCATTCAGCGCTTCGAGCAAATCCTGCCGTGAAATCGGCGACTCAACTTTGAGTTCAATGGAGCGTTTAATGGCTTTCGCCTTCGCGCGTTCCACGATCGCTGCAATAATTGCGCCGCTCGACAAATCGCCGCGATACAAATGTTCACGACGGCCACTGCGATACGTTATCTCTAGGAATCGGTTTTCTTCAGTTTTTGCATAGTGAGCCGAGTTCACCGCATCGATCAACGCCTCACGAGGTTCAGCAAGCGGCAAATCATCTGTAAGATAAATCCCGTAGATGGTTCGGGCTGCCGGTTCATCCGGACGTTTCACTCGAACCTTTCGGTCGATTCGTCCAGGCCTCAAAATCGCAGGATCAATTAAGTCCGCGCGATTAGAAGCAAGAATCACGACGACGCCGTGCAACGCTTCGAGTCCGTCCATTTCGGTGCAAAACATAGGGACGAGTGTTGACAGAATATTTGATCCGCCGCGTGGCGCATGACGCGTACCGAGGATCGATTCAGCCTCATCGATAAAGAGGAAAGCAAGGTGCCCCTCGGCGGCTTTTTCACGGCATTGAGAAAACAAATCCCGCACCTGCCGTTCCGACTCGCCAAGCCACATATTCAAAATCTCAGGACCTTTCACGCTGAGGAAAAATTCAGGTCGGTCTTCACCGGTTTGCTCACGCAACTGCAGACGAAGATTGTGCGCCGTCGCTTTTCCAAGCAAGGTCTTGCCGCAACCCGGCGGGCCAAAGAGCAAAAATCCTTTGGGAACCGCGTGCTTAAATCTCCGGAAGAGTTCCGGGTGAAGCAGCGGTAATTCAATAGAGTCTCGGATCGCGCGAACCGCTTCATCCTGTCCGCCTACCGCACTCCACGGGAGTGGCTCAACTCGAGTAAACGTACGGTCGAGACGTTTGCCAGAACCAACAATTTCCACCGCCACACGCTGATTTGCGTCCAGACGAACTTCGAGCCCGGCGCGCAGCTTTTCTTTTCCAATAAGTGGCGAACGGATAACCACCATATCGTGAGCACCCGCTTCTTCGCCAACGCGCAACCGCCCATCTCCAAGGATCTCTGCGATCTTTACGACTGGCCCACTTTTGTCCCAGCCAAACGTTTCGGTAACGGCGTAGGCTTCGTTCAGCAACATTCGCGTCCCAGGCTCCAGCGTGATTTCGGAAAGTTCCGGTGCCACGGAGCAAACGAAATCGGTACCGCCTACACAGACGAGCGCACGGTCCGTCTGATAACGTTGTATCAGCGTCCCCAGGCGCAGTGCCGGCGACTTCAATTTGTCGACCGCGGCGGAAAGTTTCTCAACGGCGTCACGGGCTTGGTCCTGGATTTCCTCCATTTCCTCAACGCGGTTTCGTAAAAGCTCCAGATCCCAATGATGAGCTCCCTGCTGATGCAGGCGGGCGATCACCAGATCACAAAGTTGCAGCGCTGATAGCCGCTCGACTTCTTCAGCAGTGAACTCCGCTTCTTCTCCTTTCGGCCCTTCTCGGAGACTTTCGTTCGAAGCCTCGCGATCTTTCTTCTTCGATTTTTCCATCGGTCAAAATAGAGCACTCTTTGTGCCCGCGCAAATGAGGGCATAGCTTGGTATGTCGCAATAACGCACCGGCCAAAGCTCGTGAATACTGGCCGGAGAAGTAAAGATCCTCGGGGCAAGCCCCGAGGCATTGCAGAAACCGCAGTCCGTGGTCCGTGGAGCACATGCGTCTCGCATGTCGGCTTGGGCGTCCCGCCCGAGCCATCCAATCCGCTCTCGGCGATCCGCCGAGAGCAGCACGCGGGACGCGTGCGCTCCCCGGACCGACGCAATCCAAGCCGAAGCAAGCTTCTAGGTATCGGACCCATCGCGAATCAACGACGCCGCACGAACGATCGTTGGGGAGGCAAAAACGTATAGGGAAAATCCCGGTAAATTCTCGCGAACTAGCCTCTCTACTCTCAAGGAGGGTCCTGGTTTTTACTCTGCGTTAATTGATTTTAGAGTGTTCCTAAGCAGTTTGGGCAGTTCCACCTGCGCATGATGCTTTGGCCTCTCGTTTTGCACTATTTAACTCGGGACGGCGACCACTCAGCCCTTGGCCATGAAGAATTGGCCTTAGCTAAGTGTTCGTCGGCCAGAGTACCGTATGAGTGAAAATTTCTCTCCAGCACTACGTCGAGAATTGCTCGACGACTTCTATGCCGAATGCGACGAACTGCTGATCGCGCTTCGCGAGGGACTTTCGCACCTTGAGTCCACGGTCGGTACCGGAGAACCGAAAACAAAGATCATCGAGAGGCTTTTTCGCAATGCCCACTCTTTCAAGGGAAACTTGGCGATTGTAGGTCTGCGCTCGGCGGAAGAGCTCGCACATAGTATGGAGGATTTGCTTAGAGCGGTATCTAAGGATCGCGTTCTGATTACCGCCAGCTTGGTCGATGAATTGCTCGCCGCAGCACAACGCCTCGAACAGATTGTCGGTGCGTACCGGTTGTCGAAATCACTCCCGGAGACGCAGGACTTATTGGACCACTTCCGGCGTTACGTCGCCGCGCCCTCCGTGCCGGAAACTGTGAGCGCGCCGGCTACACCTCACGAAGCACCGCCAGCGCAAGATTCGCTCGCTGCAACGCGCTCTCGAGGGCTTTTAATTTTCAGGGCATCATTCAGTCCGTCGGCAGCAAGCGATCAACGAGGCGTCAATGTTTCAGCGGTTAGAAAACGTCTGGCTTCGGTCAGCGAGATCATCAGCACCACCCCTAAGGTGGGTGAGAATAAGGCAATTGTCTTCGAGTTCATCCTGGGCCTTCGCGAAATGCCAACAGACCTTGCCGCGTGGGCGCTCGACGGCGTGATTTTCGAAGCAGTACCCGCTCCCGAGAACGAGACAGCCACTAGAACCATTTCTCAACCGCTCGCTCCTGCGACCGGGTCGGTCGAAACTCTTTCGCTCACTCCTTCTCACATGGTGCGCGTCGATCTCTCCCGCCTTGATGAACTGATGCGAATCGCTGGGGAAATGGTGATTCAGCGATCGCGACTTGATGAACGCATCAAGCAGATGGGCGACGATCATTTCGGTTTGAAGGAGGTAAATCTCGCGTTCAGTCGCTCGCTACGCGAAATGCGCGAAGCAATCACTCGCGTGCGCATGGTGCCGATTGGCGAGCTTTTCACTCGCATGCCCTTCGTCGTGCGCGAGCTCATGCGTGGCTCCGCAAAAAAAGTACGCGTCGTCTTGCTGGGCAGCCAAACCGAGGTCGACAAATTTCTCGTCGAGCGACTGAAGGAGCCCATTCTTCATCTCGTCCGCAACGCTTTCGCTCACGGCGTCGAGCCAGCTGAAACTCGTGTCGCGGCAGGAAAGCAGGAAGAGGCAACCATCACGCTAGAGGCAAAGAGCGTGAGCGAATTAGTGGTTATCCAAATCCGCGACGATGGATGCGGCGTCGACTCCCCTGCTGTCGCGGCCCGAGCAGCCACGCTGGGCCTGCCTCTCCCGGCGCAGCTTGATGCGGCCGCTATACTCAATGTTCTTTGTGCGTCCGGATTTTCGACACAGGACGAGGCGGATCTCGCCTCGGGTCGCGGTATGGGCATGGCGGTCGTCGCAAATACCGTTCGTGAATTGGACGGTTCGCTCGCGCTTGAGACGGTTCCGGGCCAGGGAAGCTGTTTCACGTTAAAACTTCCGCTAAACGTTTCCATCGCCGACGCGATTATCGTCAGCGTCGGAAAAGAGACCTGCGCGGTTCCTCAAAGTTGCGTGAACGAAATCATCCAGGTTCCGATTACCGAGGTCCGAACGGTTAGCCAAAATGAAGTGGTTCCTTATCGGGACGGCCTTCTTCCCGTCGTGCGGCTGCAGTCGATGTTTAAGACCGCGAAATCTACTCAACCGCTCCTCACCTTGCTGGTCGTCGCCTCGGAACGTGGCGTG